>Ga0194063_10002068_pt1 | contig 12683 bp, 5 predicted proteins | sample SepL3720m_MetaG_FD_155459 | JGI IMG/M metagenome (GOLD analysis project Ga0194063, IMG submission 155459) | Anoxic zone freshwater microbial communities from boreal shield lake in IISD Experimental Lakes Area, Ontario, Canada - Sep2016-L373-20m | ecosystem: Environmental > Aquatic > Freshwater >... | reverse complement strand
GGCCCGCCCCCAGAATGCGGCAGAGTCGCTCATGATCGATGCTGACACTCTCCCGTTTTGCAGCCGACACCGGTCGTCCCGCCGCAACCGGCGCCAAGTCCGTTATTTTACCCATTCCTCCTCCTCATTAGAACACCCTATCATGCTTTCATTGGCCTATTGTTTGGCAATGATGAGGAACAGGTTAAACTTGTTCAGAGGGATTGAGCGCGAGCGCCTACGAGGGAACACTGAAGGGAACCCAGAAACAGGGCGTATTCCCCCGACAGCGGCAACATGGAATAGTCCAGACTCATCCCGGCAAGCCTGATCAGTTCAGAGTCCTTCGTTTCCCGCGCAAACACGCTGAACGGAACGCACCACATGGAAAAACTTTCGTTCAAGGAGGCGCTCCGTTCCTCGGGGTTCACCTCCGCATACAAGGCCGCCAGTTTCCGGGAAAGAACCGGAACGGTCTGCGTGCCTTTGGTCATCTTCAGTACAAAGGTCCGGATCGTGCCTTCCACGTTGAAGTGAACCTTGTTCGCTCCGACACGCGCCAACACCGACTCATCATGATAGGTGGCATACAGGGAGCGCAGCACATCCGCCACCTCCAGACTCTGCCGGGCGAGATCCGCCCCGTTCACGAGATTCGTATCGATGGCACCGGTGATCATATCGTATCGATGAAAGTCGAGCGTGTTGGATTCAAAATCATAGAATTCCCTGTATTTCATGACGCGCGGCTGGCCCCACAACAGGGGTTTGATGGATTCATCATTCTGCTTGGCATAAACGAGGATTTTCAAATCCGGCATCGTCAACACAGAGAGGGTTCGCTTGAACAATCGCACGCTACCATCCCCGGTTTGCGGGGAGGCCACTTCAAAATCGATCATGCAGGCGGGTATCCACTTCTGCGAGGCACCGCTCCGCCAGACCCCCTCGGTGGCCTTGATGGTGGCGCCTGCGACCCTCTTCAAACGGATGTGAAACAGGGCGTAGGTGACGTCATACGTCATGACCGCCGTCGGCTTGTCCGGACGGAATCGCCCCGCCACATCACGGAAGATGCTCGCTCCCGTGCTCCGGTCTTCCGCCAATCCGGCGGCCGTCGTCATCACCAGAATCAGGATCATGCAAAGGCATCGGGTCATCGGGGCACCTTACATCCTCCACGTTAGTCAATGACGATCCTGCGGTTAGATTTTGATGAGACCACTCTCCGCCACTTTATATCCGCAAGCAATTTCGCTTATCTAACCAAATTCATCAACCCGGTGATCATTTCTCGAACCTCGTTCTAATGGTTCTCTAATTGATGACAAACGAGCCCTTGCCAGAATCTATTTTCTTATTGCTTCAGGAGACAGTCAGTATGGCAAGGAGTCGCGATTTTCACATCATGGCGGGTTCGCTTCCGGGGTTTGCCGAGCCAGGCATCGCCAGGGCCGCGATCCGGGCAGGCGAGATGGGCTTTATCAATGGCGAGGCAGCGCCATCCGAGTCGACCCTGCGATCCGCCCTCGCCGAATTGCGCGACTGTCCGCGCGAACGCTGCGTCCTGCGACTCGATCTCGAAGACCCTGTGATGACTCCCGGAATCCTGGAAAACCCGCCCCCGCATGTGGGCTGGATCATCCTCGCCCACGCCACCTCCGATCAGGTGACCCGACAGGTTCCACTCCTCCATGGACTTAAAGCGCGGGTGCTGGTCGAAGTCATCAACGCCGATACGGCCACGGCAGCGGAACGGGCAGGCGCTGACGGAGTCATCGCCAATGGAAACGAGGCCGGTGGCCGTGTCGGCGAAGACACGACCTTCATCCTCCTCCAACGCCTCCGCCTCACCGTCTCTCTGCCCATCTGGGTGCAGGGCGGGATCGGCCCGCATACCATCACGGCCGCCTTTATCGGCGGCGCCGCCGGTGTTGTCCTGGACTCACCACTTGCCTTGCTCGCGGAATCACCGCTCCCGCCGCCTTTGAAAGCCCGCATTGCGAGTATGGACGGCACAGAGGCCCAATGCCGGGAGGTCATGGGGCACCCATTGACACGCGTTCTCTCTCCACGCGGTATCCCTTTACAAGAGCCAGGCGCCCCTCTCCCCCCACTCGGTCAGGATGCCTGCTTCGCACACTGTCTGGCTGAACGATACGGAACCGTTGGCCGGGCCCTGCGCGGACTTCGCACCGGACTGGTCTCGCACCTGCGCTCTGCCCTCAGCCGGGAATCCCTGGCCCAAGACTCCGGTTGGGCCTCTGCACACCGGACGCATTACCCCATCGCGCAAGGTCCAATGACCCGCGTCAGCGACTCCCCCGAATTTGCGGAAGTGGTCGCCTCGGCCGGTGGGTTGCCCTTTTTGGCCCTGGGTGTCCTGCGCGGAACCGAGATCGACACCCTGCTCGCCGACACCCGCCTCCGGCTCGGCGACCGCTCCTGGGGCGTGGGTCTTCTGGGTTTCATTGAATCCCCGCTACGCGAAGAACAGGTGTCCGCCGTGCTCCGCCATCACCCAGCCTATGCACTGATCGCGGGAGGGCAACCGGAGCAGGCCCGCCTGCTGGAGCGGGAGGGCATCCTCACTTACCTCCATGTTCCCACACCCGGCCTGCTCAGGATGTTCATTGAGGAAGGCGCACGGCGCTTTGTCTTCGAGGGACGCGAATGCGGCGGCCATGTCGGCCCCCTTTCAAGTTTCGTCCTTTGGGAACAGGCGGCGCAAGTCCTCTTGGACTCCGTTCCCGTGAATGAACTGGCCTCCTGCCACATCCTCCTGGCGGGCGGCATACATGACGCCCTCAGTTCCGCGATGGCCGTCGCCTGCATGGCGGACCTCGCGGAGCGCGGCGTGAAGATCGGAGTTCTGATGGGAACCGCCTACCTGTTCACCCTGGAAGCGGTCACCTCCGGCGCAATCCGGAACACCTTCCAACAGCAGGCCCTGGCGTGCCGGGATACCCTCCTTCTTGAAACCGGGCCGGGCCATGTCGTCCGTTGCGCCCCCACGCCCTATACCGCCGCGTTCGCCGCGCTAAAATCCCGGTTATGCGCCGAGCAGACGTCCCCTGAAGCCCTTCGCCTGGCATTGGAAAGTCTGAATATCGGCCGACTGCGGCTCGCGGCCAAAGGCGTGACGCGACGCCCGGGTTCCGCAGATGAACTTACTACCGTGGATGAACACGAGCAACACGCCGAGGGACTCTTCATGCTGGGGCAGGCCGCAGGGTTACGCCGGGAGGTTCTCACCGTCGAAGCGCTCCACCGGGACGTCAGCGTCGGCGGCTCCCGTATTCTGCGGGAGGCCGCGGACACCTCTGATCAACCTTTGCTTCGCGCCGCCAACCGCGAAGGGATTGCCATCGTGGGAATGAGCTGCCTGCTGCCGGGCGCCCGGGATCTCAATCAATTCTGGACCAACGTCCTGACCAAGACCAACTCCATCCGTGAAGTACCCGCGTCACGCTGGGACTGGAAACCCTATTTCGACGAGCAGCGTGAAACCCCCGACCGTATCTACGCCCGCTGGGGCGGGTTCCTGGATCCCATTCCGTTCGATCCCGCCCGATACGGGATGCCGCCAAGTTCACTGTCCTCCATCGAACCCATCCAGTTGCTGGCGCTGGAAGCCGCACGCGATGCATTGCAAGACGCCGGCTACGAAGACCGTCCCTTTCCCAGGGAAAACACCTCGGTCATCATCGGCGTCAGCGGAGGTCTGGCGGAATTGGGCCAGAACTACGTTGTGAGATCGGCGCTCACCGCCGGGCCCGGAACCGCCTCCCTCAACGCCCTCTCCCGACCACTGCCGGAATGGACTGAGGATTCTTTCGCCGGCATCCTTCTGAATGTCATTGCCGGACGTATAACCAACCGCTTCGACCTCGGCGGCCCCAGTTTCGCGGTGGATGCGGCCTGCGCGTCCTCACTGGCCGCCGTCTATCTGGCCTGTCGCGAACTCGAGAGCGGCGCCAGCGACATGTCTCTGGTCGGCGGAGCGGACACCTTCCAGACCCCCTTCAACTACCTGTGTTTCTGCAAGACCCAGGCGCTCTCCCCGCGAGGTCGATGCCGGACCTTCGACCACGCCGCCGACGGCACCTGCATCAGCGAAGGTTTATCCATGCTGGTTCTCAAGAGAATAAGCGACGCCGAGCGCGATGGTGATCGCATCTACGCGGTCATCCGGGGCGTCGGCGCGTCCAGCGACGGCCGCGCCAAAGGCCTGACCGCGCCGTCGCCGGAAGGGCAGATCCGGGCCCTGCACCGCGCCTATGCGCAAGCCCATCTCTCGCCGGCAACCATCGGTCTGGTCGAGGCGCACGGAACCGGAACCGTGGCGGGAGACCGTGCGGAAGCCGAATCCCTGCGCCGCGTCTTTGAAGCGGCCGGGGCCGCGACCCACTCAGTGGCGCTCGGTTCTGTAAAATCCATGATCGGCCACACCAAGGGTGCGGCGGGAGTGACCGGGCTGCTCAAGATGGCGCTGGCGCTGCATCACAAGGTCTTGCCCGCGACACTCGGCGTTGAAAAACCCAATGACTGCCTGACCGGCGGCGCACTCTATGCGAATGCGGAAACTCGTCCCTGGATGGAAACCCCTGACACCCATCCCCGGCGCGCGGCCGTCAGCGCTTTCGGTTTCGGCGGCGCCAACTATCACGCCATCATCGAGGAGTACGACCGGGAAACTCCCGCCGCCGCCTCGGCGCAGTGGCCCTGCGAATTGTTCCTGTGGCGTGACGCCGAAGCCGCCGAAATTCTGCGCCGTACCGACTCCCTGCTGGCCGCCTTGAAGGCCGGTGCCCGGCCGACTTTAAAAGACCTCTCCTACACCCTCTGGCAGGAGGCGCGGCAACGAACCGGGGGCTCAACACTTGCCCTGGTGGCAACCTCGCTCGATGATCTGACCGTCAAACTGGAACGGCTTACGGGAAAACTTCACACCGAAAGCCAGGCTGTCATCCGGGACTCCGCCTCCGGTGTCTTCATGACCCCGCAGCCGCTTGCGCGGAATGGCGGCATCGCCTTTCTGTTCCCCGGACAGGGCTCCCAGTATCCCGACATGCTTCGCGAGCTGGCCGTCCATTTCCACGAGGTCCGTGAAGCCTTCGAAGCCGCTGATCAAAACCTGAACGATTGTTTTGAACAACCGCTCTCGTCCTTCGTGTTCCCACCCCCGCGTTTCAACGAAGAGGAAGAGCGCTCCGCGCGACAGGCGCTTATGGCGACGAACATCGCCCAACCCGCACTGGGCGCGACCGCCGTGGGACTGCTCAACCTGCTTGCCTCCCTGGGAGTCAGGCCTGAGTTTGCGGCGGGACACAGTTATGGCGAGTATTCGGCCCTCTGCGCGGCCGGCTGCATTTCGCCCGGACAGTTGTTCCGTCTGTCCGAAGCCCGTGGCCGCTTCATCCTGGAGGAGGGCCACGGCGATCTGGGCACTATGGCCGCCGTCGAGGCCGATGAGGCAACCACCCGCGAACTCGCCGGCGACCTGCCCGGTCTCTGGATTGCCAATCTCAACTCGCCACGGCAAACCGTCATCTCCGGCACGAAGGCCGCGGTTGCCGAAGCCTTAAGCCTCTTTGAGAAATGGAATCTCACCGCGCAACCCATACCCGTGGCCTGCGCGTTTCATACGCCGCTGATGGAACCTGCGAAACACCGGCTCGATGAATGGCTTGAAGGAACCCGTTTTGAAGCGCCTGCCCTGCGGGTATTCTCCAATACCACCGGCGGAGAGTATGCGGACAAACCTGAGTTGATCAAAACGCAGTTGTGTGAACATTTGGTTTCGCCTGTGCGGTTCGTCGCCGAACTTGAGGCGATGCACGAGGCGGGCGCGCGCGTCTTCGTCGAGGTCGGACCCCGCAGTGTTGTGAGCGGACTGACCGAGCAGATCCTGGGGGACCGCGAGCGGATTGTGATTCCTTTGGAGACGCGTAAGCGCTCCGGGTTGGAAGCGCTGCTTTTCGCGCTCGCCCAATTGGCCGCCCACGGCGCACCGGTTCAACTTGACCGGCTCTTCGAGGGTCGGCAACCGCGGCGTCATGACCTGGTCCGCCTGCTCGAGGAAACACATGATGCTCCCTTGCCGGCGACCACCTGGTGGGTGGATGGCGGTAGCGCCACCCCGATTCACTCTGGCGGAAAACCCATTCCATGCGTGGCTCCGCCCCGACCTCCACTCGCTCCATCCGCCCCAGGGCCGGGCGACCTTCCGGCGCTTCTGAGCGCTCATGAACAGGTGATGCAACGCCTCCTCGACACGCACCGCCGCGTGATGGCTGCTGCTCTCGGAAAGCCGGATGCGTCTCCAATCCCGGTCAGCACCGCCTTTGAAATCTCGCCGATGCCACCCCCCGCCGCATCAGCAGACATGGCCGCGAAACCCGGACGTTCCGTCACGTCGGAGACTCCGGTAGTCCCTCCCTCCCCTCCGCCCGCAGCACAGATTTGCGATGCCGACCAGATCAAGCAGGAGGTGCTGAGAATTGTCGGGGAGCGCACCGGTTATCCGCCGGAAATGCTGGATGTGGAGGCCGACCTTGAAGCGGACCTCGGCATCGACTCCATCAAACGGGTCGAAATCGCCGGTCGCTTGCGCAAGGCGTTCCCCCATTTGGGAGCCACCCCTGATGCCTCACCCGCCGGAAACCTGGCAAGCCTGCGCACGTTGCGGGGACTGATCGAGCGAATCGCCTCCGTCCCCTTGCCTGGCGGATCCGCTCCGGTCAAACCGGAGACTCCCTTGACTCCGCCCGACGGGAAGTCCAAAACCCCGGCGATTACCCCGCCTGAAGACGACATCGCCGTCCCACGCTTCATGATGCGGCTGGAGGACGCGCCCGCGCAGGAGGAGTCCACCGGCTTCCCTCACGACCGGCTGTTTCTCATCACCGATGATGAGGCCGGCCTGGCCTCGGGCGTGGCGGCGGCCCTCACAGAACGGGGCGCTCGCGCCGTCGTGATCAGCGCACAGGCGGCCAAGGATCACCGGGATTCCCTTGATCAGGTCGACTTCACGGATCTCCGGTCTCTGCGTGACTCGGTTGCCTCGCTCCATCTAGCCGGGAGGCACGTCGCAGGCATCATTCACCTCCGACCCCTCCGCCGCCATCAGTCCGGCCCGGACATGACGCTGGAAGCCTGGCGCCAGGCGCTCCAGGAGGATGTGAAAGCGCTCTTCCATCTGGCGCAAGCCGCCGCCGGGGATCTGAATGCGACCCCACCGGCCAGCCCCGCATGGATCCTCGCCGCCGTCCCGGCGCGCGATGATTTTCCCGGCCACGGCGGACTCTCCGGCTTGATTAATTCACTCGCAACCGAGTGGCCCGGACTCACCGGCCGAACGGTCGCCCTTGCCGACACCGATCCCCTGCCCGTCAGGGTGCAACACGTCATCCGGGAGTTGCTCACCCACGACGGAGTCCGATTCGCATCCTACACGGACGGGCGTCGGAAGAGGGTTCACATCGAACGAGCCGATCTGGCGCCGGGGCCGAAAGTCATGATGAACATCGGCCGGGACTGGGTTGTCCTCATCACCGGCGGCGCCTGCGGCATCACTGCCCAGGCCGCCATGGAACTCGCGGAACAGTTCAAGCCCACCCTGATTCTCACGGGACGCACCGCGTTGCCCGCCGACGAGGAAGCCGGGGCAACGCGGGGCATCGAATCGCCCGCTGAACTGAGGCGCCTTCTGGCGCGCGAGGTCGCGGGTTCGGACGGCAAACCAGTCCTGGCCGATCTTGAAGCGGCCTATCACCGGTTATGCCGTGAACGCGAAATACGCGCCACCCTGGCCGCCATCCGGAAAACCGGCGCCCGCGTGACTTACCTCCAAACCGATGTGCGCGATGCCGCGTCGTTCGGAGCGGCGATCCAACAGGTCTACACGTCCTTCGGGAGACTCGACGGAGTCATCCATGGCGCGGGTGTCATCGAGGACAAGCGGGTGGAAGACAAGAGTCCCGAATCCTTCGACCGGGTCTTCGACACCAAGGCTGACGGGGCCTTTATTCTGGCCCGGAACCTGAGGTTGGAGTCGCTGAAATTTCTCGTCTTCTTCTCGTCTGTTGCCACGCTTGGCAACGCGGGTCAGAGCGACTATGCAGCCGCCAACGGCGTCCTGAATGCCCTGGCGCGGGATCTCAACCGCCGCATGCAGGGCCGGGCGGTGGCGCTCCTGTGGGGTCCCTGGCGTGGAGCGGGGATGGCATCAGAGGAGGTCACACGCCGGTTCAAAGAGCGGGGCGTTCAGATCATCCCCCCGAAAGCAGGCCGCCGGAGTCTCGTCGCTGAACTGCTCCACGGAGCCAAAGGCGATGTCGAGGTGCTCCTCGGCGATGCCCCCTATGCCACGCCAACCATTCCGGTGACGAACAGTTCGGTTCTGCCCCTCATCGGGGGTGTCGATGCCGTGATCCACAACAACGGCTCCGTTGAAGTCGCGTGTGTTCTCGATCCGTCGCGGCAGTCCTATCTTCGTGACCACCAACTTGATGGCAAACCGGTCTTCCCGGCGGCGATGGCCATGGAACTGATGGCCGAATCAGCGTGGGCGGCATCCCAATCCCCCGGCGGAGTAATCGAGATCTCCTCACTGCAACTCCAACAGGGCATTGTGCTGGCGCCCAGTGAAACCCGATCCCTACGGGTCAGAGGCACACGACTCGTCTCCGACTCTGGAACCGCCGCATTCTCCATGCAGATATTTTCGGAGACCGCTGGCAACCGCGCCCACTACCGGGCGCTTGTCACCCTCAATGCGGAAGGGCAGGCAACGCCAGTCGACCCGGCGTCATACCGGAATCTCAATCCCTTCCCCCTGACCGTTGCCGAATCCTATGATCGCCGACTGTTCCAGCGGGGGTGCTTCGCGGGCATCACCTCGATCGAGGGAATCGGGCGGAACTCCATTGCGGGCCTGCTACACTCCACCGCGCCGGCCGCATGCCTGCCCGCACCCCCGGAGAGTCGCTGGTTAATTGATCCCACCGTGGTGGATGCGTCGCTCCAACTCGTGATTCTCTGGGAGCGGAACTGGCACGACATGACTCCCCTACCCATGCAAATCAACCGGTTCCGCCTGTTTGGGGTTCTCTCCGCCCAACCCGTGCGCTGTCTGGTCACTACGGAGACCTCGGACGAAGGGGCGGCGCTGAATGCCAACATTTATTACTCCGATACGCAGGGACGTCTCCTCGCCATTCTGGAAGGGTTGCAGTGCGCCTGCTCGAAAACGCTGAACCGGCTGAGCGTCACCGCACTCCCTGCTCCGAACCCGACCCACCCCAATCACCCGTTGCATAAGGTGGCCGGGTGACCGGTGACTCCCCATCAGACCCTTTTCGCGCTGCCCTCGGGTTCGGAATGTTGCCTGGTTGCCTAGGTCATGCCGTGGTGCGCAACCCCTGGTTTGAGCCAGCCCGGGTTTCGCTCAGGATGACGAGTTGGTGTTGCCAGTGCGTGGACGACATACAAACCGGCCCCTGGGATGAGGAGGCGGCGCCCTACAGTCTGCTCGAACCGGAATGGCGGGTGTGGCGGAGCCTCCCGCATGCCTCCGCGCGGCGCCAATGGATGCGGGGCCGCGTGGCCGCCAAGGATGCCGTGAGATTGCTGCTGCTAGACCGGTACTCCATCATGGCCCCCCTCGAAACCGTCGGCGTTCTTCCCGATCTCCAGGGCCGACCCCGGGTGACCTGCGCCGCCCTGCCCAAAACCAGCGCCTGGATTTCCGTTTCGATTTCCCATTGCGGGAACAGTTCCGTCGCCCTGGCCACCGAACAAACCGGAACCGGTCACGGCGTCGGCATCGATGTGGCATCCCTGACCGACAATCACGAAGGCCTGGCGGAAGGGGGCTTCTGTCCCGCCGAGACGGCCTTGCTGGAGGAGTGTCCTGAACCGGACCGGCCCCACTGGCTGCTGCGACTGTGGTGTGCCAAGGAAGCGGTCGCCAAGGCGTTGGGCGTGGGCTTGAAGGGAAACCCGATGAACTACCGTGTGCTGCGGGTTGACCGCCCCGGGGGCACGGTTGAAATCCAGGTCGCCGACACCCTTGAACTCGCCGACCCCTCCCGTATTCAGGAAAGTGTGACGGCCCATGTTGGGTGTGACCGGGGAATGGCTTTTGCCGTGGCGTGGGTGGAGTAAACCTTATGAAATGGCCTTTCCACGAATCCCATGACCGCACTCCAGAGACTGCGCTACACCTTGCCATGGACGCCATCGCGCAGGTCTCGGGGAACGCCTGGGGAACGGTCGAATCGCCGATCCCGCCCCAGGCCTTTCTCGGGGCTGATCTGGGCCTCAGTTCACTCGCCGTGGCACGACTGGCTGGCATTCTGAACCAACACGGCGGCACGAAACCCCTGCCTTTCCACAAATTGTTTGTATCTCCAGAGGGCTCCCTTCGGCACGATGTCAGGGTTTCCGACCTCGCCGCATTTCTGGAACAACACCGGAACACACCTCGATTGTGAATGTCAATCCGTCAGCATTTAGCGCCAGACCGGCAGAGCCCGGCGATCTGGAGGAAGTCGCAGGACTGCTCCAACAGGTCTTCGGAGTGCGGTTCTGTTCCGCGTCCCTGCGCTGGAAGTATGGGGGGGGCTCAGGCAAATTCATCGGCTCCACCGTCCTCACTCATCAAACCAGAATCGTCGGGTTTCTCGGTCAGGTTCCCCTGCGCGCGAGAGTTGCGGGGCGCGATATTCTGGCGACACAGGGTGTTGATGTGGCGATTCTCGCGGAGTATCGCCGACTGGATTCCTTCCTGACCCTGATCCATAACTGCGATGGCAACCTGAAAGAGGCAGGGGTGGAACTGATCTATGGAACCGCCAACACGGATTCCGCGATCCCGCTCTCCTCTCTCCTCGGACAGCAAACCGTGGCCGCGATACCGCTGCTCGTAAGACCGCTTGGCCCCGGATCCCTGCCCCCCCCCCAACGGGGATTGCCCCTCCTGGGCCGCCTCCTGACGGCCTGTATGGACGGTGTGGCCTGTTGCACGACCGGCCTTCCCTCACGCCACGACTCCTTGCGAATCGGTTCCATACCCCGCTTTGATTCCCGCCATGACTCCTTGTGGGGGCGGATCAGGGACGACTATCCGATCATGCTCACGCGCGACGCCGCCGCCCTGAACTGGCGCTATGTCGACATCCCCGGCAGAGTGTACCAGCGCCTCGAAATCGGAAACCCAAGCACGGGGGAGTGCGAGGGATATGTCGTTCTGGGCTTGACGCAGCGCGAGAACCGTGTGCGGGGACGAATCTGCGATCTGGTCACACCGGCGAAGGCCCCTCGCCGCCTGGCCCGGGCACTCATCGCGGCGGGAGTCGGGTGGTTCCGGAAGAACGGCGCCGATATCGCGGACGTTTGGATGCTTCCCCATACCCACCTGAGGATCCCGCTATACCAGCAGGGGTTCTTTCCCCGACGCACAACACTGGGCGCTTTGCAGGCGAGTGGCTTGACGGCCGACGTCGCTTCAATCCTCCAGAGCGCAGACCACTGGTTCCTGGCCATGGGCGACAGCGATACGGTATGAAGGCCCTGACGTTCAGTCTCGCTTTGGGGATGGTGTTCGCCATCTATCTCTCAGCCATCTCGACCCTTCATCCGTCGGTATTCTGGTCGCCGGACGAGGGAGCGAAATTCATCCAGATGCTGAGCCGGATGGAGAACGGGGACCGGACGCCGCCGATCGCCTACGGTGCCGCCCTCTTCGATCCTTCTTACACCTTTTACCCGTCCGCACCCTTCTATCCGCAACCCCTGCAACCGAAAGGCGTACATTATCATTGGTCCGGCTTGTTCCCGCTTGTTTCGTATCCCTTCTACCGGCTATTCGGTGTCGCGGGTCTCTACATCGTTCCGCTCTTATGCGGATTTCTATCCACGGTGGCCGCCGCCTTTCTGGCAAGACAACTGGAACCGCACGCCACCACGTCAGCCATCCTGGTGACAGGGCTCGCCACTCCCCTGCTCTTTCTCTCCGTCCTATTCCTTGAACATACCCTGACGGGAGTGCTGGGTCTTGGCGCCCTGTGGTGCGGCCTGCGATTCTTCACCGGCACCCTCTGGCAAAGGGTGGGTTTGGCGCTGGGAGCGGCGGCCTGCCTCGCCGGACTCTTCGCCTTGCGTGATGAGGCGCTCATCTTTGTTACCGCCATGCTCCTCACCGCCGTTCTTAATTGGACCTTTTCCCGCACGATCACGGGACTGCGGGCCGGATTGGTGACTACCGCATTCCTGTTACTACTCGCCGCCGCGAAGGCGGGCGGCGATGTCGTGGGCGGATCCAACCGCGCAACGGAACTCATCGGGAATATTACCGGGGCGCTGGAAGGACTGAAAGACCCCTTGTTGTGGCGAGGGCTCCCGGAGCATGTTCTGAATGTGCTAGTCAATTACCCAGGTCAGTTGGGTGTCCCCCTGTCGCAGGAATGGAGCCTGGTGGGGTTGGCGGGAGTGACCCTCTGTGGGCTTTCATGGTTCATGCTTCCCAAACCCCGATTCTCGTGCTGGTTCACCGGGGCCTGTCTGGTGGGTCTGTCGAGTCTGATCGGCCTGGCAACGGAGGATCGCTACCGCGCCATCCACGGCTTGTTGCTTCCCGCGCCCTTCATGGTTCTGGCCTGGCTGCCGACGGACTCAGGCCACGAAAAGTCCTCCCGTGC
>Ga0194063_10002067_pt1 | contig 12686 bp, 6 predicted proteins | sample SepL3720m_MetaG_FD_155459 | JGI IMG/M metagenome (GOLD analysis project Ga0194063, IMG submission 155459) | Anoxic zone freshwater microbial communities from boreal shield lake in IISD Experimental Lakes Area, Ontario, Canada - Sep2016-L373-20m | ecosystem: Environmental > Aquatic > Freshwater >... | reverse complement strand
GGGACGCGTCGTGAACACGGTGATGAGCTCGTCGGTGGTCTTGTCGGCCTCGTCGCAGAGCGCGAACTGCACCTCGGCGCCTTCGCTGCGGCCGATCCAGTTGGCCTGCATGCTCTTGACGCGCTCGGGCCAGCCGGGCAGCTCGTCGAGATCGTCGAGGAGGCGCTGCGCATAGTCGGTGATCTTGAAGTACCACTGCTCGAGCTCGCGCTTGGTCACCACACTCTTGCAGCGCCAGCACTGGCTATCGCCGACAACCTGCTCGTTGGCGAGCACCGTCGCGCAGCTGGGGCACCAGTTTACTGGCGAGCTCTTGCGCTCGACTAGACCGCGCTCCCACATCTTCAGGAAGATCCACTGCCCCCAGCGGTAGTAATCCACGTCGCATGACTTGACCGTCCGGTCCCAGTCGTAGGAAAAGCCCATCCGCTTGAATGACGCCATCTGCTTCTCGATGTTGGCGTAGGTCCACGTCGCGGGGTGACTGTCGCTCTTGATGGCGGCATTCTCGGCAGGTAGGCCGAATGCGTCCCAGCCGATGGGGTGCAACACCTCAAAGCCCGCCATCGAGGCCTGCCGAGCGATCACGTCGCCGATGGTGTAGTTGCGCACGTGTCCCATGTGGATGTCGCCCGAAGGGTACGGGAACATCTCCAGGACGTACTTCTTGGGCTTGCCGGTGTCCTCGCGGGCTCTATAGACGCCCTCGGTCACCCACTCGGCCTGCCAGTGCTCTTCGATGCGGTGGGGATCGTAGACGAACTCGCTCACGCGATGGCCTCCATTGAGCTGCCTGGCTGGATGCAGTGCTCTGGCGATTCTAGCGGAGCGGCGAAGCGCGCGAAACGCCGAGGCACCCGCCGACACGACCTCTGCAGCGACCGCGAGTCCCTGACCCTAGACGCGCGGTGCGCTTAAGAACGCAAGCTCGCCGCGCTCATACAGCGCGAGACACGCCGAGACTACGTCTGGGTCGAAGGCTCCCGTGTTCGATTTGAGCTCCTCAATCGCCGGCTCTAGACCGACAGCGGGACGGTAGGGTCGGTGACTCGCCATGGCCTCCACCACATCAGCGACGCAAAGAACGCGCGCCTCAATGCAGATTTCGTCGCCGACAAGTCCCCTGGGATAGCCGCTCCCATCCATGCGCTCGTGGTGCTGGAGCACAATTTCGGCGATTGGCGCGCCAAAGTCGACACCCTTGAGAATCTCGTAGCCCTGCTCGGAATGCTCCTTGATGAGGTTGAATTCGACCTCGGACAGCTTCCCTGGCTTGTTGAGGATCTCTGCGGGAACCGCGAGCTTGCCCACGTCGTGCACGAGCGCCGCCGTCTCGGCAGCTGCCACCTCGTCCTCGGAAAGCCCCATCTCTCGCGCAATCATTCCAGAAACGAGGGCGACACGTTCCTCGTGGCCTTGGGTGTAAGGGTCGCGGCTCTCAACAATCCGCCCCATAGCCTCCGTGACGTCGTGAATCATCCTCGTGAGTCGAGCGTTGCTCTCTATGAGATCGAGTTCAGCCAGCTTGGCGTCTGAGACATCGAGAGCCAAGCCCTCAATCGCAACCGGCACTCCTGCCTCGTCGTAGATCATGGTGTTGTGCTGCTCGGTCCACACTATTCGGCCATCCTTGCGGACCCAGCGAAGGGTGAGCGTGGAGGTCCCGTTCTCGCTTAGCATCGTCTCCTCCAGCAGATGCCGATCATCGGGATGTATGAGCTTGAACCCGAGCTGAGGGTCGGCATAGTGATCTTCGGGCGTGTAGCCCGTCATCGCGGTGGCTGCGGGACTGACGTAGTCAAAAGCCAGCGGGTCGAGGGACATCCGATAGATGAGTGCCGGTGAATTCTCGGCCAGCCGACGAAACCGACTTTCGCTTTCGCTCAGGGATGCTTCCACTCGCTTGCGTTTTGAAATGTCATCGATCACGTCGATGAAGTACAGCATCTCCCCCGCTGGGCTACGAACGACGCTGGCTGTCAGATAGGCCCATACCACGGACCCATCCTTGTGGAGGTAGCGTTTCTCCACGGCATAGACATCGCGCTCACCTCGGATTAGTTCCTGAAAGTTCCGGATGTCGCATTCGATGTCGTCGGCGTGGGTAATGTCAGCGAACCGCAAGCTCTTCATCTCATCGCGTGTATAGCCAAGCATGTCGCACAGGAACTGGTTGACGGCGAGCCAACAACCATCCAGACCGGACTGCGCGATTCCAATCGCAGCGTGGTCAAAGATCACGCGAAAGCGCTCTTCGCTTTCTTGCAGCCGACCTTCCATCTTTTCACTGACAGCAGCGCGCAGCCTTTCACGCTCCAACACCTGCTCAGTAACGTCGCGGTTGCTCCCCCGGCGCCCAAGCCAATCACCGTCGGGGCCAAATACCGGCTGGCACGCGTGGTCAATCCACCGCGTCGCACCGGCGCGGTTCACGATTCGGTACTGCATGTTGTGTGGCGGTTGATCGCCGCGGGGGTCCTCGGTACCCACCCACTCCCGGTCGTCCGGATGAGTGATGCGCAAGTCCAACTGCTCATCGGCCATAAACTCCTCGACGGTGTATCCCGAGATGCGCTCACACGACGGCGACACGTAGACGAAGTGACCGTCGATGCCGCGCCAGAACTCCCAGTCGTAGGTGAAATCGGCGACTGTCCGATACCGTATCTCACTCTCGGCGAGTGCTGCCTCAACCGCCTTACGATGAGTGATATCGGTGACGATGCCCAGAAGCGCAGATTCACCGCTCGCCATCAGGGGAGTCAGTTGCACGTCCACCGGAAAGATCGTGCCGTCCGCTCTCCAGTGAGACACCTCAAAGTGCTCACCCGTTGACGCAGCATCTGCAAGCTCAGCGGCGATACCGTCTTGGTCCTCGGAGGCTCGAAGATCTCCCAACCCCATCTGCAGCAGTTCAGCGCGGGGGTAGCCGTAGGCCGACAGTGCCGCATGGTTGGCATCTAAGATCCGCCCATCCGGAGAAACGACCAGCACAATGTCGCACAGCCGGTCAAGAATCTCACCCGTGTTGAGCTCTTCGATACGCACGCGTCCCCGATCCGAGGCTGCTGTCAAACGGCCAGTGGAAGGAAACGAACTCATCCCCCACAAGGAATTGTACCCACGACACGCTCTGCGAGACCGCAGCGACCTTATCCCAGCGCGATATCGAGAACGGTCATCAGTGTGAATCCGATGATGGCCGCCAGAACCGCCGCGTCGGCGTTGCCACACTGCTGGCACTCCGGGATAAGCTCCTCTATCACGATGAAGACCATCGCGCCGGCGGCAAATGCCAGACCGTAGGGAAGAAACATCATGGACATGCCGACCAGCGCAGCGCCCATGACCGCCGCGATCGGCTCTACCGATCCGGTCATCGCACCGAGGTATATGGCTCGCCCGCGCGAGCGGCCTTCTCGGCGAAGCAGGGCACTGACGGCGAGACCCTCGGGCAGATTCTGGACGCCCAGGCCGAGAGCCAGCGCGAGCGCCGCGCCAACCGAGGTGCCGGGAGCTCCCGAGGCGGCCGCGCCGGCAGCCACGCCGAGCGCGATGCCTTCGGGGATGTGGTGCAGCGTGATGGCCAAAACCAGCAGCGTGCTGCGGCCCCACGACGTCCGCACGCCCTCAGGCTCAAGAGCGCTACCGGGCATGATGAGGTGGGCGTGCGGCATGACCTTGTCCAGCGCCCACAGACCGATACCGCCGGCCGCAAACCCCAGTGCCGGCGGAAGCCAGGGCAGCGACGTCGTCTGGCGTGCTATCTCGACGGCGGGCGCAAGAAGCGACCAAAAGCTCGCGGCAAGCATCACGCCTGCCGAAAAACCCAACAAGATGTCCATCAGTCGCTGAGACGGATTCTTGCGAAAGAGTATCGCGGCCGCGCCAAGCGCGGTCATACCCCACATGAATAGTCCTGCTATGAGGGCAAGTAGAAGCGGGTGGATGCTTTGCATACACTATCTGTATCACATGTGGACGGCACGTGGGCATGTGGGTCAGAGTGATGATCAATCTCCCGGGCAGGCAAGACGAACCCGACAAGCTCGTTACCCGCAACTGTGTCTGCACAGCCGAATAGAAATGGGATGTAATGATGCGACGTCCGTCTTCCACGTTCCTGCTGGCCTCGGCGCTTATCGGGAGCATGCTTCTGGGTGGACTTGCAGGATGCTCAGCCGGTCCTGCCAAATCGTCGTCTGAACCCAACCCGGAGACGGGTGTTCTGATCAACGGTCGCAAGCTCTCTCCGCAAGGAACGCAGGTGACTGTTGGCAACTTCCCAACTGGTGGGGAGGTGACGGCAGACGGACGGTTCCTTTGGACGGTGTCCACCGGGTTTAACCTCAACGACATTCGCATCGTCGACACCGACAAGAAGCAGGTAATCCAGACCGTTCAGCTGCCCAGCGCGTCGGGTGGCATCGCACTGGACTCCGCAAAACGGCTGGCCTACGTCTCCGGTATCACTCTCTCCCGCTGGCAACCGTCGCTGCAGAACTTGCCGGGCGCGGAGGGCAACTGCGTCCTTGTCTACAGCTGGGCGGCCGACACCGGGAAGGCAACCTTCGTCCGCGTCATCCCTGTCCCCACCCCGGTGGGCTCGCCGAACATCCAATCCTTCCCTCCGGTCCCCCAGCGGTCCAATGCACCGACCGGCTCTACGAGTTCGTGGCCGCAGAAGCTGGCGATCTCTCCTGACGGAACCCACCTGCTGGTTCCGCTCAGCCTCGCCGACCGAGCCGCGGTTGTCAGTCTCGACACCTCCGACACGGTCGACTACGTACCAATCGGGAGCCACCCCTTTGGCGCGGCCGTTCTGCCCGGTGGGCGCGTCGGTCTAGTGAGCAACGAGGCATCCGGCACTCTGTCGGTCATCGACATGGCAGCGGCCAAGAAGCTCAGCGATATCACCGTCGGGCCGCCACTTTCGCACCCACAAGGAATCGCGATCGACTCCAAGGGTGAGCGAGGCTACGTCGCCATGTCGGCCATGGACCAAGTGGTAGTTGTCGACCTGAAAAACATGGTCGTGGAGCGCACAATCTCGGTCGGGCGCAGCGCTGGACTGGGGACAATGCCGGTCGCACTTTCGCTCAGCCCGGACGGCACTCGGCTGTTCGTGGCTGAGTCAGGCACTGACTCCATTGCTGTCATTCGCCTGCCGGGCGCCACAGCTGATTCCCAGCTCGACTACAAGCTCGTCGGCCAGATCCCCACCGCCGAAGACCCCCAAGTCGTCGTCACCGCCCCAGCTCAAGGCAACAAGAAAGCGCAGCTCTTCTACGTCTCCGCGCGAGGTCTGGGTGTCGGTCCCAACACGACGGGGCCCAACCCCGTGAAAGCCGCGGACCCTCTCTTCTGGGCGTTCAACCCTGCCACACCAACGACGGACGTGTTCATCGCATCCCCGATGACCTATCTGCCCAGCCTGGTGATGGGCCGAGCCGGACTCATGGACCTGCCCACGGACGCCGAGGTCGAGAAGGTCACTCCCGTCGCGCTCAAGCAGATCGAACCAGTCGGCGCTAAGCCAGCTCCGCCGGGAACGCCGGTGCGCGCAGGCGGGCCGATCAAGCACGTATTCTTCATCGTCCGAGAGAACCGTAGCTACGACCAGCTTCTCGGCGACATTGGCAAGGGCAACAGCGACCCCAAGCTCGTGGTGTTCGGCAAGGACTCAACACCAAACCTCCATGCGCTTGTCACGCGCTTCCCGCTGCTCGACAACACCTACGCCAACTCCGAGGCCTCTATCCAGGGGCACTACTGGACCGCCTCGGCGAGCGTCCCTGACTACGTCGATCGCAACTGGGTCCACGAGTACGCCGGGCGCGGGCGTCCCAACGACTTTGGCGCCTACGCGGTGACGTTTCCGGGAAACATGTTCCTGTTCAATCAGGCCGAGAAGCAGAAGATCTCCTACTTCAACTACGGAGAAGCGTTCGGAGCGAACCTGCCCCAGATTCAGGACCGGGACCGCTCACCGGAGCTGCTCCTGAAGGAAGTGGCCGTGGCAAAGAACTCCGACCTCGGCCCCGGGCTGACCCCCGGCGGGACCTACTCGTCCTCCTTCATCGTCGGCCAGAACATCGGCGCCGACCCCAAGAATCCGCTCGACGGCCAGACCTGGGACTCCAGTCTTCCGACCGATGCTCCTCCAGGCGGAACGTCCCACGTGGACTCGTTCCGAGCGCGGTTCGCAAGCCAGCTCGCCACCGGCACCGTTCCCACCTTCAACTACATGATCCTGATGAGTGACCACACACGCGGCACCCAGCCCGGCTTCCCCACACCCACCGCGATGGTCGCCGACAGTGATCTGGCGATCGGTCAGATCGTGGACACGATCTCCCACTCGCCGATCTGGGAATCCTCGGCCATCTTCATCGTCGAGGACGACTCGCAGGACGGTGCCGACCACGTCGATGCTCACCGCATTCCGGTCGCTGTCATCAGCCCGTATGCGCGCAGGGGCGCCGTCGTCAACAGCCGCTACGATCAGCCGTCTGTGCTGCGCACGATGGAGCTCATTATCGGAATGGATCCGCTGTCTATCAACGACGCGGTCGCCGCGCCCATGTATGACGCGTTCGACACCAAGCCGCTCAACGCTGAGCCCTACGACGCAATCCCCGCCAAGGCTGACCTCATGGATCGCAACACGCCGGCGTCCCCGTGGGCCGACGTGTCGAGCAAGCTGGCACTCAACAAACTCGACGCTACGCCGCAACGGCTCATCGACACCATTCTTTGGAAGTCGGTCTACGGCGCAGACAGCACTCCCCCACCCCCAGGACCCAACGCCGAGAACGAACAGGAAAGCGAGGACTAGCATGAAGCCGACCGTTGGCAAAACCGAGGGCTACCCCATCGCATCAGAGGTAGTAACGACGCGCGAGAGAACGATCGTGCCTGACCCGATTCCCGCAGACGCGACAGCGATCTTTCCTTGTGAGCTCGCAAAGTACGAGGAGAACGGCTACGGCAAGTGGCACTACGGTCCAGGCCTGCCTGCCGAGAAGCGCCTCGACCTGATGCCCGGTGGCTACAGCGCCACGCCGGCTGCCACCATCGCCAAGCTCGCGCGTTTCTTCGTCATCACCGACATCCACGTCACCGACAAGGAATCTCCGGCGCAGCTGCTCGTCTTCGGCTTTCGGGGCGGTAGCCCCGAGGTCTACTCGGGAGTGATGCTGTACACGCCTCAAGTCTTGGACGCGGCTGTGCAGACGATCAACGCACTGCACGAGAAGGACGGATTTGACTTCGGCATCTCGCTCGGCGATGCGTGCGACAACACGCAGTACAACGAGCTGAGATGGTACATCGATGTGCTGGACGGCAAGAAGGTCAACCCGGATTCGGGCGAGAAGGATGACCCCATTCCCGGTCCACTCAACGACTATCAGGACGAGTTTCAGGCCGCAGGACTCAACAGCGCTATTCCGTGGTACCAGGTTCGCGGCAACCACGATCACTACTGGATGGGCTCGATGCCGGTCAACGACAAGATCCGTGCCGCGCATATTGGCACCGAAATCCTCAATATGGGCGACATCGTGAAGGATCCGCGCGGCGCCGACAGCACCGGCTACTACGTGGGCGTGATCGACGGCTCCACGCCGTACGGCGATGTAATCGGTGTCGGCCCGGAAGCTGCCTTCCCGACGCCGCCCCAGGTGTCTTCGGCCGATCCGGATCGTCGAGTACTCTCGCGACAGGAGTGGATGCAGGAGTTCTTCGACACCTCGTCAGAGCCCAAGGGACACGGATTCTCTCAGGCCGAGGTCGACAAGGTGCTCGCGTGTTACGCCGTCGAACCAAAGGCCGAAGTGCCGGTCAAGTTCATCTCGCTCGACGACACCAGCCCGGACGACCCAGGCCCCATGGGCTGCGGGCATGCCTTCGTCGACAAAGAGCGCTACGACTGGCTGATCTCGGAACTGGACAAGGGTCAAGCCGAAGGCCAGCTGATGGTCATCGGAGCGCACGTACCGATCGGCGTCGAGGAGCCGGGAACGCCACTGGGATGGAGTCCTATCGCGTGCGTGACCGAGGATGAGTTCCTCGCCAAGCTGCGCACCTACCCCAACCTCATCCTCTGGATCGCCGGACACCGTCACCTCAACGTAATCCAGCCGTTCCCGTCCCTGGACCCTAACCGCCCGGAGCTCGGCTTCTGGCAGGTCGAGACCTCGTCACTGCGTGACTTCCCGCAGCAGTTCCGCACCTTCGACATCGCGCACAACGGCGACGGCACCGTCTCGATCTTTGCAGTAGACGTCGACCCGGCGGTCGCCGACGGTTCGCCGGCCGCGCTCTCGCGCACGTACGGCGTGGGAGCCATGAAGCTGTTTGGTCAGGACAAGCCGAGCGCGATGGGGGACATGACCATCCCAGCGCTACCCTATCTGCCGACGGCCTCCTACAACGCCGAGCTCGTGGTGAAGCTGAGCCCGGAGATGGACGCCAAACTCAAGAACTTCGGCACGCCGATGACCGGGGCATAGCGAGCTCCTGTGAGCATTACGCGCCTACTGTGACCCGCACCTTGGCCAAGCGGCGGTCACAGTAGGCGCGTCTCTTGGACTTCCGATTGGGCATACACCCAAGCGTAGGCATGTACACGGTTCTCGACCAAGACCCGAAGGGGAACCGATGAGCATGGGGGTAGGCTGACATTCATGAAGAGCTCAGACATGCGAAACCCCTCTAGGTTCAGACGCGTCGAGGATGCCGAAAGGGCATCAGCGGACAATGTCCATCTTGCCGACGCCGCGATGGCTCTTCTAGGCTGCCAGAGCGATGACGAAGTCTACGACGTCATCGGTGACTTTCTTGTCACGCTTCAGCCTGACGCAGTGATTATCGTCAACGAGACCTCGCCTGACTTGGAGTGGCTAACCACCCGCAGGGTCTTTGGCCTAGACGCCTCCGCTCTCTCCAAGGCCGCCGCGCTCGTTGGATTTGACCCCGTCGGCAAGCAATTCGCACTATCCGCCGATCACCGTGATGAGTTGCTCGGCGGCAAACTCTCGACTATCTCTGGCGGTGTGACCGAACTCGCCGCCTTGCAGATACCCCGCGCGGTTGCGCAAGCGGGCGCCAAGGCGTTTCGGCTCTGCGACGCATTCTCCATTGGGATTGCCGATCAACGCGACGTGGTGGGCAATGTCCAAATCTACACGCGCGCGCCGGGCGCGGTATTGCCGGTGAGCATCATCGAATCATTCGCTCATCACTGCTTCTCGGCACTGGAGAGTATCCGTAAGGATCGTGACCTCGCAAAGAGCGCCGAGAGCAACCGGCTCGTGCTCCACAACATGGTCGAGGGACTCGCACTCCACGAAATCATCCTTGACGAAGCCGGCAAACCGATTGACTACCGGTTCTTGGAGGTCAATCCGGCTTTTGAGGCACAGACCGGCCTCAAAGCAGAAGACATCATCGGCCGCACCGTCCTGGAAGTACTACCTGAGACCGAACCAGGGTGGATCGAGCGCTATGGATTGGTTGCCACAACAGGTGCTCCGGCACGATTTGAGGACTTCGCGAGCGAACTTGGCAGGTACTTTGAGGTGATGGCCTATTCTCCGGCGCCGGGCCAGTTCGTGTCTGCGAGTTCCGACATCACCGAGCACAAACTGGCCGAGGCTGCGCTGCGCGAGAGCGAGGAGCATCTCCGTCGCCTGTTTGACCGCGACCCCGACGGCATCGTCATCCTTGACCCTGCAACGGCCCGTCCCCTCGAGTTCAACACCACGGCCCACGAGCAACTCGGCTACACGCGCGAGGAATTCGCCAAACTGACCGTCGCCGACATCGAGGACATGGAAACCTTTGAGGAGACGAGAGTTCGCATTGGGCAGGTGCTTCGCGACGGGCGTGTGGATTTCGAAACTCGCCATCGCACGAAGACCGGGGAGATCAGGCACATCGCAGTGACGGCTCAGACGCTGTATATCACTGGCGAGCCGGTCTACCACTGCATCTGGCGCGACATTACCGAGAGCAAGATTTCGGCTATGAAGCTCGAAGAGAGTGACGTCCGATTCCGCGCCGCCCTCAGTGCCTCGCCATTGGCCATGGCACTCAGTGACGGGGACCAGAACGTCGTGTTCGTGAACCCGGAATTCGTTCGCATGTTCGGCTACACGCATGAAGACATTCACACGCTTGCCCAGTTGTGGCCCAAGGCCTATCCTGACCCGCTCTACCGTGAGTCGATTCTCGAACAGTGGAACTCAGAAGTCGAGCGCGTGGGGCAGACGGGCGAGCCGTTCACTCCCCAAGAATGCGTTGTCAGATGCAAGAACGGCGAGAACAGAACGGTGCGAATTCAAGGTGCCCCGTTTGGGGAGAAGTTCGACGAACAGCTGGTGCTGTTCTATGACGTCACCGACCAACGAACTGCCGAACGCAACGAGCGCTATCAATCCGACCGGCTCAAACTTGTGCTCGCGTCCACCATAGAGGGAATCCACGGACTCGACCTGGATGGCAATATCACCTTCTGCAACACCGCTTCGGTACATATGCTCGGCTTCGACAGCGAAAACGGCCTGCTCGGCAGAAATGGCCACGCGGTCTATCACCACACTCGAAGTGACGGCACTCCGTACGACGCGGAAGACTGCCCGATCTACCAGGCCCTCCGGTCGGGAGGGGAAGCACACGTCGATGGTGAGGTCTTCTGGCGTGCCGACGGAACCAGCTTCCCCGTCGAGTATTGGGTCAGCCCAATGATCGAGGAAGGCAGGTCGGTCGGGACAGTAATCAGCTTCGTTGACAATACCGATCGCAAGCGCCTCGAAGACGCGCTGCAACAGAGGCTCGTCGCCCTCACAGGGCCGTCTAGCGCGATTGGCGGGCTGAAATTCACCGACTTGTTCGATGTCGAGCAGATTCAGTCGGTCCAGGACGCGTTCTCCGCGGCCACCGGGGTCGCCGCCATCATCGTTGAGCCCGACGGCACCCCCATCACCCGTCCCAGCAACTACTCCCACTTGTGCGCAGACATCATCCAAGGGACGGAGAAAGGCCGTGCGAACTGCCTAGCATCTGACGCCACAATCGGGTGCGAGGACTCTGATGGGCCCGTAATCCGGTGCTGCCTGAGCGCAGGATTCTTGGATGCCGGTGCCGCCATCCATGCGGGTGGCGAGAACGTCGCTAACTGGCTGATTGCGCAGGTGCGCGACGAGGCGCAGGACGAAGCTGCGCTGCTCGCCTACGCCGACGAAATCGGCGCCGACCGCGCCGAGTACAAGGCCGCCCTGAGTGAGCTTCCTATCATGTCCCGCGAGAAGTTCGAGCTCATCGCCCGCGCGATGTCCGCGTTCGCCGACGAGCTCTCCACCATCGCGTTTCAAAACGTTGAGCAGGCTCGTTTCATCACTGAGCGCATGCAAGCTGAACGCGAACTGGTCGAAGAGCAGGAGCGTGGTCTCGCCGAACTGAAACACTCGCTGTCGTCCATCGTCAAAGTGGTCAGCCAAGTCGCCGAGACGCGTGATCCCTACACTGCAGGCCACCAGCGGCGCGTCACAGAACTTGCCGTGCGCATCTCAGAAGAGATGGGCATGCGCGCCGATCAGACCGCCGACATCCGGACCGCCGCGCTGCTCCACGACATCGGCAAGATGAGCATACCGGCCGAGATACTCTCCAAGCCGGGGCGGCTTACCGACATCGAGTTCGCACTGATCAAGACACACTCCGAGATCGGGTACACGATTCTGGCCTCGGCCGACATGCAAGGCCCCATCGCCGAAATTGTCTACCAGCACCATGAGCGATGTGACGGAACGGGCTACCCGCGTGGGCTTGGTGCAGATGACATGCTCGTCGAAAGCAAGGTGCTCATGGTTGCCGACGTGGTCGAAGCGATGATGTCGCATCGGCCGTACCGACCGGGTTTGGGGCAGGCTGCTGCCCTTGCCGAGATCGAGCGCGGCGCGGGAACTATCTACAGCCCCGACGTGGTCACGTCCTGTTTAAGCGCGTTTCGGGAGGGTGAGTTTGAGTTCTCGGAGCAGTAGAGGCGCGGCATTTCGGTGGGTAGAACGCTTCGACGGGACAACAGGATGGGACTGAAGATGAGACGAGTGATCGCCTTAGCACTTGCGCTGGTGATCGGCCTGGCCCTGATGGGCTGCGCCGCGGCTCCCACGCAGACGGGGAGCGGAACGACCCCCGCAAAGACCGCCACGCCAGGTATCGCAGCCGGGAATGGCGGAACGGAGATTCTCCCTGCCGAAGGTGCCACCGATGACTCCAGCGCCGAGAAGACATCGGCGCAGACGGTGTCTGATGCAGCACTTATCGACTTGCGCCGTGAGCGTCTGGGCGCGAAGTACGGTCAGACGGCTGAGACCTTCGCGACGGTCAACCTGATGAAGCTCAAAGGCAACTACTACATCACCTACTCGCGCACCCTCGTTGATGGCAAGCCCACATCCGCCTACGCGGCGACATTCGTGGTGGATCCCAAGACGAAGAAGATAGTGAGCTTCAACGAGAAGCCGTAGCGGGGAAGAGCGTGTTGGTCTCGGGAAAGCCGCGAAACAATGGTCTCGGGCTTCAGGTTTCACCCGAGGTGGACCATCGCCTGCCCCGACTCAGCAGTTGCATGCTCACAGCGACGCGTCTTCCGGCGGCCTGAAGCCGATTGGGTTGCG
>Ga0194063_10002066_pt1 | contig 12690 bp, 6 predicted proteins | sample SepL3720m_MetaG_FD_155459 | JGI IMG/M metagenome (GOLD analysis project Ga0194063, IMG submission 155459) | Anoxic zone freshwater microbial communities from boreal shield lake in IISD Experimental Lakes Area, Ontario, Canada - Sep2016-L373-20m | ecosystem: Environmental > Aquatic > Freshwater >... | reverse complement strand
CTATCAGCGCTCCGATGAGCCGGTGGACGAACGCTGGGTCGGCGCCAGCCCCATCGGACACGGAGCCGATTCCAAGCGCGCGCTCATTTGCTAGGCATCCCAGAAACCAGCCAAAGACTCAGCCGGATGAAAACACACAGACAACGCTTTTTTGACATTCTTGATGGAAAACCCGTGGATCGGGTGCCCTATTTTCCCGATCTGAGCACCTGGTACGTGCCCCGACGCACGCCGCGGGGCGAACTTCAAAAATACGGCGCCGGCGAGCTGGTGCCGGACTCCGATGTGGCGTTCCACCGCGCGACGGGGGAGATCCTGATGCCCGAACAGTTCCGGGACTGGACCTACCTCGACTTCTATCGCCGCTTCGACTGGGGAGTGCCTGTGCATCTCTACGATTGGTATGATAAGGAATACGATGGCGCCGAGGAGACCACCGTGGTCGAGGGCGTGCAAAAAATCCGCCGCTGGCGTTGCCCAGAGGGCCGGCTCACGATGGTTTACACGATGGCCGAGGACGGCTCCTGGTGCCCGACCGAGTTTCCGGTCAAGACGCCGCAGGACCTGAAAATCTTCCGCGCCATCACCGAGCGGATGCATTACGTGCCGCGCTATGAGCGCATCCGCGAGGTGCTGGGCGAGATCGGCCAGCAGGGGGTGCTCGACCTCGTGATCCCGCGCTCGCCGTTCGGAAAACTCGTCCACGAGCTGATGGGCTTTGAGGAGATCATCTACGCCCTGCACGACGAGCCGGAAACCGTGACCGGGTGGATGAAGTTCCAGGAGCAGCACGACATGAGGCTCATCCGCCTGGCGGCTGCCGCCCCCGAGGCGCGCGTGGTCATCCTCAGCGACCACAGCGACGAGAACCTGATCGCCCCACAGCACTACCGTGAATTCTGCATTCCGTTTTATAAAAAGATCACCGAAGCCCTGCATGCCGGAGGCAAGTTTGTCTCCACCCATCTCGATGGCAACTTCAAGGGCTACATGCCCTACCTCCACGAGACCGGCTTTGACATCCTGGATGGCTGCACCCCGTTTCCCATGACCAACTGGACCCCCGCCGAGCTGGCCGCCGTGGCCAGGCCCGCCAACCTCGCCTGCTGGTGCGGCGTGCCCTCGACGCTCTTCTGCCAGGGCGTGGAGGCCCAGCGCATCCTCGATGCGGGCCGCGAGATCATCGGGGCGTTTGCACCGGACGGACGCCTGATCTTCAACGTCGGCGACATCGTCTCGCCGAACGCCGACATCGAGCTGGTCATCGCCCTCGGCGAGTTCGCAAAAACTTTCTAACCTCATCGTCAATCAACGCCGGAGCCGCTCTGAGTGCGAAGGCTGTGTTCAAGCCGACCAAGGAATTCCACACTGCCCGTCACCGATACAATTTTGAATTGGGAATGCTGAATTTTGAATTCAATCAGCTTTCAGCTTTCCAGTTTCAGCTTTTTCATCCCGTGGTGCCGGTCGCAGCGAGCGTGAAGACGAAGCTCCGAACCTTTGCAGGTCAGGACACCCTGGGGCTCAGTTCGGTGCTCAGACGCTGGACAATTGTCCAGTCGTAGCTCGTGGTCAGGCTCAACTTGTCGGGATGGTAGCGGTTCATGAATATGCCGGCGAGATTGCCTTTTTGGTCGCGGACCTCTTCCACCGATTTGACCATGGGCTTGCCGACTTTGATGTGAAGAATTCCCGCGTCTTCCTGGTTGGCGGCGACTGCGGAAATCGTCTTTGTCAGAACGGTTATCTGGAATTTTTCAACCCGCATCCAGGTATTGATGTGATCCACGTGTGTGAGATGGCTTTCCAAAAGCCGGGAGCCGAATTGTTTGAGGATGTAACCCTGGTCCCAGATCACCGGCACCGTTTCCGCATAGAACACACGCTTGATATGGAGAACTTCCTCATCGGGAGAAAGGATCTGGAACTCTCCCCGGGCCGTCGCCCCGGTGGTCCACTCCATCAGGATCAGCTTTCGATCCAGCTCGGCGGCATCCGCCCGCGCACGACTCCCGTAATCCACCCCAAAAGGCAGGTTTGCGTGGGGGTGATTGCTGACATACGTGCCGCTCCCGTGGCGGCGTATGATGAGATTCTGCTGTTCCAAAAGGTCGAGCGCGAGGCGGATGGTGATCCGCGACACCCCCAACTCCAGGCAGAGCTCACGTTCCCCTGACAGCCTCTGCGAAGGCTTCAGTTGCCCACGGAGGATTTTGTCACGCAGCTTGGCAGCCGCCTTCTGATACTCGTAGCGGTATTTGATCACAACATGGGTTATCGCAATGCGTTGCCAGAATAATCAAGGATTAAGTGGCTCAGGGGCGGCAAAAGGAAAGAGTCCGAAAATTCTTGCACGCACAAAAATAATGGATATAACCAGTATTGCGGTTGTCCGCCCGGTTTCGGAAACTTTTCGTAGAAATAGAAGATGGGCAATGTAAAGTCATAGTAGATGCAATGATCCTCAGATTTTCCAAATCGCGGGCGCCTTTGCCGCACTCCCGGGGCTTCGCGGATCGAATTTCGCGGATCCAGAATTCCAGCGCATTTTCCCTGGTCGAAGTCACGCTCTCGATTGGCATCGTCGCTTTCGGTCTGATCGCGATTCTTGGTCTTCTGCCGAGCGGGTTGCAGTCCTTTCGCGGTTCCATAGGCAGAACGGTGGCTGCCCAGGTGGCACAGGCAATTATCAGCGAAACCAAGCAGGCGGATTTCACGAGCCTGACCAATGGGATCACCTACTCGAACTACACGCAGGAAGGGATACTGGCGAAGACGGCTACCGATACGATTTTCACCGCCGAAATTTCGGTGACAAACCAGTCAAGCGTGCCGGGCACCGGCACGACCCGTTTCATCAACCGCTCCCTTGCTCTCGTAAAGGTTCGGGTGGTGGAAAACCCGGCACGCGCAAAACTGGACGCCGCGGCATTCACCGGAAGCAACATCCCCACATTCTCCAGCTATGTTGCAAAAACGCAATAATGCGGCGGGGGCGTGCAAGAGCGCAGGCTTCACAATCCTTGAGCTGCTCGTTTCCATCGCAGTGGTATCCGTTCTCCTCGTCGTGCTCGCCTCGGTGAGCGGGCACGTCCAGAAGGTCTATCGCTCGTCCATGGGAAAGGCCGAGCAGTTCCGGGAAGCCCGCACGGCATTTGAAGCGATCACCTCGCGCCTCGCCCAGGCGGCCCTGAATACCTATTGGGATTACGACAACCCGAACAATCCCACCCGCTACATGCGCCAGAGCGAACTGCGCTTTCAATCGGGCAACGCGCCCGCGCTGCTGGGAAACACGTATCCTCCTTCCCATGCCATCTTCTTCCAGGCCCCACTTGGGCTGACCACCAACTCCACCGCCTACGGAGGGCTCGACAACCTCCTCAACACCTGGGGATACTTTATCGAGTTCGGCGATGACTCCAATATCCGCCCGGGGTTTCTCGACACCTCCGGCGTGGCGAAACGCCCGCGCTTCCGCCTCATGGAACTGAGCCTTCCCACCGAGAACCTCGCCCTTCCCGGAAATTCCACGACATCCACCTGGTTTTCGACCGCTGCCACCGACACCAGTGCGAACCGGCCTGCCCATATGCTGGCCGAGAACATCGTCCTGATGGTGGTCTGGCCGCGCCTTTCACCCAAAGATGACCCCGCGGGAACCCTTCTCACCGGCAATTACTCCTACAGCACCGCGCCAACCGGAACGAAACCGCAGCCCATTCAAGAACACCAGCTCCCGCCGACCGTGCTGGTCACGATGGTGGCCATTGACGAGGCATCCGCAAAGCGCCTCGCGCAGGCCAACGGAACCGCCGCGCCGGCTCTGGTTGACTCCTCATGGTTTACGGACCCCTTGCAGTATGGCGATGACCTGAACAACAAACTCGTTCCCAGGCTCAACCAAAAGGGGATCACCTACCGCATCTTCAACTCAACCGTCCCGGTCCGGGGGGCGAAATGGAGCGCAAAATGAGGAATTCGAAATTCCCAATTTTAAATTTCAAATTCCGCGCAGCGCGCGGCATGGCCCTCGTGATCGTCCTGGCCTTCCTCGTCCTGCTCACCGGACTCTCGATCGCGTTCTTTTCCCTGATGACAGGGGAAACCACCCAGTCCTCGACCTACGCCTATCAAGTTCAAGGCCAGCAACTCGCCGACTCGGTGATGAACCTCGTCACCGGACAGTTCGCCGAGGCCACGAAAGGGTTCAAGACCAATCCGGATGGCACGCCGGATTACAACTCCCCGCTCGCTTGGGCCTCGCAGCCGGGCGCGATCCGTACGTTTGGTGCCAACGGCACGGCGGACAACGTCTTCAAACTCTACTCGGCCAACCGGCTCGTGGCCACCGCCAGCGAGTTCACCAGCGATCTGGGCACCGATGCCCCGAACGACTGGGCCTCCAAGCCAGCACTCTTCACCGACCTCAACGCCCCGGTGAACGACGCCGGCGGGAATGCCGTGTATCCGATCGTGGATCCGCGTTCGTATGGAAGCGTTGAAGGATTTTCCTTTGCGGGCGCGCCGACCACCGGAACCTCCAACACTCTGCCCATGCCCGCGCAGTGGCTCTACGTGCTCAGGGATGGCACGATCATTTCTCCCAGCGGCGGCACCGGCACCGGCGGAAATTTCACCGGAACCGTTCCCTCCGCCGCCAACCCGATCGTCGGCCGCGTGGCCTACTGGACCGATGATGAGACCGCGAAGGTCAACATCAACACCGCCAGCGAAGGCACCCTCTGGGATACTCCCCGCGCGGATTCCGTCGAGGAGCGCACATTCGGAAATTCCCAACCCGTCAAAAATGAGTTCCAGCGCTATCCCGGCCACCCGGCAACCACATCACTCGCACCGGTTCTCTTCGCCACTTCTTCGACCTCAACGCCGAATCCCCTCACCAAGACTCAGCGCGATGCGATCTATGAGATCTCCCCCCGGGTGGCTGGTGGCGGGTCGGATGCGGGCTCGACTCCCACCAATCAAGCCGGCCTTCAAATAATCACGATTCCAAACAGGCGCATTTACAGTCATGTGGACGAGATGATTTTCAATGACAGCCGCAGCGCACAGGTCGCCGCGGCGGGGCTCTCGCGTGAAAAGCTCGAACAATCCCGATTTTTTCTCACCGCCAACAGCCGGGCACCCGAGACAACGCTCTTCAATACTCCGCGCATCGCGGTCTGGCCTCTTTCCTCGACGGACGACACGACTCACAGGACCGCTTACGACAGCCTGATCGCCAGATGCGGCAGCATTGGCCCGATCGGAGATCCGGCCCACCCCAATTACCCGTTCTATTTCATGCGCAGCGATCCAAGCTCCGGGACGGTGGACTTCTCGGGTGCTCCGACCGCCTCAAGCACACTCACCGGATTGAACCGCAATCGGAACTTGTATGCGTATCTGCAGAACCTCACGGCCCGCCAGATTCCCGGTTTTGGCGGCTCGTTCCTCACCAAGTATTCCTATCCGAATGAGCGGGACCAGATCCTCACGGAAATCTTCGATTATATCCGCACCACAAACCTGGAAGACAAGAGCACGAGCACTCCTGGCTTCCAGCAATACGCCTCGGATATCGGGACCAACGGCTCCGGTCCGGGCAATCTGGTCCGCCCCATCCTGATCGGGGCCACCCAGCCCGTCACTCCGCAAAATGGAACCCAGGGAATGGGACGTTTCCCCGTGCTTTCGGAATTCGCCCTCCATTTTATTGCGAATGCCGACGGCTCCGCCGGGACGACGGCCTCCCCGATCGGCGGCAACTCCGCGGACGAACTGGCGAAAAGGCAAAGCAACACAATGTCGCTGGCCTCCACGCAGCGTCAGATCCAAGCGATGCCGCTGCTGGAATTGTTTAATTCGGGCATGGGGTGGCCTCAAATCAGAAATTTGGCCTACACCATTCGCATACGCGGACTTGAGAACCTGACGGTCACAACAGGAAACTCCACGCAAAATCTTTTCCCCGTATCGACGGCAACTGCGGCACTCAATCGTTCCGAACCGGCAATAGGAATGGGATACCGATTTTGGGGTTGGCGACCATGGGGCGGGACCGTTTCTCCGCGAATGGTCGCTGCGGACAGCTCGGTTTGGGGCACTGAAACTTTCGGAAATTATTATCCTTTTGTTGGTTCCCCGGTCATTGCCGATGCCTCCTCTGGAAATATGACCCTCAAAGGCGGAAATGTGACCGTGGATGTCTTCTGGGGAAACAGTGCGAATGTCACAACCGATGTTCCCGTCTCGACCCAGGTGATCAATATTCCGGGGAGCACAATCATCCCAATCCCCACTCTCCGGATCACTGCAATAGAGGGGAAACCGAACAGCGAATGGTGGTCATTCAACTCCCGTATCAGCCGGTTTACCTATATAATTTCGGATACGTATTGGGATAATGCGGTGCATCCTGTGAAGGATCGCCTTCGTTATGGGGCCGGGTTCCTGCCCGAGGATGTCGTGCGGAGCATGGTGCCCGCCCACTCGGATTTTCGTCTCTCCCTGGGCGGAAAGATGCCCGCGTTTGTTCCCTTCAGCGGAGCGGGAACCTCCCAGACAGCAAGCGCATGGAGCCCCACCGCGCCGAATGTCGTCCATGCTTTCTCCGAACCCTGGGCGAGCGATGTGAACGTTGGCGAAAGTTTCACGCCTCTCGCGGCATCGACCGGAGTGACTTATGCCTTTATCAACACCCCGGATGTGGCGATCAGGGATCCGAACACAGATACCGGCGATTGGGACAACGCCCCGGGCAAGGCGCTCGACGGGGCCTATACCAACAAAGCCGATGAGGGCAATCTCATGCGCGTTGGCTGGGGCTACGGCGGGGGAATCCCTTACTTCGAAACAGACAATCGCTATCACACTTCCGTGGGCGAGACGTTTTTCTCTCCGAACAGGCAGATTCCCTCGGCGGCGATGTTCGGCTCGCTCCCGACCGGAGCGAAGGAGGGAGTGCCCTACCGCACCCTGCTCTTTCGCCCACAACCCGGCCATCCATCGAGTTGGAAGGATGTCAGCGGAACTCAGAAAAGCGGCATCGCCGGCAAGACTCCCGACCATTTGATTCTGGATCTCTTCTGGATGCCTGTCGTCGAGCCTTACGCGATCAGCGAGCCATTTTCCACAGCCGGCAAAATCAATATGAACTATTCCATCGCCCCATATAGTTACATTCAGAGGAAGACAGGATTGGTCGCGGCACTCCGCCCGGAAAAAGTTTTTGCGATTCCCAATACGGACGCGGTCCGCTACAAATTCTTTGACGCTGATCCTCCCGGAGGTCGGGTGAATTCTTTCCGATCCCCCATCAGCGCCACGGAAACGCTCAAACAGTTTGACGCGAAGTTTGCCGGCGGGGAAATTTTCAAATCGGCCTCTGAAATCTGCGACATCCATCTGATTCCCTCCACGGTGCCGTCCACCACGATCAATCTCTCGGGGAACACCACGAATGCGGATTCTGTGATGGTCACAGGCAGCAACAACTTTTGGAGCAAGAACCAGCTCGCCGGCGACAATACGCGCGAGCGCCCCTACGCAAACCTGCTGGGTCGTCTCACCACAAAATCCAACACCTTCACGATCCACTACAAAGTCCAGGCCCTGCGCCAGCGCACGAACACACCGGACTTTGCGACCTGGGAAGATGGCAAGGATCAGGTGCTCGCGGAGTATCGCGGCTCGACGATGATCGAACGCTACATTGATCCGAACGATACGCGTCTTCCCGACTTTGCCACCAAACTGCCGGCCGCTCCGGGCAATTTTGACGACACGACCAACATCGACAACTACTACCGCATCCGCACGGTCTCCACGAAGCGGTTTGCGCCATGAACAGCGCCACGAGAAGCCCGGATTCCGCAATCGCCCGCGAAGCCGCGAAGACGCAAAGCAGATGGAGTGGGTTCCCCGCCCAATCCAAAATCCAAAATCCAAAATCCAAAATTTCCGACGCCTTTTCCTTGATCGAGTTGCTCGTGGTGATTGCCATCATTGCGATGATGGCCTCGTTCACGATGCCGGCCATGTCGAGCGTCCTGCAGGCCAATCAACTTTCGCGTGCCGGTCAGCAGGTCCAGCGATTTCTTGTCTCCGCCCGGCAGGGGGCGCAGACACGCAACCGGCGCGTCGAGGTCCGGTTCTACTCCTACACCCGCCCGGAGGATGCGGGCTCGGGAAATGTTTTCAACGCGATGCAAAGTTTTCTCATCGCGGAGGACGGTTCGGCCACGCCTCTCGCGAAATTGAACAGGCTTACGGGAACAATCCTCTTCAATGAGGGGGCCGCGCTCTCGTCGCTCCTCGCGGGACTGACAAACAAAACCTGGAGCGGAACCAACGACCCGCAAGTTTCCCTGCCCGGTGTCGGAACGGCCTACACTGCCAGATGCTTCCAGTTCCGCCCGGACGGTCGCCCGGATGCCGGCACCGCACTTTCGCTGACCGACAAATGGTTTCTGACCGTTCACGCCGCGCGCCACGGCAAAGACATCACGACCCCGCCACCGAACTACATCACGCTCCAGATCGACCCCCTCTCCGGCACGCTCCGAACTTATCAGCCGTAAGCCCTGCATCCTCATCTCAGTTCGCCGGAACCCTTCGGGTGCGCCCAGGAAGCATCGACAGGGATTGTCTGAAGAAAAAATCTTGAAAGCCCGCCAGAACGATAATAATGGTTATATCCAGTTATTCCGAAAGCGGCTCTCCCTGTGCCGGAACGTCACACAAGTTTCGCAGTCAGCGTTTCGGTTTTAATGTACCACTCGACCCATGCAAAACCCTGAACCCCGGACAAAAACAAACAATGCGGCGATCCGAGCCATCCGCATCTTTGGCATGGCCGTTAGCAAGCACCATTCTCCGGGACTTATCCGGGCGCTGCTGTTTTTGGTTTTCCTCATCGCGACGTTTTTGAAAGCCGGTGCCTTGCGGGCCTCCGAAGATTCCGACGTTCTGTTCCACTCCTCCTTTGACGGCACGGCGGAGGCGCAGGTTGCAAAAGGCGGCGGGACACCGCGCGTGGTTGGGCCTCTCGCGTTTAAGCCGGGGCTGTTCGGGCAGGCCTTGGTGGCAGGAGAAAAGGGGGCGGTGGTCCTGTATCCGTCACCTAAAAATATCCCCATGGAAAAAGGTACGATCGAGCTCTGGCTGTTGCCGGTGAAGTGGGATCTGGTCGAGGGGATTCCGGGCTCCACATCCGCGCACCACGTATTTTTTCAGACCGGGTTCTCGGGCGCAAACGGGTGGAAGTGGGATTCCGGCGACGCCTACCTGTCCGCCGGTTCCTGGTTGCAGGTTTACAAATTTTTCAGCAACAGCTGCACGGCGTCTTTGATCGGTAGTGACAAGGGCGTAGTGATCGGCCTTCTGGAGTATATTCCGCTCCCGGGCCGATGGGTTCATATCGTGGCCACATGGGAGGGGGACCATCAGATCTTGTATGTCAATGGCCAGGCGGCACCGGGCGCGGCAGCTCCGGTGACAAAAATTCTGCAGGAGTTTCTCGTAGGCGACATCGCCTGGCATGTGGCGCGAAAAGCGCAGGAGACCTGGATCGATGATTTTCGCGTGCTCTCCCGCCCGCTTTCTGCGACGGAGGTCCAGGCGAGCTATGCACGCGGGATTGTCGCAGAATCGCAATATCCGGATCTGCTGGCGGCACCGTTGATTGCCCAGCCGCCCGCCATTGATGGAAAGGAAACCAGTGCGGGCGAATGGGCCACGGCAACCGGAGTCCGTGGCTTCCGAACATCCGAACCACCGGCTGGCAGTGCGCTGGCGGTGGATGAGGCGCTCCAGTTGAACGTCGCCCACGGCACGAATGGCCTGTATCTGCGCGTGGTGCGGCCCCTCGAATCCGGAGTCACGCTCGTGGCCACCCCGAAGCCGCAGGACGCGGATCTCACCGGCGACGATGGGGTCGAAGTGCAAATCGCGCCGGGATGGGATGGAAACGGCGAGCCGACAAATGGATTTCGTTTCGCCCTGAATCTCGTGGGTTCGCGGGGTGAAGCCAGGTCATCCGACGGCGGCAAAACCTGGGATCCTGCCTGGTCGGGAGCATGGACGGGGGCGGCATCGACGGAAGGGCAACAGCGGAGCTATGAGTTGACCATCCCCTGGGAAACCTTGGGACGGACGGCCGCCGACCGCACCCCGCTCGGACTTCGCGTGATCTCGCGGAACCTCGTGGCCGGCTCCACGGTCAAGCAGGCGGAATGGAGTGGTCAAAAAGGTTGGGGACTTCTCAGTCTCCGGGATGACGCAAGGGCCGTGAAGGTATTAAAATTCACATGCGATGCACAGGGCAAAACGGTCGTGGAGTCCGAGTTCGCAAACTCTTCCACAGCACCGGTCGCCCTCCAGTTGTTCGCAGAGGCACCCGGAACCATGCTCTACGGTTTGGGAAAACAAGATGTCAGCGAGGCGGGTATCCCCGCGGGCGGCGTAAAAAAATTCGCGGTCGCTGGGCGAATCGGCGACCAGTCGGCTACCTGGTTCCAAGCCGGCCAGCTTGACACCCAGGGGAACTGGTTTTGGAGGACCACTCTTCCGGTGGCTGTGGAAAAAGGTGCCACGCTCGATCTCACCCTCCGGCCCTCGATCGGTGTCGGCAAACTGCAAGTCGACATCCGTGGCACGGGCTTCACCCCGGACGCAAACAATCCAGTCCGGATTTTGCTTACAGAGAAGGGCGGAGCAAAAGCCCACTACACCAAATCGGTGGACACTTTCACCGACGGGGTTGCCACGCTGGATATCCCGATCGCCGACCTCCCGGCCGGGGAATATGAACTCAAGTCCGTTTTCCATCCGCCCGGAGCTTCAACTCCCGTTGAAAAAGTCGTCCCGATCACGAAACCGTCGAGTGAGTGGAGTGGCAACCAGGTTGGCGTCCTGCCGACGGACCAGGTGCCGAAACCCTGGACTCCGCTGGTTGTCAAAAAACCGGACAATTCCTGGTGGGCTAAACTGCTCTCCCATCTCCCCGAGGGGCTTGCACCCAAACGGGACAACTCGACCACCGTGTCGTGCTGGGGCCGGGATTTTGTCTTCGCCGAAAACTCGCCGCTGCCCAGGCAGATCACGAGTCAGGGGCATGATCTTCTGGCAAGCCCGATGGCCTTCGCCGCGACAAACGGCGGCCAGGTCACGACCTGGACACCAGGCTCATTCACCATCGAATCCGCATCTCCCTCGGCGGTGACATTCAAAGGAACCGGAACAATCGGTGCGGGAAAAATCGCGGTGACCGGACGGATCGAATACGACGGCATGCTCTGGCTCGATGTGGATGCCGATCTCGCGGGAACAGCTTTTGAACGCTTGGAGTTCGTCGCGCCCATGCCGGCGGACATCGCCCGCTACCGCATGCTGCCGGATATTTCGAAGAACAGCGTGCAGGTCAATCGTCCCAAGGAGGAGCCCTGGGAAGTCGGCTTGAATTATTATCTCTGGTTCGGCAACGAGGACGTCGGGCTGAGTTGGTTCACCGAGTCAGCAAACGGCTGGCCTGGAGACGGCAAACGCCGGCTCGCCATCACGTCCGGCGGGGACAATGTGAATGTTTTCAACGTCCGCCTGATGGAATCCGGCGCTGCGGGAGCCAAGGGCGCATTCGCCTTCGGCCTCCAGCCCACCCCCATGCGTCCCCTGCCGCCGGACTGGCGTCGCGTGGCACGAAAAGGAAATCTGCTCTCATGGACCACGCCAAAAAATACCCTGTACCAAGGGTATCCGGAGGTTGGCGATGACGGGGGAGAGAGCCTCACGAACACCGTTGATGTCGGCCACGGGCTGGGAATGAAGGTCATTTCCTACCTCGGCAGCAGCATGCTCTCTACCGCTGCTCCCGAATGGAAATATTATGGCAAAGAATGGTATTCCCCCGGCCGGGACTACCCATTTATCGGCGAGGGAGAAGCCCACCATAAAGAAATTGTCGGCGTCTGCCCCCAATCTCGGCAATGGCGGGATTTCGTCGTCTGGAAGTCGCAGGATTACTTGAAGAAATGGAACCTGGACGGGATCTACCACGATTTTGAACCGCCGACCGTTTGCAACAATACGCTCCATGGATGCGAAAGCAAACGCATGCCGATCCTCGCCTACCGGGATCTGCACAAGCGGCTTTACAACATGCAGCAGGCAGTGACCGCAGAGCGCGGCACCGCATCGCTCTACATGCACCATACCTCGATCAACTCCTCTGGCCTCTGCACGCCCATGCTTTCGTTTTCCGACTGCATCGCTGACAACGAAGGTCTCGCCAGCATGATCTCGACATACGGGGCGGATCTGTTCATCCGGCAGGTGCCGCTGGAATACTTCCGCACCCGGGGTTCCGGGAAGCCGCTCGGATTGTGGAATAATTTCATCTTCAACCGGTCGCCGTTTCTGCGCGGCAACCTCGGGATGTATTTGATCCATGACATCCATGGCTACTGGAATAATGATTTTGAATCACTGATCCCCTTGCTGCGGCCGCTGGATCGCTTCGGAATCACCGAGCCGGATGTGAAATTTCTGGGCTATTGGCAAAAGAACCTGCTCGTCACGCTGACGCCTCCGGGAGGCGAAGAAGCCCTGGTCTCACTCTACCAGAGGCCGGGATGCATCATCGCCGTGGTGATGAACCGCTCGAAAGTGGAGAAGCGGGCGACCGTGACA
>Ga0194063_10002065_pt1 | contig 12690 bp, 12 predicted proteins | sample SepL3720m_MetaG_FD_155459 | JGI IMG/M metagenome (GOLD analysis project Ga0194063, IMG submission 155459) | Anoxic zone freshwater microbial communities from boreal shield lake in IISD Experimental Lakes Area, Ontario, Canada - Sep2016-L373-20m | ecosystem: Environmental > Aquatic > Freshwater... | reverse complement strand
CAACTGGAAGGGTGGTCGCCACCAGGCCGAGCTGGCCCTTCATCTTGACCTTGAACGCAATCTGTCCCGGTGCAGTGGACGTTCCAAGGTTTGCACCATGGATCGTCATGGTCGCCTTCTCGTAGGGAGAAAGCGAGGTGGATGGCTGCGGGGTGTAGCTGCCGTTCTGGCCCCACGAGTTCGGCCAGGCGCCGACGTTGGTGAACGTCACGCTACTGATCGAAGCGGATGGAGCAGGCGTGGCGCTGGCCACACTCGCCATGATCGGCAGACTGCTGAAGGCCAGGGAGGCCGCCGCAGCTGCGATGAGCTTGTGCTTCATAGTGTCCCTCTCAACCTCGACGTGGCTTTCGCTTATCGAGTTCTTGATTTCATTGACTCCGGCGACTTGGTCTTGGCACCCCCCCGCACTGCCTCCCGGCACTGCTGCAGATCCCGGTAGACCAAACCGGTTGATGCCCAACGTATGGACCATTCAGCGGCAGGTCAAGTCGCCCCCCAAAGTTTTCTGCTCCTGCGGTGATCTCGATTGTTCGATCTGCTAAGCGTCGTGCTGTCTCTCGCGGGCAGAGCCGACCGTGGTCGGTCGCAGAGTGGTAGCACTTGCGTATGGAGAGCAGGACTGATCTCACGGATCGGCCGGTGGTGTGGCCGACCCTGACGAGCCGACGCGTGGTGACGACGCTGGGCTGGCTGGTCGGATCGCTCGTCTGGTCGGTGGTGCTCTACCGCTATCTGTTCCATGCCTGGCCCGGCTCGAGCCATCGCTTCGGTGACCTCTATCAACGGCTCAATGAGTCGCTCTGGATCCTCCACGGCCGAGATCCCTACTTCGTGGGCGCCCACATCAGCGACAACGTGCCCCCGTCGGTCTCGCTCCTCCATCTCCCCCTCGCAGAACTCGGGCGACCGTGGGCGGGCTATGTCTCGGTCTGGCTCTCATGTGCTGCGATCCCGGTGATCTGCGCCGCCGCACTCTCGGCCGTGCGACCGGTCCCGCGTTCGACGGCCCTGCTGGTCATGACGCTGGTGGCCCCGCCGACCGTTGGGGTGATGCTCTACCCCGGTGCCTCGGCCTTGGGTGCTGGTCAAGACCAGCTGTGGTTCATGGCACTCGTGGTGGTCGACCTATTGGTGCTCTCGTCCCGGCGTTCGGGCTACCTCGTGGGAGCGGTGGCTGGACTGTCGCTGTGGCCCGGGATCTTTGCCGCGGCCGTGCTCGCCCGGTCAGGAGTCCGAGGACTCGTTCGGGTAGCCATCGGTGGCGTCGTCACGCTGGTGGCTGGGCTGATGTTCTCCCCCTCGGCCTCCTGGCGCTACTGGACCTACCTCGTCCCGAGCGGTCAGGTCTCGGTGCGAGGGGTCAACTCTTCGGCCTCATGGCCCGTTTCAGGCTTCAAGGGCACCTGGAACATGTCGATCAACGCCATGCTCACCCGCTGGCCGCTCGGCGGCCCCTTCGCCTCCAAAGCCGCCTGGGCAGTGTGTTTCGTGCTGCTGGTGGTCCTGGGTCTCGCCATCGCCTGGGGTCTCTGGCGGCTTGGCCTCGTGGTGACCTCGCTCGCAGTGCTGAGTATCGCAGTGGTGTCTTCGTCGCCCTTCGCCTGGGATCACCACTGGGTCTGGGTGGTTCTGCTCCTCCCCTTCGCGGCCCTCGAGTGCTGGCGAAATCACCGGGTGCTGAGCATCGTGCTGTGGCTCTCAGTGCTGCCGTTCGTGCGCCAGCTGTCCCGATCGGTCATCGCTCATGCCCCCAAGCATCATGGCCAACTCATCTTCAGCAGCCCCGTCGACGCGCTGGTGATGAATCGCTATGTGCTGGCCGGCCTAGCCGTGATGGTGGCCGCCGCGATCACGGTGCTGATGGCGAGGCGCAGGACCCTCGGGAACGAGCCCGCCTGAGGCTCAGCCGCCGGCGGCGAAGGCCGCCAGCTCGGGCGGCACGAAGTTGTGCTCCTCGGTGGTCTCGGCCTCGACGAGCTCGACCATGCGGGTGCACACCTCGGCTGGGTCCATCTGATCGCCGGTGACCATGTCGCCGACGGCTTTGAAAATCTCGGCACCGCCACTCGTGGCGGCCGAGTCGTCGAACCACTCCCACATCGAGGCGGCCATCGAATCGTTGAACCCGGTGTCATAGGGGCCGGGGTTCAGTAGGCACACATCGACGCCGAAGCCGGCGAGTTCGGACCGCAGAGCCTTGCCCATGGCCTCGAGAGCGAACTTGGTCATCGAGTAGGGGCCGAAGGTCGGGGCCACGAGGATTCCGGCGATGGACGAGACGATGATGATGCGACCGCTCCCCCTGGCCACCATGGCTGGGACGGCGGCCTGGGTGACGGCGAGGGAGCCGAAGACGTTGACATCGAAGATCTGGCGCATCCGGGCCATGGGGACGTCGGCCATGGGGCCGGTCTGGCCGATGGCGGCGTTGTTGATGAGGACGTCGATGTCCATCGAAGCGACGAGATTGACATCATCGCTGGTGATGTCGAGCTTGGTCACGTCGAGGCTTGGCGCCTCAGCGGAGAGCGCGGCGGCCTGCTCGGCCGTCTCAGTCGTGGCGATCACGTGGTGGCCGCGTGCCGCCAGGGCCAGGCTGGCCATTTTGCCGAATCCGCTTCCAGCACCTGTGATGAGGACGTTCTTGGTCATGGCTGCGACCCTACCGCCGCCTCGGGCACAACGTCACAAGCAGTGACACAATTCCCGGATCGGGGCAGACGTCGCTGGCCGATCACGTGACCACTCGCGATCGGCTCCTGGAGCGCACCGTTGACGTGATCGATTCAGCGGGCGTCCCTGCGGTGCGAGTCATCTGATCGCCGAGCCTGCCGGGGTCAAGGTTCCCGCGGTGTACCACTTCTTCGGGTCGAAGGAGGACCTGATCGAGGCTGCCCAGGCGGAGCGCTCCAGCCGCAGCTTGCGTGAGTCGACCGCCGAATTCCTCATGCAGATGGACGGGATCTCGGACGCCGCTGGCTTCCGAGAGGCCTGTCGCCAATCGATGGTGAGGTACTTCGGTGCCGCCGGTGCTCATCATCGACTCGTCCGAATCAACGCCTTGGGCTCGGGCCATTCCTCCCCCGATCTGCTCACGGCGATCAACGATGCGCAGTCCAGAGCCAACCGAGAGTTCGCCCACGCCCTGAAGGTGGCGCAGGACCACGGATGGATCCGAGCAGGGGTGGACACCACGGCGCTGGCGGCCTGGTTCACCGGGCAACTGCTCGGCCGCACCCTGATCGAGATCGGCCCGAGCGACGTCGATCCTGATCGCTGGAACGAGATCTCCATCGAGGCCGTCTTCGCCGTGGCCTTCGAGCCAGACGACCGAGGCTGATCAGATCGCCTCGGTCGCCCGCGTGGAACCGGTGTCCTGCTGCGTCGGGTTGAGCTCGCCCCATCCGAGGGCGTCAAGGCGTCCTGTCACCCCGCCATCGGCTGGTCGGCGCAGATACTCGATGGCCAGCACCGCCACAACCGTCGCCACCACGAGGATCGGTCCGCTGACCTCGAACCGGAACCGGTTGTTCTCCCCGTACTCGGTCAGCGTCGAGACGACGAAGGCCTGGGTGGCGAGGACCCAGGGCAGCCCGACCGCCAGCGCCCAGCGTCGCCGAGAGGCGGCCGCCCGCCAGATCACGATGATTCCCCCGAACAGTGCCAAGAGAGTTTCGCCCAGAAGCGTCCATGACACCTGAAGCGGGCTGATCGTCATTCCTCGCCAGATCTCTTTGGAGAGGTGCGGGTGGTGAGAGGCTTGGAGACCGACGAACGCGTCATAGGAGCGGACGGCGGGAGCGACAGCGGTGTCGTGGGTGAAGAAGTAGTACTGGTCGGCCGGGACCGCCCAGAGGACCAAGGCGCGCCAACGGATCGACAGCCATGTGGCGGGCTGGTGGCGGATGAAGGTCAATGCGTCGGCCAGGGAGTGGCTCGAGACCGTGACATAGGCCCGGTTGTTGAGGTTGGGCAGGCCGTCGGGTCGGGTGGCCGCTGAGGAGGCCCGGGGCCCGGCACGCACTGGTGACACCCCAATCGCCGAGAGCGGTGCAGTGAACGGATTCACGAGCGACCGAGGCGGCATCTGGCCCGCGGCGACCATCGAGGCCAGGAGCATCGGGTCGGCGGGCTTGAGCACGCCGTGGGCCACATTCATGCCGAACCAGGTCGAAGTGGCTGGGGTGCCCACACGGCAGACGCTCAGGCCCATCCAACCGACCAGGACAAGCGCCGGCACCAGGCTCCCGAGCAGCAGGATCCGGCGAAATCGCGGGAGGGCGATCACCAGCGCAGCCAGCACGATCAACAACACCATGGGCTGGAGCATGGTGTTGGTCAAGGTCAGCACCCCGCCGCACGAGGCGAACCCCAGGACTCGCCGAAAGGAGGGGGCGGCCAGCGTCCAGATACCCAGGAATGCGGTGGCGGCCGTGAGGGCGGCGGTGGGGGTGGCGTAGAAGATATTGGTCGAGAAGAGCAGCTGGGCCGGGTCGAGGACCACCAGCACCAGCGTGACCACGAAGGCGGCACGCCGGGTCACGCCGAGCAGGACCATGGCGCCGTAGCTGCACAGCACGGTTACGACGTAGCCAGCGAACATGACGATGGCCACCATTGGTGACTGAGCGGCGCCGGGGAGGTCGAGGAGCAGGCCCACTGCGAGGTTGTAGAGCGGCGGCTGCATCGTGAGAGACCAGACGGAGTGGAGGAGGTCCCGCCGGAGCCAGGCTGTGTCGAGCAGTTGGTAGAGGTGTGTGGCGGAATCTGGACCGAGGGCCCGCAGGTCCATTCCGACCCCGGCGAGTCCGAGCAGGAGTCGACTGACCACGCAGAGACCAAACAGCGCCCCGATGAAGGGATCGAGGTGACGGACCTGCGTGGCGACCTTGGTGGCTCGGGTCACGTCGCCACCGGCTGGTCCAATGGTGAGACATTCTCGGGTTCGAACTCGCGAACGTCGATTGGGTCTACCCCAGTGGCTCGATGGCTCCAGCCCAGGGCATCGAGGCGCTGGTCAAGACCTCCGGGACGCCTCCGACCGCGAAGCCGGTCGATGATCACGCTGAGCACCACCACCGATAACGTGATCATGGTCGTCCCGGTCTCGAAGCGGAACCGATCGTTCTCGCCGAACTCTGAGAGCGACGTGACGATGAAGGCCTGGGTGAGCAGGAACCAGGGGACGGCTAGGCCGACGACCAGCTCTGGGCGCCGACGCCAGCACAGCATGAGCAGGGGCGTGCCGAGCATGCTCAGGGCGCTGGTGGCGATCAGGGTGAAGGAGAGCTGGTTGAGCGGTGGTGCCTCCCCTGCGATCTCGGCCAACGAGCTGAACCGATTGCGGAGGCCTTGGAGCATCACCACATTGTCGTAGACATTCTCCCAACCCGTGATCTGGGTGTCGACGAAGAACAGGGAGTACTGGTCCTCAGGGATGGCCCAGATGCGTAGGCCTCGGCTGACCATGGTGGCGTAGTGGCCGGGGGCGATGCCGAGGTAGGTGAGCTCGTCGTGGAGGTACCGGCTCGACACGGTGGCATAGGCCCGATTGTTGAAGTTGGGTTGGCCATCGGGGCGCAGGGCCATTGCGCTGGCGGCCGGTCCAGCGACCACCGGGGCGATGCCGTAGGCCGAGAGCGGGGCAAAGGGAGCGAGCGTGGCGATCTTGGTGATCCTGTGCTCGGCGACGAGGCGGTGGAGTTGTCCGACCGGTGCGTGGTTGAAGGTTACGTGGGTCAGGTTCATCCCCAGCCAGGTCGAGGTCGCTGGGGTGCCGACCCGGCTGAACTGCACCGTGCTCCACCCGATCAAGGCCACACACGGCACGAGGCTCCCGAGCACGATGGCCCTCCACGCCGAGCGACGGCCAACGAGAACGATGGCGATGGCGATGAGGACCATGACGGGTTGGATCGAGGTGTTGAAGAGGGCGGTCATCGCAGCGATGCCGGAGAACCAGGCAGCGGCACCGGTGGTGGGACGCCGGACGCACCGCACCGCCAGCCAGACCGTCACGGTCACGAGGGCGGCAGTCGGCTCGGCGTAGAACGGGACAGTGGTGAAGAGTGCCTGGCCGGGGTTGGCGACTACCAGCACGAGGGTGGCCACGAACGCCACTCCTCGAGCCACGCCGAGCAAGACCATCGTGGCGTAGGTCGCGAGCGAGATCGCCAGGAAGCATCCGGTCAGGGCGACCGCCGCCACCGGTGTCTGCCAGCCGCCGGGGAGATGGAGCCACAGGCCGACCGCCAGGTTGTAGAGGGGGGGCTGCATGGTGAGTGACCAGACAGAAGACCAGAGGTCGTGGCGGAGCCATGAGGGGTCGAGGAGCTGCCAGTAGCGTTCGGAGCCCTTGGCTCCGAACGCACTCATGTCGAGATGGACTCCCGACCATGCCAGTGCGAACCGGGCCAGCACCGTGGCGCCGGCAATGACGAGGAGGAACGGATCGATCCTCCGAGCGCTGCCGTGCTCAACGCTCACCAGGCGATCACCGGACTGGGACCCATACTCAGACGCCGAGGCTCGATGCGGATGCTGCTTCGAAGAGGCGGTTGGGAAGGATTCTCTTGGTGAAGGACCCGAGGCGCTCGCCGGCTGGGCCGACGCTGCGCCGCCGGGGTGGACGGCGGGCCACGAGCAGCCGATCGATCACCTCGGCCACCCGTTCGGGGCCCGCTCCACCCTGCTCGTCGGCCTCCATGGTGCTGATGGCTCGCTGACACGCTTCGTCATAGGGGTCGTCGGACCTCGACGTCACTCGCCGTCGACTACCGGTGAAGTCAGTGTGGAAGTTGCCGGGTTCGACGAGGGTGACGTCGACGTGAAAGGGCTTGACCTCCCAGGCCAGTGCCTCGGCCCAGCCCTCGAGGGCAAACTTCGACGCTGAGTAGTACGCCTGGAACGGCAGGCCGAGCAGGCCACCGATCGAGCTGACCACGATGATCCGGCCGGAGCGCTGACGCAGCGATGGCAGGGCGGCGGTGACGCAGCGGACCGTGCCGAAGAAATTGGTCTCCATCTGGGCCCGAGCCTCATCGATTGGCGTGGTCTCCACCGGGCCGGCCAGCCCCCACCCCGCGCAGGTCACGAGAGCATCGATTCCTCCGTGCTCTTCGATGATCTTGGCCATGCCGTCGGCGACCGAGGCATCGTCGTCCACATCCATGGGGACCTGTTGCCACGCCACCCCCGGCGCCATCCGCCGGCTTGCGCCGATGATGGTCCGTCCGCTCTGGTGGAGACGCTCGGCGGTCGCCCGACCGATTCCAGCCGACGCCCCGGTGACGAGGACAACGCTCCTAGTGCTGATGGAACCCTTCGTCATGCTTGCTCCTTTCGTTCTTGCTGCTGCCGTTGCTCCGCGAGGTCGCTGGGTCCCTATCCCCTGATCGTCGCAGATGGAGCGACGTGAGGCGAAGGGAACGTCGCTCACTGATCACCCACTTGGATCGCTGCTCTTCGACCACCATGGGTATTGCTTACTCACGATCTGACCTCATGCCGGGCTGAGTGGTCGGCCAGTTGTCGATGCCGGTCCGTCCAGACGACGTCGTGGCCGACGGCATTCCTGTCGAGCCGCGACGTTCGCCGCGTGCCTCCGAGGAGGCTTACCGGCCGGGTGGCTTGGCGCTTGGCGTTGCGAGTACCCTGCGAACGGAAGCCTGTCACGCCGCGACCCGAACAATTGGGCGAGCGGCGGGCGTAGAGCGACTGAGGACAGGTGCGAGAGCGGCCGAATCGGAGTCACTGCTAATGACTTGACCTGGGAAACTGGGTCCGTGGGTTCAAATCCCACCCTGTCCGCCAGACGAAGAATCCCCCGCCTTGGGCGGGGGATTCTTCGTGTCGTCGGAACCATGTCGGACTCCCTCAATGAGGGACACCCTTCGATCCGTGACGGTTGCCCACGAGTGTCTGCGCGCTGGATACCAAGACCAGGTCCGCCATGATGCCGAACTCTCTCCTGATGTCACCTGAAGGTCCTGAAGCGAGCCGACACGCGCACCTCGCCCGCCACCGTTAGCCACACCCCTGAGTCGGTGGCGTGGAGCTCCACCTGGTCGCCAGCAACGAGCGGTGCGTGGTGCAGCAGCACTGCTGATGCCACCGGGCCGGACGCCGCCTCCACGATGGCGGCCCACGCCACGGCATTGTTCACGTGGTCGACGATGTCGAGATCGGCCTTGCGCAAGGCCCATGGGGTGATGACGGCATCGTTGGGCAACCCTGGTGATCGGATCCGGCCGGAGACCTTCCGTCCTTGAGCGGCCTCGGCGTAGACCTGTTGAAAGGCCGGCGAGATGCGTCTCGGGCGACCCTGCGGATCGAGGGGCACCCACAGGGCCGACGCGTGTGCGACGACGGTATCGTCGATCAGCAGGTCCGTCCGTCGCTCGGCCCAGGCGGCACCGCTCCCCGAGCACCAGGTGTCGAGGATGACCACCGTGTTGAGCATGGGCCAGTGCTCCCCCTCGACCAGTCGGAGCGCGGTCCGACGGACAACCCAGGTCGTCCCGTCTCGCACTCCCGTGTCGGACCAGTCATCGGTTGCCACGTCTTGGAGGAATCGCACCAGACCATCCACCCGCAGCCGGCCGTCGGGGCCGGCATCGGCGAGGTGCACCTGAGCTCGCTGGCGGAACCGGCGACCGGTCGGCGGTGGCGGGGTGAACTCGATGTCCATCGTCAGTCGACCACGGTCCGTCGCCAGGCCTTGGCCGTGAAGTCACCTGCAGTGGTGCCAAGGGCGAACGTGGTGACCACGCACAGCCAGTAGAAGACCTCACGCCGGGCGGCGGTGACCCAGAAGATCGCCAAAATCGTGGCCAGGACTTTTGCGACCTCGAGTCGGTCGCGCACTGGGGAGTGTCGGCGCATCAGCCCAGTATCGCCGCTGGCACCTCAGTGATTGGGCACGGCGCAGCCGGTGTCGAGGCCAAGGACCTGGTTGAGACGGCCCATCCCCACCCAGTTGGCGCAGCACAGGGTGAGGTCGAGGATCTCGGCATCGCTGAAGGCAGATCGCATGTCGGCCATCATCTCGTCATCGATGCTGAGGTGATCGGTGGCGAACAGATCGGCGTAGCGCACGGCGAGTGCCTCACGGGTCGAGAGTCCACTGAGGTCGTCGATGAGCACCGCCCCGTAGAGCTGTTCGTCGACTCCCTCGGCGGCGAGCGAGTCGTCGCGCCACCCGAGGCAGACCTGGCACTCATTGCGGGCCGCGACCCGGATGCGCGCCGCCTCGCGCTCTCGTGCCGGGAGTTCGCTCTTTTCATAGACGGCGTCGGCCAGGGCCCCGGCACCGACCGCCATGGCGGGGCGGTATTGCCAGACCCGGTGGATGTCTGGACCCTTGCCATCGGGAATCTCGATGCGTGCCATCGCTACAGCCTTCCTGCTTGACGTCTTCCCAAGGCTAGGGTCATCGGCCTCGAGCGCGCCGTTCTGAGCCGGGTACGTCCCGGCGCCCGGTACCCTCGTCATCTGGCCGCACGGTGCGCCGGAGAAGGAGAGGACGACCGGGATGTCGGGACAGCGGTACTGGCTCGAGACCCTGGGCTGCCCGAAGAACGAGGTCGACTCCGATCGGCTCATGGGCCAGTTGGCCGCCGAGGGATACGTGCCGTGTGACGACCCCTCTGAGGCCGACCTCGTGGTGGTCAACACCTGCGCCTTCATCGAGATCGCTCGGGAGGAGTCGATCGAGACCATTCTCGCCATGGACGAACTGCGGCCGAAGGGCTCCCGTCTCGTGGTCACCGGTTGCCTCGCCGAGCGATCGGGCCAGGAGCTCGCCGACGCCTTGCCGGAGATCGACCTTGTGGCCGGGTTTGGCCATTCGCTTACCGCTCCGAGCCCGACGCGCGTCGTCCTTGGACCGACCCGGGACGGGTCGCCCGCCGATGCGCTCCTCGATCTCCCGCGCACCACGCCCGGTGGCCCCTGGGCGTATGTCAAGGTGGCAGAGGGATGCGATCGTCGTTGTGGGTTCTGCGCTATTCCCTCGTTCCGAGGTGATCAGCTGAGCCGATCTGGACCTTCGATCCTGGCCGAGATCGACCAGCTCGCCGCCGGGGGGACCAAGGAAGTGGTGTTGATCGCCCAGGACCTCGCCAGCTGGGGTCGCGATCGGCGTCGGGGAGGCGAAGCCTCAGCGCTCGACGTTCTCGACGTCCCGGCACCGGGAACCCAGCCTCTCGTGGCGCTGGTCAACGAGGCGGCGGCGCGCATCGAGCGAGTCCGGCTCCTCTACCTGTACCCCTCGGGGCTCACCGAGGCGCTGATCGAGGCAGTCCTCGGCACTGGGGTCCCGTACTTCGACCTCTCACTGCAGCACGTCAGCCGGCCTCATCTGCGTCGGATGGCTCGATGGGGCGATGGTGATCGATTCCTTGAGCGCATGGCCTCCATCCGCTCAGCCGAATCCACCTCGGCATTCCGCTCGTCGTTCATCGTCGGCTATCCCGGAGAGACTGAGGAGGACCATGATGAGCTGCTGGACTTCCTTGACGAGGCTGAGCTCGATTGGGCCGGTTTCTTCACGTACTCGGCCGAGGAAGGGACGCCAGCGGCGGCCCGTGACGACCAGGTGGCCCCCGAGCTGATGGCTGAGCGCATGGCTGAGCTGACCGAGCGACAGGACCAGATCACTGAATCCAAGCGCGACGGGCTGGTCGGGCAGACTCGCAGGGTGCTGATCGACTCACCCGGTATCGCTCGATCCTCGGCCGAAGCCCCGGACATCGATGGCGTGATCATCGTGCCTGAGGACCTCGCGACTGGCACGATGGTGCTCGTGGAGATCACCGAGTCGCTGGGAACAGATGTCGTGGGCGTGCCGGTGGTGGCACGATGACCGCCGACAACCGCACCTTCGGGGAGACCGCCATCGCCACCCCGGCCAACCTGATCACGGTCGGCCGGCTCGTCCTGACCCCGGTCTTCATCTGGATGATGGTGCACTGGGGGGCCGCGTGGCCCACGGCCGGTCTCGGTGCCGTGGTGGCGTTCTCCGACGGCCTCGACGGCATCGTCGCCCGTCGGATGGGCTCGACCCGCTCGGGTGCCTTCCTCGATCCGTTGATCGACAAGATCGTCGTCCTCAGTTGCATGATCACCCTGGTGGCCCTCCACCACATGTGGTGGCTGCCCGTCGCGATCATTGCCGCCCGGGAGTTGTGGATGTCGTGGTACCGGACGGTGGCATCCAAGCGCGGGGTGTCCATCCCGGCTCGCAAGACGGCCAAGATCAAGACGCTCTTCCAAGATCTGTCCATCGCCGTGGTGGTAACCCCGCCGTTGGCAAATCTTGGCTGGTTCCACGTGACCATCCTGTGGATCGCCGTGGGACTCACCGTGTGGACCGGGGTGGAGTACTACGTCGACGGCAAGCGGGCCATGGCGATCTCATGAGAGTCGAGATCGTCGCCATCGGCACCGAGCTGCTGCTCGGACAGATCCAGGACACCAACTCGGCATGGCTCGGCGAGCAGCTTGCCGCCGCGGGGATCGATAGCCACTTCCATCAGGCCGTCGGCGACAATCCGCGGCGCATGGTGATGGCTCTTCGCACCGCGCTGAGCCGATCGGACGCCGTGATCGTCTGCGGTGGTCTTGGCCCCACTCAGGACGACATCACTCGAGAGGCAATCGCCGAGGTCATGAACGTGGCGCTCATCGTGGATGAGGCCATCGTCGACGTGATCGCCCAGATGTTCTCGTCGCGCGGCCGCGAGATGTCGGAGAACAACCGTCGCCAGGCTGAGGTTCCTGTCGGTGCCGCCATCATCGCTCAGGTCCGAGGTACTGCACCGGGCCTCATCTGCCCGGTCGGCAACAAGGTCGTCTATGCGGTGCCCGGTGTTCCCTACGAGATGTCCGAGATGTTCGAGCGGGCCATCTTGCCGGACCTGCGTTCACGCATCGGTGACGATGACGCGGCGGTCATTCGCTCCCGGGTGCTGCGTACCTGGGGCAGCTCGGAGTCTGGCCTGGCCGAAGCCGTCGGACCCCGATTCGACCATCACGCCACGTCGGGCGCCGGGGTCACGGTGGCCTTCTTGGCCTCTGGCATCGAAGGAATCAAGGTTCGCCTGACGGCCAAGGCGCCGACTGAGGCTGCGGCCGTTGCCCTGCTCGATGCAGAGGAGGCGGAGGTCCTCGCGCTCATCGAAGCTCGGTACGGCGACATCGTGTTCGGACGAGACGACGAGACCATGGAGCACGCCATCGCCGCCTTGCTCCTCGAGCGGGGGATGACCCTCGGCCTCGCCGAGTCACTTACTGGCGGCCTGATCGCCAGTCGCCTCGTGGCCGTCGAGGGAGCCAGCTCCTGGTTCCGCGGCGCCATCGTGTCCTATGCCTCGGAGGTCAAGCACGCCTTGCTCGGCGTTCCGGCGGGGCCGGTGGTCTCCGCTGCGGCAGCGGTGGCCATGGCCGAGGGAGCAGCTCGGCAGCTCGGCAGCGATGTTGGCCTGTCGGTCACCGGCGTGGCGGGTCCGACCACCCAGGATGACCAGCCGGCCGGCACGGTCTTCGTCGGGATGGCCCTACCCGGTCGCCCCCCCGAGACCTTCGAACTTCACTTGCCCGGCGACCGGCCACGCGTTCGGTCCTACGCAGCCATCTCCGCCCTCGACACGCTCCGACGGGCGCTGCGCTCCTCGTGAGCGATGCCCG
>Ga0194063_10002063_pt1 | contig 12690 bp, 9 predicted proteins | sample SepL3720m_MetaG_FD_155459 | JGI IMG/M metagenome (GOLD analysis project Ga0194063, IMG submission 155459) | Anoxic zone freshwater microbial communities from boreal shield lake in IISD Experimental Lakes Area, Ontario, Canada - Sep2016-L373-20m | ecosystem: Environmental > Aquatic > Freshwater >... | reverse complement strand
TTCGTCAACAAACGCGACGTCGCCGACGGCAAGGACGACGACCTCACCGCCGAACCCGAAATGATCAAGGCCTTCCGCGATACCTGGGAACTCGGCATCCATTCGTATTTGAGTTACCTCCGCGACAGACTCCTCCTCGCCCGCGAGTTGCTCGCGGAATCCGGCTCCATCTTCGTCCAGATCTCGGACGAAAATGTCCACCACGTCAGAGAAATTATGGACGAGGTTTTCGGGGCGGAGAATTTTGTCACGCTCATAACTTACCGACGACTTGGGATGATGGTTGGCACAAGAATCCAGTCATCGGCCCATTACCTGATTTGGTATTCGCGAGATACAACTAAGCTCAAGCATCGCAAACTATTTTGGGAGCAGGTTGCAGGCGTTGGGTCTGGCGATCACTACACGAATGTTGAGAATGCTCAAACCGGCGAGGTTCGAACAATGAGCCCTGTGGAAAAGGGCGACTCCAGCCTCCTCGACAAAGTTTGGAGACCCTTTCAGTTGGTAAGTTTGTCAACTGGCGGTTTTCGACCAAACACGACAATTAACTATGTGTTTGAAGGCCGCAATTACCATCCTGGTCCAAACAAATGTTGGAGGACAACAAAAGAGGGTTTAGATCGGCTAGCGGCTCAAGGTCGCCTTGTTAAGGCTGGAAACACACTTCGTTTCAAAATGTTTTTGGACGATTTCCCGCTTATGGAAATGGGAACAATCTGGGACGACACAGGGCGTGACCCAGAGAACTTCTATGTCGTTCAGACTCCCTCAAACGTCATCCGGCGCTGCCTTCTCATGACAACCGACCCCGGCGACCTGGTGATGGACATCACGTGCGGGAGCGGGACGACGGCGGTTGTGGCCGAGCAGTGGGGGCGGCGGTGGATCACGTGCGACACGTCGCGGGTGGCGTTGACGCTGGCGAAGCAGCGGCTGATGACGAGCGTCTTCGACTACTACCAGCTCGCGCATCCCGACGAGGGGGTGGGCAGCGGGTTCGTCTATAAGAAAGTCCCGCACATCACGCTGAAGAGCATCGCGAACAACGAGCCCGCCGCCGAGGAGACCCTCTACGACCAGCCAGTGAGCGACTCAAAAAAAGTCCGCGTCTGCGGCCCGTTCACCGTCGAAGCCGTCCCAGCCCCCGTCGTCGCGCAGGTGCAAAGGAGCGCAGGCGTCCCGCCTGCGAACGATGATCACAGCCGGAACGGCTCATTCTCCTCCTCCCTCGCCCGCGAAGGCGAGACTCTGCGGCAAGAAGAATGGCGGAGCGAGCTCCTGCGCACCGGCATCCGTGGCAAGAACGGCCAATACCTGATGTTCAGCCGGGTCGAGCCGCTGCCCGGCACGCGCTGGCTGCACGCAGAGGCCGAGACCCGCCCCGACGACCGCGGCGGCAAAAACGTGAAGCAGGAATCCCCGCTGGAAGGCAGCAAGCGGGTCGTTGTGAGCTTCGGCCCCGCGCACGCCCCGATCGAGCAGCGCCAGATCGAGCAGGCGCTCGAAGAGGCCCGCACGCTGGTTCCTAAGCCGCAGATCATCGTCTTCGCCGCGTTCCAGTTCGACCCCGAGGCCGCGAAGGACATCGACGAAACCCGCTGGCCCGGAGTCACCCTCGTCAAGGCCCAGATGAACGCCGACCTTCTCACCGACGACCTCAAAAAGAAGCGCGCCAGCAACGAGAGCTTCTGGATGGTCGGCCAGCCGGATGTCCACCTGCGCCAGATCGTCAAGGGCGACGACGAGGGCCTCTGGGAATGCGAAATCCTCGGCTTCGACTACTTCAACCCGAAGACCGGCGAGATCGAGAGCGGCGGACCCGACCGCATCGCCGTCTGGATGCTCGACACCGACTACGACGGACGCAGCCTCTTCCCCCGCCAGGTCTTCTTCCCGATGGCCGGCGAAAAAGAAGGCTGGGCCAAGCTCGCCAAAAACCTCAAAGCTGAAATCGACGAGGACATGATCGAGGCCTACCGCGGCACCCTCAGCGTCCCCTTCGAACTCGGCAACCACCGCCGCGTCACCGTCAAAATCGTCGACGACCGCGGCATCGAAAGCCTCAAAATCGTCAACGTTATGAAACGGGAGGAATGAGCGATGCTATCATCACTTGAATTGGAAAACTTCAGAGCGTTCTCGAAACCGGTGCGGTTCGAGTTCAAACCGATCACGGTTTTGATCGGCAAAAACAGCTCCGGCAAATCCTCGCTGATCAAATGGCTGCAGATGGCCCGGCAAAGCGTGGAAGGCGACGGGGAACGGGAGTTCCTCATCCCGAACGGAAACCATGTCGAGTTGGGAGCTTGGCACGAGCTCCGCAACCGGACATGCAAATCCCGGAAACACAAATTCACGCTCGAACTTTCAACGAGGCTTTCTCCCTTGCAGGTCGATGTGGAAAATATCTCACGGGTCAACGAATCGGAGAATGATGGAAACGTTTCCTTCGACGGAACCCCGCTGGCAGACTGCAGGGTGCGCGGCGACATTCTCTACAAAGCAGACCAGTCGTTTGGGCTCCAGGAAATTGTGGTGAAGAGCCGTGACGGGCAGGTTCTCTTCCGGAATACGGTCAGAAACCTCAAGGGGAGCAGATTGCTGAATCCCCGAAAAACCCAGGGAGCAGATTTCATCAGCGCGATGACCGACGACCTCCGGTTCCTGGACCCGGCCCGCAGATTTTTGGGCGGCGTGCGGCACCTGTCGGCGCTGCGGCGTGAGACACGCAGCGTGATCGACATGCGCATTCCTCCCGCCGGGGATGTGGGCCATGAGGGCGAGCACACCATTCAACACCTGGTTGCCATCCTCACGGGCGAAGCGCGCCGCGCGCCGGATCAACTGGAATTCATCCTCCGGCACGCGCGGAATGTGCTCCATGTGGACAACCTCAAGATCCAAAGGACGGGGGACGGGCTGGTGCTCCGCCCGGAGGGTAGAAACATGGACACGAGAGCCAGCCACCGGCTGAGCGACTTCGGCTTCGGAGTCAGCCAGTCGCTGCCGGTCTTCGTGCAGGGAGCAATCCTGGAAAAAGGGGAAGTGCTGACGGTCGAACAGCCGGAAGCCCAACTGCACCCGACGGCACAACTCGAGCTCGGCACCTTCTTTGCCGAGCTTTGGACAAAGCGGGGGGTGTGCTCGATAGTGGAAAGCCACAGCGGAAATGTGCTGCTGCGCCTCAAGCATTTGGTAAAAAAGGGAGAGCTTTCGCCGGATGATGTGGGGGTGTGCTACGTGCTGCCAGAAAACCAGAAAACTGCCGTGCGCAACCTCCGCATGACATCCCAGGGAGAATTGGAGGACGGTTTGGAAATGGAGTTTTTCGGAGCCGATGTGTTCGAGGCAATCGCTGTCAACGCACTCCCTGCACCCCACCGATGATCCGCCATGCGTGAGGAAATCGTGGTCATCGATACCAACGTCTTCGAGCACTGGTTCAATCCGGTTTGGAACGGGGATTCCCATGTCCAACGGCTGCTCGACGGGTTGGTCGCTCAAAAGCGACGGTTGTGTGTCGATGCCGGCAAACGCATCTACGCCGAATACGAGCACCGTTTGGATCACTACAGAAACCACCCTGAACGAACACGCTTCCTCCTCCAGTTGAGAGGCCTGATGACCATCGTTCCGCATGAAACCGTTGCGGTTGATCACGGCGACGGACTCGCCAAATGCCTCGGAGTCACAATGGACAAAGCCGGGGCGGAACCGAACGACAAAGTTTTTGTTTATGTCGCGTGCGCGGCGGATTCGCTGCTGATATCCAACAACCACTCTCATATCAACAATCACGCCAAAGCGTTGAAGAACTGCGCAAAGACCCACCGTGAAACAACGCCGGAGTTCCTCGACTCCAAACAGGTTGCCGCGCAGATGCCATGACCGCCAAGCCCTCCCATCTCATCCTCAACTCGCCGTTCGAGGAGCCGCTGCGGCACTGGGAATTCGTGCGCGAGTCGCTGAGCTTCCGCATCGCGGAGGGTCGGCGGAAGTCGGGCTACGTGATGGCGACGCCGGGGGCGAAGGGGTTTGAAGATCCGGGGCAGTTCAAGGAAATCGGGCTCGTGACCCAGATCCGCCCTCGCGTGAACGCCTGGCGGGAGGCGGGGTATCCGGGCGTGACCGGGATGACGCGGAGGCTGCTCGACCACTGGAACGACGCGACGACACGCGACGGGCGCAGGTTTTTTTTCTGCCAGCTCGAGGCGATGGAGACGCTCATCTGGCTGCTCGAGGCCGACCCCGCCGAGCGGGTGGGGCTGACGATCCCCGGCGACGGCGGATCATGGGAGCGCCTTTGCTGCAAGATGGCCACCGGCACGGGCAAGACGCTCGTCATGGCGATGGTGCTGGCCTGGCAGTTTCTCAACAAGGTTTCGTATCCGCAGGACCCCCGCTTCGCCAAACACGCGCTGGTCATGGCTCCGGGCATCACCGTGCGCTCGCGACTGGGCGTGCTCGTGCCGGATTCCGAGGGAAACTACTACGAGCATTTCGGGATCGTGCCGGGGCCGCTCATGGAAATGCTGCGGCAGGGGAAGGTGCTCGTCCGCAACTGGCAGGCGCTCGCATGGGACAGCCCGGAAAAGATCTCGAAGCGGCGGAGCGTGGACAAGCGCGGGGCGAAGAGCGACGAGGCATATTGCCGCGAGGTGCTGGGCGAGTTGGCGGCCCACAAAAACCTTCTCGTGCTCAACGACGAGGCCCACCACGCGTGGCGGATTCCGGCGGAGTTCAAGGGAAAGCGTGAGGACAAGGAACTCTTCGATGAGGCGACCGTCTGGGTCGGCGGGCTGGACCGGATCCACCGATCCCGCGGCATTGCCCGGGCCTACGACTTCTCGGCCACACCGTTTGCACCGAGCGGCAAACAGTCGTATGAGGAGGCGCTTTTCAGTTGGATCATCAGCGACTTCGGCCTGAACGACGCCATCGAATCCGGGCTGGTCAAAACCCCGCGCGTCGTCGTGCGCGACGACTCCGGCCAGTATTCGCAGGACTACAAAAGCCGCCTTTTTCACATCTACGCGGATCCCGACGTGAACGCCGACATCACCCGCCCGGCCCAGCCCCAGGATCCGCTGCCGGATCTGGTCATGAACGCCTATTACCTGCTGGGCAAGGATTGGCTCGAAACGAAAAACCTGTGGGCCGAAGCGGGCTCGCCGACGCCGCCGGTGATGATCACGGTGGCCAACCGCACCGAGACTGCGGCGAGGATCAAATTCGCGTTCGACCGCAAGAAGGTGCTCATCGAGGAACTCTGCGATCCGTCCCGAACCCTCCACATCGACTCGAAGGTTCTCCGCGAAGCCGAGTCCGCCGAGGATGTCGAACTGCCCGATGAAAAGCCGGACGACGATGAAGAGGCGGCCCCGAAGCTGACCAAGAAGCAGCAGGCGGAACTCCTGCGCCAGACGGTGGACTCGGTCGGCCAGCCGGGCAAGCCGGGCGCGATGATCCAGAACGTGATCTCGGTGGGCATGCTCTCCGAGGGCTGGGATGCCAAAACCGTCACCCACATCATGGGCCTCCGCGCGTTTTCCAGCCAGCTCCTGTGCGAGCAGGTGGTCGGTCGCGGGCTTCGCCGGACGAGCTACGAACTGAACAAGGACCGGCAGTTCGATCCCGAATACGTGAACATCTTCGGCGTCCCGTTCACGTTCATCCCGCACGAAGATCCGGGCGACATCAAGCCCCGCCCGCCCAAACCAACAACGCGGGTCGAAATCCTCAAAGACCGTCTCGACATCGAGTGGCCGAACGTCATCCGCATCGACCGGGAATACCGGCCGCAGCTCGATATCGATTTCAAGAAAATGAAACCGCTCGTGCTGGACGCGTATAAAACCGTCCAGCTTGCCGAGCTGGCTCCCATGGTCGCTGGCAAGCCGAATCTCGAACAAATCACCGAGATGGATTTGGAGGCACTGGGCAGAAAGTTCCGCCAGCAGCGGGTCGTCTTCGAGGTCGTGCGCGACCTTTTCGACCAAGTGCAGACTTCATGGAAAGGGGCGAAGGAGGAACTCGTCGGGCAGTTGGTCGGGATCACGGAGCGTTATCTCGGAAGCGGTCTCGTCCAAGTCGATCCCCCGCTGTTCTACCAGGATCCGCTCCGCCAGCGTGTCGTCTATACTCTCAACTTGAGGAAAATCGTGCGGCATCTCTACCAGGAGATCCAGTGCGCGAACACATTGCAAATCGTTCCGGTGCTGGACTCGCGTTCCCCCGTGCGAAGGGTCAGTGAAATGCTCGCATGGCACACCAGCCGCCCGTGTTTCAAGACGACAAAAAGCCCGGTCAACGTCGTGGTGCTCGACTCCACATGGGAGGCCAGCGAGGCATTTCACCTCGACCACCATGCCAGCGTTGTCTCGTGGGCCAAGAACGACCACCTCGGCTTTGAAATCTTCTACGCGTTCAACGGTGTGATCCACCGCTACCGTCCGGATTATCTCGTCCGACGCGCCGACGGGCTTCACCTCATTCTTGAGGTCAAAGGGCAGATGGATGAGGGGGCGCTCGCCAAAAAAGCGGCCGCCGAGGAATGGGTCGAAGCCGTCAATGCCACCGGACACTTCGGAATCTGGCGCTATGGCATCTGCGAGAAACCCCAGCAAGTTCTGGATTGCCTGCTTCTCTGACCGGATCGGGCAGGAACGCGTGCTACAGGCCGAGGGCGGGGTTGGACAAAACTTTCAGCGCCTTTTTCACATCGGTGACGCGGAGGATCAGGAGCCCTTTTTTCGCGTTGGGCATCGAGGCGAGGTAGGCGTATTCGATATTCACTTTTGCCCCGGAGAGTGCCTTCGCGATCCGGGAGAGTCCGCCCGGGCGGTTGTCGTTTTCGATCATGATCACGTCGTTCTCGACGACCAGCGTCCCGTGGGCCTCGAAGAGGGAAATCGCCCGCCGGGTGTCGCTCACCACCATCCGCACCACCGCGTGATCCACCGTGTCCGAAACCGTGAGCCCGTAGATGTTGATCTTTTCCCCGGCCAGCGCGTCGCAAACCTCGGAAAGGGTGCCCGGCTTGTTGGCGATGAAAATGGCGAGCTGCTCGACGATGCGGACGGATTTCATAATAACGTAAACTAACATCCGACGGCCCGTGCGTCGAAACAATTCCCCTGCGCCGGTTTTTCAGTTTCCCGCTTGCTGCCTGTCGGGGGAGGCTTTAGGTGTTTTCCATGCGCTACTTGGATCCGAAAAATGATCTCACTTTCAAGAAGGTGTTCGGTCAGCATCCGCACCTGCTCAAGAGCTTTCTCAATGCCCTGCTGCCGCTGGAGGCCGACGCCCAGATCGCGGAACTGAACTATCTGCCCTCCGAGCTGGTTCCGGAAATTCCCGAGATCCGCAACAGCATTGTGGATGTGCGGTGCGTGGATCAGAAGGGACGCCAGTTCATCGTCGAGATGCAGATGCTCTGGACCGACAGCTTCATGAACCGAGTCCTCTTCAATGCCTCGAAGGCGTATGTGAAACAGTTGAAAACCGGACAGGAATATCATCTCCTCCAGCCGGTTTACTCTCTGAACCTCGTGGATGACACGTTCCTGAAGGACACATTGGAGTGGTATCACCACTACCGGATCGTTCACGCCATGGATACCGGCCGCCGAATCGAAGGACTCGAATTCGTTTTCGTCGAACTGCCGAAATTCCGCCCGCAGACGATGCCCGAAAAACGCCTCCAGATTCTCTGGCTCAGGTATTTGACCGAGGTGGGTGAAAAGTCGGTCGAAATTTCCGAGGATCTCCTCGGCCAGCGCGAAGTGCGCGAGGCGGTCGAATACATCAAGGAATCCGGGTTCAGCGAGGGAGAATTGGTCGCCTACGAGAAATATTGGGATGGCGTGAGTGTCGAGCGCACGCTGCTGGCAGATGCGGTCGCCGAGGGCGAGGCCAAGGGGAGAGCCGAGGGACGAGTCGAGGGCGAGGAGAAATCCCGAAAAGACATCGCCCGAGCGATGCTTGCAGAGGGGTTCACACCCGAGCAGGTTGCTAAACTCACCGGAGCGGGAACCTGACCATCTGAAAAGCACGGAAGCGGGATCCGAATGGAACGTGTCAGAATGCAGTGAATGTTCTTTTGATCCCGATCTGCGCCTGCGCGGAAAAAATGGCTTTACCGCGGCGCTGGGGAGGCAAACATGTCCGGTTCCATGAGCGACAAAAAACAGAATGCGATCTCGCCTCGGCGGGAGGAGGATTTTCCCGAGTGGTATCAGCAGGTGATTCGGGCGGCGGATCTGGCGGAGAACTCGGAGGTGCGCGGGTGCATGGTGATCAAGCCGTGGGGGTATGCGCTCTGGGAGCGGATGCAGGCGGTGCTGGATCGGATGTTCAAGGAGACCGGGCACCGGAACGCGTATTTCCCGCTGTTTATTCCGCTGAGCTACCTGGAGAAAGAGGCGGCGCATGTCGAGGGGTTCGCGAAGGAATGCGCGGTCGTCACCCACCACCGGCTCGAGATGCGGGACGGGAAGCTGGTGCCGGCCGGCGAGCTGAGCGAGCCGCTGGTCGTGCGGCCGACGTCGGAGACGATCATCGGCGCGGCGTATGCCCGCTGGGTGAAATCGTGGCGCGACCTCCCGATCCTGCTCAACCAGTGGGCGAACGTCGTCCGCTGGGAGATGCGCCCCCGCCTGTTTTTGCGGACGGCCGAGTTCCTGTGGCAGGAAGGGCACACCGCGCACGAGACGAGCGCGGAGGCGGAGGAGGAGACGATGAAAATGCTGCGGGTTTATGAAAAGTTCGCGCGCGAATTTCTGGCCCTGCCGGTGCTGTGCGGCGAAAAGAGCGAGGGCGAGCGGTTCCCCGGCGCGCTGCGCACGTATTGCATCGAGGCGATGGTCCAGGACCGGAAGGCGATCCAGGCCGGAACCTCGCATTTCCTCGGACAGAATTTTTCCAAAGCCGCGGGCATCCAATTCCAGGGGCGCGACGGCGCGGTCGAGCACGCGTGGACGACGAGCTGGGGGGTGAGCACGCGGTTGATCGGCACGCTGATCATGGCGCATTCCGATGACGACGGCCTCGTCATGCCGCCCCGCATCGCCCCCGTGCATGTGGTCATCATTCCGATCACTCCGAAGGAGGACTCGAAAGCCGCCGTGCTGGAGGCGGCGGAGGCGCTTGCCGCCTCGCTCCGCACGGCTTCCTTCTGCGGCGAACCGGTCGCGGTCGAGGTGGACGCACGCGACTTCGGTGGCGGGGTCAAGAGCTGGGAGTGGATCAAAAAAGGCGTCCCCGTGCGCATCGAAATCGGCCCGCGCGACCTCGCCCAGGGCACGGCGGCGGTCTCGCGGCGCGACCGCCCGCACAAGGAAAAAGAATTTCTGCCGACCGCCGGTCTCCCGGAGCGGATCGCGGGCGTCCTCGAAGAAATTCAATCGGCGCTGCTCGCACGCGCGACAGCATTCCGCGAATGCCACCTCCGGCCGGTGGATTCGAAAGAGGATTTTTACGCGTTTTTCACGCCGCAGAATCCCGCGAAGCCGGAGATCCACGGGGGGTTTGCCGCCGCGCACTGGAACGGCAGCGCGGCGGTCGAGGAGCAGATCAAGAACGACCTGAAAGTCACGATCCGCTGCATCCCGCTCGAGGAGTCGCCCGAGCCCGGAGTGTGTCCGTTCACCGGCGAACCCAGCCGCCAGCGGGTCGTCTGGGCGAAGTCGTATTGACGCCGCCGGTCAGAGCACCTCGTAAAGGTCGCGGGTCTGCCGGGCGATCGCGCTCCAGGAAAAGACATCGATCGCGCGCTGGCGTCCGGCCTTTCCGAAGGCCATCCGCTTCGTGGGATCGGCCATGAGCTCGTTGATCCGGGCGGCGAGATCCTTCGCGAAGCGGTTCGGGCTGACCGGCTCGAAGGGCGTCGTTTTCATCTGCTCGACGGCGACAAGGTATCCGGTCTCGCCCTGGCGGACGACCTCGCGGATCCCGCCGACCGCGCTCGCGACGACCGCCGTGCCGCACGCCATCGCCTCGAGGTTGATGATCCCGAACGGCTCGTAAATCGAGGGGCACACAAAAACGCTCGCGTGCGTGTAAAATTCGATTTTCGAGCGGTTGTCGAGGATCTCTTCGATCCAGATGACGCCTGGTCTCGCGCGCTGGGCGGCGGCGACCGCGCGCTTCATTTCGGCGGCGATTTCCGGCGTGTCGGGTGCCCCGGCGCAGAGCACGACCTGGAACCCGGGGTCGAGGTGCTTGATCGCATTGAGCAGGTGGATGATCCCCTTCTGCCGGGTGATCCTTCCTACAAAAAGAATATACGGCTCGTGCGGGTTCACGCCGAACCGGCGGAGCGCGGCGCGCGACTCGACCGGGCGGTATTCGTCCGGGTCAATCCCGTTGTAGATGATGTGGATCTTGGCCGGATCCACGTCGAAGAGCCGCTCGATATCCCGCCGGGTCTCGTCCGAAACCGCAATGATCGCGTCCGCCATTTCGATGGCGGTTTTTTCCAGCCAGCACGTGAAATCATACCCGCCGCCGAGCTGCTCGCGCTTCCACGGACGCAGCGGCTCGAGCGAATGCACGGTCAGCACGAGCGGGATCCCGTAATTCATTTTCGCCAGGATCCCGCCGAAATGGGAATACCATGTGTGGCAGTGCACGATGTCCGCATCAATGGCGGTGGTATTGAAATCCAGGCACCGCTGGAGCGCTCCGAAGACCGGCGTGAGCGGCTTCGGGCACGTGTAGGCGTCGGTGGACAGACCGAAGCCCCTGGCGGAAAGGTTGCCCGCCGCCACGTTCTGGTCGCCGAAACACCGCACCTCGACCGGCATCAGCTTCGCGAGCTCGCGACTGAGATACTGCACGTGAACCCCCGCGCCACCGTAGATGCGGGGCGGATACTCGTTCGTCAGGAACAATGCTTTCATAAATTGTCAGGCTCCGCCTCCGAGCAACCAGGTCACGTCGCCATCGGTCGGAACAACCGCCGCGCTCGGATACCCGGAACCCCCGCGGGAAACCCCCTCCAGCACCGGCTCCTTGCCCGCGCTGCCCACCAGAAAACACACGTGGCGCGCCGCATTCAAAAGCGGATACGTGAACGTCAGCCGCCAGCTCGAAAACTTCGGGACAAAATTTGGTGCGACCAGCCGGTCGGTGACGCCGAGCGCGGCGGTGCCGGGAAAAAGCGACGCGGTGTGCCCGTCGTCGCCCATGCCGAGGAGGATCAGGTCGTGCCGGTAGGGATCGCTGCGGGCGAGCAGTGCGCGCTCGTAGCTTTCCGCCGCAGCCGCCGGATCCCGCTCGCCTTCCATGCGGAGGATGTTCGCGGCCGGGATCGCGGCCCGATCGAAGAGCGCACGCTTCGCCATTTGGAAGTTGCTCTGCTCGCTGTCGGGCGGCACGCAGCGCTCGTCGCTGAACGTGACCTCCCACTCGCCCCAAGGCAGCCCGGCGGCGGACAGCGCCTCGTAGACCGGGCGCGGGGTGTTTCCTCCGCTCAGGGCGATGCGAAAAATCCCGCGCGCCGAGATTGCGGACTCCGACTCGCGCGCAATCAGCGTCACGGCATCGGAAACAAACGAGCGCGAGCGGAGGACCGTCATCGCGACATGAGGCGCACGGGAACGAAAAACTGCAGCTGCCCGCAGGCGGGATGGATATCCGCCATCTCCACGCACGTCAGCGACGCCTTCCGAATGTTCAATGCGGAGGGATCCGGAAGGCCGATCAAATGCGCGATGGCATGGCTGAAGTCCGGCTCGTGCCCGACAAATAAAACTGAACCCGAGCGGACAGAGAGCTGGTGCAGGCATTCCTCCGGCTCCATCCCACACGCAAGCCAGGGCACCTCGATGAAATCCATGCCCAGTGCCTTCGCCACAATCTCCGCCGTCTGCCGCGCCCGCACCACCGGGCTCGACAAAATCGCGTCCGGATGCAGCCCGTGGCGAACAAAAAACTTCCCGGCCTTCGCGGCCTGTTCGGTGCCGTCGGGCGTCAGCCGCCGGTGGAAATCCGAGGCCGCGTGGCCCTCGGCCTCGGCGTGTCTGAGAAAGAAGATTTGCATCACATCGACATCCCGCCGTCCACCGCCAGGACCTGGCCCGTGATAAAGGAAGCCTCCGGGCCCGCGAGGAACGCGACGGCCGCGGCGATGTCGGCCCCCTCGCCGAATTTCTTGAGCGGGATCATCGCGAACGCGCCCTGGCGCACCTCCTCGCCCAGCCCCGCCGTCATGTCGGTCTCGATAAATCCGGGGGCGACCACGTTCACCGTGATCCCGCGGCTGGCGAGTTCGCGGGCGATGCTCTTGCTCATCCCGATGAGCCCGGCCTTGCTCGCGGCGTAATTCGCCTGCCCGGCCAGCCCGATGAGCCCGCTCACCGAGCTGATGTTGATGATCCGCCCGCTGCGCTGCTTCACCATCGCCCGCATGACCGCCCGCGAAAAATTGAAGGCCCCCTTGAGATTTGTCTGGAGCACGATATCCCAGTCGTCGCTCGACATCCGCATCGCCAGCGTGTCCCGTGTGATCCCCGCGTTGTTCACCAGCACGTCGCAGCGCCCGAAGTCCGCAAGGATCCGCTCGCCCGCCTCCTGCACCGCGTCGAAATCCGCCACGTCCACCGCATACGGGCGCGCGGTATCCGGCGCCTCCGCGTTGATCGCCTCCGCCGTCCGCGCCGAGTTCGCTTCCGTGCGGCTCACCAC
>Ga0194063_10002062_pt1 | contig 12696 bp, 7 predicted proteins | sample SepL3720m_MetaG_FD_155459 | JGI IMG/M metagenome (GOLD analysis project Ga0194063, IMG submission 155459) | Anoxic zone freshwater microbial communities from boreal shield lake in IISD Experimental Lakes Area, Ontario, Canada - Sep2016-L373-20m | ecosystem: Environmental > Aquatic > Freshwater >... | reverse complement strand
CAGTTCAGGACAAGCTCAATTTCCGGCCGAGAAAATGCCTCGACTATGCCACCCCGCATGACATTTTCACAGCGCCACCCCTGATTGCGCTAGCAGCTTGAATCCGCCAAAGAAATCACGTCTAAACGTCACGCAGCCGAGGCCCAAAGCTTTTGCCCCCATCCTCTCCCCGTCTTCCATTTTTTGCGTTTTTTTTGCGCCTCTTAGCGGCCAAAAACTCTTCAAACCCGAGCCACGCCGCCGCGATTGATTTGCGCTTCCCTCGTTTCGCATTCGACAACGTCGCATCATCCAGCCGATATTCCCGCCCCATGGCAGGTATCATCATCGCACCCCGAGCACGCATTTTTCACGGTCACGAGTGGATTTACGCCACCGAGATCAAAAAATCCTTCGGCAATCCACAACCTGGCGATGTCATCACACTCAAGGATTTCCGCGACCGCCCGCTCGGCTGCGCGATCTACAATCCGATGTCGCAAATCGTCGCCCGCCGCTTTTCCCGCCGCAAACAGGATCTCGACCTCGACTTTTTCACCCGCCGCATCGGCCAATCGATCGACCTGCGCAAGCGCTCCAACATCGACGAAACGCTTGCCCGCCTCGTCTGGAGCGAGTCGGACGGCCTGCCCGGCCTGATCGTCGACCGCTACGGCGACCACCTTTCCGTCCAAACGCTGACACTGGCGATGGATCTGCGCAAAGAAATCATCCGCGACGCGCTGATCGCCCTACTCAACCCCGCCTCGATCGTCCTGCGCAACGATTCTCCCTACCGCAAGGCCGAGGGCATGGAACCCGGCATCGAGATGCTCCACGGCGAAAACCCCGGCCCCTTCATCATCCACGCCAACGGCCTCGCCTTCGAAGTCGATCTCTTCGACGGCCAAAAAACCGGCCTCTACCTCGACCAGCTCCAGGCCCACGCCGAAGTTGCCGCGCTCGCCAAGGGCAAGCGCGTGCTCGACTGCTTCACCAACCAAGGCGGATTCGCCCTCGCCTGCGCCAAGGCTGGAGCTGCTAAGGTCACCGCAGTCGATGTTTCGGCCAGCGCCTGCGCGGCCGCCCGCCACAACGCCGTGCTCAACAACGTCGAAATCGAAGTGCTAGAACACAACGTCTTCGATTTCCTCAAACACGCCAAGCCCGAGTATGACCTGATCATCCTCGACCCGCCGAGTTTCACCCGCAACAAGGCCACCCTCATGGACGCCATGCGCGGCTACAAAGAGATCCACCTCCGCTCGCTCAAGCTCTTGGACAAAGGCGGCCTGCTCTCGACCTTCTGCTGCTCCTATCACGCCTCCCGCGAGTTGTTCATGGACAACCTCGTCGATGCCTCCGTCGATGCCAAAAAGTCCGCCCGCCTCGTGATGAATCACGCCCAGCGCGCAGACCATCCCATCCTCATCTCCATCCCCGAGACCGGCTACCTCAAAGGCTTCACCGTCGAAGTCATCGCCACGCGGTGACCCAACGAGTCTTCGGCACGTCACCTCTAACGATGAACGACGATGCCATCGCGGACGACTCAGCTCCTTGATCACGGGTCAAAGTCCGTAAACACCGTGCCAAATTCAAATTTCCCTACGTCTAACTCGTTGAACCCTCTTTAAAATCGAATTTCCCTCTTTCAAATCGGTTTACCCCTCTTCCAAATCGATTTGCCCCTCTTTCAAATCGGATTTCCCTCTTTCAAATCGATTTGTCCCTCTTTCAGGTCGCTGGGTGGCTGGGTGCTGGGTAGTTATTGCCATCTAAAGAGCTCCTCACTGAGATTCCCATACACCTCCGCTTGCGGTCTGGCGGGAGATCGCTAGGGTCGTGCCGTCCGATGTCTGATTCCTTCGTCCACCTCCATCTACACACCGAGTTTTCGCTGCTCGACGGCATGATCCGCACCAAGGATCTGGCCAAGCGCGCCAAGGATCTGGGAATGCCGGCGGTGGCAATGACGGACCACGGTAACCTCTACGGGGCGATCAAATTCTATCAGGACTGCCACAAGGTGGGCGTGAAGCCGATCCTCGGCTGCGAAATCTACCTCGCGCCGGGATCGATGGAGGACAAGCGCGAGGTGGTCGGCCGCAAACGCGCCACGCACATGACGCTGCTGGCTGAGAATAACGAAGGCTGGGACAACCTGAGCAAGCTGGTTTCCAAGGGCCACCTGGAGGGACTTTACTACGGCAAACCGCGGGTGGACCGCGAGGTTCTACAAGCGCACTCGAAGGGCATCATCTGCCTCACCGGCTGCATCTCGGGCCCCGTGAACGAGTGGTTGCGCCTCGGCGACGAGGACAAGGCACGCGAGACGTTGATGGAGCTGGTGCAGATCTACGGCCAGGAGAATACCTACATCGAGCTACACAACCACGGGCTGGAACCACAGCGGCTGGTGACGCCTTCCCTGCTGAAGTTTTCGAAGGAGTTAGGGCTCAAGGTTGTCGCGGCGAATGATGTGCACTTCCTCCACAAGGCGGACCACGAAGCGCACGATGTGATGATCTGCATCGGTACGGGCCACTTGGTGATCGATGAAAATCGGATGCACTACACGCCGGAAGTTTACTTCAAGACCGCGGAGCAGATGCGCGAGATTTTCGCCGATGTGCCGGGCGCGTGCGATGCGACCTTGGAAATCGCCGAGCGCTGCAACGTCACGCTCAAGCTCGATTCGACGAGTTCGGAAAAGTACCCGCAGTTCGGCACGCCCGACGGCAGCCCGCGCGAGGAGTACCTGATGAAGGTTTGTCAGGAGGGACTGGTCAAACGCTACGGTGCAGAGCGCGCCCAGTCGCCCGAGATCGCCGACCGCCTGAAGTACGAGGTCGATACGATCAACCAACTCGGCTTCGCATCGTACTTCCTGATCACCGCAGATTTCATCCAGTGGGCGCGCGACAATGACATTCCAGTGGGCCCCGGCCGGGGATCGGCGGCGGGATCGCTGGCTTCCTACGCGATGGGCATTACCGACATTTGCCCGATGCGCTTCGGGCTCTTGTTCGAACGATTCCTCAACCCGGAGCGGGTCAGCCCGCCCGACGTCGACATCGACTTTTGCCAAAGCCGCCGCGTCGAGGTCATCGACTATGTGCGAAAAAAGTATGGCGAACGCAGCGTTTCCCACATCATCACCTACGGCAAACTCGGCGCGAAAAGCGTGCTGCGCGACGTCTGCCGCGTGATGGGAATTTCCTACGGCGAAGGCGACCGCATCGCCAAGATGATCGAGGCGAAGCCCGACATCAAACTCAAGGACGAGTACGAGGCGAAGCCCGAGCTGAAGGAACTCATCGAAAGCAGTTCCACCTATCAGCAGCTCTGGAGTTATGCGACCAAGCTCGAAGGTCTGGCCCGCAATGTCGGCGTGCACGCGGCGGGGGTGGTGATCGGCGACCGCTCGTTGGACGAACATGTCCCGCTGACCCGCGGCAATGAAGGCGAAGTCGTGACCCAGTACGACATGAAGGCGATCACCGATGTCGGCCTTCTGAAGATGGACTTCCTCGGGCTGAAAAACTTAACGGTGATTCACGAAGCGGTGCAGCACATCCGCAAGCACACGCCCGACTTCTCGATCGAAACGGTCTCGCTCGACGACTGGAAGACCTTCGAGCTGCTCAACCGCGGTGAGACGATGGGCGTGTTCCAGTTAGAGTCAGGCGGCATGGTCGAAACCTGCCGCAAGTACGCCATCGAAAAGATCGATGACATTATCGACCTTCTCGCCGTCTACCGTCCGGGAGCCATGCAGTTCATCGACCAGATGCTGGATGTCAAAAAAGGCCGAAAGCGCGCGATGTATGAGCATCCATTACTGGAAAACGTCTGCGGCGACACCTTTGGGGTCATGATCTATCAGGAGCAGGTCCAGAACGCGGCCAAGGTTCTGGCGGGTTACTCGCTCGGCGGTGCCGACCTTCTGCGCCGCGCGATGGGCAAAAAGGACCCGGTGGAAATGGAGAAGCAGCGCGCGAAGTTTGTCGCAGGTGCGCAGCAGACCAACAACATCGGTGAAAAGTTGGCCGACCAGATCTTCGATAAAATCGCGATGTTCGCGAATTACGGATTCAACAAATCCCACTCCGCCTGTTATGGCCACATCTCGTATTGGACGGCCTATCTGAAGGCGAACCACCCGGTCGAGTTCATGGCCGCGCTGTTGTCCAACGAGATTCACAACACCGACAAGATCGGCGTCTTCGTTTCCGAGTGCCACCGCATGGGCTTGGAAATCCTGCCGCCCGACCTCAACGTCTCGCAGCTGCGCTTTGCACCCGAGGTTCTTCTCAACGGCTCGAAGGGCGTGCGTTACGGCCTTGCCGCGATCAAAAACTGCGGTGAAGGCGCGATGGCCATCGCGATCGAAGACCGCGAGAAAAACGGCAAGTTCCTCTCGCTCGACGATTTCGCGACGCGCCTCGATTCCAAGGTCGTCAACAAGCGCATCCTCGAAAACCTGGCGAAAGCCGGAGCGCTCGACTGGACGGAAGAAACCCGCGCAGGCATGTGCGCCCGTCTCGAACAAGTGACCGCGTCCGCCTCATCCGCGCAACGCGACCGCGCGTCGGGGCAAGTGTCGATGTTCGATTCGATGGAGTTTGCCAAACCCGCGGCCAAGACCAAGTCCAAGCGCTCGGAATTCAGCGTCGAGGAATGGAGCAAGGACGAACGACTGACCCACGAAAAGGAACTGCTCGGCTTCTACGTCACCGGCCACCCGCTCGATAAATTCCGCAGCGTCATCGACTCGAACAAGTACCGCCGGATCGGTCTCGTCGACGACCTCGATCTATCCAACCCGCGCGAGCGATTCCCGTTTGCGGGCATGGTCCGCTCGCTGGATGCCAAAATGACCAAGACCGGCAAACCATTCGGGGTGCTGGTGCTGGAGGACTTCACCGGTAGCAGCGAAATCATGCTGTGGGGCGAAACCTTTGTGCCCGCGCGCGATGCCGGTTTGTTAGAGCCTGGCAAAATCATCAAGTTGAAAGGCAACATCCAAATGGATGACCGCACGGGCGGCAGGCGCATCACGGGTTATGAACTTGCCGAGCTCAAACTCAAGCCCACCGCCGTCAATCAAAACGGCCCGCTCGAACTGATGCTGTGGACAACACGCCACAGCGACCGTGACCTGCTGGAAATCAAACTGGCGCTAACCGAACATCCCGGCAAAACCCCGGTCCTGCTTCACTTCCAAAACAGCGCAGGACGCCGGGTGACCGTCGCCGCTGGCGAGGCCTTCCAAGTCAAACGCAGCGAAGCGTTAGAGGAAACGCTTGGTCGCTGGCTGAAAGACTGAGGGCTGCTACCTGCCGCCTTTCTTGGTCCAGGAATCCTTGAGCGCGACGGTGCGATTGAAGACAGGCTTCACGCCGGGCTGGTGGTCGATCGCATCCGCGACAAAATAGCCGACGCGCTCGAACTGGCAGGAGAATCCTTGTTCCGCCGCGGCAAGGGATGGCTCGACCTTGGCGCCTAGCGTTTTGAGGGAGTGCGGATTGAGTACCGTTAGGAACCCGCCTTCCGCAGCATCCGGATCTTCGACGCTGAAGAGACGATCGTAAACGCGAACCTCAGCATCGACGCCAGTCGCGACGTCAACCCAGTGGATGGCAGCGCGGCATTCCACGCCTTCGGGCGAATCAACACCGACCGTGCCGGGCAGGATTTCCGCACGGATGAGCGTGATGTTGCCCGCGGCATCTTTTTCAAAGCCCGTGCAACGGATGATGTGCCCGCCCTTGAGTCGGACGTGGCGATCGGGCCCCAGGCGATAAAACTTCTTCTCGGGGACTTCCATGAAGTCGTCGCGTTCGATCCAGACTTCGCCCGACATCGGAACCTCGCGATTGCCGGCTTCCGGCTGTTGCGGATGATTCGCTACCTCGACCGTGGCGAGTGGCTCGGCAGCCCAGTTTTCCAGCACGACCTTGACGGGATCGAGCACGGCCATGCGGCGCGGGGCGGAGGTGTTGAGGAAATCCCTGACATCGAATTCAAGCAGCGCGACATCGGTGGTGCCGCTGAACTTGGTGATGCCAATGCGTTTGCAGAAATGGCGGATGGCTGCCGCCGGATAACCGCGACGGCGCAGGCCGGAAATCGTTGGCAAGCGCGGGTCGTTCCACCCGCCGACCAGTCCCTCTTGGACGAGTTGCAGCAGCTTGCGCTTGCTCATCACCGTGTAGGTGAGGCTGAGGCGGGCGAACTCGATTTGGCGCGGCTTCGACGGCACAGGGCAGTGATTGATTACCCAGTCGTAGAGCGGACGATGGTTTTCAAACTCCAGCGTGCAGAGCGAATGGGTGATGTGCTCCAACGCGTCTTCCAGAGGGTGGGCGTAGTCGTACAACGGATAGATGCACCACGCATCGCCGGTGTTGTGGTGATGCGCGTGCATGATCCGATAGATCACCGGGTCGCGCAGATTCATGTTTGGCGAAGCGAGGTCGATCTTGGCACGCAGCACGCATTCGCCTTCCTTGAATTCCCCCGCCTTCATGCGGGCGAAGAGGTCTAGATTCTCGTCAGCTGGCCGGTCGCGGAATGGCGACGGCGTGCCCGGAGTGGTGAGATTGCCGCGGTTGGTGCGCATTTCCTCAGCCGATTGTTGTTCGACATAGGCCTTGCCTTCGCGGATCAGATGGACTGCGCAGTCGTAGAAATAGTCAAAGTAGTTGCTGGCGAAATAAAGATCGGTTGCCCAGTCGAAGCCCAGCCATTTCACGTCAGCCTTGATGCTCTCGACGTACTCTGTTTCTTCCTTCTCCGGGTTGGTGTCGTCGAAGCGCAAGTGGCACTTCGCGCCCACCTCTTGGTGCTCTCCGGCGATGCCGAAGTTCAGGCAGATCGACTTCGCATGACCGATGTGCAGATAACCGTTAGGCTCTGGCGGAAAGCGGGTGATGACGGTGGAGTGTTTGCCAGTGGCGAGGTCATCGGCGATGATTTCGCGGATGAAGTCGAGTTTGGCGGACGGGGTGTTAGAGTCGGACATGTGGGAAAGTGTGGGGAGAATGAACCACGAAAGGCACGAAAGAGCACGAAAAATTAAGAGGCGGTGGTTTCGCTCGGAATCAAGGAAACAACCCAGCACAACCCAGCCGAACTCTTCCCTTTCGTGCCTTTACGTGCCTTTCGTGGTTCCTATCTTCAACCCCAAGCTAAAGCACCACCCGCCGGGTATCGATGCGACGGTTTTTAAAATTGATGATAAAGCCAACCCGCAGCTTCGTGATACGAAGGTAGTTGAGCATCTGCCCGACTTCCAAATCCCCAATATGATCGATGGTTTTGGTATCGATGACGATACTTCCAAAAGCGATCAGGTCGGGAACAAAATCCCCCACCCGACAGCCTTTATAATCCACTGGATAGCGTGGCTGCTGGATGCAGGGAATGCTCCGTATCTCGAATTCGCGGACCAGCGCGTTTTCGTATGGCTTTTCCAGCAGCCCATAACCGAGCACCCGATGCACCTCCACCGCGGCATCCAAAATCATCCCCACCTCGCGATGAAACAATTTCCGCCCCCCCTCCGATTCGCACCCGACCAAGCCGTTCACCGTTCGATTCACATCGTTCAATCTACCCAAAAAACGCGGCCCCGCCAAGCTTCGAGTAACAACGAATCCCCGTCCCTTTCGTGCTCTTTCGTGTCTTTCGTGGTTCCTCTTAACCAGCCAATTCCGCAAGCAAAGCCTGGTTCAGGCGAATGCCAGCTTCGAAGTTAGCAACCGGGAAGTTTTCGTTGGGCGCGTGGATTTGCGCATCGGAAAGCGCGAGACCTAACAACAAGGTGTCCACCCCCAGGGTGTCGCGGAAGGTCTGAACGATCGGGATGCTGCCACCCTCGCGGATCAACACGGGCTCTGCACCGAAAGAACGGCGCAGCGCAGCTTGTGCGGCGAGACCAAACTTCGAATGCGGATCGGCGACATAGGGTTTGCCGTCGTGGCCGACTTGGATCTCGATGTCTACGCCCGGCGGGCAATGGCGTTCGAGGTGGCGCTTCACCTGCTCCATGATCACTTGCGGGCTTTGGTCGGGCACCAGGCGGAAGGACAATTTCGCAAATGCTTCGGCCGGCAGCACGGTCTTCGAACCTTCGCCCTGATACCCCCCTCCGATGCCATTGACCTCCGCAGTCGGCCGTGCCCACGTGCGCTCTGCGGACGTGTAGCCCGGCTCGCCGAACAAGTCGGGTGAGCCCGTGACTTGCAGAAAATCTTCGTCGCTAACGCCGGGGACTTTCGCCCACATTTCGCGTTCCCATGCTTCGAGCGGGCGCACCGCGTCGTAAAATCCATCGACCATCACCCGCCCGTCCAAGCCGTGGAGGCTGGACACGAGGCGTGCGATCGCTGCCGCGGGATTGGCCACAGCGCCGCCGAACAGGCCCGAGTGCAAGTCGCCCTTCGGCCCGCGCAAGATCACTTCGCAGCAGGCGATCCCGCGCAGGCCGTAGCCCAGCGTCGGCACCCCTGGCGCGACCATGCCCGTGTCGGAAATAGCGATCACGTCGCAGCGCAGTGCCTCGCGATGCTGGAGCAGAAACGCCGGCAGACTCGGGCTACCGATCTCTTCCTCGCCTTCAAACAGGAAAATCAAATTCACCGGCAGCTCGCCGTTTTCGCGCAGCGTCTTCTCCACGCCTAACACGTGGGCCATCATCTGGCCCTTGTTATCCGTTGCGCCGCGGGCCCAGATTTTGCACTCGCGGATCTCGGGTTGAAAGGGATCGCTCGACCACAAGGCCAGCGGATCGACCGGCTGCACGTCGTAATGTCCGTAAATCAGCACCGTGCGGCGACCCGCGACGTGCGCATTGCGAGCGATGACCACCGGATGTTTCGGCGTTTCGTGCAGCTCCGTGCTCAGGCCCATCGCCGCGAGTTTGGCGATCAGCCACTCCGCGCACAACCGGACATCGCCCGCATGGCGCGAATCCGTGGAAACACTGGGAAAACGGAGAAACGAAAACAAATTTTCAAGTTCGGCGGTCACGGCAACAATAGTGGCCGTTGGCGGGCCCTCCTCGCAAGGCGAATCCCTCAAAAGAGCCCGCTCAGCCGAACCGGACCCGACTTCCGAACATAGACGAGGTTGCGCGGGTCACTGGCTGAGCGATCCTTGCAGGAACTGGATGGCTCGCGTTTCGACCCAGGATTCACGGCTATGGCAACCGCTTGGAAAGCCGAGGTGGCCGCCTGTCGCGGGGGCTTCGAAGTGGAATGAATTGCTGGCGACTGCGGCGTCCCGCGGATAGCAGGCGGGCCCCAGGAATGGATCGTTCTGCGCATTCACGAGCAACGTCGGAATGCCGATCTGGGGCAAAAACGGGCGGCAGCTATTGCGTGCCCAGTAGTCGGCCGCATCGCGAAAGCCGTGGATCGGCGCGGTGAATCGGTCGTCAAATTCCCGAAACGCGCGAATGCGGGAGAGGCCTGTGAGGTCGAGCTGATCCGGGAAACGCTGGTGTTTTTCGCGGATTTTGGCCCGCATCGCCCGCAGGAAACGCTCCATGTAGAGCCAGTTCGAGCGCAACGCGAGCTGGCGCGACGAGCACTCGAGATCGCAGGGCACGGAAAACGCGACCGCGCGGTGAAGCCGCGGCGATAGCTCGGCAGGCCGCTCGCCGAGGTACTTGAGCGTGAGATTGCCGCCGAGACTGAAGCCGATCAGGTCAACGGCGCTGGCCGAGTGGTTGGCCAGCGCGTGGTTAACGACCGCATGCAAATCTTCAGTCGCGCCGCTGTGGTACATCCGCAACAGACGGTTCGGCTCGTGGCTACAACCGCGGAAATTCCAGGCGAGCACGTCCCAGCCGCGGCGGATCAGGGCGCCGGCCATGCCCTGAATGTACTCTGTTTGAGCGTTCGCTTCGAGGCCGTGGCAGAGGATCGCAAGGCGGGAGCGGCCTTGGGTGGACCATTCGAGATCCACAAAATCGCCGTCGGCCAACTCCAAGCGCTCTGACCGCTGGACGACACGCGGGACCCGACGAAACAGCGCGGGCCAGATCGTTTGCAGATGCCCACCGGGCAAATACCAAGGCGCACGGTAGCTGGATTTTTCGATCAGAGGCATGAGGGAAGAACCCTGATTTAAGCGAGATTCCCTCCAGCGACAAGGACTGTCCTGTGTGGATTCGTCGAATCGCTAACGATTTTACTCCATCCTGCGGCACTTATCATCCACAGTCTGCCCGTCCTTGCACGCGTGACGCATCCTGTGCTTTCCTCACCGCGCAGCCGTTTCACCTTCGGTTCCACACTCCCGCCTACGCTTTTTCAAAATGTTCTATCTAACCACCGCGATCGACTACACCAACGGCTCCCCTCACATCGGCCACGCCTACGAGAAAGTCCTTGCCGACGTGATCGCCCGCTACCGTCGTCTGCGCGGCGACGAGGTGTTTTTCCTCACCGGCGTCGACCAACACGGCCAGAAAGTCCAACAGACGGCCGAGAAGGAAGGCATCACGCCCGAAGCCTTCGTCAAGCGCACGACCCTGAAATTCTCCGATCTGTGGCAGAAACTCGACGTCCAATACGACGGCTGGGCCGAAACCATCGACGAGCGCCACAAGGCCTGCGTCCGCGCCATCCTCACCGAGCTCAAGGGCCAAGGCCAACTCTACAAAAAAGCCCACTCCGGCCACTACTCGGTCCGCCAGGAACAATTCCTGCAAGAACGCGACCGCGACGAGGCTGGCAACTTCGGCCCCGAGTGGGGGGAAGTCGTCGAAATCGAAGAGGAAAACTGGTACTTCAAACTCAGCGACCACACCGACTGGCTCAAGGACTTCATCGAAAACCACCCCGAAGTCATCATCCCCGCCTTCCGCAAGGCCGAGCTGCTCAACGCGCTGGAGCGGAATTCCGGCATCGACCTCTGCATTTCCCGCCCCAAGGAGCGCCTGCAGTGGGGCATCGAGTTTCCCTTCGATGAAAATTTCGTCACCTACGTCTGGTTCGACGCGCTCATCAACTACATCTCCTTCGCCGGCTACAAGGCCGCTCCGGATGCAGGTCTGCCGGACTTCGCCAAACTCTGGCCCGCCGACAGCCGCCCCGTGCACATCATCGGCAAGGACATCCTGATTCCCGCCCACGGCATTTACTGGCTGTGCATGCTGCACGCCATGGGCTTCACGGATGCGCAAATGCCGCGCCTGCTCGTCCACGGTTGGTGGAACATCCGCGGCGAAAAAATGTCCAAGTCCACCGGCAACATCGTCGATCCCAGTGAATTGGCCGACAAATTCGGCACCGAGGCGCTGCGCTACTACCTCGTCCGCGACATCGTCACCGGCAGGGATTCCGACTTCGACATGGATCGCCTGATCATGCTCTTCAACACCGAGCTGGCCAACGAACTGGGCAACCTTTGCAACCGCGCGCTCAACATGAGCCAGCGTTTCACGGAAGGCGTCCTTCACCTCGGCGGCCCACTGACTGAGGACGACCTCGCCCTCCAAGCCTCGCTCGCCGAATCCATCACCGACTATCAATCGGCGATGGACGAGTTCGACGTCTCCAAAGGCCTCGAAGCCCTCAGCCGCCACATCGTCCATTGCAACGGCTACGCCGAGCGGATGAAGCCGTGGGCCATCAACAAGGATCCAGACAATAAAGAGCGCCTCGCCACCGTGCTCTATCACCTCGCGGAAAGTGTCGCCCACGCCGCTGTCCTGCTGTCGCCCATCCTGCCCGACGCCGCGGCCAAACTCGCCAACCAGCTCAACCTGCCCGCGCTGACGACTTTCAAACTGACCGATCTCCACTGGGGCCTGCTACCCGACGGCCATACCCTCGGCCAGCCCAAACCCGTTTTCCCGCGCATCGTGGCCGAGGAAGCGGCAGGCGCGTGAACCTTGCCTAAATCAGACCACTGCGCAAACACCCGTGTCCGTATACAGTATAATTTAACCTTAATTCTAAAATTTTACTTCTCTCCAACTGAATATGGAATACACAACACCCGTCTTGCGTGACTTGCGTCACGCAGAACGCAAGCCACATTCGGCTTGGCTAAGTGATTCGGTTAATCTCCGGGGGGAAGTTAACTGGACCTGGCCAAGTCCGTGGCTCAAGCATGGCGTGCGTTGGAGATCCGGGGGGATATCCAGCGCACGTTTTTTTGTACCCCTATCGGCCTGAAGCGGGCTGTTCACTTTTTGATGATTTGGGTTGCGGCAATGTCGCCGCGTGTTACTCTCCACTCGACTGCTGTGTACGACTATTTTGGTAGCTGGCCCGAACCGATATGATTGAACCGGGGTCATCTTCCAGCGTCCGATGTCATGCCTTTACAGGAAGACGGAAAAACGCCGGACGACCCCACTTATTGAGTTTACGGAACGTGGCTCACAGCGCCAAGGACGGCACAGCGGTTTTCTTTTTTCTCTCGGGGCGTTGCCGACGGCCCAGACTCTAGGTCCTCGCGCGGCCGGGCTTAAAAAACGCTCGTCGCAAGACCGGAAACGCTCGTTGCAAGACCGGAAACGCTCGTCGCAAGACCGGAAACGCTCGTCGCAAGACCGGAAACGCTCGTTGCAAGACCGGAAACGCTCGTTGCAAGACCGGAAACGCTCGTCGCAAGACCGGAAACGCTCGTCGCAAGACCGGAAACGCTCGTTGCAAGACCGGAAACGCTCGTTGCAAGACCGGAAACGCTCGT
>Ga0194063_10002061_pt1 | contig 12698 bp, 9 predicted proteins | sample SepL3720m_MetaG_FD_155459 | JGI IMG/M metagenome (GOLD analysis project Ga0194063, IMG submission 155459) | Anoxic zone freshwater microbial communities from boreal shield lake in IISD Experimental Lakes Area, Ontario, Canada - Sep2016-L373-20m | ecosystem: Environmental > Aquatic > Freshwater >... | reverse complement strand
ACTCAAAAATCATTAAAAAAATTAATTGATACAGAAGTAAAATCAACTATTGGCCAAAATATAAATTATTCTAGGTATTTTTTTACACACATTGATGAGTCAGTTGCGATTGAGTTACTGCGATCTATTACCATGGCAAAATTAACTCGCCCGCAAATGGCACAGCTTTTATATAATATAAAAACAATTAAATCTGGTAAGAAATTTAGCGTTGGTGGTGTAAAATTTAACTTCACCTCTCGTAATTTTACCGTTGAACTGTTAGAGTAGGTATAGAAATTAAATTGATTGTTGATATGAAAGGTAAATGTAATTCTTTATGGCAATAAAACCACCAACTCCCGGAAATTTTAATAAAAAACCCAGTAACCTGATTAGATTAGGTATCTTTTGGACGATAATAATTGTCGTAGTCATGGTTGGCGTATCGCTTTTATCCCCAGCTGATAATTTAAAACAAGTAGCTCTATCTGATGTCATCAGCCGGGCCAATGCTGGTCAGATTGCGAAAATTGAAATTCAGGGTAATGATATTAAGGTCACACCAAAGGGTAGTGACAAGCCAACTGAAAAATCAGTTAAACAATCTAGCAGCATTCAAGAACAAGGCTTAAAGACCGATGCTCAAGTTGAACTAAGCATTACCCCACCGTCTACAACAAATGACACAATTTGGAGCTTGGCTGGGATTATTATTCCGATAGTATTAATAGCTGTAGTCTTCTTTTTCATGATGCGTCAGGCTCAGGGCCAAAATAATCAGGCGCTTGGTTTTGGTAAATCAAAAGCTAAATTATATGGATCAGACAAGAAAAAGGTTGTTTTCGATGATGTGGCTGGTAGCGAATCTGCCAAGCAAGATCTAGAAGAGGTTGTTGATTTTCTAAAACATCCTAAAAAATATGAAGCCTTAGGGGCAAAAATTCCAAAAGGAGTATTGTTGGTTGGTAGTCCGGGAACTGGTAAAACTTTGCTAGCTCGAGCTGTTGCTGGTGAAGCTAACGTCCCATTTTTCTCAATTTCTGGTTCAGAATTTGTTGAAATGTTTGTTGGTGTTGGTGCTAGTCGAGTTCGGGATTTATTTGCCAAAGCTAAAAAGAATGCCCCATCGATAATTTTTATTGATGAAATCGATGCAGTCGGCCGTCGTCGCGGCAGCGGTATGGGTGGTGGTCACGATGAGCGTGAACAAACTTTGAACCAGATTTTGGTTGAGATGGATGGTTTTGAAAATGATACTAATGTGATTGTTTTGGCCGCTACTAACCGGGTTGATGTTTTGGACCCAGCTTTACTACGACCAGGTCGTTTTGATCGACGAACTAACATTATGTTACCTGAACGTAAAGACCGTGAAGCTATATTAAAAGTTCATTTCAAAAATAAGCCAACTGATGAAACTGTTAATTTAGACAAACTAGCCGCTAAAACGGCTGGTTCATCAGGTGCTGATTTGGCAAATATTGCTAACGAAGCCGCAATTATTGCTGCTAGACGAAATTCTAAAAAAATTAGCAATGCTGATTTAACCGAAGCTTTTGAAAAAATTGCTATCGGTCCAGAGCGTAAAGCTAAAATCATGAGCGACAAAGAAAAACAATTAACTGCTTATCATGAGGCTGGTCACGCTATGGTTGGACATTTATTACCAGACAGTGATCCAGTTCATAAAGTAACAATAATTCCTCGTGGGGCGACTGGCGGTGTGACTTGGTTCTTGCCACCTGAAGATAAAAGTTATACTAGCGTGATTGAATTTAAGGATGTTTTGGCTCGGGCTTTGGGTGGACGAGTTGCTGAAAAATTGATTTATGGACCTGATCGAGTAACGACTGGCGCAGGTGCGGATTTACGTCATGCAACTGAAATTGCTAGGGAAATGATTATTGAACAAGGTATGGGTACAGGGCTACGTGATCAAGTTTTCCATGAAGATAACGGTGGAATGATGTTTGATCGTATGACCCATGAACGTCCTTACAGTGACGATACTGCTAAGGAGATCGATAAAGAAGTTGCTGTTCTGATCAAAGAAGCCGCTGCCAGGGCTGAAGCTGTCTTGATAAAAAATCGTCCAAGTTTAGACAAATTGGCGCAAGCTTTATTGGATGAAGAAACAATTGATGAAGAAAAAGTTGTCGATATTTTAAAGGATGCAAAATTGCCAAAGGAGGCTAAGCTTTACTAGCCTATCGAATATATGGGACGATTTAAAAGTACTGTAGCTCGCGCTAATATGAAACTGCCACTTAATATGGCGGCTATGTTACTAGCCAGCTCGACATTGGTGTCGGCTGTGCTAGGGATTTTGCGAGACAGACAATTAAACGGTCTATATTATAGTACTTATCCTCAGGGAATTGACGCTTATACGGTTGCCTTTTTAATCCCCGATTTCATGTTCTTTATTTTGGTTTCGGGGGCACTAAGTGTTACTTTTATACCAGTTTTTAATCAAAGGCTAGCTGATAATAATAAAAAATCAGCTTGGGAATTATCAACTAGTGTTTTGAATTTTATGGCAATCACCACATTGATTGCTAGTATATTAATTATAATTTTTGCTGAGCCACTAGTTAGTTATGTAGTTGGTCCAGGATTAAATGAATCTGGCAGGGCTTTGGCCGTAAGTATGATGAGAGTTATTGCTGTCAACCCATTTCTGTTTGCGATTTCGGCGGTGATTTCCAGTATGCAACAGGCGGTCAGTCGATTTACTTTCTTTGCACTAGCCCCAGCAGTTTATAACATCGGTATTATTATTGGTGCAGTGTTCTTTACTGGCGGAATCAACATATTCGGTTGGCAAGTATTCGATGGCGGAATAATGGGGGTTGCTTTGGGGGTTGTACTGGGATCAATTATGCAACTTTTAATTAGTTGTGTTGGATTAATTGGTATGGGTTTTGATTATAGGTTTAAAATTTATTGGCAAAACAAGGGTTTTCGAAAAGTCTTGTCACTGCTGCCAGCTAGATCAATCAACCAGGGTATAAATTATTTTAATAGTATTGTAGAAACTAATTTAGCCTCACGTATGGCGGCTGGTTCGATTCGAGCTTACCAGCAAGCATCAAACTTGGCGCAGATGCCAACGAATTTAATAGGTGTTGCTATTAGCACAGCTGCCTTTCCAAAGATGGCGGAAAGATTGGGTCAAGGCCGTCCAGATTTGTTTAAAAAAGAATTACAAATAGTTCTAAGGGTAATAATTTGGTTGTCGTTACCAGTAACCGTAATCGCCTATTTTGGACGTGGTTATTTGGTTAGCTTTATTAAAAATGGTGGTGATCCGGTTATGTCTAGCATTCTAGGGACACTGTCTATTTCAATTTTGTTTGGTTCAATTTTCCAAATCGCAGCTCGTAGTTTTTATGCCCAACAAGATACAAAAACGCCACTTTATATATCGCTTTTCACAATTGCTTTAAATATCGCTTTGGCATTTTGGTTTACTCTAGTCTTGAATATGGGGGTTTATGGTCTGGCTTTGGCTATTTCAATAGTTTCTGTTGTCCAAGTAATAATATTGTTATTTATCATGAGCAAGCACATCAAAGGCTTATTTGATTTGCCGTTTATGCACGCTATTTTGAGGATGGTTGTTGCGACGGTTATTACTGGTTTTGTAGCTTATGCGATCGTTCTTTATTATCCGCTTAAATTATCCGATCAAAGCTTTTTGGCTAGCTTTCCGAAATTCGCATTAATATCTGCAATAAGCTTATTGCTTTATGCGATCTTAAGCAAATTATTAAAATTATCTGAAGTTGATCCAATAGTTAATCGAATAAAAAGCATTTTTTCTAGCAGGCCCAAGCAAGTATGACCACCGATAGAATTCGAAATTTTTGTATTATTGCCCATATTGATCATGGCAAGTCGACACTAGCTGATAGGATGCTGGAGTTAACTGGCACGGTCCAACAAAGGGACATGAAATCTCAATTATTAGATAGTATGGATTTGGAGAGAGAAAAGGGAATTACTATCAAATTAGCACCAGTTCGGATGGTTTACAAAGGCTATGATTTGAATTTGATTGATACACCTGGTCATGTCGATTTCAGCTACGAGGTTAGCCGTTCATTACAAGCTTGTGAAGGTGCGGTTTTGGTAGTCGATGCTAGCCAGGGGATTCAAGCTCAGACACTGGCTAACGTTTATTTAGCTATGAATCAAAACCTGACGATTATCCCAGTTTTAAACAAGATTGACTTGCCTGCTGCTGATGTTGTTCGAGTTAGTGCTGAGATAATAAATTTATTAGGTTGCGACAAAGATGAAATACTACATATCAGTGCTAAAACTGGTCAAGGTGTGACTGAAGTTTTAGATGCAATTATTGAAAAAGTAAATCCACCAATTGGCGAGGAATCTGCTCCATCACGAGCTTTGATTTTTGACAGTTATTATGACGATTACCGAGGTGTTATTTTATATACCAGGGTAGTCGATGGTGAGATTAAAAAAGGTGACATTATTGAAATGATGGCGACTGGGGCAACCGGTATTGCGCTGGAGGTTGGGGTTTTACAGCCAACCATGAAGCCGGGGATTGATTTATCAACTGGGGAAATTGGCTATATTGTGACTAACCTTCGAACAACTCGTGATGCTAGGGTTGGTGATACGGTCACGACTCGTCGATCTCATACCGATTCACAATTACCAGGTTATAAATTAGTAAAACCGTTTGTTTATGCTGGGTTCTTTCCTGTTAGTAATGATGATTATCAGAACCTAAAAGACGCTATTGAAAAACTAAGCCTCAGTGATTCAGCTTTACAATTTGAACCAGAAAATTCGCCAGTACTTGGATTTGGAGTAAGGATTGGTTTTCTTGGTCTACTACATATGGATATTATTCACGAACGATTGGAACGCGAATATGACCTGGATTTAATCGTCACTAATCCATCAACTGATTATCAGGTAGTATTATCGAGTGGCGAAGAATTAGACATAAAAAGTGCCAGTGATTTGCCAGATGTTAGCCGCATTAAAGAAATTCATGAACCTTGGATTAAAGGTGAAATTGTTGTTCCCAAAGATTATATTGGATCAGTTTTACAATTGATAATAAATAAGCGGGGAATTCAAAAGAATTTAAGTTATATTGATGAAAGGGCATTAATTAGTTTTGAGGCTCCCCTAGCTAATTTATTAACTGATTTTTATGATCAATTAAAATCAATTACTAGCGGTTATGGATCATTTAATTATGAACTTGATGCTTATAGATCTGAAGACTTAGTTAAGGTTGATTTTTACGTAGCTGGAAATATAGTCGATGCTCTTAGTGTTATGGCTCATCGTAGCGAAGCTCAGGGGCTAGGGCGGAGAATTGTTGATAAATTAAAAGAAGTAATCCCCCGTCAGAATTTCCAAGTTGCCCTGCAGGCAGCAATTGGCGCAAAGTTTATTGCTAGGGCTGATCTATCGGCTTATCGCAAAGATGTCACAACTGGTCTATATGGCGGTGATGTTTCAAGAAAGAAAAAAGTTTTAGCTAAACAAGCTAAAGGCAAAAAACGTATGAAACGATTTGGTAAAGTCGATATTCCATCAGAAGCTTTCACTGTGATGCTAAAACGTGATTAATCTGGTAACATTATTAAATGAATATTGAAGAGCTAGCAGAAACTTATAAACCAGATGACGCTGGTATAAAAGTTGTTCGTGAAGCAAAGATGTTGTTCCTTGTCGGTATTATGTCGGCAGGAAAAGACGCTATAAAAAATGAGCTTCTTAAAAAGCAAGAATACAGTAAAATTATTACGCACACGACTCGCCTACCAAGGATTAACAATGGTGTGCTTGAAAAAGATGGCGAAAATTATTACTTTGTTTCATTTGATGGAATGGCGGAGCTGTTAAAATCGCATCAAATGGTTGAGGTTAATCATTTTGGTGATAATTATTACGGCACAAGTGTTAATGAACTTCATCAGACGGCTTATGATGGTGATATCGCAATCGGGGCAATTGATATAAACGGGGTACTGGCGTTTTATGATATCGCACCAAACAGTACAACTGCGGTCTTTGTTGTGCCACCAAGTTATGATATTTGGATTGAAAGAATAAAAAATCGCTACGGTTCAATAGATTTTTTTAATATTGAATGGGAAAAGCGTCGCGACATAACAATAGATGAGATTGAATTTGCTTTAAAAACACCGTATCTCTTTTTTGTTGTTAATGATGATTTAGATGAAACCGTGGAATTAGCTGATAAAATTGCCCATCATGACAGAGATGTTATCGGAAATGGGGACGCGAAAGCTCGAGAAGTTGCGCTTGGCTTATTAGAGGCTATCAAAAGAACACCTTAGCACTCGTTGACATGGAGTGCTAGTCCAAGATATAATGTCAGCATGACAGAACGTCAGGTTCAAATATTAGCCGCAATTATCGAACAACATGCTGAAATTGCAGCTCCAGTTGGTAGCGTTATGCTAGCCAAACTTTTTAATGTATCTAGTGCGACGATTCGTAGTGAGATGGCGCAATTAGAAGAAATGGGCTTAATTGCTCAGCCGCATACTAGTGCTGGACGAGTTCCAACTGATGCCGGTTATAGGTTTTACGTAAACATGTTAAATGATAATTACGATGAAAAATCTTTACTAACTTTCGATCGCAGTGCGAGAGCGATTGAAGCGCGAGTAAATACTTACAGTGATCATGCCGACCGGGCGATTCGTGGGGCGGTTGATTCATTGGTTGAATTGACCCATAATTTAGGTATAGCCACAATTGGTGACGAGTTATATATGAGTGGAATTAGTAACCTTTTCTCTCAACCAGAATTTGCTAATACTAATAATGTTCAGGCAGTTGCTGGGTTATTGGATAATTTAGAGCCATGGCTACGTGAAGCATCTCCAAATGAGCCATTAAATGTTTTTATTGGGGCTGAAAATCCAATTGGTAGAAATAGCGGCGTTAGTTTGATTATCAGTCGGTATCGTTCACCTTATAGTGATCGAAGCTATATTGGTGTTTTGGGTTCAACTCGTCAAAATTACAGCAAGGTCATGAAATTAGTTCGCCACGCTGGCGCTATGCTAGAAGACATTTTATAAAAAAAGGGGAATTATGAAAAAACAATCAAAAGATACATTAGAATTTCAACAAAAAATAGATGAATTAACTAATGATTTACAAAGAACTAGGGCAGACTTTGAAAATTATCGCAAACGAGTTGATGTTGAAAAAAATATGTCTCGTGAGGCAGGTCAGGTTTCAACTATCTTAAAATTATTACCAGTAATTGATAACATCGAACGAGCAATTGCCTATTTGCCAGATGAATTAAAAGATAATAACTGGGCCCAAAGTGTAGTTGGTCTAGTTAAAAATCTAGAAAAATCAGTTGATGGTTTAGGCTTGATCCGAATCGATGCTAAAGCTGGAACTGTATTTAATCCAGAATTGCACGAGGCTGTTCAATTTGATGAAGACGCAAATAATGATTCGCCAGACAGCGAAGAAATTATATCTGAAGAATTGCAACCTGGCTATTTATTAAATGGCCAACCGATTCGTCATGCTATGGTCAAAGTGACCCGTAAATAACAGCGTGTGTTATTATTAATATATGTCTAAATCATTAATACTCGTTGTGAACCCGGGCAGCGCTAGTCGTAAATATGCCCTTTTTGTTGATGGAACAAAAAAAGCTAATATCCATTTTGAATTTATCGATAACTCTGTTGTTGGAACAGTTGAATTTAATGGTAATAAACAATCCGTAAAATATGAAGATACAGATCTAAGTAATGTCTGTAAATATATTTTAGGTTTATTGCATCAATACGAAATTATCGATCAGTCTGACGCGTTATCAGCAATCGGCATTAGGGTTGTAGCTCCCAGCGATAGTTTTGCTCAGGATAGATCTTTGAGTGATGAGGCAATTGTCGAACTTGAATCACTACAGCAAAAAGCGCCACTTCATATCACGACGGCTTTGTCCGAGATTAAACATTTAAAAACTTTCTTTGCTAATATTCCACTAATCGCTATTTCAGATAGTTCTTTCCATAATACTAAACCAATCTGGGCTCAGAATTATGCTATTGATACAGAATTGGCAACTAAATTTGGTATTAAACGCTATGGTTATCACGGTGTATCGATTAGTTCAGTCACCAGGCGCCTACAGGGATCTAATAATCTAGCAAGTAAAATGATTGTTTGTCATATTGGCAGCGGTAGCAGTATAACCGCTTTGGTTGACGGTAAGAGTGTTGAAACAACTATGGGCTATTCTCCACTTGAGGGCTTAATGATGTCAACGCGCAGTGGTAGTATCGACGTAGCCGCAGCTTTGGCGATTAAACGTGAATTACAATTGGATGAAAATGGCCTAGAACAATATTTGAACAAAAAAAGCGGTCTAATCGGCGTTAGTGGGACATCTGATGATCTTCGTCAATTGATAGCTAGCGAAGAGGCGGGTGATGAACGAGCAAAATTGGCCTTACAGTTGTTTGTTTATCGTATCCAACAGGCGATTGGTCAAATGGCTGCCAGCATGAACGGTGTTGATGTGCTAGTATTTACGGCCACGATTGGCGAGCGCTCATTCATTATTCGTGAAAGAATTTTAGCTAATTTAGGCTATTTGGGCTTTGAAAATAACAAAGAAATTAATGATAATACTTTTGAACCAAAAGAAATTACTAATATTGCCACAGCTAATAGTAAGCCTGTCTTGGTCGTTGCGACTGATGAGTCAGCTGAAATTGCTCTTCGAGCCGATCAATTTATTAAAGGCTAATCGGTTTTTATTATTTATCTAAAATAATTAACTAGCACTCTTGACATATGAGTGCCAGCTATTTATAATTAAATCATTAGCAATCTAGACGCTAGAGTGCTAGGATTATAAATAGATTATTAACCAAAAGGGAGTAAAAATTTATGGGTAAAATTATTGGTATCGATCTTGGTACTACAAATAGTGCAGTTGCATATATGACAGGTGGAAAATCTGAAGTTATTGCTAATGCCGAAGGAAATCGCACGACACCTAGTGTTATTGCGGTAAATAAAAAAGGTGAACGATTAGTTGGTCAGGTTGCTCAAAGGCAACGTGTCACTAATGCTAAAAATACAATTTATGGTGTTAAAAGATTAATTGGTCGAAGTTTTAAAGACGACGAAGTTCAAAAAGACCTTGATATTATGCCATATGAAATCATTAAAAAAGGCGATGGCGTAGCTGTAAAAATGGGCGACAAAGATTATTCACCAGAAGAAGTTTCAGCTATGATCTTATCAAAATTAAAAGCTGATGCTGAAGCTTTCTTAGGCGAAAAAGTTACTGAAGCAGTTATTACTGTTCCGGCTTACTTCAATGACGCTCAACGTCAAGCTACCAAAGATGCCGGTAAAATTGCCGGGTTAGAAGTTAAACGAATTATCAATGAACCAACTGCAGCCGCACTAGCTTATGGTCTAGATAGTAAAAAAGAAGAAAAAATTGCCGTATTCGACCTTGGTGGTGGTACATTTGACGTTTCAATTTTGGAATTGGGTGATGGTGTTTTTGAAGTTAAATCAACCAATGGTGATACTCACTTAGGTGGTGAAGACTTTGACAACCGAATTGTTAACCATTTCCTTGAAGTGTTTAAAAATAATGAAGGTGTCGATCTTAAAAATGACAAAGCTGCCATGCAACGTCTAAAAGACGAAGCTGAAAAAGCTAAAAAAGAATTAAGCTCAACTACTGAAACTGAAATTAATCTACCATTCTTAACAGCTGACGCTGATGGTCCAAAGCATTTTGAATATAAATTGACCAGGAGTAAATTGGAAGATTTAATTTCAGATTTGATCGATCGTTTGGCTGATCCAGTTAAAAAAGCCCTTAAAGACGCCGGCTTAAAAGCTAGCGAAATTGATGAAGTTGTTTTGGTTGGTGGTATGACCCGTATGCCAATTGTCGTTGAAAAAGTCAAAGAATTATTTGGCAAAGAACCTCTAAAAGGTGTTAACCCAGATGAAGTTGTGGCCGTTGGTGCTGCAATTCAGGGTGGAGTTTTGGCTGGTGATGTCAAAGATGTCTTGTTGCTAGATGTCACACCACTATCACTTGGAATTGAAACTATGGGCGGTGTTGCAACTAAGTTGATTGAACGCAATACAACTGTCCCAACCAGTAAATCTGAAACATTTTCTACTGCTGCTGATAATCAGCCACAAGTTGAAATCCACGTTACTCAGGGTGAGCGTGAAATGGCCGCTGATAATAAATCATTAGGCCGATTTACGCTAGATGGGATTGCACCTGCACCTAGGGGTATTCCACAGATTGAAGTTACTTTCAATATTGATGCCAACGGTATTTTACACGTATCAGCTAAAGACAAAGGTACTGGTAAAGAGCAAAGTATCACAATTAGTAACAGTGGCAATCTAAGCAAGGATGATATTGCCAAAGCTCAAAAAGAAGCTGAAATTCATGCTGACGAAGATAAGAAAAAGCGTGAATTAATCGATGCTCGTAACCATTTAGAAAGTTCAGTCTATCAAGCAGAAAAAATGCCAGATGAATTTAAAGACAAGATTAGTGATGAAGATAAGAAAGTCATTACTGACGCTGTCGCAGAAGCTAAAAAACATCAAGCTAGTGAAGATAAAGATGAATTAGAAGCAGCTCTTAAGGCATTAAACGACGCTATAATGCCAATTGGAACCAAGATGTATCAACAAGCTTCAGCTGAAGAATCTAAGAAATCAGAAGACTCAGAAGATAAAAAATCTGACAAATCTGATGAACCTGTTGAAGGCGAAGTAGTCGACGAAAAATAATCTTTAAAGATTTGCTATAATGGGGCTTGTATCGATGCAAGCCCCAATGCAAAATATTAGTTAATGAATTATAAAAATTACTACAAAAAAGATTAGAAGATATTATTTATGGCAAAACGTGATTACTACGAAATTTTAGGAATTTCCAAAAATGCCTCAGACGATGAGATTAAAAAAGCTTATCGCAAGGCGGCTGTCGCCCATCATCCTGATAAGGAAGGTGGCGATGAGGCTAAATTTAAAGAAGCTAGCGAAGCCTACGAAGTTCTAAAAGATAGCGCTAAACGCCAACGTTATGATCAATTTGGTCATGCTGGTGTTGGTGGTAATAGCGGTGGCGGCGGTAATCCTTTTGGTGGATTTGGTGGATTCAGTGGTCAGAATGTTAATTTCGATTTTGGTGAAGGTGGTTTTGGTGATATTTTTAGTCAATTTTTTGGCGGCGGTGGCGGTAGACAGCGCGGACCACAGCGAGGGCGCGATGTTGAGGTAACTTTACAGTTATCTTTTGAAGAAGCTATTTTTGGCGTTCAAGAAAAAATCTCTATTGATATGGATGACACTTGTTCGCATTGTCATGGAACGACTGTCGAACCTGGCTATGAAATGAAAACTTGTCCAACCTGTAAAGGTGCTGGTCAAGTTGTTAGGGTCATGAATACAATTTTTGGACCTATTCAACAAAATACAACTTGTGAAGATTGTAATGGTCGGGGTAAGATTCCTGAAAAAACTTGTAGTGTTTGCCGTGGCAAAGGTGTCCAAAGGACAAAAAGAACAATTAATCTTAAAATCCCAGCTGGAATTGATGATGGGGCAACGATTCGCCTACACGAACATGGTGAAGCGATTGGCAATGGCCAAAAAGGTGATTTGTATGTTCATATCCAAGTCAAAGCTCACAAATATTTTACTCGCGAGGGTGACATTATTCTGTCTGAACAACATATCGATATGATTCAAGCGGCTTTGGGGACTGAGATCGAAGTTAGAACTGTTGATGGGGATGTTCGTATGAAAATTCCAGCTGGTACGCAATCCGGAACTGATTTTAAATTATCAGGTCGGGGCGCCCCATTAATGAAAAGTGACAAACGTGGCCCACATATTGTCAGTATAATTGTCGATACGCCAACTAGATTGTCTCGTCATCAACGATTGATTTTAGAAGATTTCTAAGATATGATTTGTTGACGCTAGCATTATTATGTGATTAAATCATAGTAAATGGAACAAAAACAAACACAAACAGAAGGTTATGAAGGATTTTATTTAGAGCGTAGTGGTAAGGATTTTCGTGTTCTATCCGAAAAGCTGGTGGCTCCACCCGAATTTCCTTTAGGCGAAGCTGAAAAACAAGAAATACATCAATTTGAAGATTCAATTTATTATAATAAATTAGATATTGGCATGACTGTCGAAGAGGCCATCAGGGCACACAAGGCCGGATCGACTTATGCACCTCGATTTTTTGCAGACGCTTTTATTCAAGGTAAGGTTGATCTATCTGCAGTTGGTGATGAAGTCCCGGTTTTTAATTCATCTGAAGATGTTTATAAATGGTTGGCAACTTGTTCGCGTGATTCCAAAATTAATGAAGATGTTCTATTACAAATGTCCAAAGACAGCTCAAATTACTATAAGCAAGTTGTTGGAGATTCATTATTAGCTGGGACTGAACCTGACGTGAAATCGATAGATTATATGTCGATTGTCATTAACCCAGATGAATCGGTAAAACTGGCCTTGGCATCAAACGAGATTCGCCAGTTATTATACAGTCTAAGAAGTCAGTATAAAGAGGGCGGTAATCGACTGGACGGTGCAAAACGGGCCCTAGTTGACGTATATTCAGCTAAAGTTAACTC
>Ga0194063_10002060_pt1 | contig 12701 bp, 8 predicted proteins | sample SepL3720m_MetaG_FD_155459 | JGI IMG/M metagenome (GOLD analysis project Ga0194063, IMG submission 155459) | Anoxic zone freshwater microbial communities from boreal shield lake in IISD Experimental Lakes Area, Ontario, Canada - Sep2016-L373-20m | ecosystem: Environmental > Aquatic > Freshwater >... | reverse complement strand
CCTCAACCCAAATAATGCCAACAGTCCGAGCAACAACAACATCAATTGTATATTGCCCGACAAACATGGCAATATATGGTTTGGAACCAACGAAGGTTTGAATTATTTCAACACTAAAGAAAAAGTGTTTTCTCATTTCTATAACAATCCTGACAACAGCAACTCCATCAGCAACGATTTAGTTTTGAATATCCTGTACGATAAGGAAGAAAACCTGTGGATATGTACCGATGGCGGCTTGGATGTTTATAATTTCCCGACCAAAAAATTTACCCATTACTATCACAACGACAACGACAACACCTCCATCAGCAGCAATCACGTGACAGCTATTCTGCAAGACATGGAAGGCAGTTTTTGGATAGGCACGTATGGTGGTGGGCTGAACCAATTTGATAAGAAGAGTCGTAATTTCACCCATTTCTTCAATGATATATACAATAGCCGCAGCCTCAGCAACGATTATATCAAATCCATCTATCAAGACAATTCGGGCATCATTTGGGTTGCCACTGCTTGGAAAGGAGTTAGCATTATAGATAAATACTCGAATCGTTTCAAACATTTTCAACATCTGTCGAACGACGAAACGAGTTTGAATTGCAACAACGTGTGGTCAATATTTCAAAATAAAGAAGGAAAACTTTGGATAGCTACCGACGAGGGCATCAACATTTACGATACCTTGACACGCAAATTCTCCTTTCTTCAACATCATCCCAACAACAAAAACTCCATCCCCAGCAATTTGACGCGTTTGGTGTTTCAAGACAGCAAAGGCAATTATTGGATAGGAACTTTCGATGCAGGCATCTGCAAATATAATCCAACAACAAACAGCTTCATTACTTTTGCCAACGATTTAGCCAATCCGCTCAGCTTAAGTTACAATCGCATCAATTTTGTGCTGGAAGATCGGTATAAAAATATCTGGATAGGCACCGACCACGGATTAAACCTTTATCTGCCAAACACCAACACCTTTAAACGTTTTTTCCACGACCCTGCTAACAAAAATTCTATTTCCAATAACGTGGTCTATCACATGTATGAAGACAAAAACGGTTACATTTGGATGTGTACCTTGGGCGGATTGAACCGCTACGACCCCAACACCGGCAATTTCTATGCGTATAAAAAGAACAACAACAAATATAACACCCTGAGTTCCGACAAAATTTTTTCTATCTATGAAGATCGCGATGGATTTCTTTGGCTCACCACATGTGGCGGCGGCTTGAATCGTTTCAATCGGAAAACAGGCGAAATAAAATACTTTTTGGAAGAAAACGGACTGTCGAACAACGTTACCTATAATATTTTTGAAGACAATTTCAATTGCTTGTGGATTACCACCAATTATGGTTTGTCGTGGTTCAACAAAATCACCGAAACCTTTGTGAACTACGACGTGAAAGATGGCATACAATCGAACGAATTCAACCTGAATGCCGCTTATCACAACACACAGAACGACGAAATGTTTTTTGGCGGCATGAATGGTTTCAACTCTTTTTATCCCGAACGTATTGCTAAAAATACTTTCGTGCCGCCCATCATCATTTCGGGTTTCAAAATCTTTGAGAAACTCAAACCCGTTGAAATCCTGAACGGCGACACCATCTTGTTATCTTATGACGACAACTTCTTTTCTTTCGAGTTTGCTGCCCTCGATTTTTCAAATCCGCAGAAAAACAAATATGCCTACAAACTTGAAAATTTCGACAATCATTGGAACTATTCCGACGCTTACAAACGTTTCGCTTCCTACACACGGGTTCCGCCCGGCATCTATTATTTTAAATTGAAAGGCTCAAACTCCGACGGACTGTGGAACACCGCAGGTATCGTCATCACCATCATCATCACTCCGCCTTGGTGGCGCTTGTGGTGGTTTCGCATCGGCTCGCTGCTGCTCATCACTTTCATAGCCTGGTATATCATTTACAATCGTTTGCGCAACATCCGCATCAAACATGAAGATGAGAAACGCATACTCGAAATCGAAAAACAAATGTTCGCACTGGAGCGCACCGCCCTACGACTACAGATGAATCCGCATTTTATCTTTAACTCGCTGAACTCCATACAATCATCCGTGATCAGCAACGACACCGACAAAGCCATACTCTATCTGGCTAAGTTTTCGCAACTGATGCGCTTCATACTTTCACACTCGCAACAGTCATTTGTTCCCGTGAAGGATGAAATAAAATCCATGTCAATCTATCTCGATATAGAACAACTACGTTTCGACAACAAATTTCAATATGAATTTGTGATTGACCCGCGCATTGATGAAGAATTCACCGAAATTCCACCGATGATTATTCAGCCCTATATCGAGAATGCTATCATTCATGGCATCTTGAACAAAGCCACCAATGGTTTTATACGCATCACGCTTGGATTGATTGACGAAAAATATATGCTCTGCACTGTTGAGGACGACGGCATCGGGCGCGAAAGGGCTGGCGAAATTCGTGCACGTTCAGACCTGAACCACAAATCGCGCGGCATGTTGATTACCCAAAAACGATTAGAGATATTGAACGAACGCGAAAAAGACCTCCTCAACGTAACCATCACCGACCTGAAAGATACGCAAAACAAAGCGGCAGGGACTAAGGTGGAGATAATTATCATTTATAAGTAATAGGATTTTAGGCTTTAGACTATTAGACTATTAGGCTTTAGACTTTTAGACTTTAGACTATTAGGCTTTAGACCCGCCTGACTGCGTCATTCGGACAGGCTTTTAGACTATTAGGCTTTGTGAGCTTTGTGTATTTTCTTAGTGTCCCTTGTGGTAAAGAAAGAAATTTAACCACGGAGACTCCCGACCTCCCGACCTCCCGACCTCCCGACCTCCGGTACGGGACAGGTCCGGTACGGGACAGGACTAAGACCATTAAGGGACACAAAGAAGAACTGTTGATTTGGGTTGGTAGTCGGGGAGCGACTTTGAGTCGCACTCCGACTTGCTATGTGATGCGGGAAGGGAATACTGATAGGCATTTAATGTACACTACTTGCCATCTAGCGTACACTGATTGTCATCTACCGTACACTGATTGTCATCTAACGCACATTGATCGTCATCTAACGTACATTGGTTGTCATCTAACCTACATTGATTACCATTTAATGTACATTGATCGTCATTTTACGTACATTGATTGCCATTTAATGTACATTGATTGCCATCTAACGTACATTGATTGTCATTTAATGTACATTGATTGCCATAAAACGTACATTGATAGGCTTGAATTTGGCATTAAAGTAGTTATTTTACATACGGAATATGGTTATATGTTGTTGATTATGAATGAATAAAAATATTTTAAAAAAATATCAATATTTTTTTGCAGATAATGAAAATAGTAGTACTTTTGCATTTTCAAAATAGAAGTTATTCATTAAAAAAAAATATTATGACAGGACCACAACAGGCAGACCAAACAATGTTTGCTTCCGTAGATTATGTGTTGACAAACGAAGCTGCGGTTTATGAGGATGATGTAAATTTTAAGGCAGAAGTGGAAGCTTTTAAAGCGGCTTATGCCCATAATTTAGCGACCGGAGCTGCTGCGCACCCGGACAATAGCGGATTTAGCCAAGAAAAGCTGACTGCAAAAATTGAATTGGGCGATTTTGCTGCCATGCTTGCGGGTGAAAGTTATGTTACTTTGAAGAATATGGGCAAAATAAGTATTGCTGAAAAGTTTAGTGTTTATCCAACAAATTATACATCACTAGCTGATAGTGCTTGTGGTACGTTAGCTCAAACAAATTATAATTTAATTAGTGATAATGCTGACGATTTGATTCCCGATACTATCACTAATGCTATGTTGGCAGCGTTGCTGACAAAGAAAAATACTTTCACGGAATTGCAGGGCACGAGCGAAGCTGAGCATGAAGTTTCGCCGCAATTGACAGAGGATTTTAAGAATAGTTTTGGACCTGTGAAGGAAAAGGTTGAGAATTTGAAGTTTCGTGCGCGCAAGTATGAAACTATAAATTATGGTTTTTGGGAACGTTTTATGGCTGCTACAGATATCCCCACGGTTCACGTGAGACATACGTATTTGGAGATAGTGGCTATAAATAAAGCCACGAGTGCTCCGATAGAAGGCATAGTGTTTACGTTGACTAAAGGGAATAAATCAGCGACAACGGATTATATAGGTAAGGCGGTGATAGCAAAGATACGGAGCGGAGAGGATGTTTTGACGGGTGTGTTGGGAGATAAGACTGTTTATACAGGGCATATCGTGATAGAGCGGAGTAAGATTAATAGTTTGAAGTTGGTGATTACGATTACTTAGGGGTTTTTTGAATGAAAAATTAAAAATTAAAAATTAAAAATTTCAGGAGCTTGGACTGGTGTTCAGGCTCTTTTTTTTGGAGGAGGAAATCTGCTATATTTTGGAAATCTTGCAGATTCATTTGATTTAGGCATAGCCTAAAAGGATAGAGGCGACAGAGGTGGAACCTCTGCCGAATGGGGCATATATATTTTTAAAAAATCAGGAATGTCAAGTTCAACGGCAACGCCCTTGATCATTTTTATTTGTTTAAAACCGCCATATTCCATATAAATATTTTTAGGAACATATTTTCGAATTTCAATAGCTATTGCTGTGCCTTCCTTGTGGGCGGCATCCCAATTGAAATTATCATCCAGAAATGCATTTTGCTCAATATAATATACCCATTTTGATAAACGATTGCTTAATCTTTTGGGTAATGGAAAGAAATCTTCTTCCTTCTCTACTGTTCCTGAAAATATAGAGCCAGGGAAGGGGAGAATCCAAATGCCGGATAAACCCCAATGGAAATCAATTCGGACAAATTGTTTATATTTCTTGATGTAATCGTTTTCTATTTTGTTCCAGATTTCTTGTTTTTTTTCGTTGGGAATGTTAACAAACAAAGGATTTCGAGAATGGTCAATTTCATATTTTTGCCAATGATGGTACGTATCGGGGCGCGGAGTTTTCATAATTCAATCTTTATGGTTTTTAAATAAATTTGTTTCGTCATGTTTTGTAAAAATCCAATCGGGGTGGAACCTCTGCCGAATAGTGAATGATTCACTACCAACAATTACCTTATATTATAGAGTTGTTTCGTTTGGTTTATTCGGTTAATTACCGGAATCATTTCCATTCTGAATCTTTCGTCGTAAGGATTGAGAATTGCATATTGCCAAGTTTCGATAAGTAATGAAAATTTTGGCAGGATTATTGGGTAATTAACGATTATGCTTTCAATAAAGTTTTTATTCCCCAATGCAATTGCAAATAAAAAATATGGCTCCACAATATTAAGGTTATTTTCACACCATTCAGTATCATTCAAAAACTGATTGTGTGCAGCTTGAGCTTCTTCAAAATCATAATTCCACAGAGAAACGGAGGCTACAATATGATAACCTGCTAAACGATGTGATGTGTCAGTATCGAAAGGAAGAATGTTTTTTCCAATTTTTGCAAAGTTAACAGCATCTTCTTTTTTTTCTAACATGGCTTGGTTCAAGTACAGGTAAGCTAATTTTAGGAAGCTTTCCTGGCAGCCAAATAACATGCTGTTTATTAATGTTTGCTCAACTTGTTTACCATGCTTGTCACTATGAAATTCGATGTTCCCAATAACGTTAAATAAGAAACCTGCCCAATCAGCATGCTTAACCTTCATTAGGTTGACAGCACTTTTTAAATAAGCATACGCATTTTCATTATCATTATTTTGAAGGTAGGATAAACCTATTAAAAAGTTTGCAAGAAACTCTTTATCAACCAGAGGATCTAGTACTTTTATTAATTCATTGTGATCTTCACCTAAGTATTTACTTGCTTCTTTTATAGTACTCGAAACGCACGACTCAATTAGTTCATAAGGTACAGAGATTTTTTTTGTTTCGTTTGGCTGTTTTAAATTTGGTTTCTTTCTAGGTTTCTTTGTTGAATAAAGTACACCGAAATTAGCTGAGGCATGCATTTTAGCCTGGCTTGTTTTATTATCTAACCTCTTTTCTGTGAAATCCAATTCATCACAATAGGACTCCAGCCTGTTTATATACTTAATCACTTCCAATTCCCAGGAGGAAGGTTGATAATAGATACTTCCGTTTGTCTTTGCAAGTTCCAGAAAATAAAGAATTGTTTTAGCTTTTTTAGTTGGTGAGGACCAGGTAAAATCAATGCAAAATGATGTTTCTGTTTCATCAATCCGAAAATTTACCATACCGGGAAGATCAGTATATAACATGATGGTAGCCATATCTGATAAAAACGTAAGCAAGCCTTGATGGTATTCTTGCTTTACATCAAATTGGTGGAATATTGCGCCTGTATTTATTGTGAAAAATACATTTTCTTTTTCATCATGAAAGGTGTAGCTGTTCATTTTCTGAACTTTTAACAATTATAATCTTTTACTAGGGGATTCATTTCCATCACCTTTTCTTCCCCTTCCTCTATGGCTATTTCTACAGCACGTTTGGCGGTTTTTAGGAGTTGTTCGGATTGCTTTCTTAGTTCTTGAGATATTTTGATTTTTTCAGTAATCATATCTTGAACTTCTTTGGGTATTTTAAGTATGGGTATATTTAAAATATCTTCATCTCTGATTACAGGATATTGAGTGCCGATATTAAACTGTAATAACCAATCTTTATATAATTCTGTTCTCAATAACACTTTTAATGTTTCATTTGAAAATATAGAAGTCTTTTTTTCTCTTAATACAGTAAAAGCACCAGAAACAATAAGATTTTCCACTTCAAAATCTATAATAGTAACTGCACCACGATTAGGCCTGACCTTTGATATTAAAATATCTCCCTTTTTAACTTCTGTTTTTGCATTAGCAGGTAAATCTTCTGTATTAATTGTATTGCAAATTACAGAACCATCATTAACATTAACATCTCCAATTTCAATATAATTATAAATTTTCTTTTCTTTTTTAGAAACACTTTTTATTAAATCATATTCATTAGTAATAATAGTATAACCTAAAGGATTTAGTCTTATTGAATTTTTATAATCTTCATACTTCTTTTGATAATACTCAGCATCTAACCTTCCTGTTGTTAAGAGGGAATCTTTAAAGCTTTTTATATTTACAGGTTCTTTGCTTGGCTCAAAATTATTTAATCCTATTGTATCTAATAAAAGAGTTTCGGCTTGTTGATATGTTATTTTTGATAAATTTAATAAAGTGATATTATTTACAATTAGATTTTCTATTTCTTTTTGAAATGTTATTGAAGGTATATGAATTAAAGTTTTCTTTACTCTTTCAAGAGTTAATTGATATTGAATAGTTAATTCTCTCTCTCTTTGTAATTGAGTAAATCCATATTTTGAACGCAGAAATGCTAATAAATAAAACCTATTTACATTTTTAATTTCAGTTATTCCTAAAACTGTTCTAGAAAGAGCTACAACATCGTGTTCATAAATTAAACTTGGATAACATGGAGTTCCTACTTTTGTAATAACTAAATCACCTTTATAAATTAAATTTACTCCTGAGTTTTCCTTAGCAAATTGAAGTGGTATTTTTTCAAATAAGTTTTCTTGTTCCCTTGTAATTAAAGGAAATTTAATACAATCAACACAACGAATAAAAGGAGTATCGCCAATTGCATAAAGTTGTGTAGCTGCTGGATAAAATGCACTTGCAACAAACTTACCAATATTTCTTAATTCAATCGCATGAATATCTTTAAGCTTTTTTTCTACCCTAATATTTTCCTTACCAAAATACTCTGCATCAATTCTATCACCTAAATCAATATTAGAAAATAGAACTTCAGAGACTTCAAGCCCTTCCAACAATGTCTTATACTTCGCTTCGTTGAAAGGGCTGTTTAAAAAAAACTTAGTTTCTCTTTTTTAGCAAATTCCGCAAAGGCTTCAGCAATGCCATCTTGTGTGTAGCCGTCGTGGTTATACAAATCGTGCTTTATAATCAAATGGTTGTGGGTGTCCAAAACGTATTCGTCCAAATCTTTTGGGGAAGTTACATATTGCATATTAGGTTCATCAACAAAGGGGATATCGCTTTGCTGATAATCGGGTGCTGCGGGTTTTAGTTTGAAATATTGGGGTAAGTCTTTTTTGCGTAGATATATTTTATCACCGGAATTGTCTTTGCTGGGTTGTTGCATGGTGGCAAAGAAGATAGGGTAATCGTCCATTTTGGGGCAAAGAGACGGAGGGGTTTTTGAATTAGGAGACGCATAACCGGTGGAAGAAGGAGACGCATAATCGGTGGAAGAAGGAGACGCAAAATTTTGCGTCTCTACAGGGGGGGCATCGTGCCATTTTTGGACGAGGAGGACGCTGGTTTTGGTGCCTGTGTGGGGTTTGAATACATTGCCATGTAAACCTACTACGGCTAATATACGGCAACGTTCGGCGATGAATTCGCGAATTTGTTTGTCGCTGCTGTTATTGAACCTGCCTTGAGGCAATACGATAGCCATACGTCCGCCTGGTTTCAGGAAGTCGAGATTACGTTCAATAAACAATATGTCTCTGCCAACATTGTTCTGGTATTTGCCGTTGGCATTTTTGCCTAATTCGTATTTGGAGAGTATGCGGCTTTCTTTAATATCGCCTGCAAAAGGCGGATTCGCCATCAGTATATCAAAACCGAAATCGCGGTTGTTGTCTTTTTCTATTCTTAGTTTCTTTAGTTTTTTCCAACCTTCGTTATAAATATCAAGCCAGGTTTCGTCCTTGGTGTTTTCTTCCCAACGTTCCCAATCGAGTGTGTTTAAATGTAAGACATTTGTTTGTCCATCGCCTGCAATAAGGTTCAATGTTCTGCCAACCCGTACTGCCTTTTCGTCAAAATCAATAGCAAAGATTTTTTCCTGAACATAATCAACACAACGAACGGGTTTGGATTCCAAGGTAAACAAATGGCTTTTGTCCAGTCCTTCATCTTTTAATATCTGTTCCCAGACATGGAAAATAGTATGGACAGGGAAACCGCAACTTCCGGCAGCCGTGTCAATCATGGTTTCGTTTTCTTTAGGATTGAGCATTTTTACGCACATATCAATTACATAACGTGCTGTGAAAAACTGCCCCTTTTCTCCTTTGCTGCTCTTATTGATAAGATATTCGAAAGCTTCGTCAATGACATCGAGATTTGAATTGAAAAGCTTGACATCCTGCAAGGAAGAAATGCAAATAGACAGATGGGATGGGGTAAGCATAATTTTGGATTCATCATCAAAGATGCCGTCCCATTTCTTTTTGGATAGGTCGAATATGCGTTGAATCTTAGTTTTTAGTTCGGTTTCGGTGTCACCATAATTACGGAATTCAAGAAAGCGCGCACGGTTTCTGCCCGATTCCATTTCATCAAAAAGCTTGGTGAAAATAAGTTTAAAGAGTTCTTCAAATACATCTACACCTGCATTCGCCAGCACTTCGTCTTCCATTTCCAGAACCAAATCTTTTAATGATTTACGCTCTGTGACGAGTTTGTCTTTCTTTATAAGGTCATCAATAGTCCAACGTTCGGAAAGGATATCAGAAAGTTTTTCGCTGGCTTTTGGAATAGCGGAAAGGTCTTCAAAGAAATTGGGGTCTTTGCGGTGATAATAAGAAATAGAATCGCCATTGCTCCAAATACCTATAGGTGCACCCGTGGCATTGCAATAGGACTTCAACTGCTCTTTGCCATCAATGAGTTTGGGTTTTTTGAGTTCTACAATAATATAAGGTGTAGTTATTTGGTCTTTGTCGAAGATAACAATATCGGCACGTTTCTTTTCTCTGCCAAAAGTAACAGCATATTCGAGTTCCATACGATTAACAGGATAATTGTATTCATCAATCAATATCTGCAAAAATAACTGGCGGATTACTTCCTCGTGGGTAAGCCTAATATCCTTACGGCGAACAATACAATTAATATAAGGAACATCATTCCCTTTTGAATCCTGCTTAATAAATATACGTTTTTCAATATTATGGATTTCAACAATGTTGAATTGTGTGAGCTTATAATTAGAATCTTTTAGAATTTCGATTAAAGTCATAAAAAGTTTGTTTAAAAATCTTTGACAAATGTAAATAAAATTTTTAATATGAAAGATTTTTATTCATAATCGGCACAAAGAAATAGAAAGGCAATGAATAGACGAATGATAGTTGGGCATCGAATATATATTGAGAAGAAGGCTGTTCGGCGGAGGCTCTACCACCGTCTTTTCTATCCTTTTAGGTTTCACCTAATTTTTCACTCCCGTTGTTCGTTGTTTCCGAACGACGAACGTAATAGAAGTTCTTTCTTAATTTCAGATAAAAACCGAACTTTTCACTATAAAAATAAGTATAAAAGGCGACCAAAATAAGTAATAACAAAAAAACCGCTATCATGGAAAATAACGGAAACCAATCTACCCCTTTCTTTACTATCAATTCTGAAGAAGAGTTGAGTGTTGCTTTGTTCAGCCTCCATTCATATAAAGGTCTTATGGAGAAAAAAGACATGCCCGTCAATCGTCTTAAAGGCGAGGTTCAGAAAGCCTTGCTTTCGCTTATGGACAGAACACTTCCAAAAGAAGATGAGAAAGAGCAAACGGACAAGCCAAATATAGATGAGTACTCCGATTTTAAATTCGTGCTAATTGATGAAATTGTAATGGACCGTATTGAGACTTTTTGTTTGATGCATTCCATTATACAATCCTATTACTATATAAAATACCATGTTGACTTGCCTGCCGAGAAAAAAGCTAAGTTTGAGCCCGACTTTTTAAACCACATGAATTTATTGTTTGCAGAAACCAAAGACAATGCGTCCGATTTATTATGGCGTCTTACCGTGGCAATTTCTTATGCGGATTATGGCTTGCTATGCCTTGAGGAGGTTTTTGACAAAAAACTTGCCGTTCGTCCATTGCAAGTGGATAAAACAAATTTAATTACTGTACTGGCGATTAATGAACTCAATAAAAGCCTTTTCGGTTGGACTTTTTCACAGCTTAACTACCTTGAATACCGTCAGGATGTTTATGTTTTTGCCAAGCGAATGTATTCGTGCCAATTCTTCCATATAGATGATTATAAGCATATCAGAGATAAGCTAAAAGATTGCAAGGAAGGGGATGACATTGAGTTTTCCATATACGACGTTCTTTGCTTGTGTTACTCCATAAGCTTGTGCGGACTCTTATTTGCTAGCGATGCTGCTGAATTTCTTGACGAAATGGAAAGGAAAAGAGGTGAAGATGATATTTCTTATTATAAGGTACGCAATTTCTTGCTGAATGTCGGTGCTAATTTTATAAAAGAAGTAAAAAAGAGATTTATGAAAAATGATGAGTTCAAAAAATACATTGTCGCTGTTGAAAGTTGGAGGCTATAGATTTCAAAAATCGTTGTCTGTAGTTTCCGAATTACTAACAACAAACGATTTGCAAATCCGTTGAAGCGGAAGAAAAAAAATAAACGCTGTTAACAAAATAAAGAATTGATTAAAAGTTTTATCTTTGCCGAAAGTATTTACGAAACAAACTTTTCTTTTACCAAACATTATAATTATGAAAAAGAATTTAGGACCCATCAATGCACTTTATCCCATGCCGATAGTATTAGTCGGGACGGTAGTAGATGGCAAAATTAACTATATTAATATCGCGCACGTCGGCATCATTGACATGAATACGATGTCTGTAAGCATGGGAAAAAGCCATCATTCCAACAAGGGAATCAAGGAAAATAAAACCTTAAGTATAAATTTGCCTTCCGAAGATATGGTCGTGGAAGCTGACTATGTTGGACTCGTTTCGGGAGCAATGGTGGATAAATCGCAGGTGTTTGAAAGTTTCTTTGGAGAATTAAAAGCTGCTCCGATGATAAAAAACGCTCCTGTTAGCATGGAATGTGAGGTGATTGATATTCTTGATATGCCCAATCATGATGTGTTTTTAGTAAGACCTAAAAATACCTATTGTAATGAAGAAATATTAACGGATGGCAGGATAGATTTATCTAAAGTAAAACCAATGTTTTTTGATATGCATCAAAGGAAGTATTGGAAGCTGGGAGAGGCATTTGCTAAATGTTGGTCCGTAGGGAAAAAATATATTAAGTAAGTCCGTTGAGCATAGGCTCCAACCTTCGTCCTACCTATTCTTATAGGCTTTGCCTATCATCCATACCAACAATTCAACTTAATTCACCATTCTACTATAGAAAATGTCTATATGCCTATTGTAATGAAACAATATGAGTTTAATAGCCCAAACCCACTTACTCCTTTTGTTCGTAGTTTACGAACTTTGAACTTAATTGTAAACACTCGAATTGCAAATCAGTTCGGTTGATAGAAAATGTAAAAACCCAAATAATTATAGAAGTGATGAATAACACCCCTGAATTTTGGATTGAGAAACTAAAGCTGCAACCGCATCCCGAAGGCGATTACTATCGTGAGACCTATAGATGCTCGGAAGTCATCCCTCACAATAGCTTGCCGAAACGTTATACCGCTGAGCGCAGTTTTGCCACGGCTATCTATTTTTTGCTGAAAAGCAATCAGGTCTCGGCGTTTCATCGCATTCAATCCGACGAACAATGGCATTTTTATCAGGGTTCCTCTGTTGAAGTGTATATCATCACGCATACAGGGCAACTCCAAAAGCATACACTTGGGAC
>Ga0194063_10002059_pt1 | contig 12710 bp, 3 predicted proteins | sample SepL3720m_MetaG_FD_155459 | JGI IMG/M metagenome (GOLD analysis project Ga0194063, IMG submission 155459) | Anoxic zone freshwater microbial communities from boreal shield lake in IISD Experimental Lakes Area, Ontario, Canada - Sep2016-L373-20m | ecosystem: Environmental > Aquatic > Freshwater >... | reverse complement strand
CCACGTGGGTGCCGGCACCGGCATCACACTCACCGCCGGCACCCACGTGGTGTTCAACGATTTGGATTGGGTGCCCGCCACACACTGGCAAGCCGAAGACCGCATCCACCGCATCGGCCAAACCCAAACAGCATTCGTCACCTATCTCTATGCGCCGGGCACCCTCGACGAATTCGTCGCCGACCTGCTCGAGGCCAAAGCAAAAATGGTGGGCGTCATCGAGTCCGCAGCCGCAGCACGATCGTCGTTAGTCGACACCGTCGTTGGCCTCGCACTTGATGGCGTCGGCTCGGTAGACGGCACAAGCAATCACAGCGAACCAGCCACCATCGAGGCCCGCCCCACTATGGGTCTCCTGGCCGAAACCCTCGACCTGCTTGAGGCATTCGGCCGCAGCGACGCTGCATCAGCTCAATCAGGGGTCATCACCCGAACCTTCACCTCGTCGTCGAAACCAGGAGTTGAGTACATCGTCGAGATGATCAATGGCGTCGCAGTCTGCGACTGCCCCGGCTTTACGTACGGCGGCAACTGCAAACACGCCCGCGAGGTGCTTCGCTCCTGCTAGCACAGGCGCAGTTAGCCGCTCATGACCCGCCGGTAGCGCCACATCTCGTCGCGGCAAGTTCCGGAGCCCGGTAAGTCTGAGACATTGCGTTATGAACCGACCGGTCTTCCATATCGGGTCTGGGTGGTTGTCGGGCCTTGGTTATCGGCCGAGCCACAACGCCGCCGCAACGGCCAGAAGAGCATGAGGCCATCAAGGCGTTACCGAAGCGCCCAGAGATTCATTGCCCATTCATCGAGACGTCTTCGGCAATTTGGGCGATTGCGCCTCAACTGCTTTCGTCAACTGCTTGAGAAGTTCCTCGCCCTGCGCAAGAACAGCCCACGAAGTTGGGCGACGATGGGCTGAGTCGTTTCGAACCCGTCGCATCCATTCAAGAAGTAACCTCGCCGATGGAAATAACTCCCTCTGCCTCCAAAGGTCAACTATCTCCGCTTCAAACTGATCGTCCACCTCTGCGGAAACGCAGACCTTCTCGAGGAATACCCTCTTGTCGAGTTGGATCGCAAACTCAAGTACGAGAGTTCGGTACCGCTCTAACATCGGGAAGACAACTCGAACCTGCGCAGCCCAAACACTTGCCTGCGCCTGATCTCTACGAGCAGGTAAGTCAAGCGCAGCAGCCCCTCCAAGCGGGTTGCTCAGTAACCCGAGGGACCATAGTTCAGGAGAAGACAACGACTCGCAGAGCGCTGATTCTACTCCACGTCGCAGCCACCGCTCAGCCAGAATATCGTCGTAACAGGGCGTGTCGCCATCCCATTTTTCTTCTATGAACAGCTCGGCCAGCTCAAGATCCCCCTCGGCAAGCGACGCCAAAAACTCCTGAAAAACGGTTGTGGTGGCATAGCGGCCAAAGATAGCGGCGCTGCGCAGATGCAACGCCACATCCAGAGTGTCCAGCACGTCCGCCCAAACATGATCGAAAAGATTCGGTGTATCTAGTTCTCCCGTCGCGTCATCAGTCACAACGACGAGAGCTATCCGCTTCTCAATTCCGCTGAATGCCTTCTTGATGGAGTCACAAAAAACAATGAACTCCTTTGATACAGCGCTACTCGACTCGGTTAAGTCAACAATCATGCACAACCCGCTTACGCCAACAAGCTCTGCGAACACTCGCGGGGAACCAATAGCCACTTCATCAGAGAGGATCGAAGCACCGAGGGATGCCAACCAGTCGGAATTCTGCGGCGGGTCAAGTTCGTGAAGCGAAAGAACCCTGACAGGGCCGAACTTCTCGATCATCCGCGACTCAAGACCCTCGATAGCGGTTTTGACTAGGGCTTTGGGTACTGAAATTTTTCCAAACCGCTCCCTAGTAGTCAGCTGAGCAGCTCTATCTAGCCACCGGCTGGGTCCGGGGAGGCCCCACAAGACATCGGAGATCATCGCCTAGTTTCCGGTGACACGGCGAGCCAAGCGGTCCAACGCCCACCCATCAGCCTGTTGGACGAGAATGCCAGCGCGTCTAAGAGCCGGAATAGCGGCATCCAAATCAAACTCAGAAAGCAGTTCACGCAAGTCGGCCTCAGGACAAACCAAGTCGCCGAGATAGTCCATAAGCGCAGCCACATCAGAGATATTCTCTAGGCCAGCCTTGACCACCAAGTCTGCGGTGGAGACCGTTCGAGCATCAAGCATTTTGGAGAAGTCTTCGAATGACGAAGCTGCCGAGTTAAGCCCCGGTTGCAGCATTGCGTACCAACCACCGGTAGTTCCTATTACCGACTCCAACTCGTCATCGGAGGCTACGAGGTCTCGGCTAGCAAACCAATTCTTCAATGTCCTAACATCCCAGCACCGAAGGGAGGTGAGAACGCTCTCGGCAATCTCCACGCCGACTAATTGATCGGGACGAGCAACAATAACTCTGCTCGCACCCGCCGACGGCTTACCCATCAAATCAGCGAGCGAGCTCGCGACTAAGGCTGCGGCCGGAACAGCAGCAAGTCTGGTGAGATCTGCTACTTCAATGCGCCAAGATCCAGAATCTCTGTCAATTTTCATTCGATGCGGCATCTCAGACAAGTTCTTTGGAAACTTGTATAAAAGCTCGAACTGCCGAGTAGCAGCGAGATGCTCAAGGGACGTCGACACAGCAGCTAACCCGCTCAGTTCCGAAGCGACCAAGACCGTCACAGGCTCTCCGCCAAGACCCACTCTTTGAGCCTGATCCCCCGCTAGCGGACCTGGTGCCCCAGAAGCGCTCAGCGGGAAACGGATCCGGGTCGGATCCAACTTGACATCGAGACGCCCAGCAGCAAGGCGACTCAGCTTTTTCTCGATTTCATCAGGCGACCCGACTAGCGAGATCAGATTTGGGGATCGAAGAAGCCAATCATTCTCCACTCGCCTCAAAATGCCAAAAGTCTCAAGCTCGAGGAGGTACCAGCTGAACTCCTCCGAAGTTAGTTCACTAAACGCGTGGGGCCAGTCACCGCGGGCCAAAGCCAGTAGCTCCTGAGTGCCGTGCTTGGCCATCCCGCGACGAGCATCGAGAGCCATCCTGTAGGCAATCACCTGATAACGAGCATCAAGGCTAACTGTCCACTCAAACCGTCGACTGATCTCACGCTTTGTTTCTGGGCTGCTCAGCAGTTGGTCAATCATCGCTGCTGTCACAATGGTGCAGTCTTGATCAGGGCCAAGATGCCTCTGACGAGCGGTTTCGACTAGGCGCTCGCAGACGAGTTGAATGAGACTTGCTTGGTCATTGGTAGACGCAAGGATTCTGTATATCTCCGAGTCGTCGGCAAATCGAAGGCCGATTGCTCGCAACGGCTCATGTACAAGCCGAAAAGCATCCTGTGGCCGCAGGGGACCGACCTCAACGCTCGACGCCGCGATGTGAGCCATCGGATGATTAGTTCCGCGGTCGAACCGCTGCACTGAATTGAGACCGGCTAAGACAATCTTGCAGCGACGATCAGTGGCGTCAATTAGACCTCGGATCCGTTGCGTTGCCGGGTACTTCTGATTGAAGTCCTGCTCCAAAAATGCGTCAGCTTCGTCAAGCAGGATCAAGATCCGTCGGGTATCCACTGCGTCAAGCCAAGTCGTTATGGCCGCCTCGACGCGCTCATAGGCTCCGCGAACCCCTTTCGGTACTGGTACATCAATCTTCTCAAGCTGATCGGCCAGCACCTCCCACAAATGGGTCGGAGGCTGAAATGAACCAATGGCTTCGGCGATCAGATCTATGTAGAGACCCTTCGAGTCCGCCTCGCGCTCGACGATTTCTGACTCCGCGCGCCGGAGGAGGGCCGACTTACCAAGTTGCCTGCCGCCATATACGAACGCCGGACCAGTTCGACTGAGCACTTGCTTGAGCTCAGCTTCGCGTCCAAAAAACATCTCTCTCGGTACGCGACCCTGAACGTTCGGTACGTATGGGTTGACCCAAGTGAACGGCAACACAAGGTGAACAAGCCGCTCAAAACGCTGACCATTAGGCGAGCTCAGCAAATCCAAGAACGTAGCAAGGTCAACCACGGGGACGAGAGCATCGTCCCTTCTGCAAGCATTAGCCAAGACCCGACGCTGATCTGGAGCCAGCACGCCCGGCAGGTACACAACCAGCACCTGTTTGCCTGAGTTATCGCTTCGAGCTAGCTCCACAATTCGTCGACCGGTTGTGTCCTCGAAAAGGAATAAGACCCTGAATGTTGTGCTTAGCAGCGCTGATCCGAACTGCGGGATCATTGCCCGACCAGCACGATTGATGCCTTCAAAATCTATCCACAATCGCCCGGCTCCATCGGGCGTTTTCTTCGGGCGAACACCCTGACCACGATATTCAAGACCAATCGCCCTCATCAGGGGGCTAACTTTGCTAAGCAATACTTTTTCATCCTTGCCATCGGAATGAACATCCGCCCAGGCGCGCATTGCGGTAGCCGCAGACTTTCGATCATCTTCAGAAAGATTTGAGAAGTCGAACGATTCAACTGAGAGGCCTCGCTCAATCGACTCCGCTATCTGCCAGCTAGGTCGAAGCTGAGCCGCAGCGCTAACCCTGCCTGGGAAAAACGATTTCAGATCTACGAGGCCATCGGACGCTGAGCCTAACGCCGAGCCTTCCTCTATTCGAGCGACTTGCTCCTCTACTGTTCGGATATCGAAAGCGTCAAGCCGGCGGAACAGCGCTGAGCACTGACCTTCGTCAAGCTCTCCGGACTGCCCAAATGCACTCACGGCCTCGCGGAGAAGATCCACCCGGCCTGAAAGGGTCCGGATAAGAATTTCCTCCCGTTTCACAAGCATGGTGAACGCTGCTTGAGGATCAGCCTCGGCAGGATCAGCGTCCGCTTCGAGTCTTGCTAGCTCGACCTCAGTTAAGACGGCCGAGGCTTCATGATCTGGAACTAAGTCGGCGCCACGCGCTTGCCCTAGGAGCGTCTCGAGCCTTGATGCTTTCTTCACTATATCTACTCGATACTGGCTGCGAAGCTCGCTGATGCGTTGCCTAATCGTTGGCTCAAGCTGCGGCATCTCAGCTTCGGCAACGCGCCCCAGCCTTTGGAGGCGCCGCAGCTCACCTTTAACGAAAAGCTCATCGATAGATATCTTCAGATCTCGAGAAAGAATCGCCTCGCCCTGAGCGATGGTAAGACTCTCTTCGGCCTCAAAATCTTCTCCCGACGGGATGGAGGGCTCACAATCCATTTCCCAACGCAGGGCATCAAGCGAAGAAATCCCGATGTCACCTGAGTGCAGCGTGACCCCCTGTAAATCTCCTCTCGCCACAGCTCGGCAAACAACGGCGCTTGTCGCCGGCACTGATTGAAGCTCAAACAGTTCGTCAAATGCTCTTTCTAACGCGACATCGTCAATATCAGTGAGTTCGATAGCGAACTGCGCTCGAGTTCCTATTTCATTTACTGACTCGAAAGCCCCCAACCAACGGTCAAGATGCATACCAACTTCCGCTATGTATTCGACGAGACGACCTCGCGCTCTGCCATCGATAGTCTCCCCCGAGCGGGAGCGGGGAGCAGAACGAGCCGTCATATCAATCATCTCAGCGATCGAAGAACGGTCGCGAATTTCATCAGCCAGCAGCCGAACCTCCAGCACACGGGTACGGTCGTTATCGGCAACGATTTTCGCTGCGCTTGCAAGACGCCCCGAAGGCGCCGCACTATGCACAAGCTCCATCCACACAATCATCGCTGGCCTAAAGTTAAGCCTTCGCTGCGGCGCTGTATCTAGAAATTGGGCTGCCCATTGTTGTTCCAGTCTTAAGGCCTGGAGGTGGTTGGATTCTCCTGCGGCACCACTGTCGCCGCGTAACTTCTCTATGCCACCGAACGGAACTTGCGCGAGAGCACGAGCGAACTTTTCAAGACTTCCGTTTCTAGACGCTGCGACGTTGATCAGCTGACTGAGATACGCCGTAAAGCCAGGTAGACCAGTCTGCCGAGCGCCTCGGAAAGCGACCGCAGAGGCAAGCGCGAATCCCTCACCGTTGGAGCGAAGATCCGCTGGATTCAATGACTGAACGATCGAAGCTGCGGAATATGCGCAATCATCAAACGGGGAGGACGAGGAAACGAGGTATGCAGCGGCTTCGGCCACCTCATGGGGCAATTCACCCGCGCTCGCACCATCGCGAAGAAGCCAGAACTTTAGTGGCCCGAAATGCTGCGCAAGAAGCAGCCGGGAAGCTAGATCTGAATCCGCTATCGCCTGAGCAGATGCGGGTAGTTCCTGATTAGCGCTCCCTTTTCCGTCCACCTCAGGGTCTCCGACGGAAGCCTCTGCTGCCAGGCTCGTGTGTTCCTCACGCAAAGAAACGACCGCTTGGGTAGTGGACTCAAGCGGTGACTTCGGCTGAGGAACATCCACTTGGTCCGTCGATTTCGGTAGGTCTTCGGTGACCCCTAATCCGGCCGCACCCGGAACCTGTTCTGGCTCACGATAAACGCCGCCAACAGGAAGCGACTCGTCATCGTCGCTCGGCTCGACTACGAGAGCCATCGAGCCCGTAGAGATCAAAAATGCGATTGGAGACATGATCTCTGGCAGTTGCCTGCTGAGCGCAAGCAGCGCCGACGGGCTCGATTGTCCGGTCGCCTCTCGTTGAACGGCTAGACGCTCAACCTCGCGAAGTTGATCTGCAAGGCGAACGTCCTCCTCCTGTATTTCCGACCGACTCAGCATCGACAACCGCCGAGCCTCACTCCGTAGAGCGTCGACCGCTGGGGCTGTTGTCTCGTCAGTTCCGCTGAATTTAGCCCAAACCAAAGCGGCGAGGTCAGCGAATGGCGGCTGTGCGCTGAGTCGTTCGAGCTCTTCAAGCGCACGCCGATGTTCGTCCTCAAGACCTGCCACTGTCAGCTCTTCAACCCTCCGACTCTCGTCCTTGGCGACCACGGTGCTAGCCCACAAAAGAAAGGCTCGTTGGTAGGCCTCAATCTGAGCTAAATCTGCGGGCAGGGCATTGCGGCCAACCACAATCGTCTCCGAAAGCCGAATGCTTGCTTTATACGCTAGGTCTTGAAGTTCGCTCAGTTGAGGGAGCGGGCCCTCAGGATCAGCTGCGATGCCGTCGGCACTCATCTCGGCGGGTTCGACGTCAGCCCCGCCGACAAGAACTTCGGCCTCGAGGCATTCTTGGCTAGGCGTCACCTCTTCAGGAATTTCGCGTTCACGAAGCGGTTCAGGATTCGGAAAGAGAGGAAGGCGCACCCGTTCAGAACACAGCGCAAAGTCAATAACACCGGGCGAATTTGGGTCACGCGAGAGCGCCACCGCTAACGCGAGTCGGATAATCCCCAATGGGTAGCGATCCATAGCTGACTCAATGGCAGCGTTAAGTTGCTCGATGCTTGGACGATCCGCCGCCTCACCTAACTGCTCAACCAGATCATCCAAGCAACGAGGCACGATCAGCGTCTCCATGAGCTGCCTGCGCCGCTGGTGATCTTGCTTCCTAAATTGGGTCCACACCATTCGCTTTTGGTACCGACCGGCAAGCCGCAGCGCCGTCCGTATGACATTCGCGACTTTGAAGGGCGGGTCCCAATGCAGAAGGAAATCGCCGCCGACTACCTCGCTGAACGATGAATTCAGGATTGCAATTCTAGATTCATCGCTAAGGCTCGAGTAGTACCTCGGCTGTGTCGCTTCTGACATCGTTGATCAACTCCAAGTCGCCTTACGCTTCGCCACCATAATGTAGGCAGTTCACAAGAACCGCAGTTGAGTTCGATTTACTCGGCCCGGCAACTCTTGATAAACAGACGCTATGACTCTCATCTTTCGAGCGGTGTGGAATGACCAACGGCCTGCGCCTGCGACCTTGACAGCAGCCTTCAACGAGTGGTGCGCTTCCAAGGGGTTCCCAGACGGCTCAATTCCACGCAGAGGAAGGTTTGTCGACAGTGCGAACCACCGGTGGTTGGAGGTGCGACGAGCAGATGCCGAAATTGGTGAAGCAGTCAGATGCACTCTGCACGAGGAGTTAGCCGACGGGCGAACATGGACTACGACTTCAACTGCCATGTCTACAGATGGCCGGGAGACTTTTTGGATTGATGTTGAGTGCGAAAGTCCAGATCAACGACCAATCGAACTTGCGGCACCGCGCCTAGTACGCCTGCTTTTGGACGGCACCGGCGACCCGCGCCGAGAAGGCGCTTTACTGAGCAGTTCAGCCGCCGTGCTCGGCCCAAACCACGTCGAAACGCTCGTGGCACAACTCCGCGATCCCTCGCGGAGCGTCCCGATTGTTGTGTTTTCGGCCGACGAGCGGTTTCCGCCCGCTGAGACGATAAAGCGCGCCAACGCCGCAGCGAAGACTCTGGCCGGCCTAGCTCAGATCTATGCGCTCTCGCCCGAAGCTGAGAAGGCAATGGAGAGACTCGTCCCCCAAGGCTTCCATGTCTACGGAGGCGCCGTGCGCCTTTACAATTCGCAAGTCAATTTCGACGACCCGGCTGATGCCTACCGTCACCGTTGGATTGCAAGGCGAGTAATCGACACTCACCCCAGGCGAGCCGCATCAATCCTGGCGAGGCGAATTGCTCAATTTGATACTCATCCTCCGGTTCCGACGGCCTGGGACGAGCTAGGTGGGCTCCTTCGTAGGCCTTCCGAAGAGCAAATTGAGGAGCGAAAGGCCTCCGTCTCCGCGAGAACATCGCGCAACGCCGGAGAGGACTCTGAGGGCCTCAACAGGAGGATCGACGAACTGATGACCCTTTTGGCCGTTGCGGAGCTCCAGCTAGACGAACATTCCGCGCGGATTAGACACCTCGAATCAGAGTTGGAAACCAAGATGGGTGACCACATCGACGACGTTGTCGAGTTGGAGTTGGCGCGCGATGAAGCGGACCGCCTCCGATCGACACTCCGCGCGCTCTGGCGCGGGTCGGCCTCAATAAGCCTCGGACCAAACACCGAAAGCCTCCCGCTGGACCCTGAGGACTTGCCCACACCGCTCAACATCACCGAGGCGGTTCTGCTCGCGCAAGAATCGATGAGCCATCTTGTTATTCCCAATTCAGCACTCCAAGATCTGGAGAATCTTGAGCAGACGGCAAAGGACCGAATTTGGGCAGCTGCGATATGGCAAGGGCTCATGACTCTCAACGCGTACAGCCGAGCGAAGGCGAACAAAGAGGAGACCGCTGGGATCTACCAATGGTGCGACCAAACCGGGGACTGGTCACTGGCGAAACTCGCAATGACCGAGTCTGAGACGCTCAAGAAAAACCGGGATCTATGGAACAAGCGATTGTTTGAGGTTGACCCCATCGTCTCACCGAATGGTCGCATACATATGGAGTCGCACCTAAAAATCCAAGCCGGAGGCGGCCTCAACATACCGCGCGTCTACTTCCTAGATGAGACCGATCGCGCTACCGGTGCGGTCCACATCGGCTTTATCGGCCCTCACTATCTGGTACCAAACAGTCTGAAGTAGGGGACATACGTCAGTTTCAACTCGTTAGCAGTACGGTATTGTCTGCTTCATGAATGGCCACATAACACGCTGGGATGAGGGCGCCGACTGCCCAACACACCACAGATCGTTCTGCGCTGAGTGTCGGCCCAAGCGAGCCCCAGATCAGGTTTACATCACGGCAGGCGGGAGCCACTATCACACCACGACTACGTGCGAGATGCTCTCCAGTGGCCGCGCGAAAGCACGAGCAGATGGCCACGTTCCTTATCCAGCAGAACTGATCAGACTCGGCGAAGCCAAAGGCCTAGGACGTACTGCGTGCAGTTCATGCGGATACAACAGTTACTAGACGACCCCCCTGGAACTGGACGGAACGAAGCGATCCTTACTTGGTGACCGTCCTGCGCGCAGTTACGACTACATCAACCGGCGACGACGAAGATGCTCGGCAAGGTGAGATCTCTATTAGGTTGATGGCCAACGAGATATTCGGCGGCATCGCATCGGGCCATGCCCCTTCTTTCGAAGGATCTTCGGAGGGTCATCGCCTGCCCATTTTCGGACAGGGAAACCTCATTGCGCCCGGGTTCTCACTTGCCAACAGTCGACCTACAGGTGACTTCCTTCGCTCGGGAATCATCCTCACCGCCGCGCCACCGAGGGACGAAATGCGCCGGAATTGCTCGAAGCTCCACACGACCTATGAGAGCAGCGAATTACCAGCGCCGCACCATTCTCGCCGGCGTCATATTTCTTTAACTGTCGCAGCTGAAACCAAGATCAGAATTTGGCGGACGTTTGACTCAGCGAGTCGACCTGCAACGAAGAACGGCTCCCGAGTCTGCCAAGACTTCCACCTCGACGGCCCCTACGAACCACGGCTTTGCTAGCAGGTAGTCGTCTGTGTAAAGGCTTGCGGAGATTCTCCGCCACCAGAACTTCTTGTTCTGGCTCCACCGAAACCCGGTGTTCTTCAGGTGCTCCTTCACGTCGTATGCCTGAAAGACCCGAATCTCCACACGAGGGTCACCCGCCGCTGACACCGACTCAAGGCTTGGCCACGGTGCGCGAGGAATCGTGATCTGAGCCTCAACCTCGATGAGGAAAGGACTGGCACGTCGTTCCTCAGCGATGAGAGCGAGTGTGGACATGGCACGAGTGACTGCGACGTAGAAAAGTCGCTTCTCTTCGGCCTCAAGAGTTTCTGGACTGTCGCCGAACATGCGTAGAAACACCCAGTTCTGATGGATGAGCGGATAGCTATCATCAACCGCATCAAGCACGATGACTGCAGCCTTCTCAAGGCCCTTGTACTTGTGCGTGGTCGAGATCGTGACTCGGCGACGGTCCTCCTCCGGAAGGTAGGACCGAACCTCGGCGAGGTAGCGCTCAAGGACATCAGTTGAGCGCTGGCTAGTGTTCCGATAGTTGACGTACCACGGGACACTGTTGCGTCGTGACAGCAGGACGACGTCCTGGTCGAGGTTGATAAAGTGCTGAACCAGTCGGAGCACGCTCGGGGTAATCTGGTCGCCCGCGTGGCGCTCCTCCTCAGCTGCCGAAGGACGGAACTCGTTGAGGTTGCACCGCCAAACCAGACCCATGTCCTGTTGGTGAGCAAGTGCATTCGAGCCCTTCCCAACCATCAAAGCGTTGCCAAAGTCGACGATCGAGCGAGGTGATCGGTAATTTGTGCGGATCTCGCGGGTGATGCTCTTCTCGAAGTAGCGGTCAAACTCAGTGAAGAAGCGAAGTTCGGATCCAGCGAAGGCGTTGATGGCCTGCCAGTCGTCGCCGACGCAGAAGAACTCAGCAGTAGCACTGGCCTGGCGGATCCCTGTGACCATCTCGAAGAACATCTTCGAGAAATCCTGAAACTCATCTATGTGGACGTACTGGATGGATGCCAGGTCTCCGCGCTCTCGACCTCCCCTTCGCGCGAACCGCGTGTCGCCGGATCGGATGAGGTCGACGGCCCGCCACATCAGTCCGTCGAAATCCTCCCGATCGGTCTCAACCAGCCGCGCTAGGTAGCTGCGATGCACGGACTCAGCGATCTGGAGAAATGCACCTTCCGAGGGCGACGACGCTACATGAGTCTCAATTTGTGCCGCGACGGCCTCCGGTGACAGCCCGCGCTTGCGACATCGTGTAACAAACGTCTTTACCGCTGAGGTAAACCGGTCGACTGCCCGACGGCTGATCAGTTCCCAAATTTGCTCGTCACTGAGCCGTTGTCCGTTCAACCCCATCGATTCAAGATCCAGAAGCAGCCGAGCCGCAAACTCCTCTGCGTCACCAGTGACATCCCTCGGCGTGTACTCAAGCAGTGTCCAACCCTTTTGTGTCCCCCAGTACTGCCTCTTGGCGTTTGCTTCAGTGTCGTAGCCCGGCTCCCCGACCAGACCGAAGTACTCAATAACGACTCCACCAACCCCTGTTGGCCCGGAAATGGTGAAGTCTGGCCGGTAGTTCACGCCATTCCATAGACGGTTTTTCTCGTAGGCATAGGGGATGCCATGTTCAAACAGGATGTTCGCGATTGTCTTCTCTCCATGAGACTTCACATACTCGCCTCGAAGTGTTTCCCGTGGAGCGGCTCGACGGCGCAGGAGCAGCTCGTCCATAGTCAGGTGGTATCCACCTGCGACTATCGCCTCCCAGTCCTCGCGGAAGTACTGCAGCATCAGGCCGCGGATTTGCTCGCCGTATACAGGGTCCCGAAGGTGCTCATCAATGACATCTTGGACAGCCTGACTGAGCGCTTGCGTGTCGCTTGTCGCATCATCGAAAAGGATCTCCTCCTCTGGGTGGACGAGGGCATATGCCAGAGCGTGGAACGTCATGACGTAAGGGAGTTCACCGTCCAGTAACAGCGACACTCGATCGAGGATCTCGTTGGCGGCGCGGCGATTGAAGGCGAGCAGGAGCAGGTTTCTAGGAGGGATGCGGCAATGCTTGATGAGAAAGAGGGCACGAGTGACGAGCGTGCGAGTCTTTCCGCTCCCAGCTCGCGCTGTCACGCGCACATCCACGCCGGCGGTTGCAACCGCTAATGCCTGCTCTCTGTCGAGCTGAATACCGAGCTCACGTGCCGCCCACCTATGCACGAACGTACATTTCAACGCCTCGAAGTCGATCAGGTTGAGCAACGCTGCATCGGGGTGACAGCGATAGACATCGTCCGCGCCAAGGAAGTCCGCGTCGAGTGCGTCCATGAGCATGGAG
>Ga0194063_10002058_pt1 | contig 12710 bp, 5 predicted proteins | sample SepL3720m_MetaG_FD_155459 | JGI IMG/M metagenome (GOLD analysis project Ga0194063, IMG submission 155459) | Anoxic zone freshwater microbial communities from boreal shield lake in IISD Experimental Lakes Area, Ontario, Canada - Sep2016-L373-20m | ecosystem: Environmental > Aquatic > Freshwater >... | reverse complement strand
CAGGCGCGTTCATGCGCCTGATTTTAATAAAAAGCAAGTATTAATTTCCAAGAAATCAAAAAAACATTTTCGCAAACCGACGATTTCACCCAAAAAACGGCTAAACTGTTACTGGAACACAGCCGGATCCTTGTCCGCCGGCTTTTGGCGAGGGGGGCCCGCTGCCACTACACCGAGCTCCCGGAAGGCGACCATGACGCGCCCGTGCAAGTCCCTCTATCGGAGCTGCTCGATTTTGTCATCCCCACCAAAGCCCCGGAGCAGGGGTGACCTCTTTGATCAGTGAATTTCCAAACGGGATTCAGGCCGAGCGTCCGCAGCAGGACTTGAATTTTTTTCCGCTTCCGCACGGGCAGGGGTCGTTGCGGCCGACCTTCGGGAGCTCGCGCTTGATCGGGAGTTCGATCTTCGGCGCGGGCGGCAAATCCGCGGGCGCGCCGGGCTCGTCCGAAATCGCGGGCGACGTGCGGACGCGGGCGGCGGGATCCGTGCGGAGGAGGCTTTGCGGGAGGCTGGCGAGGAGCTGCTCAAACGCCTGGAGGTTTGTCGTGCTGCGGAAGAGGTTGGTGAGGACCTCGGCCTTGATGTTGTCCATCAGTTCGACGAACATTCCATACGCGTCGTTCTTGTATTCGACGAGCGGATCCTTCTGTCCGAACGCGCGGAGATAGACGGCCTCGCGGAGTCCGTCCATTGCGTAGAGGTGTTCCTGCCAGAGGCGGTCCACGGCGTTGAGGAGGATGTAGCGCTCGAGCCCGCGGAGGGCGTCCGGATTCTCCAGGGCGGCCTTGCGCTCATAGGCGTCGCGGATCGTCTCGGCGAGAAACTTTCCGTTGTCCTCGACCGAGCGGGAATCGAGCGCCGCCTTCGCGCGGCTGAGCCCGAGCGGGAACGTCGAGTTGATCCACTGGAGGAGGCCGTCGGGATCCGGCTCCTCGCCCTCGGGGACTTCCAGGAATTCCGCGGCTTTTTTCGGAACGACTTCGGAGATGACCTCATGGATGAGCGTGCGGGTGTTCTCGGAATCCATGACCTCGTTGCGGTAGCCGTAAACGACTTCGCGCTGCTGGTTCATCACGTCGTCGAACTCGAGCGTGCGGCGGCGCATCAGGTAGTTCCGCTGCTCGACCCGCTTCTGGGCGGTCTCGACGCTCTTGTTCAGCCACGGGTGCTCGAGCTCCTCGCCTTCCTTGAGGCCGAACGTCTCCATGATTTTTGTCATCCGGTCGCTGGCGCCGAAATTCCGCATGAGGTCGTCCTCGAAGCTGACGTAGAACCTCGAGCGTCCGGGATCACCCTGGCGGGCGCAGCGCCCGCGGAGCTGGCGGTCGATGCGGCGCGACTCGTGGCGCTCGGTGCCGACGACATAGAGCCCGCCGAGTGCCGAGACGCCCTCGCCGAGTTTGATGTCGGTGCCGCGTCCGGCCATGTTCGTGGAAATCGTCACCGCTCCGCGGAGCCCGGCACGGGCGACGATCTCGGCCTCCTGCATGTGGTATTTCGCGTTGAGGACGGTGTGCGGGATCTTCTGCAGCTTGAGCATCCGGCTGAGAAGCTCGCTCGATTCGACGCTGGCCGTGCCGACGAGCACCGGCTGCCCGCGGCCGTGGGCCTCGCGGATCGCCTCGATCACCGCATGGTATTTTTCCCGGCGGGTTTTGTAGATCCGGTCGTTCTCGTCCAGCCGGGCGACCTTCCGGTTCGTCGGGATCACGTTCATGTCGAGCCGGTAGATGTCGTGGAACTCGTGGACCTCGGTCTCGGCGGTGCCGGTCATGCCGGCGAGCTTTTCGTAAAGACGGAAATAATTTTGGATCGTGATTGTGGCGAGCGTCTGGGTTTCGCGGTCGATCTGGACGCCCTCCTTCGCCTCGACCGCCTGGTGGAGGCCGTCGCTCCAGCGTCGGCCGGGCATCTTGCGTCCGGTGAACGTGTCCACGATGAGAACCTTGTTGTCCTCGACGACGTATTCGACGTCCTTGTCGTAAAGGCAGTAGGCCTTGAGGAGCTGGGCGATATTGTGGATCCGCTCGGCCTGCGCGTCGCAGTGCTGCTGGCGCCCGGCCTTTTCCTGCGCCTTCGCGGCGGCGTCGAGCGCGGGATTGTTTTCGATGTCCGCAAATTCGGTGAGGAGGTCGGGGAGGACGAATGCGTTCGGGTCGTCGGGGTTGAGGTAGTCGCGGCCCTGCTCGGTGAGATCCGCGTCGTGCTGGCGCTCCTCGATTGTGAAGAAGAGCTCCTCCTTGAGCTCGACGAGCGCGGCCTTCCCGTCGGTATCCTTGTAAAATTCGAGCTCGGCCTTGTCCATGACCTTGCGCATTTCGGGATCCTCCATCATGCGCAGGAGCGCCTTGTTGCGCGGTTGGCCGAGCTTGAGCTTGAAGAGCGTGCGTCCGGCCTCCTCGCGCTTCCCGGCCTCGAGGAGCTCCTTCGCGTCGGAGGCGAGGCGGTTGCAAAGCATCGTCTGCTTGCGCACGAGCTGCTCGATGAGCGGTTTGAACCGGTCGTATTGGTGGGTCGAGATCGTCGCGGGGCCGCTGATGATGAGCGGCGTGCGGGCCTCGTCGATGAGGATCGAGTCCACCTCGTCCACAATCGCGTAGTAGTGCCCGCGCTGGACCTGCTGCTCCCGGCTCGTGGCCATCCCGTTGTCGCGCAGGTAATCGAATCCGAACTCGCTGTTCGTGCCGTAGGTGATGTCGCACTGGTATTGCGCGCGGCGGTATTCCGGAGGCTGGTCATTTTGGATCACGCCGACCGTGAGCCCGAGGAACGTGTAGAGCTGGCCCATCCACTCGGCGTCGCGCTTGGCCAGGTAGTCGTTGACCGTCACCACATGCACCCCGCGCCCGGTGAGGGCGTTCAAATAGACCGCCAGCGTCGCGACGAGGGTCTTGCCCTCGCCCGTCGCCATCTCCGAGATCCGGCCCCGGTGGAGGATGATCCCGCCGATCAACTGCACGTCGAAATGCACCATGTTCCAGGCCAGCGGCTGGTCGCAGACCGTGATCTCGCGGCCCACCAACCGCCGCGCGGAGTCCTTCACCACGGCGAATGCCTCGGGAAGAAGCGCTTCCAGCTCGGCCGCCAGCTCCCCGCCGTCCTCGATCTTTGCAAGCCGATCCTTCCATTCCAGCGTCTTCGCGCGGAGCGCTTCGTCCGGCAGGCCCGCGAGTCTCGCCTCGCACTCATTGATTTGGCGCACGACCGGCTGCAGGCGGCGGATTTCCCGCTGGTTCTTAGAACCGATGATTTTCTTGATGATCCAATTGAGCATGATGAACAGACGAATCCTTCATCAAAGGCGGATTCTGAGAAAAGTAAAACGGGAAAATGGGAGCCCTACCCCATTGGCAGCGAAAATTTGCGCCCAAACGGGCGAAACGCCCGTGTCTCTTGGGAAGACCTGTGAAGGGCACGCCCCAAGGGGAACGGGGCGTCCCGCCCGTTGAGAGACTGGAAATCGTATCGGAGTGATGTGCCTCACGGCGGGACGCCCATGCCCCCTTGGAAGATTCGCGAAGTTGCACCTTCAGGCGCCCGTTAGCTGGGGGCTTGGTGCCTGCTGGCCTGGACGACAGGTGCGTTGGCGTGCGGTGCCCTTGGCGCGAAATTCGGCTGCGATATTCAGTCTCACGGCAGGTTGGTCTGCTGGGTGAAGAGGTCGTTCATCTGGACCCCGTTCGTTCGGTCGATCATTCGGACGCTTCCGTCGAGGAAAAGGCCGAGGGCCATGTTGCCCTTGGAGCCGTATTCGTAGGCGAGGTTGAGCCAGCGGGTATCGTAGGGGTATGCCGAGGATTCCGCGTAGCAGTAGGTGCCGATGGAAGGCGAGTCGGTCGCCGCGCTGCCCGCGAAGATGTAGGGAACCTGCTTGCCCATCCCCTGCATGGCGAGGGAATTTCTGGAGCGGGACGGATCGCCCGGCGGCCATTCCCAGTAGTGGAAATACTTGTGCATGGCGTAGCTTCCGTGGCCCTCCTTGAAATTGCAGGAGCCGTATTTCGATTTCATGAGCGGGCACCACATGACCTTGTTGTAGTCGGCGTTCGGAAAGTTCGCATCCCAGAACCCGCTCGACGGGTAGCTCGCCTCCCAGATGGCGCGCCTCCAATAGACCACATGGCTATCCTGGCCGGGGATGATCGCGCTCGTGGAAACGGCGGGGGGATAGACGTAGTTGTTTTGGTTCAGATAATTCTGCATGAGGGCGTGGATCTGGCGCAGGTTGCTGAGGGAGGCGGTGGTCAGGGCGGCGTTGCGCATCCGGCCAGCGACCGGGAGCAGCATCGCGGCGAGGATGCCGATGATCGCGATCACGACCAGGAGCTCGACAAGCGTGAAGCCGGTGCCTGGGGCGGGTGTCGGGCTCAGCTGTTTCTTCATAACATGCGAAACCCATCCGGTCTTCAAGTGGACCGGGTGCAGCGGCGGCGGAAAACGAGAATTGAGCCGCCGAGGGCGAGGGCGCACATGGCTATCCATGTCGAGGGTTCGGGGACGGCCACCAGCTCGCTGCCGACAAACATCGCGGTGCCGATCAGGCCCGTGCCGCTGCCCGTGAAGAAGTTGATATTGCCGAGGTTCACGTCCCATCCGGCGGTGCTGCTGACCATGAGCCGGTCGGTGCCTCCCGCCGAGTAGGGGATTCCGGACCAGTTCCAGATGCTCAGCGTCCCCGACCACGACGCCACGCCTCCGAGCGTGAGGATATTTGTGCCGGTGGTGATCGCGCCGAAATCAATGATCGAGTTGGCGGTCAGCGTGAGAGCGCCGAGCGCGTTGCTGACTCCGGTCGCGGGGTTCAGCGCCACGGTTCCGCCGGACAGCGCGAGGGTTGTCGAGTTGCTGGTCGCCGAGCTGGCGCTGAGAAGCAGAGTGCCGCCGGTGGCGACCGTGATGCCCGTGGTGCCGCCGAGCGCGCCCGCCGCATCTGCTTGCAGTGTTCCGGAGGCGACCGTGGTCGTGCCGGTGAAGGTGTTGTTGCCGGAGAGGATAACAGAGCCGGTGCCGGAAACCGTTTGGGCGGCAATCGTGGTGCTGTTGTCGCCGGTATAGACGGTGGAGGAGCCGACGATCGTGAGGTTGCCCGATCCGCTCATCGAGCCGCTGACGGTCAGGTTGTTCGAGGAAACATTGCCCCAGGTTTGATCCGCGGTGAGGACGGTGTTTGCGGACACCGTGTGTGCGCCCGTGCCCTGCTGCACCGTGATCCCGCCGCCGCCAATGCTCAGCGTGTTGTTGCCGCCCACGGAGACCGACCCGGTCGCGCCCGCTGCGAAATTCAGGCTGCGGACCGTCGTGTCGGATCCGAGCGTGGTCGCGAGTGGCGAGGCGTTGCTGTTGAAAAAGACATCCGCGTAGGAGTAGGTGTTGGCGGTGGCATTGGTGAGCAACACCTGCCGGTCGGTGGTCCGCGCGGAATCCATCGCCCAGTTCGTGCTCGTGCCGTTGAGCGTGCTCCAGTCCCCCCCCTGGGCCCCGGTCCAGTAGGCCGCACCATAGATCGTGCTGCTATAAAGAATATCGCCCATCAGGTTGTAGCCGGCCTGGGTCGGATGGATGCCATCCCTGCTGATATATGTGGCCGAATTGCCCGGCGTCACCAGGCCGTAAAGATCGACGAACTGGACGTTCTGCCCAGCCAGCACGTGGTTGTAAACGACCCCCTGGACATACGGGTTGAAATACGTGTTGATCAAGTTGAAGACAGCGCCAGCGCCATCGTCCCGATACATCAGGTTGGTGGCGAGGGTATCCACACCCGCACGAAGGGTGTTCACTTGGGAAATGATGGCGTCGTAGCGGTTGATGGCCAGGTCATCGACGTGTTTCAAGGCGGTGAAGTCATTTCCCCCCACGTTGAGAGGGATGTAGTTCGGGTTGACACCATTGCCCGAAGCCAGCCAAAAGCCGCCGTTGTTTCCAATCGAGCCATCATCGGCATTCAGGTTGTTGAGGATCTGGCTGGTCGTGTAGCCGGAGTGGCCCTCGCTTCTGGTCTGTCCCGCCGTGGTCAGAATATTGGTCCCCGAAGAGTTCACCGCCCCAAGGGTTGTTTGGCTGCCCACGAAGTTGGGATTGAACCGGCCGTCGTTGACCAGGGTCTGATAAAGCTGCGTGTGGTAGCCGCCGCCGTTATACGAGGTGATGTTGGTGTCGTTCTTCGAGAGGCCCGTCGAACTTGTCCCGAACGAGATGGAGGCTCCGAGGGGCATGATGTTGATCGTATTCCCGAGATTCGTATTGCTCACGATCACCTCCTCCGCCGTGCCGGTGTTATTCAGCGTGAGTCGATAGAAGTTCGTCCCGCTCTTCACAATCAACGAACTGACCGGCACCGTGAGATCCTGCGCGCCGGTAAACGTGAAGGCCCCGCCGCCCGTCATGCTGCCGCCGAAATGGATCAGATTGTAAGTCCCCGTGGAAGCGAGGCTCGTGGCGTTATTGATCCCGATGTAGTTCGTTCCGCTGACATTCGCCGAACTCGCCGTCAGGGCGTTGGCGCCCGCGCCGAGATTGAAGCCGTTCCATGAAGATTGATCCGCGCTCGTCAGCGCGCCGACGGTGGCGCTGGAGCCGCTCAGATCGAGCGCGGCACCGCGCAGGCCGCCCGCATTCACCGCCCCGCCATTCAGCGCCAGGGCTCCGGTGGTCGAGCCGAGCGCCAACGAACTTCCGAGGGTCAGCGTGCCCGCGCTGACGGTTGTTCCGCCGCCATAGGTGTTGTTGCCGCGGAGGGTGAGCGTGCCGCTGCCGATCTTCACAAACGACCCGGTTGAGCCGCTGATAATCCCGTCGATTCCCGCGCTGAAACTCTGGGTGTCGAACGTGGCCGTGACACCGGCATTGATGGAGAATTTCCGGGCGCTGTTGTAGAAATTCACGGGGGTCGCCTGGAATTGCATCGTGCTGTTCCCCGCAAAGGTGAGCTGAGGCGCACCCACAGAAAAACCTCCCAAACTGCTTCCCTCGGTGACGCCGACAGTGCCGGAATGGATCACCACACCACCGAGGAAGGTGTTGCCGCTTGAGAGGACGAGTTTGCCGGTTCCATTCTGGGTGATGGATCCGTTGCCGCTGATGGTGCCGGCGGTGAAGTTCCCCCCCTGGGTGACCGTGTCGCTGCGGTTGAAAACCAGGCTGGCACCGGTGCCGATGGCGATCGTGCCGGTGGTGGCAAGCGAGCCTGTCGTGCTGCCGGTGCCGATCTGCAGAGCACCTGTGGTGATGGTGGTCGCCCCCGTGTAGGCGTTGCTGCCGGACAGGGTCAAAGTGCCGCTGCCAAGCTTGGTGAGGCCAGCGATGTTGGTGCTGTCGATGGCGCCCGCGAGGGTCGCGTTTTGGCCGTTCGTGTCCAGCGTGATCGCGGACGCGCTGTTCTTGAATCGCGCGGAATAATCGGTTCCGGTGCCATTGGCCGTGTATTGGAGCGTGCCCCCGCCGAACGTGAGGTTGCCGGTGTTCGTGCTGTTCCCCAGCGCATTCGCGCTGCCCACCTGCAGGATGCCCTCATTGATCTGCGTTCCGCCGGTGTAGGTGTTGGCGCCGGAAAGCGTCTGGGTGCCGGAACCGGTTTTCACGAGGGTGAGCATCGAGCCATTGGCCGAGCTGGCATTGCGGATCAGGCCGCTGAAATCCTGAGAGCCGGTGACGTTCAATGTCAGGGTGCTGCCGGCTGTCAGACTTTCGTTCGCCACGAGACCGGCGCCTGCGATCCCACCGCTGCTGAGCCCGCCGATCGTTTCGTTGTTTCCATTCAACTGCAACCAGCCGCGCGCTCCAGCGCTTGTGCCGCCGAGAGTGATGATGCTGGCATCGGCAATCTGATTGCTGGCGGCCAGTTGCAAAATATCCCCTCCCGTCCCGTCGCCGAGGGTGATGTTGCCCGCGATCGCGTTGACGTCGGCCTTGTTGAGGATGAGCGTGCCGCCCGTGATCGTGGTGGTGCCGGTGTAGGTGTTGGCGCCCGCGCCGCTCAAGGTCAGCGTGCCATTCCCGATTTTCGTCAGGCCGACGATGTTGGTGCTGTCGATGGCTCCGGCGAGGGTCGCGGTTTGGCCGTTCGTGTCCAACGTGATCGCGGACGCGCTGTTCTTGAAACGCGCGGAGTAATCGGTTCCTGCGCCATTGGTCGTGTATTGGAGCGTGCCGCCGCCGAACGTGATGTTGCCGGAACTGCTCAATGCCTGCGCGGCGGCCACCTGCAGGATGCCGCCATTGATTTGGGTTGCGCCGGTGTAGGTGTTGTTGCCGCTGAGGGTGAGAGCGCCCGAGCCGCTCTTGGTGAGTCCGCCGCCGGTTCCGCTGAGGATCCCCGCATAGGTGGTGGTGGAGTTGCTCCCGCCGACATTGAGGCGATTGCCGCCGAGCGCGATCGTGGCGGCGGAGTTGCTGCCGGTGAGCGCCCCGATGTTGTAGGTGTTGTTGCCGGAGACCCCGAAGCCCAGCGTCTGGTTGGGGCCCATATTCAGGGTTGCGTTTTGCAGGGCGTTGACGTTGGCCAGCGCAAGCGAACCGTTGTTCCCGCTGGCGGTAACCGTGCCGTTGAAGGTGTTGGCCGCTCCCAAGGTCAGGCTGCCGCCACCATACCAGTTGAGCAGGCCGCTTCCGGAAATCACGCCGTCGAACCGCATGCCGCCGCTCCAGGCGTTGAGGTTGTTGTTACCGGTCACCGTCACGTTGCCGGTGCCGAGGTTCAGGATCTGGCCGTAGCCGTTGACTTGAAATGTCGCCCATCCGCCGTTGAGATTGATCGGGTTGTTTCCAGTGAGCGCGGCGAGGCTGTTGTAGTTGTTCAGCGTCGTGGTGCCGCTGGCGACCGTGATCGCTCCCGTGCCGAGCGCGGTCGCGTTGCCGACGCCCAAGGTGCCGCCGTTGAGCACCAGGCTGCCGGTCCCGAGCCCGCTCGCGGCCTCGAGCGTCAAGCTTCCGTTCAAGGTCAGCGTGCCGGAGTAGTTGCCGGAGCTGGAGATGGAAAAGGTGCTGTTGCCCCCCACCGTGAGATTGCCCGAACCGGTGAGGGCATGAACGCTGAACGCCGCGCCCGCATTGACGGCCCCTCCCCCGGCGCGCATCACCAGCGTGGAGTCGCCATACATGCCGCTGACAATGTTGACATTCACCGTGGAGCCGCCTCCGATGACGGTGTCAACCGAGCGGTTGCCTCCGGCAGGGTAGGTGCCGATGACCACATAGGTCGAGGCGGTGTTGAGGGTGGTGGTGCTGCCGCCGAGGTAGCCGAGATAGCCGTAGAGCTCCATGGAATTGAGGTAGCCGTACGATCCTCCGCTGCCCGATAATTGGAAATTCAGCTGGCTACTCGCGTCCGTGGTCAACCCCGTCAATGTGGCAACGGTGTTCGTGTTGTATGTGCTGTTGCCGCCCACGTTCAGCGTCGTGGATTGGGACTGCGTGGTGTAGTTGCCGTCGGTGTAGGCCGAATAGACCGACGTGGACGTTCCTACAGATGTATGCGCCCCGTAGAAAATGGCATCGTAGGTGAGCTTCGTGTTCAGGGTGGTGATCTGGAAATTCCAGTTCGGCGATGTCGCGTTCGAAGTCACAGCATAACCTGCGGCGGCGGCCTGGGATCCGCCCAGCAACCCGAGTGCCGCCGAATCAATGACGACGCCGTCAATCTGGGCTTGGGTCAGCGGGTCGCTTTCATTGATGCCCGCAGGGCCGCCCCAACTATCGACATTGGCGACCGTGCTCAAAACATCGCCATGAAAACCGCCGGATGTTGTCCCGGAAACCGTCTGAATCGTTTGCCAATACCAAGGGTTGAGATTATTCCACAGATTTCCGTTGGTGTCGGTGCCGTTCTGGCTCGCGCCGCGATAACCGGTGGCGTTGTCGAAGCTCAGCAGCCACGTCTGCGCATGGACGGTGGTGGCGGCGACCACTGCAAAGACGGCGAGGAAGCGAAGGGTGATTTTCATGGGATGGAATTTCTGCGGGCGATTTCTCTCTGGAAATTGGTTCTTCTTGAGGACGGTTGAGGGCTGAAAATCTGAAGTCCTAGCAATCTTACGGCACATGCCATCCGGCGCAAACGATAAAAAGGTTATCGGTTAACCTGCCGGTGTGTGCCCGTGGCTCCGCAGGCGATCGCCGCAGAAAATGAAGGGTTCCCGCGGGCAAGCCCGGAGGCATTTGGAGGGACCGGCTCTGTCCGATCCGTTGCTATCCACGGACGACACGGAGGGCGTCCCTCCAGCAACAAAGTCTCGGGGATCAGACCCGAATGGTTCTAACTTAAGCCAGAGGAGAACAAGCGTCCCGCTTGTTTTCCCCGGCAGGACAGCAACCGGGACGGTCGCTCTGCCATCCCAAACCGCTCTTAGCGCCATTCGGGTCAGTTGGGAATGGCGCTGTTGTGTGGTTTCCCCGGATCTCTTCCATCACGTTAGGATCGAGTGGTTAAATCCCGCGTGCATCCGCGGGTTTCGGACGGTGTCGCGGTAGAAGTTCATCACGCCGCAGTGCGTGCGGGCGACCCGGTGGCCGCCGCCGAAACGACCGGGGCCGGCACCCCGGATGCCAGTGCCCAGCGCACAAAATGGGGGGCCGAAATAATTGTCGAGCCTGGACACACGGAGTCCCACCCCATTTCCTGCCAGCAGGCGCAGCAGCTCGCGATCTTTGCCGAGGGTCAGATGGAGGGCGACGTCCAGCGCAGTGAATTGCGCCTCCCTGCCCCAGCCCGCAAGGGACAGGGCGCACACCGCGTGGGCGTTGACCAGAGCGCCGTAGCTGTGGCCGACAAAATGCATCGGCTCCCGGTAGCCCTGCCCCAGCAACTCGCGCAGGCTCGTCGCCAGCGTCCGCCCCTCGGCGTCGGTTTCGCGGAACGCATGGATGCAGAAGCGGATGATCGCGGGAAGGTTCCTCACGCCCGCCTCAAGATGGCGCGAGGCTTTCGGCCAGACGAAATGCAGGATGTTGAGCGGGCGGGTGACGCTCGTGCGCTCGTGCGCGGCCTCGCCGATTTCGCGCAGATCGGAGAGCGGCTCCCATGTGGCCGGGTAGCGGGTCCGGTAGCGCATGCCGTGGGTCAGGATCAGGGTGGGGCGGCACGGATCGATCCGGCCGACCGGCACGCAGGCTCCGATCGGGGCCTCCGGCTCCGCACCACGGCCGGCCACCGCGTGATCGGATGACCGGCAGCGCTCCGCCTGCAGATCGGTTTCACGCAACCCGCACGGCTCCACGCCGGAATGGATCGGACTGGATCCCATGCGAAACGCATATGTTTTTCCTTGCGAAAGATCACTCAAAAACAGAAACAACCGCTCGATGACCATCTCGCTTCCCTACCGCCGCGACCGGCGCTACCTGACCGGAGTGGACTGGATCATCGGCGTGCTCGACAGCATGACGAAGCGGGCCACGGGTGCGGGGAACTCCTCCCGGATCCTCCTCGAGCTGGATGGGCGCGCGGACGAATCCCGCGTGCGGGAAATCTGCCACGGCTTCGCGGCCCGCTTCCCGGTTCTCTCGGGCCGTCCTGCGCGCGACTGGCTGAATCTTGCGCCATTCTGGAAATCCGGCGGGCGGGAAGGCTGCTGCTCCGTGGGCATGCTTCCCGCGCAGCCGGATGTGGAATCCGCCCTCGCCGCACTCTGCGGCGCGCTCGACGACCCGTTCCCGACCGAGCGCGACCACCTCGCGTTCCGCCTCGTCCACGCCGGCCCGAACCGCTCGTGCCTCGGCATGGCGTTCGATCACCGGCTGTTCGACGCGCGCGGAGCGGAACTCTTCCTTGACCGCCTCGCCGGGTTCGACCCCGCGGATGCCCAGCCGCAGGAACTCACCCGACCGACCCGCGAACCCGAACTCTCGGGCTGGGCGGAAAAGTTTTCCGCCGGCCGGAATGTCAACCGCGCGATCCGCGAGTGTGCGGCAGCGCGTCCGGCCCGTCTTCCCGTCCCCGCCGGGCGGGCGGGATTTCAATACCGCTTTGAGAGGCTCGACGGCGCGCAGAGCCGGCGCCTCACGGAATCCGCTTTCGCGCTCGGCGGCTACCTCGTCAAGCTGCCCGGCCTGCTCGCATGGGCCGTGCAGGCGGTCGACCGGCTGTTCGCCGCACGCGGGCACACGCCCGGGCATTACCTCATCCCGGTCACGATTGACCGCCGTGCCGCGCGCGACGGACCCGTTTTTTTCAACCACATCTCGTTCCTTTATTTTCTTCTTGAGCGCCGCGACCTCGGATCCCTCGAGTGCCTCGTGCGGGCGATCTCCAGCCAGATGTATGAGCAAACGAAATCCGGTCTTCCCGGCGACTTCGAGCAGACGATGATGCTCATGCGGATTTTGCCGGTCGGTCTGCTGGCCGGGATTTCGCGGCGCCTGTTCGGCGGGAATTTCGGAACCTTCGCATTTTCCTACCTCGGCGAGTCGGCCTGCCGGGCCCGCGAGTTCCTCGGCCACCGGATCCTGAACATCGTCCACGCCCCGCGCGTCTCGACGCCACCAGGACTCGGAATTTTTTTAAACGAATGCGACGGGCGCATCAACGTCACCGCGTCGAGTCTGGAGGCGCTTCTCACCCCGGACGAGACCGTCGGCCTCGCGCGGCATTTTCTGTCGGCCGCTTCCTAAACGTCAGACATCCTGATGTGTCATCCAGGAAAATGAGGGAGCGAGGAAAACGGATGACCCCAACCCGCGATGGTAGGGACGCCCTCTCCGCTTCGCTGCGG
>Ga0194063_10002057_pt1 | contig 12719 bp, 13 predicted proteins | sample SepL3720m_MetaG_FD_155459 | JGI IMG/M metagenome (GOLD analysis project Ga0194063, IMG submission 155459) | Anoxic zone freshwater microbial communities from boreal shield lake in IISD Experimental Lakes Area, Ontario, Canada - Sep2016-L373-20m | ecosystem: Environmental > Aquatic > Freshwater... | reverse complement strand
GCCCTTTTTAATTCCTTTGCGCGCCTCTTTTTGTTTTTTTTCTTCTTGATACATAAACTTCTTAAAGTCTATGATTTTAGCCACTGGGGGCTTTGCTCGCTCTGCGATAAGTACTAAGTCCATCCCCTCTGCAGAAGCTTTTGCAAGAGCATCGGCCTTGCTCATTACCGCGATTTGCTCTCCTTTTGCATCCAGTACTCGTAGCTCCGTTGCTTCAATCCGCCAATTCGTGACATAAAACTTTCGGGGGGTTGATTTCTGATATCTGCTATGAGTGGTTCTCAATGGTTTGGATAAGTGTGGTAATAAATAATTCAAGCTCCTGCATCGGCGTTTCTCCTTCCTCGCGTGAGCGTACGGAAAGCGAAAGCGAAGATGCGTCAACTTCCTTTTGTCCAATTATACCCATATAAGGCACTTTTTGCAATGTCGCAGTACGAATTTTTTTGCCTATGGACTCAGCAGAACTATCTACCTCTGCGCGAATTCCCCTCTGAACAAGGACTTCACAGATTTTCTTTGCATGATCCATAAACTTATCAGAGATAGGAAGAAGCACAACCTGCACTGGCGCAAGCCAGAGAGGAAATTTACCCGCATAGTGTTCTATAAGAATAGACATAAATCGTTCGATAGAGCCCATGATTGCGCAATGAATCATGACTATGCGCTCCTTCTCTCCCTGCTCGTTTACACAGGTTAAATCAAATCTATTGGGCATGTTTACATCTAGCTGTATGGTGGCTACTTGCCACTCTCTTCCCAGAGAATCATGCGTCATGATATCTATTTTTGGTCCATAAAAGGCCGCTTCTCCGAGCGCCACCTTATATACTACTTTTCTTTGGTCCGCAATATTTTTCAGAGCTTCTTCTGCCTCATTCCATAACTGCGGGGTCCCTAGATATGCATCCATATGCTCTGGATCGTGAAATGACAATCGTACATCAAGCTTAAATCCAAACGCTTTGTAAAATGAGTCGACAATATCCCACACAGAAGAACATTCCTGCATAATTTGGGATTTGCGGCAAAATACATGAGCATCATCCTGAGTAATACACCTTACGCGGGAAAGTCCAGACAGCTCTCCTGTTTGTTCATCTCGATATACCATGGTCGTCTCCGCGTATCGCTGCGGCATGTTTTTGTAACTACGAGGAATATGAGCAAAAATTTGCGTGTGATGCGGACAGTTCATTGGCTTCATTGCAAATTCATGCCCCTCACGGGTGGTGATTTTGAATAGCTCAGTATTAAACTTTGCCCAGTGTCCGGATGTTTCGTACAACTCTTTTTTTGTGATATGAGGAATCGTGACTTTTTGATATCCCTTCTCTTTTCGTAATTTCCATACAAAGTCATTCAAAAGCTCTCGTATTACCGTTCCTTTTGGAGTCCACAGAGGCAACCCAGGCCCGACGAGTTCCGAAAAAATGAATAAATCAAGCTCCTTGCCGAGCTTCTTATGATCTCGCTTTTTTGCTTCTGAGAGAAACCAGAGATATTTCTCCAACTCATCCTTGGTCGCAAAGCACGTTCCATAAATACGAGTCAACATGGGATTTTTTTCATTTCCTCTCCAGTATGCTCCCGCTACGGACAGGAGTTTGAAAAACCTCAGCTCTGTTTTTGGCTCTCCGCTATGTCCTCCCCGACATAAATCTTCAAAATCGCCAGATTTGTATACAGTAATCTTTTCTCCTTTTTCAATAATCCCATTTACGATTTCAAGCTTATATTGATTATCTTTATATACATTTTGCGCTTCCTCTGGCGATACTTCCCGAGATTGGAACGCGTCCCATTTTTTTACTAAATCATGCATTCGTTTTTCGATTTTGCCTAAGTCTGCATCGGAAATTTTTACATCCCCAAAGTCAAAGTCGTAATAAAACCCATTTTCAATAGCGGGGCCAAGTGTAACTTTTGTGTTTGGGTACAAATTAAGAACTGCTGCTGCGAGCAAGTGCGCGCATGAGTGTCGAAGGTATTCGAGTTGTTTGTTTTCCATGGGACTAAATAATAGTTGTAACGATTATAAGTATTATAAGGGTTATAAAATAAAATGGGAGAATAGAATGGGAAAGGGTGGACCCGACAGGACTTGAACCTGTGACCTTTTCAATGTCAATGAAACGCTCTAGCCAACTGAGCTACGAGTCCAATACCCAATCGGGCTTTAATGCGGAACCAAAGGGACTCGAACCCTCAACCTCTTCCGTGACAGGGAAGCGCTCTAACCAGTTGAGCTATGATTCCTTGCAAATCACTTTACCATCTTTTGCACCTATTATTGTAACATGCACGAGCTCCCCGGGCAAGCACTGTTTTCCCAGTATTACTCCTTCCTCGTGATTATCTAAAAGTATTTTTGACTCATCTGCATCATTAGAAATCACAAGCGCTTCAGATGCCTTTCCTATTTGAGATTTGAGAAAGCGTTGATATTTGTCAGTAGAGAGAGCAATGAGCTTTTTTGACCATTCCTTTTTCATTTCCGGCGTAGGCTCTTTGAGCTGTCCTTTTTTGTAATATGCAGCTGTGTGGGGTCTGTTGGAAAACTTAAATACATGAAAACGATTGATGGGGCTTGCTTTCAGTAGGGTGTAGGTTTCGCGAAATAGGTCTTGCGTCTCTTTGAGAAATCCCACAATTATATCGGTCGCAATAAGAGCACCCGGGTGTATTCTCTGAATTGCATTAAGCTTATGAATAACGTCGGAAATTGCATAGTCTCGTCTCATATGTTTCAGCATTGTTTGGCTTCCCGACTGAATAGGAACATGAAAGAAATGAATGAAACGGAGCTCTTTTGAAAGCTTGGTTCTATAATATTCTATGAATTCATCCGTAAGACTCCAGGGATGTATGGAGCCAAATGCAAGCCGCGGCACCTGTGTATCTGTAAGGATAGCCTGAATAAGATTAATAAGGGTTTCTCCGCTATCTACGCCAAACGCCTCAGTGTTGATTGCGCTAACTACTACCTCTGAGGGAATAGGATGAAAGGAGTTGATATATGCCACGATTGATTTGATGGACTGAGATTGAGGGAGGCCGCGAAGGTAGGGCACGATGCAGTAGGAGCAGTATCGTTGACATCCGTCTTGAATCTTCACCAAAAGCCGATTTGAATGCCTAAATTTGTCCGTATTGGCCGTGTGAACCTGCGAGGTTGCTAAAGGGCCAGAGAGTGAGGCTAACAGGCTCACGAGGCTTGATTTCTTATCATTAGGCACGGTAATATCGCCTAATGCTGGGCCTTCTGAGTGATACTTCTGCCAAAAAGTCGCGCTGCAGCCTGTGAGGACAATTTTGGCCTGCGGATGCCGTTTTCTGAGCTGGTACACAAGCTGTTTGGCCTCACGCTCCGCCTTGCCGGTAATCGCACACGTATTTATGATCAAAAATGAGGGCGAGGCTAAATCAACAGAAAAGCCCGCTTCAACAAGCTCTTTGTCCATCTTTATTCGTTCAGCCTCATTTACTCTGCAGCCGAATACATAGCTTTGAAATGTCTTTCTCATACAAGTCTATTGTACAATATACGAGCTTTATCCTACCCCCACATAATAATGCACTTGACATACCTACATATCCATGATATACTTTCCTTAGATCTTAAGGTTTTTCTACCAGCTAGAAGAGCTTTAAGATTTTTTTTATGGATAAAACACTATTTTCTGTCGTTTTAACCGTGCTTCTCACTCTCGCTGCCAGCCTTGGCGCACACCCAATACACGCGCAGGCTATTGCAGGCTCCTCTGCTGCCGTTATTCTCACTGAACTGAACTCTACCGCAAGCTCATCTAGCAGTTTACAAAAAATGGCCGTAAAAAGAAAGGCTATGACTGAAGTATTAAAACGTTATAACGCTGTCCTCTTGCCTGAGGTAGAATCATTTCTAGAGGCGTGTACGAAGTATAACCTTGACTGTTACCTACTTCCTTCTATTTCAGGCGTTGAATCAACGTTTGGGAAGTTCCTTATTCCAGGCACGTTTAATCCCTTTGGATGGGGCCGTGGAGTACTAGAATTTACGAGCTTTAACCAGACCATTTTGACGGTTGGTAAGGCTCTCAGAGAGAAGTATATAGATCGCGGCGCTGATACTGTGGACAAGATTGGAAGAATCTACTGTGAAGGAGATACATGGAGTGGAAAGGTGAAGTTTTTTATGAATCAGTTTGAAGAAGAAGAAAAGAAACAGTTGTTTTTCATGCAAGATACGGTACAATTGTAACCATGCCTACTCATACCGTAAATAAACAACCAAAATCAACAGTAGAAATTTTTGTTAAACTCGCTTGGTCAGATGTTCAAACTGCCTACAAAACATCGTTTGCAACTCTTCATGCACAGTTTGAGATGGTTGGGTTTCGCAAGGGAAAGGTCCCTCACGAATTAGCTGAAAAAAATATTGACAAAGATAAGGTCTATTCTCATCTCATTCGGGAAATCATGCCTAAAATATACGAAGATATCATTAAAAAGGAAAATCTTCATCCTATTCTTCCCCCCAAGATTGACTTGGTAAAAGCTAAGGAAAACGAGGATTGGGAGATCAAGATTACTGTAGCTGAAAAGCCAGAAGTGAAGCTAAAAGATTACAAAAAGAAGGTCCAGGAAGCAAAGAAGGGACTAAAAACGGACGATATTTGGGTACCTGGGAAAGACGAGAAGGTAGACCCCAAGGCCGAAGATAAAAAAAAGGAAAAGGCATTAAACGTGAGCCTTGAGGCTGTACTTGCTGAGAGCGAGTGCGAGCTCCCTCCCCTTCTTGTTGAGGAAGAGCTTGATAGGCGCCTTACCCAGATGGTTGATGATGTACAGAAAATTGGCCTCACTATGGAAAAATACCTCCAGACTCGCAACATGACTATTGAGTCGGTAAAGGAGCGTCTTACTAAAGAAGTAACCGATATGTATAAGCTTGAGTTTATTCTCCAGGCTATTGCGGATGAAGAGAAGCTAGAAGTGAAGCAAGAAGACTTAAACGCTCTCTTTTCCAACATAAAAGAAGAAAAAGACAGAAAAAGCGCCGAGGCTAATGCATACTTTTATGCATCGGTCCTGCGCAAGCAGAAGGCTCTTGACTATATTATAGGTCTGTGATAAACTATACGTCTATGTCAGCCAAGAAGACGACCTCTCATATCGTAAATCCTATAGAATCACTCCGTGAAATGTCTGCTCAAATGGGTAAAAGTACAGTTGATACGCTCCAGTCTATGGGAGAAGGTATGATTGACCAACTTATGGGAGTGACTCATAGCGAGAAAGAACAGAAAGTCGATGATTTCCAGCCGACAGAGAAGGAGACGAAGAAGGTAATCAAGAAGGAGGCTAATCTGTTTAACTATACCAGCCATCATGAAAATGTAATTGTACGCGACCAGATAAAAAACCTCATAGAGCAAATTCGTCAGGAAGTATTGTATATTAAAAAAGCAGATGCATCGTTGTTAAATGAAGTGCGTGATATCGAGAAATTTACCATGGATACGCTTTCTGAAAAGCCTGGGATATATCATGTAAAATTTCTCGAAGTAGTACTTCAGATATTACGCAGCGTGCGTATGAAGGTGGGAGAGAGCCGAACGTGGATGCAGGCTTTGATGAGCAAAAAAGCAAAACGAGGAAGCGCTTATAACGCGCGAAGCAAAAAACAAGGAACTGCCTATTCTTTAAGCCAGGAGCTCTCCAACTCCAGAAGTGTACAGTAACTTATACCCTGTAACCTGTAGACCCATCCTTTGTATGTTTTTTTCTATGCTTCAAGTTTCAAGAATGTTTATTCTATAATCTTCAGGAAAAAGTTGACGCCGAATGCCCAGGAGCCTGTGGACGGGGGCGTGTACTTTCGCATAATATCTTCAGGAGTGGTAAGGCCCTTATCGATATAGTTTTTTTTAAGTCCACGACTTATCGTCTCGATAGCTTCTTCATACGAATCAAAACGGGTAACCGTATCGCCATATATCCCCCATCCCCAACAGTTATGAGACCCTTCGTAGATATTTTTACAGAGGCCAGACTCTTGCATCGCAATTGCGGGAATGAGTCGATAATCGAGCTTATACTGATCTGCCATTTTTACAATATACTCTGCCTTATCGTACAGCACAGACTCATATCTTCTAAAAAAATATTTTAGATTTGCAATGCGGATATCTTGCGTCTTAAACTCGGTAAGCAACTCAGGAGTAGTTTTTTCCTGCTCGCTTGACACAAGAGAAATAAGCTCGAGATCGTCCATAACTTTTCGATAGTAGGTAAGTTGACGATTCATGGCAGAAAGCTTGAGCCCCAGACCAAAGGAAATGAGTACAAAAACTACATACAGAAGAATATAGGTGCGTGCCTTTTTAAGTAGCGAAAGTAACTTCATCAAATAGACTATATTTTATAATAAAATGTGGAAAATGACGTGTCGGGCTCTGTATGAAATAGCTTTTTTTCATACCCTTTTAGCTTGAATCCATGTGAAATAATTACCGTGCCCTTTTTCAACTCATTTTTGAACTTGGGCAACAACTTTACAATTAATTCTGGCATAAGAAATAGATATAAATAATCCACTTTATTAAGCGGGTAATCAAATATATTCATGCGAAGAAACTGAGTATGTGCACTTGTACCATCGCGTAGTGAAAGAAATTTTGACCACCATACAAGAAGTGGATTAACCTCTATTCCAATACCTTTTACTCCAAAAGCCTTTACCGCAAATCGCGTAAGACGCCCATCTCCACTTCCCAGTTCCACAAACTGCCCCCCTTTTTTGAGGGTGTATTTTTTAAATATTTTTTCCAGTTGTTTTTTGGAGGTGGGTACGTAGGGTGCACCTTTAACGGCGGAAAATAATAAACTAGCGCCATATACTGACGCTCCCATCAATATGAATAGCTCGGTAATAAGGAGAATATAGTACAGAATGACGTTCATTTGTATAGTATAATATACAGTTGTTAGTAATGGAGGGAAAAGTCCTCATAGCTCAACGGATAGAGTAGTGGTCTTCGGAACCATTGATGGGGGTTCGATTCCCTCTGGGGACACACAAGAATAAGCTAAAAGTCGAAAGCTAAAAGCTTAAACTGTTGGATATATATAGGGTCCGTAGCTCAACTGGTAGAGCATCTCCCTCTTAAGGAGGTGGTTGTGAGTTCAAATCTCACCGGACTCACATAAAGAGAAGCGTCCACAAAACGGCACCAAACCAACCATAAACTTTTGTCCGCTTGTTTTCCAGTTTTTTGCACTTCTGAAAAAAATGTTCTATTTCCTTTTTATTAATCTTTACGGCTTTATTACAGTACCTATAAAATCTTTCCCCTCAATTATTTTATCTATATTTGCATGATTCTTGCCATTCGCTACAATCACTGTTAACCCTAGTTCTTTTGCAAGCTTTGTTGCAATTGGGTCAAAAGGGAGGTTGAGCCCAGGTGTCCATTTATCCCCTACAATCTTTTCCATTTCAGTCCACGTAATTTCTTCTATCCTTTTTGCATCAGGAAATTTATTAGGATCCTTATCATACACATAGTCAATATTGGAAAGGTTGATAATAAGCTTCCCTCCATAATCTCGTGCAAGGATAACTGCGTCATAATCGGTGGACCACCCAGGCTTCCATCCTGCCCCTATTGCTAATGGCTCAGTCCATCCTTCCAGTTTATGATCGTAATTTTCTATAATACGAGGATGTGCAATATCATAAAACATAGTTCGCAGCAAATGGGCATTTACTCGGGTTATGTGAATTGCAAGCCAGTCAAGATCGTCATTTGAAATACCCTTTGTAACAAATGTTGCTGCATCTCTATAAAGACGCATAATATTTCCTCCACCGGCAACAAGCAAAAATCTTTTTCCTTTCTTTACCTCTTTTCTTATGAAGGTGTTAAGCCCTACTAAAAAATTATGATCTATTCCACCGTTTGGAACAATAAGTGAGCCTCCGACTGAGATTATGATGACCTTTTCTTTTGAAAACATAATTTTTTACAAAAAAAACCGAGGCCTGGCCCCGGGATTGATAATAGTTAGCGCCTATAAATAAATTCGTGGAATTGCCATGTGCACATGTGACTCATATATTTTGTTTATATCAGTATATAGATGTAAAAATTGAAAAGCAACTCATTCCATAAAAAATGATTACTCCGCTCTTAGTTGAGTTCCTGTTATCGCGCCTGTATTCAAATACTTTCTTAAGTCCTCTAATGTATTACCGTCAAAACATACCATGCCTATACCAGCATTGTTTGCGGCTCTTGCAGCGACAGGGTCAACAGGAAAGTTTAGACCTGGTCTATATATAACATATTCAAAAGTATCAAAAAACTCACTCCAAGTCATGTTGATGATAGGCTTTGACACGTCTGGCGTTCCGTCAGGATTCGGTCTGAAAAGAAAAGCGCCTCTACTTACATTAATCACAGTTTTTTGATGTTGTTGTTCCGCTATTTCTACAGCCACATAGTCGGTTGTGTGACCTGAAACGTCTCCTCCTGTCACTAACACATGAAGATTTGCCCTTTCGTTTGGCATCTCTTGCCATGATTTTACGTATTGTGTATCCAAACCCGCTTTCGTTAATTGCTGGGTAACTTCTCGAGCATTAACATGTGTTTGTTCTATTCCCAACGTATCTAAATCTGTATGATCTGTTACACCTTGAGATAATGCTAATTTTATTGCTGCTCGAGCTAAAAGGCCACCTCCACAGACAATAAACGCCTTAAAATGAGGAAGTTCTGCCCGTTCTTTGAATAGTTGTGCAAGCTCACCAATAAACGAAGTGTTAAAAGTTATAATTCCAGGTTTAGCTTCGCAATTTAAGAGAGATCCCCCTACACTTGCCACTAATGGTCCTTCTTTCATCACATTTATTGTAAATACTATCTTGGAATTTGCTACCAGCTCAATTTAATATATCAAATTGTATCATAAAAGCAGAAATTGTACAACCATTCGTAAAATATTTTGTAGGAGGAGAATGAGTAAATCAGGAAGTTTTTTCTTTAGCATCAAGACTTCCCTTCCCATTCTTTATAAAATTCATCAAGGAATTGTTCCATATATTCATGTCTTTTTATTGCCATTATTTTTGCTGTTTTAGTGTTCATTAAATCTTTTAACAACAAGAGTTTTTCATAAAAATGGTTTATGGTATGAGAAGATCCGCGTATATAATGCTCTTTTGTAGTAGGATGATTTGGTTTCTTGTATGGATTATACATTTCTAGACCCTTATACCCACCGTACGTAAATGTACGTCCTATCCCAATTGCCCCAATAGCATCAAGGCGATCGGCATCTTGAACAATTTTTCCCTCAAGGGTTTTCATCAACCGGCGCTTCCCATCTCCCATAAATGAGCTGGCAAACGAGCATGTTTTTATTATTTCACATACATGTTCAATCACCTCTTGTTCAACGGCAATAGAGTTTAAAAAAACTGACACTTTAGCTACTCCTTTTTCCACATCTCCATCATTAAACTTACGGTCTGCGATATCATGGAGAAGCGCTGCAAGTTCAACTACAAATATATCTACTTTCGGCTCTTTTTTTGAAATATATTTAGCAGTATTCCATACACGATAAATATGCCACCAATCATGTCCGGATCCTTCCCCTGAAAGGGTCTTTTTTACATATTCTTCTGTGAGTTGTATTGCTTTTTTAGTATCCATAGATATATAGCACATACTTTGTTTGTTTTTCTAGCTAAATTTAATTAGCTAAATAACAATCAATATTTAATTTGTTTCTTTTTGATCATATAGTTAATAGTTCTAATATTCTTTTTTTTAAAATTTCAAGGGAAAAAATATTGAGGAGGATATAAGAATTTAGAGGAGTTTCTTTCAATGCATCAAAAAAATCATCCTTCGTAAAGAAACGATTCATCGCTTCATCAGGACATTTAAAAGAAGAAAAAACGTTTGGGCCGCCTCTTAACAGAGGTCTTTGATTGTTTCTTTTCACGCGATCTTCAAACGGTGAATAGATATAAACAAATAGAGAGTTTTGTACAAGATTTTTATCTAGCTGTGAAAAAAAGTAGCGATATGAGAAATCTACGATATTTTTTTGGTCAACTCCACGGGAAATTTCTATAATTTTTGAAGCACTAGAGGATTTTACTTTTGCTATCAATCGCTTGACGGAGTAATATGTCGCCTCTGAATCAGTCAAAACAAATGAATTTGGGCTTGGCTTTGTGTGATGTTCTTGTTTTACATCTTTTTTCACAAATTCGACAATTTCAAAAGAATCGTTAAGATATTCTACATGAGTGAGTTTGTCTTTAAGTAAGTTTAAGACTGTTGTTTTTCCAGACCCAGCTAGGCCACAAAACCAAATATTACTATATGTTTTTAGCATATTATTGGCCTAAGTACTGACCTCCTGTTGCATTAATAATAGAGCCCGTAAGGTAACCAGATTGTTTATCATCAGCTAAAAAGGAAACAATTTGGGCAATTTCTTCGGGTTGCGCAATGTGTCCAACTGGAGTATTTTTTATTATTTTTTCTCTTGTTTCTTTGTTCCAATCTGCTGTCATGGGAGTTTCCATTGCCCCTGGATAAATAGCATTACAGCGGATATTTGGCCCTGTTTGCATTGCGATAGACTTTGTTAACCCGAGAATTCCAGCTTTTGAAGCTGCATATCCGGGTTTTTTCGCTCCAATTATTCCCACCATTGAGGAAATGTTGATAATTGAGCTTTTTATTTGGAATTCTTGAGCGTTTTTTGTAAATGCTTGACTGAGAATAAAGGGGACCGTCAAATTTACATTCATCATTAAATTCCAATCTTCTATACTAGAATTTATCAGATTTCCCCCAACACTTATCCCGGCATTATTAACTAAGACGGATAATTTTTTATGCGGGAAGAGAGTAAAAATAGTCTTTTGGACTTCTTGAGGGTTTGCAAAATTTACTTCTCCTAAAAATAATTCGATACTATTCTTAATATCAATAAACTTCTTTTCTAATTCGTTTTTATTTACCCTATCCATGGCGATTATTTTATATCCCTTTGCAGCTAGGACACGAACTATCGCCGAACCAAGCCCTCCAGAAGCACCAGTTACAAGAGCAGTGTTCATAGAGTATTCCTCCCTTTGTAAGCCATATCAATAACTTTCATCAATATCATATTGTGTGCGAGATTTTCGGACCAAACGGCTTTGTCATTACTCAAAAACTGCTCAAGAGCTACTACAACAGCATCAACACCACTAGTTTCACAGACAAAGGTTTCTCTCAGATTTCCAAATATGTCGTACAATTTTACATTTGTTTTTGCAACCACCATTCTTCCTTGCGTCCCTCGGATTTCTATAGATTCGTCTTTTGGACCACTTAAGGCTGCTAATTGCAACACGCCATGTACTCCGTTTGCATGTTGATTAAGAATGCTGCATGCATCCTCAACTTCATAGATATATTTCTGATTCCCAATGTTTGAGGAATATAAACTTGTCTTAGCAACATCACCAAAATATCGTATGAGTATGTCAAGCAAATGATATCCCATATCTATAAACACACCTCCCCCAGCTTTTTTAAGTGAGCTTCTCCATCCCTCATACAAATTCCCGTGGGGAATGTAATTTTGTGCACAATACATATATGGTGTTCCAATAAGTCCTTTTTTTAGCAAATCAAGGCCTTTTACGTAGGATTGAAAAAATTGTCTTTTTGTAACAGTATAAATTTGTACATTATTTTTTAATGCCAAATCATTTAGTTTTTTTGCCTCCTTGATATTTAAGGCAAAAGGCTTTTCTTTAAAAATTGCAATATTATTTGTAATTGCTTTGGTGATGATGTCGGAGTACAGAAAATGAGGCACTGCAAGTACTACTCCATCTAAATGAAATTTACCTGCATTTATAGCTGAAAAGAGCTCCGAATAGTCGCTATAAATCTTTATAGAGTTTGCATTGGGTAACAGACTAAGGGATTCTTTGACGAAAGCAGCATTTGTATCACAAAGAGCAACTACCTGGCACTTGTTCGATAATTTAATTAATGCAGGAATTAACTCACTTCTTGACTGTCCTCCGAGTCCAATTATTGCAATTTTTTTCATAGTATTTTTTATTGACAAGTACTAATTATAGTACAATTTTAACTTAATTGTATCATAGCGTGCATTTAACGTAGAGCGACACAAGGGCATTTTTCATGTAACCTATAGCAAATATAATATAATTGATCCATATATTATGACTCAAGAGACTAAAAATTGGATTGCACATGAACCATCGACATATAGACTAATTTATTTCTATTTTAATACACTCCAAAGTTATTGTTTGGTCCATCAGTAAAACGTGTAAGCGTTCGGAATACAGTATTAAAAATACTCAAAGTGACTTTAAGAATTTTTATGGCATTTCCGATTAAGAAGGTCTCACTAATGTGTTTCAAGTAGTGTGGTGTATTTTATCAAAGCGGTGGGTTATTTACCTGCAATTACATGCAATTAAACTTTTGATACGAAAAAAAGTCCAAACAGTTAACTGCCTAAAGGGTCCTTTTTTTACCCTATTTTATGGCTTAAGTTTCAACAAATGGGTCTAAACATACCTCTTTAACTTGATATAATGCTCCAAAGTTAATATTTCATCTTTTCTCCATTATGAAGGTAACCTCTTTTAAAAAACTCTAAGATGTCCACTG
>Ga0194063_10002056_pt1 | contig 12719 bp, 9 predicted proteins | sample SepL3720m_MetaG_FD_155459 | JGI IMG/M metagenome (GOLD analysis project Ga0194063, IMG submission 155459) | Anoxic zone freshwater microbial communities from boreal shield lake in IISD Experimental Lakes Area, Ontario, Canada - Sep2016-L373-20m | ecosystem: Environmental > Aquatic > Freshwater >... | reverse complement strand
TCAGATTCTCGTTGACTTGAGCAAGTTCGGCAGTGCGTTCTTCAATCCGTTCTTCCAATTCGTCTCGTGCCCAGCGCAGCTCGGTATCGGATACTTCCATAGATTGCAGCATCTGATTAATCTCATTCGTCAGAGAGGATATTTCATCTTTTCCATTGATAGAGATACGCTCAGCAAGGCTGGTGTGTGAACGTATTTTATGAACCGCATCGCTCAAAAATTTAATCCGTGAAAGAATCTGGATATCTAACAAAAAAATGATGGCACCGATAAAGAGCAGACTGAATAATACGACCGTCAGAGAGTAGAAGAAGAGAGTATTTTGTCCCTGGTTAAAAATATCTTTTTCTTTATCCACCCGCATGATCAGGGCTGGTTTGCCAAAGATATTCTGGATGATCGTATATCCGCTAATCATTTCTTCACTGACATCCTTAATATACAGCGGGAAAGCACTCTTTGCTTCCGGTTGAGCTGTATCGAGTTCAAGCCTGAGTGGGGAATTCTCGTAAAAATCAAGATGGACAGGGATTTGGTTGGTCTCGGATAAGGATGAAGCGAATTCGTCCCCCAAAAAACGACCCATAATGAATAAACCATGCTGAGGACCTGTGTTTTTGCTGGTCAAAATTGGGTGGGAGACGAGCGAAGTAGGACCGTCCTTTAAGAGAACAATACCGGCGGTTTTTTTATTTAATAGTTCGATAAATTGTGGATTTTTTGAAATCAGGTTCATCAAATCTTCTGGGATAGGCATCGCTTGATTCTTGACCAGATCGTACCCATACGAGGCGATAAACTTACCGGCGTTGTCGGTAAAAATAATAAAATTGATATTCAGACTGGTAAATGTTTCCGGCAAGATATTGGATTCGACATAAGCCGGATTCAAATCCTCAACAAAGGTGTAAGTGTCATCCCAGGCGGCATAATCGCCTGCCACGGTTAAGGAATGATTGTTGTCGTTGGCGATGGTGTTAAGAACGCGCTGAACATTCTTGGCGCAATAGGCTGTTTCCATATCTGAAAAACTTTTTAATAAGATCAGCCGCGCCGATGTGTGCATCAAACCAACAAGGATAATCGTGATGGATATGATGATAATCAGGGTTTTATTGTGTAAAGTCATGGCGTGCGTTATTCAAACCTACTATGAGATGACGCTAAATACTCTCGATTACATTATAATACAATTACACTCAGGGTGATCTCCTTTTTTGGATAAGCGGGAAGGTGATAGATCATTGGGTGGCATATTTTGATTTTATGAAGGTGAGGTCATTTTGGAGAAAAGAATCAGCGTTAAACAGTTTATTCAAACCATCGAAAGGCTTGAAGAAGATGAGATCAGAGATGATCCAAGTGTGTGGTATTTGAGCCAGAAAGAGCATTGGCTTGGGTGGTTAAGTGAATATGATACCTCAGGTGCCTACGGGAGAATAGCAAACCAAAACCGGGACGCTAAATTTGCGTACAATCATATTGTTAACCCGCAAATGCTGATGTATTTAATTAAAGCCATCCCGATTCGACAGGAATTGATTGATGAGGCTGAAAATGTAGCGGAGAATAAAACGACGCTGATGGCGAAATCCGGTGCGATTCGCAAGGTCGTCCCATGGTCGGAAATTTACCAGGCGCTCTGGGCAGAAGAAAAACCATCCTTCTTTGAACGTGTCTTTTCCAAACGGGGAGAGCGTGATTAAGCGAATCTGTGAAAATCTGTATTTATCTGTGGATAAAAAATCTTATCCTGTATTGAGTTTTCCTTGATGCGGCATCAGACACTCACCAAGCAGAAGAAATTAGACAAATGCCCCCGGCAGGATGGTCAGCCAGATCAGCCAGGAACGTTCATGACTGTGCAGGATGGCGATCAGACCAAGGATGCCAGGAGGCGTTATTACCGTTTGGAAGCTTCCAACGTGGATTGTTGGGCGGCTTTCATTAGCAAGCGTAGTGCGTTATTGACGGCTTGCGCGTTGGGAAACACTTCCGCAACATCCGCATCCAATACTACCACATTGGTACCATTGCTATATCGTTCCGCGTATTTCCCGCGTACGCCATCTTTCAAAGAAGCAGCGGTATATTCTGAACGCATTTCATCTTCCAGTGGCGTTTCTGCTTTTGCTTTCATATAATTTACCTTCATTATGAGTGACTTCTCGGGCACTTATGATACGGACTTTATCCTCTCGATCTGTATGAGACACGATTAATTCCCTTCCTTGAACGGATAATCCAATAATCAAAAAGCGGTCTTCTTCCACAGAATGATCAGGGTCATAAAAAGTGATCGATAACGTGTCTCCAAAAACTGTTGAAGCCTCTGAAAAGTCAACTCTATGTTTCTGATAATTTCTTTTCGCTTTTTGCAAATCCCATTCAAATTCCATACTTATAAATAATATACCATATTAAAGTTTTGAATGGAAGTAAGAATGACCTTTATTTATGTTTGGTGCCTGTTAATCTTGGTCAAATAGATAAAGTAATTTTTGTCTAATAATATAAAAATCTATAACAATGAATATGAAGTATCTTAACCTTGATTAGAAGGATTGAAGGATTACCATGATTAGGAAGTTGGTATAATCAGGACAATCGGGTAAACCCGAGAGAAATCATGGTAATCAAATAATCAAGTAAATCAAGGTTAAGACAGGATGACTATGAAATACCAACCGCTGACTGAAAAAATCATTGGCTGTGCGATGCAGTTCCACCGCACGCTTGGCAACGGCTTTCAGGAAGTCATCTACCAGCGCGCCCTCGCTATCGAAATGACTTGTCAGGGGTTGACGTTTGAGCGTGAGAAAGAGATGGATATTTTCTACCGGGGAGAAAAAATCGGCACGCGGCGCGTTGACTTTTTTGTGGAAGAAAGCATTATGGTTGAACTCAAAGCCATCGTCCAACTGGAAGATGTCCATCTCGCTCAGGCCATGAATTACCTGGAGGCTTATGGCATGGAAGTTGGCTTGCTGATAAACTTTGGCGCAAGAAGCCTGCAATTCAAGCGCGTTCATAACAACAAACTCCTTCAGAAACACCAAGATAGCCAGGACAACCAGGAAAATCACAGTTAAGACAATCTATTAATTGGAAATTGAGCAAATCACCCTCCAATTACTGCACGAGGAGAACGATGATACTGGCGGATTATTGGACGAGTAAATAAGACATAGATTGTTGTGAGGAAGAAGTGAACAGAAGCCCCTAAAGATTTTGACAAGTCTTTAGGGGCTTTGCTTTTTCATTTTCCAAAGGCATTTCTACCTTTTTATAAACTAAATGGATCAATCGGTTACTATCTTCATCCCTTCAATCCATATATGGGAATTCGTCCATAGGATGAATGGAATTCTCCTCAAGCTGATAGTTTTCTACTTTTACCGTTCCTTCTAAACCTGTAAGCTTAATTGGGGCAGTTATAATTTCTTGAATAGAGTTCGATATAGGATATATCTTGGTTTGTTAAAATCGACCAATCCAACAATCCTTTCTTTTCCGCAAACTTACACTTACCAGTGGAAATCATTTTCAATTTGCAATTCCATAGAAAAATAAAGTATAATTTCATTGGGGTATTTTGATTTCCTCCTTCTGATTAACTTTCAACAATTTAATTCAACTCGCGGAGAGCAGCATGCCAAGGAACAAAACCACAGAGCAAGACCAACCCGTTACCGATTACCGTTATGCCGAGAAACGCAAGAATATTCCTCCGGCAGGGCTGGCTGGCAAAGGGAAGGTGAAAGAGGTTCCGAAAACTCGTTATGCCTATGACCCGCATCTGCCTCCGGTTTTACGCTTCGATTCCAGCGGGAATGCTGACCAGCTTCCTGAACTTTTGCAGACTGCCCGCCAGCGCCCCCTGACGCAGGAAGAAACCCAAATCCTGGTAGAGGCTTTGCGAAACCGCCAGCCGTGGCTGGAATGGGCTGGTAAACGCGAAAAAGATTGGTTTGAGGTGGATCCGGTGGCGCTGCACATCCACGAACGCATCTCCGCTCAGGCGATTTTGAAATTAGCTCAGCGGGAACCCCTGCAGCGCTCGCTTTTTGCCGACCCTGAACTGGAATACCACCAGGCAATCCAGTTCTACCAGCACGATGTCGATTGGAGTAACCGCCTGATTTTAGGTGACAGTCTGACCGTGATGCACTCGTTGGCAAAACGCGAAGACCTGGCAGGAAAGGTGCAGATGATTTACATCGACCCGCCTTATGGGATAAAGTTTGCATCAAATTTTCAATCGCAGATCGGAAAAAGGGAAGTAAAAGATAAAAACGATGATTTAACTCGTGAACCAGAGCAGATAAAGGCATATCGAGATACCTGGACGCTAGGCATTCATTCATATTTGGAATATCTTCGTGACCGATTGATTTTAGCAAAAGAATTACTCAAAGATAATGGAAGTATTTTTGTTCAGATTTCAGATGAAAACCTCCATAGAATACGAATAATAATGGATGAAGTATTCGGTAGTGATAACTTTTGTGGAATCATATCCTTTTCTAAAACAGTTGGACAAAGCACTATATTGATGCCTTCCGTTATGGATTTCATATTATGGTATTCAAAAAATAAAGATATAACGAAGTACCATAAGTTGTTCATGGAAAAAGAAAGTGGAGGTGAGGGTGCTACTGGTTATATTCTCTTGGAACTTCATGATGGTAGAGATTGTCGGTCAATGACCAAAGAAGAAATTAATAATCCGCTAAATATACCGACTGCAAGTAAAATTTTTGATGCTACACCTATCGTATCCCAAGGATTTGTTGAAAAACTCAGTACAGAAATTACTTTCCAAGGGCAATCTTATTTTCCACCTAGTAACCGTCATTGGACGACTACCCCTGAAGGAATCGAAAGACTTAAAAAAACAAATAGGTTAATTTTATATGGTCGGACTCTGCAGTATAGACGATATATCAAAGATTATCCAGTTACAGAGTTAGGGAATATATGGTTAGGGCTTGGTGAAAGAGGATTTGTTGGAGAAAAATTGTATGTAGTTCAAACTGCATCGAAGGTCATTGAACGATGCCTGCTCATGACCACCGACCCTGGTGACCTGGTGCTTGACCCGACCTGCGGCAGCGGCACGACCGCCTATGTCGCCGAGCAGTGGGGGCGCAGATGGATATCCATCGATACCAGCCGTGTGGCGCTTTCGCTGGCGCGCCAGCGACTGCTGACCAGCAAATTTGATTATTACGAGCTGGCAGAGCCTGGTAAAGGTCCCACCAGCGGTTTTAAGTACAAGACCGTTCCGCATATCACCCTTAAATCCATCGCTCAAAATCAGGCGCTCGACCCGATTTTTGCCCGCTGGGAGACGCGGCTGAAAGAAAAATTGGCATTTCTCAATACAGCCCTGGCGCAGGTTTCTCCTCCGGTGCGCACACGTCTGGCGGCGAAACTGGCGGAAAAAGAACGCAGAGGGGGCAAAAGCGCCGTTAATGATGGCGACCGGCGCAGGTGGCTGCTGCCCAGGGAGCAGTGGCAGGAATGGGAAGTGCCTTTCGATTCCGACCCGGATTACCCGCAAGAATTGAAATCAGCCCTGGAAGCCTACCGCCAGGATTGGCGCAGCAAGATGGATGAGGTCAATGCCGCCATCACTGCCAGCGCCCCGCAGGAAACGCTGGTTGACCAGCCTAAAGTGCTCAACAATATTGTGCGGGTCAGCGGACCCTTTACAGTGGAAGGCATCCAACCGCTGGAAGAAACCTTAGACCTGGATTCGCCTATTGGCGGCGAACCGCAAGAATTGGAAACCTTCTCTGAAGAAGAATCCACCAACGCCGAAGCTTATCTTGAAAAAATGACGCGCTTGCTCAAGCAGGATGGGGTGCGTTTCCCGGATAACAAAGTAGTGAAGTTTGCCCGCCTTGAACCGCTGACCAACAGCCTCTTACATGCTGGCGGCGAGTGGGGAGAGCCTTCCCGCCGGGTGGCGGTCAGCTTTGGTCCGCAGTATGGACCCATCACAGCCAAGCAGGTCGAAGAATGCCTGCACATCGCTGCCCGCCGCGGATATGATGACCTGGTCTTTGCCGGATTCACGATCGATGGTGCCGCCCAAGCCATCGTCCAGGATGATGCGAACCCGATGGTGCAATGCCATCTGGCGCACATCCGCCCGGATGTCAACATGGGCGATCTGCTTAAAGACACACCCGGCAGCCAATTGTTCACCGTATTCGGATTACCACGTGTTCACCTGGAAGCGGCTGACAATGGTGAATGGGTGGCGGTCATGGAAGGAGTCGATATTTATGACCCGGTTAACAACACCATTCAGGCAACCCATGCCGATAAAGTCGCCGCGTGGTTCCTGGACAGCGACTATGACGGGCGCACCTTTTGCATCACCCAGGCATTCTTCCCCGACAGCAGCGCATGGGAGAAAATCGCCAGGGTGTTGAAATCTACGGTTGACCCGGAACGCTTCGCCGCGTTTTCCGGCACGCGCTCCCTGCCTTTTCCGGTGGGAGAGAATAGGCGCGTGGCGGTCAAGGTGATTGATCCAAGAGGGAATGAGGCGATCAAAATAGTTGGCTTTCCCCAAAATTAATGATCAAAATTTAGTTTTTTCGTACGATCGGAAGGATTTACATCATGCCCTATTTCTCTGATACGATAAAGAACATATTTGACAATATTAACAAACAATATTATCTTCCTGCTATTCAAAGACGATATGTATGGGATGATAAAAAGATCATCTTGCTATTTGATTCTATTATGCGAGGATATCCAATTAGCTCCTTTCTGTTTTGGAGGTTAATCCCAGAAAATAGAGATAAGTGGGAAATTTATAAATTTACAGATCAAGGGCAATCTGGAGGAAAGGCACATGAACGTGCCCATTCGGACGGGGTTCAAGATTTGACCTTAGTATTAGATGGCCAACAGAGGCTGACCTCTCTTTATATTGGTTTGAAGGGATCTTATAAAATTCATCCTAACCATACCCAATGGGCAAATCCCAAAGCGTGGCCGACGTATCTATTATATTTAGACTTGTTTAAAGACTCGGAACAAATTAGTGAAGATGAGCGAAGTCTCCAACCCCATTTTGGTTTTCGATTCTTTGAAGAAAAAAAGATTCCTAAGAATGATAATAATCATTATTGGTTTAAGGTCGGGAAAATCTTAGATTTCTATTCGGATAGTCGATTTTATGATCTTCGATCCGAAGAAGAAAAGAAATTTTCTCAACCGATCACAAAAGATCAGGAAAACATATTTCAAAGAAATCTTTGGCGGTTATATGAAGTGATATGGAAAGATCATTCTATCATTTCTTACTACTTAGAACATAACCAGGATCATGACCGCGTTGTTGATATATTTGTTCGAACCAATGTTGCTGGGCAACCATTGGATAAAAATCAAATCTTGATGACGATGCTCACTTCAAAATGGAAACAATTTAATGCAAAACATGAAATCGATAATCTGATTACGGAAGTCAGATCCAAAAATGATATTTCACAAGAATTTATCTTGAAGACTTGTTTAATGCTTACAAATATGAATGTGAGATATCGAATACAGAATTTTACAAATTCTAATATTGAGGCTATTGAAACTGCCTGGCTGGATATAAAGAAGGCAATCAAGCGTTGTTTTAGCTTGATAAATAGCTATGGCTTTTCGCGCAGTAACTTATCCAGTAGAAACGTATTAATCCCAATCATATACTATTTATATCAACACCCCAACTTCCCGCTTGATGGTAATACACCACAAGAAGTCAGGAATCGGATTATGATTCGTCGTTGGTTGATCCTGATGCTGATAAATGGCGTTTTTGGCGGCTCGTCTGATCAGGTTTTAACAAACATAAGAAATGTTCTCCGAACAAATGCACAACAAGATAACTTCCCCTATGAAGCTATAAACACAGAGATATTACGGATGGGTAACTCGCTTATAACTGATCAGGGTTCATTTTCTCGGTTTCTTTCAAAAACCTATCCTAATTGTGTATTTGAATTGTCGTTGTTATATGATGATTTTCCACTGGAAAATGCCCGGCAACAAATCGACCATATTTTCCCCAAAGCTTTATTTTCAAGTGAAAACTTAAGCAAACATGGCATTAGCCCAGAAAAGCAAGAGACGTTCAATCAGATGTTAAACTGGATCGGTAACCTTGAATTACTGCTCGAAAGAGAAAATAACGAAAAGCGAGCGAAACCTATAGATGTGTGGCTTACTACACGCGATCAAAGCTTCTATGACCGGCATTTACTTCCAAAAAATGATGATTTACTGAAAATTGAAAACTTTGAGGAGTTTATAAAAGCCCGCGAGAAGCTAATTCTGGAACGATTAGGATCAATAATCACATTTGACCCATATTAATTGGAATATCGTGAATTTGGTTTTGGAAGAATTATTACTCTTTCAGGATAAGTGATTGTGACAGCAAACCTACCGAATAATCAACTGCCCATCCAACCCGTCGAGCGCCCCATTCTTTGCAGCCCTTATGCAGAACCAGGTGAACATTGGGTCTATGACATCAGCACCGGCGAAGCGCAAAGAATGGCGGGGCGCCGTCCGGCGTCATACTGGTTCAAAACCGAACGGGCTTTCGGTAACCAACAAATGGCGTTGTTTGCGGAAGAAACCCGCGAAGACATTCCGTTGATCAATAATCTGCGCGAGGATATTCGCCGCTGGTGTAAGTCCGATTATGAAGGCGCAACCGAAATTACCAAAGAATTGCTGCATTATTGGCAGCGTCCTGACCGCCCGCGTAAATTGTTTTTCTGCCAGGTGGAAGCGGTCGAAACCATCCTTTACCTGAATGAAATCCGTTTGAGCGGGCGCCACACGCGTTTTAAATCTTCCGTTACAGAGGATGATTTGTTAAAACTGCGCGACGCTCCGGGCGACTCTGCCCTGACGCCTTTGACGCGGCTGGGACTGAAAATGGCGACCGGTTCGGGAAAAACCGTGGTGATGGCGATGCTTATTGCCTGGTCATTCTGTAACCGGGGAAAAGTAGCCAGCGATGAACGTTTCCCCGCGGCAGTGCTGGTTACCTGCCCGAACCTGACCATCAAAGAACGCCTTCAGGTGCTGCGTCTGGAAGTTCCGAACAATTACTATACCGATTTCGACCTTGTTCCCACCCGTCTGCGCGAACTGCTTGCCAGAGGTAAAGTGATGGTGACGAACTGGCATTTGTTTGCCCCCGAGAGCGAGCATGTGGAAGGGGGAAAATCGTATGCGGTCGTGAACAAAGGCGCTGAAAGCCCGCAGGCGTTTGCCCGCCGCGTCTTAGGCGATTTGGCAGAGCGCGGCAAGATAATGGTGTTAAACGACGAGGCGCACCATGCCTGGCGCCCGCACTATACGCCGGAGGAAGACCAGACTGGACAATCTTTGAAAGAAGAATTGGAAGAAGCCACCGTCTGGATTAACGGCTTGGATACCCTCAACCGATCGGTAGGTATTCATTTCTGTGTGGATCTTTCGGCTACCCCGTTTTATCTGAGCGGGAGCGGTTATATCGAAGGCTCACCGTTCCCCTGGCTGGTCAGCGATTTTAGTCTGGTGGATTCCATCGAAAGCGGAATTGTGAAAATACCCCGTTTGCCCGTATCCGATACCACCGGCAGACCCGAACCCAAATATTTCCGCTTGTGGCGCTATATCAATGAGAATAATCTCCAACCCGCTGAAAAAGGAAATCGTAACCGCCGTCCCAAACCGGATGCGATTTATCGTGAAGCCGAACCTGCCCTGAGGACGCTGGCAGGGCAGTGGGTTGAACGCTTTGAACAGCTTGAAAATGCCAGCAATGCCCAGGACAAAACCCCGCCGGTGTTGATCATCATCTGTGACAATACCGATCTTGCTGAAATTGTCTATCGCAATATCTCTGGTGAGGAAGTGCAGGAAGTCATCCAGGAAGAAGTCGATCCTGATGCCGAGAATGATGGCGGAGAAGAAGCGAAGCCTGTAACAAAAGCGAAAAAACCCAAAACAAAAACAGTTTACGGAACGGGGAAAATATTCCCTGAACATTTTTCGAATCGAGTGGGATTTACCCCGACGCTGCGTATCGATTCTAAGCTTCTGGCACAGGCTGAGAGTGAAGATCCGAATACCAGCCGTCAGGAGAATGCCGAGCGTTTGCGCCAGATCGTGGCGACGGTGGGTAAACCTGGGCAGCCGGGGGAACAGGTGCGCTGTGTTGTTTCCGTAGCGATGCTCAACGAAGGCTGGGACGCTAATAATGTAACCCATATCCTGGGAATCCGCGCTTTTGACAGCCAGCTTCTTTGTGAACAGGTAGTGGGACGCGGGCTGAGGCGCATGGATTATGTCCCCGATCCAGATACCGGTTTGCTGACCGAAGAATATGTGGATATCTATGGCGTGCCGTTCAGCCTTATCCCCTATAAGGGGCGGGATACTGGATCTCCGCCTCCTCAAGACCAGCCCAAGAACCATGTGCGCGCCCTGGATGAACGATCGGACTTTGAAATTCGTTTTCCTCAGGTGGAAGGCTATGCGTTTGCTCTTAAGCGCAATCTGATTACTGCCGATATAACCAAAGTTACCCCGCTGGCGATTGAACCGGAGATTGAACCAACCTCCGTCTTTGTCAAACCGAGAGTTGGCTACCAAATAGGAGTGCCCAATCTGGTTGGACCCGGTCAATTTGAAGAACAAGACCGTAGCCGCTACTATCAATCGACTCATCTTCAGACGATTGAATTTGAGATTGCGCGCCAGGTCGTCCTGCTTATGGTGGGTGATCACCAGCAGGATATTAATCCGGTTGCCAATAGTGACCCGCGCCTGCGTCTGCAATCCCGCCACCAACTATTCCCGCAGGTGCTGCGGCTGGTGCATGAATATGTTGAACATAAGGTGTCGTTTCGCGGCGTTGATCCACGTGAGCTTGGACAGCAGAAATACTTTCAACGAGTAGTCGAACGTCTGCTTTCTGCAATTCGTCCGGATGAAAGCCAGGGCGAACCACCCTTGTTGCCGATTCTCAACCGTTATAGCCCGCTGGGGAGCACCGCCGGTGTGGATTTTAAAACCACTAAGCCTGTATTCATGACCCAGTACAGCCACATTAATGCGGTTGCTGCAGATACCGCCCGCTGGGAACAGTCTGCCGCCTTTCGTTTGGAACAAGCGGTTCACCAGGGGACTGCCCGCTTCTATGCCCGCAATGACCAGCTTGGTTTCACGATCCCCTATGAGTTCATGGGCGGCAGTCATATCTATGAACCTGACTTCCTCATCCACTTGGCGAATGAAGTAACCATCATTCTGGAAATCAAAGGATTGGAAGATGAACAAGACCGCGCCAAGCATCAGGCGGCACAGCGCTGGGTGACGGCAGTCAATCACTGGGGAAAACTAGGACGCTGGCAATTTCATGTGAATCGTGACCCACAGATGTTGAGCCAGGAGGTTCGCTTCTTGTGTCAATAACAAAAGAGAGACCAGACCCTAAGAGACTGACTGAGAATTGCACATATTATTTAGAAGAGATATCCTTCGGTCGCTACTTGATTGGTATGATGCGGTAAAGGTTTTGTTCCGCTCCTTCAGGATGACAAATCTACCCTTATAGGGGTATTTCTGTATCATTCTCAGATAGTCTCTTTGGCTCTCCCCCATGTGTAAGAATATCCAGCATGCCAATCTGCAAAGGATATCTTCTTTCTTAGCGTCTTGGCGGCTTTGCGTGCACTTCATTTGATATGGCGGCTATTTCAGTTCTCAGACAGTCTCTCAGGCTTATACCGTTTCCAACTGGACAATATTCAATTTGTCTGCATCCACGCGCGTACTTAAACTTAAAATCTCTACGCCAATCACTTTACCGTTGACATCAAAATCCAAAATAACCCCAGGTTGAACTTCTTCTGATTCCACGATGCTGCTCTCGTCGAGACGAAAAAACAGTGTATCATTGGTTTTATCTACTTTAATTCTCATTTTCTATGTCCTTTCTCTTATCCCCGTCGATCAAAAAAGACTGTTATCACGCGATTGGGCTGCACAACGGGATTGACAACGACATGGAGTACTTTTCCATTCCGTTCTCGGATAGCTTTGAAAAAATGACGGTTACCATCTTCACCCAATTTTGCCTTATCAGGATGTCGCAAAACCCGCCATACCCATTCTTCGGCGATATTTCTTTCTATCAGCATTTCCCTGGCATGACCAGACATTTCATAATCAGGCAAAAAGCACCTCGCTTTTATGGTGATATTCTAATTATAGCACATAACGCGCATGCCTTTTAAGACAGGGACACATTCACACACTTACTTGATTGATACTTGGTGAGCTCGTACAAATTTTTTTCATTTTGGCGAAAGAAATTCTACCGCACGCCAAGCCGCAAAGACGGTAAGAAGAAGGCGATGAATCGCCTGACTACGAAGGGTTTATTTTTTATCTGTGTCGCACCTTGTGCGCTATCTGTGAAATCTGTGGATAAAAGTCTTTATTCACGCCAAGCCGCAAAGAAAACCTTCTTCTTTGCGGCTTGGCGTGCCAGGATTCGGGGCACGGTGCGCTTACCAATGCCCCTTCTACTTCTCCTTCACTGTAATTTCGTCCGTGTAGGCATCATATATATTCCCGTCCAGGTCTTCGACCATGATCCCGATAATGTATTTGCCGGGGAATGCCTGATAAGG
>Ga0194063_10002055_pt1 | contig 12731 bp, 12 predicted proteins | sample SepL3720m_MetaG_FD_155459 | JGI IMG/M metagenome (GOLD analysis project Ga0194063, IMG submission 155459) | Anoxic zone freshwater microbial communities from boreal shield lake in IISD Experimental Lakes Area, Ontario, Canada - Sep2016-L373-20m | ecosystem: Environmental > Aquatic > Freshwater... | reverse complement strand
GCGCCGTATGTGAAAGAATTCCCGGTGATTCTGGAGTGCCGACTGTTTCATGTGATCGAGCTTGGGTTGCACACGCAATTCGTGGGCGAGGTGCTGGACGCAAAGGTGGAGGAGACTGTGATGGGCGCGGGGGCATCGGTTGATATCAAGAAGGTCAAGCCGCTGATTTTCGTCCCGGATACACAGGACTATTACGGGATCGGCAACTTTATCGGCAAGGTCTTCTCGCTCGGCCAGGGCATCTGATTGCAGAGCCAAACGCCAGCACCGTCTGAAAGTCTGTCCGGCCTGATCGAGCGCGTCACCTTCTTCAACGAGGAGAACGGCTTCGCGGTGCTGAAGGTTAAGGCAAAGGGACATCGCGATGATGTCACCGTGGTCGGCTCGCTGCCCGCGGTTAATGCCGGCGAATGGGTGACGGCCGAGGGTCGGTGGGTCCGCGACCGCGAGTTCGGCCTCCAATTCCGCGCTGAGTTGCTAAGCAGCACTGCCCCCACGACAAAGGAGGGCATCGAAAAATATCTCGGAAGCGGCATGGTCAAGGGCATCGGGCCGATTTACGCCAAGAAACTGGTTCACAAGTTTGGCGAGAATATCTTCGACATCATCGACGCATATTCCGCCCGACTGGAAGAAGTGGACGGCATCGGGCCTCAGCGCCGGCGTCGGATCAAGGAGGCATGGGCCGATCAGAAGGTCATCCGTGAAATCATGGTGTTTCTCCACTCGAACGGAGTCAGCACCGGCCGCGCGGTCCGCATTTACAAAACCTACGGCGAGAAAGCGATTGAAACAGTCCGCGCCAATCCCTACACACTGGCCAAAGACATTCCCGGTATCGGCTTCGCCACGGCTGACAAGATCGCTCAAAAAATCGGCATTCCGCACGATTCCATTCTTCGCGCCTGCGCGGGCCTTGACCACGTTTTGCTGGGGGCGACCAACGACGGCCACTGCGCGTTGCCGCTGGATTTGCTGAAGGACGAAGCGCGCAAGCTCCTGTCGGTAGATGAGAAGATCGTCGCTGCGGCCCTGGAGCGCACCCTGACCGCCAACGAACTGGTCCTGGAAGAGAGCGGCGCTCAGGCATTTGTCTTTCTCCCAGCTCTCAAACGTGCCGAAGAGAACATCGCCCGTTGCATACGGAAACTCTGCAGTTCACCGCCCGACTATCCACCGGTTGATTTGGACAAGGCAATAGTGTGGTGCCAGCAGAAAACCGGCAAGCAGCTTGCTCCCAGCCAACAGCAGGCCCTGAAACGGGCCCTGACCAGTCGGGTATTGATCATCACCGGCGGGCCGGGTGTCGGCAAAACGACCTTGGTCAACAGCATCCTGCTCATCCTGCGCGCCAAGGAAGTCCGATGCCAATTGTGCGCGCCGACCGGCCGTGCGGCCAAGCGGCTTTCCGAAACAACGGGTCTGGAAGCCAAGACCATCCATCGCTTACTCGAAGTCCAGGCCGCCACGGGCGTGTTCACGCGCAACGAGAGCCGTCCCTTGGATTGCGACCTGTTGGTCGTGGATGAAATGTCGATGGTGGATGTGCCGCTGATGAGCCATCTATTGCGGGCCATGCCGGCCAATGCCAGTCTGCTGCTGGTGGGCGACGTTGACCAGTTGCCTTCGGTTGGCCCGGGCATGGTTTTGCGCAACCTGATCGACAGTGGCGTCGCACCGGTGGTTCGCTTGACCGAGGTCTTCCGCCAGGCAGCCGGCAGCCGGATCATCACCAATGCTCACCGGATCAACGAGGGGCTGATGCCGGAGCTTCCGGCCCGGGAAACGGACTCGGACTTCTATTTCGTGGAACGAGAGGAGGCCGAGGGAATCACCGCCACCTTGCTGGACCTCGTTAAGCGGCGGATACCAAGCAAATTCAAGCTCGATCCTATTCGAGACATTCAAGTGCTTTGCCCGATGAACCGGGGATCCCTCGGCATTCGCGAGATGAACATCCGCTTGCAGGCCGAACTGAATCCGGCCAGAGCAGGCGAACCGATCGTCGAGAAGTTCGGCTGGCAATTTCGCGTCTGCGACAAAGTGATTCAGACCGAGAACGATTATGACAAAGAGGTCTTCAACGGTGATATTGGCCAGATTCTGAGGATTGATCAGATCGAGCGGGAGGTCACCGTGAGTTTTCCTCCACGCGAGGTCACTTATGATTTCGGCGAGTTGGACGAGGTCTCGCTGGCTTATGCGATCACCATCCACAAATCGCAAGGTTCGGAGTTCCCAGCGGTGGTAATCCCGCTGGCGATGCAGCATTACCTGCTGCTGCAACGGAACCTGATCTATACCGGCGTGACCCGAGGCAAACAGTTGGTGGTGCTGGTGGGGCAGCGAAAGGCCCTGGCGACGGCCGTGCGGAACAACCGGACGGAACGGCGGTTTTCCGGGTTGCTGGCGAGGCTGCAAGGCCACTGTGATTTGCAGTAGATTATTTTTGAAAATCTGGCAAGACTTGGGCATGGCAGAAAAAAGCTTGAATGAACTTCCACGTGACCTGCGCGGGCTCTTTACCAAAGGCAGTGACGCCTTGCAGCGGGAGAACCTCGATTACGCAATTAATCTCTTCACTCAAATCCTGGCCCGGGAGCCCGCCCAATACGAGGTCCGCAAAGCGCTGCGGACCGCGCAAATCAAAAAGGCCGGCAGCGGCGGCGGCTTCTTTAAGAAGATGATGAGCAGCGCCGGCTCGTCCCCGCTGGTCGCCAAAGGCCACATGGCCATGGGCAAGAATCCGGCCGAAGCCCTGCAAATTGCCGAGCAGATTCTTAATGGCGATCCAAACAGCTCGGCCGCGCACAAGCTGGTCGTTGAAGCGTCCGCTGCGTTGGAACTGCCACGCACCGCCGTCATGTCGTTGGAGAATCTCGCCCGGAACTCTCCCAAAGACCGGGATGTGGCGATCAAGTTCGCCAACGCGCTGGCGGACACCGGGCAGACCGGGCGCGCCGAGAGTATCCTGGCCGATCTTTATCGGTCTTTCCCGGACGACAACGACCTGGCCCAAGCGCTGAAGGATCTTTCCGCCCGCAAAACGCTTGATGAGGGCGGATACCAGGCTTTGGCGGACGGCACCGGCTCTTATCGCGACATTTTGAAGGATAAAGAAGAAGCGATCTCCCTCGAGCAGCAGAATCGTCAGGTCAAAACGGAGGACGTTACAGAGAGACTCATTAACGAATACGAGACCCGGCTGCAAGCGGAGCCGAAGAATCTGAAGCTGATCCGCTCGCTGGCGGAGTTATACACACAGAAGAAGCAATTCGATAAGGCGCTAGGCTATTACGAGATGATCAAGTCCTCGGATGTGGGTGCCGATGCGTCGCTGGACCGCAATATTGCGGACACGATGGTGCGGAAATTCGATCACCAGGCTGCTCAGCTTGATTCCAGCGCTCCGGACCACGCGGACAAAGTCGCCGCACTTGAGGCCGAAAAACAGGCCTATCAACTGGCCGAATGCCAAAAACGCGCCGAACGGTTCCCGACGGACCTGCAAATCCGATTTGAACTGGGGCAGCTCTGTTTTCAGGCGGGGAAGATAGGCGAGGCAATCCAGGAATTTCAGAAAGCCAAGGGCAACCCGCATCGGCGCATTGCCGCCATGAATTTTCTCGCCCAATGCTTCACCAAGCGAAAGATGTTCGATCTTGCCACCCGCACGCTGCAAGAGGCCTTGAAGGAAAAGCTGATATTCGACGAGGAAAAGAAGGAATTGATCTACAATCTCGGGGGCGTGCTCGATGGGATGGGCAAAAAGGACGAAGCAATCAAGCAGTTCGAGCTCATCTACGAAGTCGATATCAACTACCGGGACATAGCGGCGAAGGTGGATGCGTTTTACGCCGGCGGACAATCGTAGGCGGCGTCGGCCAGTGCAAACGCGCAGAGCTTGCGGCTCCGAGAAACTCGATCAGCCGCCCTTCGAGCCGCTGGTGCTGGTTCCGGATGGAACCGGCTCCGCAAACACCCCAACCTCGGAAATCGCAGGACACACCGAGGCCCCGGTAATTCGCAGCCGAAGCTTCTCGGTTGTGACACGGCTGGTGCGGATGAGCCGGCGGCTGCCGATGCTTGTGCCCTTGGCGAATTCGGTCCATTCCCCATCCCGCCACCTGTCCAGCGCAAAACCATCAACCCGCTGGCCGAGCGGCAGGTATTCACGCAGGCTGATAACGTTGAATTCCACCGGTTTGCCGAAATCCAAGACCAGTTCCGGAGCGGTAATCTCATCGTCAGTTGCCCAATAAATGCCGCGTTTGCCGGCCGCGACATTTCGCGCCGCGAACTGCCGGGATTTGCCCCGGGTGTTGCTGGCGGTAATCTTGGCTTTCCTGGCCAGGTCTTTGGCAAATGTCGCTCTCAGGATACGTTGAAATTCTTTGATCGATTCCAGGTCGTTCTCATGAATTTGCCCGCGCCGATCAGGAGGGAGGTTCAGGTTGAGGCACGCGCCGCGGCCAACGGATTGGTAATAAACGTCGAGCAACTGCGCGGGCGTTTTTACCTTGCCGTCTTCCTTGGCATGATAAAACCAACCGGGCCGAATCGAAACGTCGCACTCCGCCGGAATCCAATTCGTCCCCGGGCGCTCGCCCTGGTTTAAATTGGCGCTGGTGTTCCCGGGCACGCCGTCGCCGGCATTGATTGTGGCCCAGCACGTCTCGCCCGCGATGCCGCGCTCGTTGCCGACCCAGCGGAAATCCGGCCCCACGTCGCTGAACATGACCGCCATCGGCATCAGGTCGCGCACAATCTGCCATGTGGTCTTCCAGTCGTAATAGACTTTATTGTCGATCTGCCGCCGCTCCTTCGCGCCGCCGTAGAAACCATCGCCGCCGTTCGCGCCGTCAAACCAGACTGTGAAAATGTCGCCGTAATTCGTTAATAGCTCACGAAGCTGGTTGCGATAATAGGTAACGTATTCGGGCCGGCCGTAGTCCTTGTGGTTCCGATCCCACGGCGAGAGATAGACGCCGAATCTCAGTCCGTGCCGGCGGCAAGCGGCAGAGATGTCCCGCACTACGTCACCCTTGCCTCCCTGCCAGGGAGAATTTTTCACCGAGTGTTCGGTAAACTTTGACGGCCATAGGCAGAAGCCGTCGTGGTGTTTGCATGTGAGGATCAGGCCCCTCATGCCGGCATCCTTCGCGCTGCGGACGATCTGGTCGGCGTCGAAAGCGCTCGGGTTGAAGACGCTTTCGGGCTCGTCGCCGTAGCCCCATTCCTTGTCAGTGAAAGTATTCACGGTGAAATGGAGGAAGCCGTAAAACTCCAGTTCGTGCCAGCCGAGTTGACGCGCAGTGGGCACCGGGCCGAACGGCGCAGGGGGCGCGATCACATTCGTGGCGAACGAAAGGATCGGATCGGTCAACATCAAACTGGCGACCATGCCAAACAGGACGATTGTTCGCATGACTAACACTTAGCAGCCAGCCAACCGCTGGTAAAGCCCTTATCCGCCTGCAAGGCGGTATCGTGCGAATCGCAGGTTTTTCGAGGAGAGATACCATCGAAGAATGGCGACGGGCCGCATCGTGCGGCCGGACTGGTTCATTGACGACCTGATGAACTTTCTGGAGCAGCCATATTACGTGGGCGTGCTCACGGCGGCAGCGTTGCATGGCGCGAGTCATCAGCAGCCACAGGAATATCAAGTGGTGGTGGCGAAACCGGATCGCGCCATCCGCACAGCGAAGCTGAACATCCGTTTTTTTCTCAAGAAGAGCATGGCGCAAGCACCGGTGGAACGGGTGAAGGCTTACACGGGTTTTCTAGCCGTCTCGACGCCAGCAGTGACGGCGCTGGATGTCAGCGCGCCGGTGGTCGGCAGCCGCAAAGACCCGCGCTGGCAGGTGATCGTGAACGCCGAACCGCAAAGTGAAGCATGATTCCAACGGCTGACATCCTAGCCGCGAAAATGCGGGCACTCTACCAGCGGCGCAAAGGCCGGAACTTGTTCGACCTGTGGTTGGGGCTGACGCAAGGACGGGCGAACCCGGCGGCGGTGGTGGACGTGTTTCGTAAATATGTGGCAGCCGAAGGGAACACGATGTCGCGAGCGGAATTCGAGCAGAACGTGGCGCTCAAGATGAAGCACGCCGGTTTCTTGAGCGATCTACCGCCACTGCTCCGGCCGGGCGTTGCTTACGATCCGATGCAGGCTCATCGCTTGGTTGAAAAGGAACTGTTGGCGCGGTTGGGAGCGGCTACTGGCACTGATCGCTTATTCCTTTGATTTGGATTGGCACAAAATGTCTCCGCTGGTGCTGCGCCTGGAGGAAACTCAACGACCACAGCACTTCTTAAATTTCTTGCCGCTGCCGCACGGGCACAGCTCATTGCGTCCGGGCGTGGGTGCGGAGTGGCGAACGGGTGTTGTTGACGCCGCCAGGGATGCCGTTGGGGGGAAGACCTGGGCAAGCCGCTGAGCCGGCCTCTGGGAGAGCAACCGCAAATTAAACTCTAACATGAACCGCTTCATGGCCTGCGAGTCGCAGATGTTAACGCCGGCTTTCTCAGCCGCCATGACAAAAGTTTTGGCCGGCCCCCAATTGCGCGAGTCTTGCGAGGCGTCAATAATCTCTTGATCCAGCTCGGCCACCGTCTTGGCCAGGGCACGACCGTCCGGCAGCAGGGCTTTCTCCCCAAGGAAGGTGAAGAAGGCGGAGAGCACCGGCGCGACCGCCTGGAAAAAGGGGAGTTCACCTGAGACTTTCTTGGGAAAAATCTCAACACAACACTCACTGACTCCTCTACGGGACCAGTCCGCAGGCGCCATTCCGACATAGTTATAGCCATATTCGGCAAAGAACCGGACAATGTCGGAGGCTTTATCCCTTTGAATCTCGGTCAATGTTTCGTAGTGCGGGCTTTTGATGAAATCATCGAACCACTCGCCAACCTGCTTGTGAATCGCTTCCAGTTGCTGCTCGCTATTTTCCTCGCTCATGATGCGGTGTTATCGGGACGACTGTGCTCAGGTTTCTCGATGTCAAACACGTAGGACCGAAGAATCCGCTTCCTCGCATCGGACACGAATACCATAAACTTGCCCTCGTTGGTGATCTCGCGGTAAAGTTGCCGCGTCTGCTCTCTGGTCCGCTCGCTCAGATCGTTAATGTAGTCCAAGGCCGGGTAAACATAAACGATTTGTTGCCGAAGTTGATACTCAACGATGGGCTTAAGCTCCTTGAAATCGTCATACGCTATCAGAATCTTCGGCCAGATTTTGCCCAAGGCGGCCATGCAGGGATCCTTCGTCTTCGCCTTCGTCTTCGCTTTCGCCTTGGCCTTCGCCTTCGCCTTCGCCGGTTTCGATTTAATTGGATGCCGCTTGCGCATTGGGCAATGCTGCCCAATAGCATCAGATTTGTCCACCACCGACGAAAAGACGCGCAACCGCCAGTAGCGGCGGGGTCGGCGGGGTGCTCGGTGCCAGCTCGCGCTTTCGTTGCCTTGCGTCTCCCAGGAACCTCGATTATTCTTGGAGGATGGTGAAGAATCCCCAGCAACGGGTTTTGTTGAAGACGAGCACTGACGAACTGTTTCTCCCGTCTCGAATCGTTTACCGCGTATGGGATAAGGAGCAACTGGTGAGCAGGTTGCGTCGGTTGCGGTGCATGGCTCTTGACACGCAGCGGGGGCGCTGGGTTTGGAACTTTGAGCACGAAGCCAAGCTGGTGGGCTTCCCAGCGATTTACGAATCCGGGCCGGTGGCGCGACAAAGTGTGGCGCTGGCTTCTGGCTACTTGATTGATGCCTCGACTTTTCACGTGTATCTACGTTGCACCGAACGGCTCGTGAAGTTCCTGGGATTCTTCGATCAGGCCGTGCCACGGAGTTGCACCAAGGCGGAATTCCTGGACGAGTTCAATCTGGTTACCACGGTTGCGCCGGGCGAAGCTATTCCGGTTCCCGAGGATTTCTTCCGCAATGAGCGGGAGTTCGAGTTCCTGGACGTGGAAAAGGAACTGCGGGAGAGGCGTGCCCGGGGGGAAGACCCGGTGGCGTGGCTGCGGGCGTTGACACAGCGCCCAGCCCAGGCGCGAGAGAGGCATCGGTTGGACTCCTTCTATGAAGATGGCCTCCAGAGTCTCGAGAGCAGCCTCCGGCTTAGGGGAATAGTGGCTATGAAGCAACACCTGGAGGGGGTGTCGATCCGGCCATACGACGTCATCCTTGAGATGATCCAACGCGGCGAAGGATGAACCCTCCCCGCCTCAAATCTCGGGTTCTTTTGCACGAGGTCAGTTCACCCCAAAACCAGCTCATGGACAGTCGTCCCGTCATTGTCTTCGGCACCCACAACCGCTAATTCCTACGCCATGAAACGCAGTGCGATGGTTGGCTGGATCGCTTACAGCTTGCTGGCGGTTGTGCCGGCGGACGCAAAGGCATGCGGAGTGGATTATGCGGAAAGCCGGCACGCCGGGCTTTGGCTGCAGGACCCGGTGTTGGGAGGGCCGTCGTTCGATGCGTTTGTGCATGCGCCGCAGAATCCCCTGCACCGCGGCGCGCCGCCCTTTGAATGGCCGGTCAACAGCTTCTTCTTTGCCGACCCGGTCAGCGGCAACTGGTATATTTACGTTCCAAAGCCGCGACCTGAAGGGAATGGGCACTGTAAACCTCGCAGCGCGACCGTGGAAGCAGCCGCTGCGGAAAAACGGGTTCGTTCTGTCGGGTCACCAGGGACCGAGCTTGACGTTGCTGCAGCGCGCGTTCGCGGACTTTCGGCTCGAAGCGAAGCTGCGTCTGCGCGGCACGGTCCGGCTGGTGTTTGATTATCGTGGTGCGTTGGGGCCAAATGCAGCGCAATCGGATGCGACGCTGCACCCGCTGACGTTGAGCCGCTGCGATGCGGTGGAACTGGAAGACCATGCGTGGAAGGTGGTCCGCTTCGGTGAACTGGGTCAACGAACGGTGTTGGCCTCTGGCTACTGCCCGGGTGGGGAGACGGTCACAGTCGGGCTGGACCGCAAGCCTGGCGATGAGACCCGGCTGTTCGTGGATGATCAGGCGCTTTGGGCCGGGGAACTCCCGCCGCACGCGTCCTCGGTAGTGGTTCCAACCAGACAGGCCCGTGTTCCTGGCTTCACTGTGCTCGGGATCGCCGTCGAACCGCACAGTCACCTCGTGGTCGAGCAATTCTCCATTCAAGGCAGGCCGCAACCCGCGACAATCAATCACCTCTTCACCGAGACCATCCTCGGCGCGGGCGGAAGCCCAAATGATTGGCAGGACTTGCGGGGACCGGAATACCGCTATGGCCTGGCTGCGCTCTCGAAGGCCCCGGTGGCGCGAGTCAAGTGGAACGTCGAGGGCCGTCAATTCACGCTCTGGAGCCCGCGAGGGCCGAAGTTCGGCACAGGGCAGATCAAAGTGGACGGGCGGGTGCTAGCCAACATTGATCTGCATGCTGAGCGCCTCACGGCTTCGCAGCCGGTTTGGAACAGCCGCCGCCTGAAGGATGGGCTTCACGCCGTTGCGCTGACCGCTACCGACGGCCTGCTGGTGGTGGATTCGCTTGAAGTAACAAGATGAACCGTGCGAGGAAGGTTGTAAGCAGGATGAACGAGTCCCAGGTCGTCGAACTGTCTGGTGGCGATGGTGCCTTGCTTCTCAATATGCGGAACACGGCCAAGAGCAACTGCCGTGCGCAGTCCTTCAGCCGCGACGACGGCAACACCTGGCCGGTCTCCAAGATCCTGCACGAGGGACCCGCCGCCTATTCTTGTCTGGCCATTATGCCGGACAAGTCCATCGGCTGGCTTTACGAGTGTGGCGAGACGAACCGGCTTACATCGCCCCTCCTGCCCCTGACGATCTTGCTCCTCGGTCGTCCAAAGCCGGCTCAAGCCGGCGCTCCCTCCTTTCTGGGTCCGACAATAGCGCGATACAAGACCCGAATCCACGGAGGTCCCGATTCGCGATGGCACCACCCAGGAAACTCACTTTGGCGGCCAGCCTGCTCTACCTGAATTGTCCCAGCTTTTTGGCCAAATGCAGCGCAAGGGATGACTTTGTTTGCCATACAAGCTTGCTGTTATCGCGAAATTCGGTTGGGAACTCGCTGGCCACATAAGCAGCTTTTGCCCCATTGGTTAGGACAATGTCCAAGTAGAGGTGGCTCAGTATATGTCGCTGAGGCTCCGGTCAGGGAGAGTCTGTTTTCTTAACTTGCCAGAACTCATGGAGGATTTGCCCACTTCGCTCCGCACCGTCCGGCGGCGCCTAAAAGTCTGGGGCGCCCTGGCCAGCTTTAATCAGAGGTGGGAAGATGGAGAGATGGAAGATGGGTGGAAGACAGAGGGCGGAGGACGGAGGGCGGGGGCGAACCAATCCAGTCTTTCAAAGAGTTGCGCGCCCATCAGGTGAGCGCGATCGAGTGACGCTTTGAGTTCGCAATGCCTCCTCCCCAGTAAAACTCTTCGCATCGCAGGGAGTTCAGCTTCCCTTCTAAGAATGTCACATAAAGCATTGCAGATCGGCGGTTCTACTTGCCATTTGCGTATGCGGACCGTACAATAGGTCAAGGTGAGAAGATGACAATTTCATTAATTGCCCCGTTTACAGTCGCAGTTTTGCTCGACGGCCCCGTGATGAGTAAAATCAGCAGATGACTCAACGGCTGTCTAGCACTGAGAAGGAGTGGCGTTATGCCAAAGATGTTTAACATTGCCGGACCGTGTATCCCCGGAGAGCACTATCTGGTGCCCACACTGGCGCGCTTGCCGCAACTTGGCGGACTGATCGCCGCGAAGCAGTTTTATGTGATTCACGCGGCCCGGCAGTCGGGTAAGACCACTTTGCTCAATGCGTTGGAGCAGGAGTTGAACGCGAAGCATGAGGTTGTCGCGCTCTATTGTTCGCTGGAGACCGCGCAGGGCATCGCCAAGGCCGAAAGGGGTATTCCAGCGGTCATGCGGGCCATGCTATCGAGTTGTGAAATCCATCCGTTGCTGAGCACCATCTCAATTCCTGCTGCGGATATGGCTGACTTCACCAATGGTGTGAAACGTCTGCTGTTTAATCTAGCCACAGCCGCCGGCAAGCCGCTGGTGGTGCTGTTCGACAAGGCGGATTGCCTGTGCGGCCCGACGTTGATCTCCTTTCTGCGTCAGTTGCGCGACGGGTACGTCAACCGCATTCGCTCGCCGTTTCCGGTGTCTTTGGCCCTGGTTGGAATGCGCAACATCCGTGACTACAAGGCGAACGTCCGGCCTGATAGCGACACGCTGGGTTCATCCAGTCCATTCAATATAGCGACGGAAGCGCTGACGCTGACGAATTTCACCCGGGAGGAGATTGCGTCGCTGTACCAGCAGCATACGGCCGAGACGGGGCAGGTTTTCGAGGAGACGGCAATTGACCGCGCGTCGTATTGGACTTGCGGGCAGCCGTGGTTGGTGAATGCCCTGGCGCGTGAGTGTGTCGAGAAACTTCTGAAGAACGACTACGCGCAGCCGGTCACGATGGGGCTGATAGACGCGGCTGCCGAGGAACTCCTGTGTCGGCGGGATACGCACATAGACAGCCTGCTCGAGCGGCTCAAGGAAGCGCGAGTACGGCGGATTGTCGAGCCGGTGATTTTGGGTCGGGCGGAGGGGATCGAGCGGCTTTCCGACGACTTCCAGTATGTGTGCGATCTCGGCATCCTGAAACAGGACCAAGGCGCGATTTTGCCAGCCAATCCCCTCTACGCGGAAGTCATTCTGCGGACCCTTTCTTATGACACGCAAGAGGACATGAAACTAACGATCCAGCAGGCCCCCTGGATTGGGGGCGACTGCCTGGACATGACCGGGATGCTGCGGGCGTTTCAGCAGTTTTGGCGGGAGAACAGCGAAGTGTGGCAGGCGCGCTACGAGTATCGGGAGTCCGCGCCCCATATCATCCTCCAGGCGTTTTTGCAACGGGTGATCAACGGGGGCGGACAGATCGTGCGCGAATACGCGCTGGGGCGGCAGCGGCTTGACTTGCTGGTGTGTTGGCAGGGAAACCGCTATGCGCTCGAGCTGAAGATGAAAGAGCAGTATCGACCCGAAGCCGCACATAGCCAGATGTTCAGCTATCTCGACCGGCTCGGCCTGAGGGAAGGCTGGCTGGCGGTCTTCGACCGGGATTCGTCCGCAAGCTGGGACACCAAGTTGACCTGGCGGACCATCGAGTTTGAAGGCAAGACCCTTCATCTTGTGGGTCTGTAGGAATGCGGGAGGCCTCAGTTCCGATCATGAGCGACATTGCAGAAGTCGTTGGCGGGAGAGGGGAGACACTCTGAAATGCTGAAATCACTCAAGCAAAAGCTGAAAAGCTGAAATACTGAAAAGCTGAAAGCGGAAGCGGAAGGGCGAAGGGTGGAGAGAGAAGATGGGAGACGGGAGATGGAAGATGGAAGACAGACACTCTGAAAAGCTGAAAAGCTGAAATGCTGAAATCTGCACTCAAAGCAGAAAGCAGAAATGGGACAGGAACACGACGCGCAAGGATGGGAGAGGGAAGATGGGAGAGGGAAGACAGATGACGGAGGACTGAAGACGGAGGACGGAGGACGGTGGGAGGGGAGTGGAAGAGGGAAGACGGGGTGCCGGAAGCTCCAAGCTCCACGCTCCACTCCCCACCCGATCTCCACTCTTCACTCTACCATCTCCTCACCCGAGCCGCTCTCCAGTCTTCCCTCTGCCATCTCCGCTCTCCTCTCTCCCCTCTCCCCTCTCCAC
>Ga0194063_10002054_pt1 | contig 12732 bp, 12 predicted proteins | sample SepL3720m_MetaG_FD_155459 | JGI IMG/M metagenome (GOLD analysis project Ga0194063, IMG submission 155459) | Anoxic zone freshwater microbial communities from boreal shield lake in IISD Experimental Lakes Area, Ontario, Canada - Sep2016-L373-20m | ecosystem: Environmental > Aquatic > Freshwater... | reverse complement strand
CGAAGTCGTCTCCGCAGACGCCGCGCAGCAAGGCTCCTCTGTCGATGAAAACCGCCTGCGCTTCGACTTCAACAGCGCCGCCGTCACGCCCGATCAAGTCGCCGCGATGGAGGAAAAGGTCAACGCAGCCATCACCGCGCAAGACTCGGTTTCCTGGACCGAGGTCAAACACGCCGACATCAAAGGCCGCGCCGACATCATGCAGTTCTTCGGCGACAAATACGGCGATGTCGTTCGCGTCGTCCAGATCGGTGGCCAGCCCAATTCCCTCAACGGCTACTCCCAGGAACTCTGCGGCGGCACCCACGTCCGCAACACCCGCGAGATCGGCCTCTTCAAAATCAAATCCGAAGGTGCCGTCGCGTCCGGCGTCCGCCGCATCGAAGCCGTTTGCGGCGAGGCCGCCTGGGCCTACCTCAACGAAGCCGTCGAAAAATGGGACCACGAGCTCAAGGCCGCCGCCGCCAAGCTCAAAGCCGCCAACGAAAAACTCGCCTCCCTCGGCGAAGCCCCCGTCACCGTCAACGAGTTCCCGCACATCATGGACAGCATGCTGGCCGAACGCGCCGACATCGCCCAGATCAACGCCACCTTCGCCCACGGCCAGCGCACCCTCGACGAAACCCAAGCCGCCGCCATCGAAGCCGAAAAGCGCTTCAAGAAGATCCAATCATCCGCCGCCGCCAAAATGGCCGACGAAGCCCTCGCCGAACTCATCGCCCAGGGCCAGCCCATCGTCGTCTCCTTCGAGTCCGACGCCTCGCTGCTCCAAGAGCTCCAGAACGGCCTCAAGAAAAAGAACTTCGCCGGCCCCGCCCTACTCATCGTCGACGATGGCGACAAACTCCACCTCGCCACCTATTGCGGCGACTCTGCCTTAGCCGCAGGCCACAAAGCCGGCGACCTCCTCCGCGACCTAGCCGCCCTCGCTGGCGGCAAAGGCGGCGGCAAACCCGACCAAGCCCGCGGCGCCGCCCCCGACCGCAGCAAACTCGAAGAGATTAAAAAAGAAGCAGTTGCGTTACTCGCTTGCCCAGCCTGACCGCTCATTCTCAGAATAACGAACTCCTGTAGGATTAGAAATGCGACCATCGTAGATTCGGCGCATCAATCCTACCACCATGAATAAGCTAGCTATCCTATCCGACATCCACGCCAATCTTCCGGCCTTTCGCGAGGTCTTGCGTGAAATCAAAAGTTTGAATATCTCCGAGGTCTTTCTAGGCGGCGATCTGGTGGGGTACGGTGCCTCACCCGCAGAATGTGTCGAGCTGGCTATGGCTGAGAACATGAGCTCGGTGATGGGGAATCATGACTGGGAAGCGATCCGATTCCGCCTAACTGGCACCGCTCACCCAAATGGAGCTTGGAAAAAAGATCCCGTTTGGGCGGGAGTGGTCCACGCCGCACAGCAACTGAACGAAAAGCAAATGCTGTGGCTGAAGAGCCAGCCGATGTTCGCAAAACCCGATGAGTCCATCATAGTTCATGCTTCTTTGAATGAACCAGAAATCTGGAATTACATCGAATCCGCCGAAGCCGCACTTCCAACGCTCCAGATCATTCGAGGGCGCGTGCGCCACGTCGCCTTCGTGGGCCATACCCATGTCCAAAGGATTTTCCCCGATTTAGAATCGAACCTCCAGTTAGAGCAGATCGATGACAGAACCTACCGCATTCCTCAAGGGCTCGCAACGGTGGTCACCGTAGGAGCGGTCGGTCAACCGCGAGGCGACGACTTCGATGCTCGTGCCGCATGGGCTCTCTGGGATCCTGTAGAAAGAACCTTAGAATTCCGCCGCACCGAATACGATGTAGCCGCCGCTGCAGAGGCGATCCTCAACGCAGGACTGCCGAAAGAATCTGCGCAGCGGCTCCGAAGTGTCAAAGGGCTTACAGGATGTTGATTGAAGCTCTTGGCGTGATTTAGCGAAAAAATGGTTCAATCCATGGGGTAGCTTGCGGGCCATTGGCCAATATCCCAAAGGCAAGGCACTGTGTTCGGAATCGCTCGAGCACATGAGCGCCAGAATCGCGCCCAATTCAATCAAAGAGCTTGGCTTGCTCAACACCTTCCTAAGCCTCTTTTTTTACTGGCCCGCCGGTGTCATTTATTCTGGCGCAATGCGCGCTGCAGTCTGGTTAGAATCGGAAGGTGGCCGAGCGGCGGTCCGTGGTGGTGGCATTGATTGCTGCCCTGAAAAAACGTTAATTATTCTTGCGGGCAGTGTGATTCCGCCAAGGAGGACAACGTTGCGACGTGATCAAAGTATTTCTTGAAAATCTGTCGATATACGCTGAAGTCGCTTAGTAAACCTTGAATGTCATGGCATGAATCAGGACCAAAATCCCATCCCCCCATCATCGCTCCAACCGCCTGATGACGCCATTCCTTTCTCGTTTGAAGAGGCTGAAAAGCGACTGCTAAGAGAACTGGATAGCTCGCCAGATCAAAGGATCCAGTTGATGTGGACACTTGCTCAGTTCTACAAAAACGCCGGTATGGCAGAAATGGCCGAGCAGCGGTTTCGACAACTGCTCGATACGGTCACGGAATTGGAGGCCAAGGCCAAAATCGTCTTGGCACTTGGGCAGATGGCCGAGCAAGCCGGTGACTTCGGCCTAGCTGTTAGCTTCTATCGTCAGGCTCTCTCGATGGAACCCGCCGACTCGTGGACATGGTACTTCATCCACAACAACCTCGGCTATTCCCTCAATCAACACAGCCGTTACGAAGAGGGCGAAACCTATTGCCGCCGCGCCATTGCCACCGACCCCAAGTTTCCGAACGCTTACAAAAATTTGGGCCTGGCACTGCTAGGGCAGCATCGACTGCGGGAGGCGGCGGCCTGTTTTGTTAATGCAACCCGTGCCGATGCCCGAGACCCTAGAGCGACGGATCATCTCACCGAATTATTAGAGCGCTCCCCAGCGCTGGGCGAGGAATTCGGCCCGCAACTCGAAATCTGTCATATAGCGGTCAAAGAGGCCGCGCTCAACTACCTAAGAGCCATGCATGCTGAAATGCGGAAACTCGAACACAACGGCGATCAATAAGATCGTTTGATTACAACGACCTGCGGTTAACCTGATTTTTCAATATCTTTCAATCAATCAACCACCCCGAACACGATGACCCATCGCTACAAGATTTTTCATGTCCACGTCAGTCGATTCGGCAATATTCCGGGTGCAGTGAGGATCTTGAATGAGCCTCGCTCCATCAGCGAGGTTCTACGCGCTGAAATTTTCTCGAATGCAGGGGTCACCGAATTTGGCGTCGAGTCCTCGACATTTGCTTGGTTTATTAAAGGTCATTTTTATCATCTGATTCTGCGCGAAGACGATCCTCACTTCAACATGGACTTGGCAATGACTCGTCTGCCTAGCCTGCAAGGCCAACCAAATTCAGATTTCTTCCCGACCATTCTGGGCCGAATGACTCGGCGATCCGCTGATATTCACCCTGTTCTGAAAGGCAAAGGCTTGATTCCATCATCAACGGGAATAGAACTTCCCCATGATGGAATGGATGGTGTTCTTTTCCGCAATCCTTCGGAGGCAGTCACCCCAATTTTTTCCGCACCGCCACTCCCACACCTCAATGGCGGTGATCATCAGATTGAACAGGATCTGATTGACGATTGGTTTCAACAAATTCGCGAGATACTCACGGAATTAAAAAACCGCATTGGCACGGTCGATGTTGCATTTCAGGGTGGCGGAACCATTCCAATTCCAGATTGGTTCTGGGATTGGTGTACACAACAGGGAATTAAAATTGAAGTAGTTGAGTAGCTGCAGTGGATGGACCAGAATTTACCAATATGAGCATTAGACAGATTTTATCTTTCGCCCTATTTTTATCATGAAACCAACCACTCGAAGTCTTCAAATTTTAGCATTCACGCTTTCTGTGGTTGTAACCATTGTCCTTGGCTTTTGGGGCTTCCACCTTCACAGCGACAAAGCAGGCAAACTTGATCTACTTTACCTCAGCTTACAGCTTTTCAGTTTGAATTCTGGTGCGGTGGATGGTCCAGTCCCAATCCCATTGGAAATTGCACGCTGGTTGGCACCCCTCACACTCGCGGGTGGGGCGATTACCGCAGCTTTGTCCTTATTCGGTTCCAACATCGATCGCTGGAAAGCCCACCACTTGCGTGGGCATCACATCATCTGCGGACTTGGCGGCAAGGGATCAACCCTAGCTGCGGATCTTTTGGCGCGGGGAGCAAAGGTTGTTGCCCTTGACCCATCTCCCGACGCGGAGTGTCTCAAAAACTTTCGGAAACTTGGGGGCATACATCTTCCCGTGAAGGCGTCTCATCCTAGCGAGCTGAACGCGGCCGGGATCGACGGGGCGACTACCTTTACCGCATTCACTCCCAATGATGCGGATAACCTAGCGATGGCATTGGCCATGGAAATATCGGAAGCGCAAGTTCGGCCATCTTCCAAATTGAGAATTTTCACTCACATTGGCAGCGTCGCCTATCGTGACTTGCTTGACCGCAACTCGCTGTTGGGCGCCACGCCACATGGTCCAGCAATGGTGCGTTCGTTCAATGTCCATGCGAACCTATCGCGACTGCTCTTCCAGACCTTTCCGCTTGAAACTGCAGGCCACAAGGATGGGGCCACCAATACCGAGCGGCAAATCCACCTGATTCTTGGATCGCTGGTTCCGGAAGCCACTGCCTTCGTCGTTCACTCAGCCCGAACTGGCCACTATCTCGGTGGCAGGAAGGTTCATTTTCACGTCATTGCTCCCAATGCCAGCTATGAAGTGAGGGCTCTTAAGGCTGCCTATCCCGGTTTTGAGCTCTGCTGCGCATCTCTGAAGCATTACGACACCGATAACGCGCACGATTTTGGTCGTCTAGTCGCCGAGATCATCGACTCGCACCCCGATGACTGTTTTACGGTGTTTCCCTGTTTCGACGGGGGGGCAGATAACCTCAATGCCATTCTGAGAGTCCACGAGGCTGTGCCCGCATCTAAGGATTTTCGCATGCCAATCCCAGAGCCGATCCAACAACTACTCACACCAGTGGTGGCTCAAAAACCATTGCTCGCTTTGCGTCTCGCCACGTTTCCTAACTTAGCTGAGTATTGTGGCAGAGAGGCAGTGTTTGGTGATAAGTTAGATCAATGTGCCGAAGCCATCCACCAGAAGTGGTATGAAAAGAATAGAAAAGATATCCAAGCCGCTGAAGCCAAGGACAACCACGCCGCCGCAACTCAGCTAAAAAACAAGCCAACCTACAAGCCATGGCTTGCATTGACCGAAGAGCAGAAGGACGCCAACCGTTCCCAATCTGACCATTTTTACCTCAAGATCCGTGCCGCTGGTCTTGACCCCGCAACAGTCTCCAAGGCGACATGGCTTGATTGGTGCAATACCAACGCGGACACCCTCGAAAGCCTCGCACGGGTAGAGCACGATCGCTGGTGTGCCCACCTTTGGCTTGCCGGCGGGATGGCGGGGCCACGTGAAGACTCCCGGAAAATTCATAATGACCTCATTCCCTACGATGGCCTAAGCGATGGTACTAAGGAATTTGATCGCGACGTCTACCTGAAATTAGCAGATTATTTACCAAAATGAAAACATCATCCCGCACCATCCGCATTTTTATCAGTTCAACCTTCCTCGACTTCGAAGAGGAGCGGGAGATGTTAATCAAAAAGGTATTTCCCGAACTCCGCCGTAAGTGCCGCGAGCGTCAGGTCGAATTGGTGGATGTGGACCTGCGCTGGGGCATCACCGACGACGATGCCAATCAGGGCAAGGTCTTGCCAATATGCCTAGCTGAGATCGAGCGAGCTCGGCCCTACTTCATCGGCTTAATTGGTGAGCGCTACGGCTGGATCCCAGCGCCGGACCACTACGCTCCTTCAACGCTGAAGAGACAGCCATGGCTTAAGATTCACCGCGGCGGCAAGAGTGTGACCGAGTTGGAAATCATGCATGGGGTACTCAATGAAACGGATATGGCGAAGCGTGCATTTTTTTACTTCCGCGATCCACAATATGCGCTCACAAAAGGGGGGATATTTCTGAGCGAATGCTCCAAGGAAGAGGCAAAGCTCAACAACCTGAAAGATCGAATCAGAAAAAGCGGAATTACTCTTGTCGAAGACTATCCTACACCAGAAAGTCTTGCTGAAAAGGTTCGTGATGATTTGTGGTCATTGATTGAACAGGACTTTCCGTTGGCGGAGGTCCCCGATGCTTTGTCCATTGAGCGCAATCGGCACGAGAATTATGGTGCAACACGATTTGCTCACTACATGGGTGGTGAGACTTACTTTGAAGCTCTCGATCAAGCTCTGGCGAATTCAAACTCAAATTTTCAACCAGTGATGGTTACCGGGGGGGTGGGTTCAGGTAAGACCGCCATGCTTGTGAACTGGTTAAATCATACCAGTGAGTTGGGATCAAATCACTTAGTCATTGTTCATCATCTAAGCGCTTCTTCTGATGCTTCGGACCCAGTGCAGATGGTACAACGGTTGATAGCAGAAATTCTTCAAGTGACTGGAGATAAACTTGAGCTAAAGCAGGATCCAGATGAGATTTTCAAACAATTTAACCTCACACTGAATATGGCCGCTGTTCACGCCGAGCGCAAGGGTCAAGATTGGTTGATCATTCTTGATGGAATGGACAAGATTTCAGACGGTCATAGCATGAGTTGGTTTCCGCAGCACTTGCCGCGAGGAGTGAAACTAGTCGTGTCATGCCTCAATGGTAGAGTTAAGGAGGCACTCATGTCGCCGCATACCAATAGCCTCGAGGACCTGATGAAGATTTGCGACTTACCGACAGAAAAGCTTGTCGATCAGGGGCTAGTACATAACTGGATACTCATCGAAATAAAACCTCTGACCAAGATTCAATGCCGAGAACTGATAGCTAAATTCCTAGGGAATTACAGCAAAGTCCTTAAGGTGGAATTGACCGACCAGATATTAAACTTTCCTCTATCCTCAAATCCTCTTTTTATTAGGACACTGCTTGAAGAATTGCGTCTTTTTGGCAGCCATAAAGAGCTTAGCGAGCGCTTGAACACGCTACTTACCAAGCACTCTAGCAAAAGTTTAGATGAAGATTATACATTGACCGACCTTTATAAGCATATTCTGTCTCGCATTGGGGAAGACATCGGCAGGGATATTGTTGGTACTGCTTTGACGGCCATATGGTTAAGCCGAAGGGGCATAACTCGTGATGAATTACTCTCGTTCAGTGGTATTTTGCCGGTAAAATGGGCAGAGATTGATAATGCACTGGATAACAATTTGCTAGAGATTGGAGGTTTGATTACTTTTAGTAATGAATTCATTAGTGCAGCAGTTCAGATCTTGTATCTGCCAGGTTCAGAAGATCAACGGACCGCACGCCAGCATTTAGTGGAGTGGCTCGAAAAACAGCGAATGACGACACGAATTTTCTATGAGCTAGTCTGGCAGTGGCAGAAATCCGAAATGTGGCACAAGCTGGTCGGTCGTGCTGAAGTTCGAGCGACCCTTGCTCAGCAAGAAAACGAGGTTCTTGAACTGCGATTTGGGATTAAGGGTGGCAAGTTTCGTTCAGTTGAAGAAGTCGGCCACCTTTTAGGAGTGAGTCCAGAGCGGGTCGACCACCTTCAGAAAAAAGCCCTACGCAAATTACGACATCTTGATCGAATTCAGAAGCTTGATGGATTTATCATTTTGCCAGGTATGACTGATGATGGATTTGCGACTGACACTGATTTTCACGGAAAATTTTGACTGCTGATAAAAATAAAAAAACACACATAAATAACATGTCATGGATCAAGGGAATTAGATTGGATCTCAGCACCAAAGAACCAGTGGGCTGGATTGTTCTTACAGGAATTGAAGGGCGGGGTATTCAACTGCTTCCTTTCGGTTGTGTATATTTAAACCACAATTCGACTGATGAAGATCTTCACCTTGTTGGTAAATACAAGATTGTGTTTGAATTCTTCCGCTTAGATAAGTCAGGAAACGTTAAGATCAGCGCTCGGGTGGCGGGCATTGAAGGTGACCCGTTGTTTCATGAGTTTTGGGGCATTGCCCGCGGATTGGGCTGCCCCAAACCCGACAAGACAAAAAAGAAGAATACACAATCTGTTGCGGCATGGCCAAAGTCTGAAGAAAGACCCATCTTTTCCAAAGCGGACCATGCAGGTATGGCCGACTGGATTCGGCATTTTCTTTGCAATCCTCCAGCCGATTTCACGCTATTTTTAGCTGGTGCGCGAAACCTGCTCGCAAGCAAATAAACACTTTTCACCTAAAAAGCAACCCTAGGTGGCAAAGGTAACAGAAAAGCCGACTCAAAAACCTATAAAAAGTTTATCGTGATAACAGTATAAGCATTGTAGTAAATATACCATACAAAAATGCAAGCTATAAGTATTAATAAAATAATCAGCATGGATCTTTCATCAGATAGTGATAGTTTTTATATAAATATTATATATCACATGAGCACAGATATTTACGATTACAGAATACGCAGAAATGACAATTTACGTGAATCTAAAGAAGCAAAAAATATCGCCATTCGAACTTTATTTAAAAATATAGCATCTCAAAAAGATGGTTTGTTTATTCTTCCTGAAGGATTTTATTTTCTAAATCGTTGATTGATCGTAAGCGTAGCCCCAAGCGCCTTTGATAGAACTTTGCTACGGCGGAGACATAAGTTTCATAGTTTGCAGATCTATGACACTTTTGAAGTCAGGCTGCCCTACGAACGCTTTTCCCACTGCGGGCTTTGAGCCAGTTGGCTGGGGTCAGCGTGATGGCGTCTTTGGCCAGCATGCCGGGCAGACGGGTGAGAACGTCGGTGAGGTATTCTTTCGGATGGATTCCCAGACGACGGCAGTTTTCGACGATGGTGTAGAGGATGGCGCACTTCTGGCCGGACTCTTCATTGCCGATGAACAGCCAGTTTTTCGCACCAAGCTTGGTCGGGCGAATCGCGTTTTCGACGAGATTGTTACAAATTCGCAACCCTTCAACAATTGCCTGGGCTACAATCGCTGTCTGTGATACTAGAAATCTCCTTGCCACACCGCGTTTTCGTTTGTAGCCATTGCGTGTCATTTAGTTTGGTTATCAATGAAAATCATCACCACCTGCGTTCGACTTGCCACTTTGGTTTCCGTTGTAGGAAATATCGCTTGCTTTGGGGCGAAGGTTGAGGAGCCGGGCCGTTCCTTCATCATTTATTGCGCGCCGGATCTTCCAGAGAGTTCAAAGGCAACCCTCAAAACGCAAATCCAGTATTTTATTGCCGGTGGTTCGGGCGCAAACAATCAGCCCAAGTGGGGTATGCGGCCGGGTGATAGCCTCCGCATCTGTGATGGGGCCAAGCGTGTGCAAATCGGCGAGACCCTCCACATCCCAGCAGAGGCCCGGACGCCAGTGCTGCAACTCAAATGCGCGACGGCTACCATCAAGGCGTTCCTTGAATTTCTAAAGACCTCTGGCGGTGACGGCAAGTCAGCTGGAATCAACCTGCCACTGATATTCTCCGATGAACTTAAGGAGAAAAACGCAAAAATTCTTCTCATCGGTTCCCCCATCTACCATGACGACGTGGCTGCGCACGACATGAGGGATGGATGGTTAGGCGACGGGTATTTCAACCAGCCAAGGGCTATTACGGTGTTCAGCGTATCGGGCAAGAAGGAAAACCTCAAAAACGCCACAGTCCGTTTTTGTACGCTGGACGTTCCTTGGGGAACCTCCAATAAGCTGGCACACCAGGAAATGGTGAAGCGTTTCTGGGCGGTCTTTATCAATGAGTGCGGTGGCAACTTGGTTTCCTTTCATCCAGATCTTCGGGAGGAGCTTGAAGCACTAGCCTCCAGTGAGGCAAAGCCACTTCTGATCGATCCGCCGCGCGAAACGAATGAGAAATCGATGAAGGTTCACCAGTCGTTGATTCAGATGCAGCCTCCAGTAACGACGATCACTCCATCGGATATCACTGCCGCAACACCTATTGCCCCACCGCAGGTCATTCAAGAGGTCGGAACATCTGACATGGAGATTAAGGCTGTACCAGACTGGATCACGATTGATCCACAACTTTTCAGCAAGAATCACCCCCTGCCTGCCCATTTGCCAGCCAAAGACAATGTTCGGATTGGTCTAACGTGGAGTACGGTTGGAGCTAGCGCGGCAGACTTGGATTTGCATGTCCGCCCTGCTCAGGGCGACGAAGAACTCTCGTTCCGCAATACCAAGACCCCTCAAGGTAAGCACTACAAAGATTTTTCTAACCCGAAAGCCAACAACGGCTTTGAGCTCGTCGATATCGATGTCCCTGTGGATCCGAGATATTTGTCAGTCTGGGTCAATGCGTTCAAGGGCCAGTCGCGTAACGGATTCGATGGTGAAGTGCGAGTACTCTATGGAGGCTCACTAGGCGTTTACCCAATTCATATTCCTGGTAATAAGGGCAACGAAGGTGCCGATGCCGCTCAACGTGAAAAAAGTTCCGACTGGGTGCAGGTGAAGGTGCGGATTCCTTCGGCCCCTCATTAAAAATTAAATTTCAGCGCTTTTTCCTGTCTGATTTTTGCGCGTTGCCCTCATTGATCCACTAAATCCTATGCCTACGCCGATTACCGAACAAAACTTCAAAGATGTCAGCATGGATGCTGAGTTGACTCATTGGATGCAGGCGCAAGCAGACGCGCTCCGCCTTGATCCAGAGGAGATTGAGTTGCTCGCAAAAGATGATGCTTCAACTCCTCAAATCCTGAACCACGCTTCGACGCAAATCGAGAAGGAGTTCAAAGACGAGCGTGTCAGCTTGGATCTCTGGTCAAAGGACGCCTCCGCGAGAAGAGACACGGCTAAAGCGACCGAAGAGAGAAATCGCAAGGAACTCAATAGCCTCGAAAGTAATGGGGAAAAGTGGGCTGACGATGGTCGTGTGACTCAACTGGGGCCCGGAGATAAAACCAAAATATGGATTTCGCGCGGGGTTTCGATCATCCTGCTTGTTGCCGGCTATGTCTCCATGACGACGTTCCTTCATGAACAGATGGGTTGGACTTGGTTGACTTCCGTTTTCTTGCCATTGATCGGAGTTTTAGGGGTTGGACTCATCATCAAAGCATTTTTCGGCGTATTAGCTGGAAAATCTCAAAAAGGTTGGAGTGTCGCATTTTTTGTCTCAATTCTGTTGATTATTGGTTTGGCCTGCCGCTTTTTCTTCCTTCTTTCCCAAGAATATGGAGGAAGTCAGACGCTCACCCTTATCGGGGATGATACTCCCGCTGGTGTCGCGGTCGGTGATCACGGTTCAGCCATGCGTTTCTATTTGGGAATGTTGTTGGAAATCCTCTCAGCAGGTGTCGCATGGGCTTACTCGGACCACGTGATTAAGGAAGCAACCAGAACAAATGGCACCAGACTCAGCGACAAGTGGGAGGCTCTTGCCCAGCACCTTGCGGAGGCCGTCAAACAAGAGGAGTTTTATGCCAGCAGGATCGCCCATGCCGAGTCACTCAAAGCCATCATTCATTCGGCTGACCAGCGTCTTCAAAGCGAGGCGGTGCGGCAATTTCAAGTCGCCAAAGCAAAGTTGAGATAAGTCCAGCTTGTTTCAGATAAAACTCCTAAAGCCTTGCAGCCATCCATTATCGACCAAGTTGTGAACCAGTTTTCGGCCTATATGGGCGTATCTGGGCACTTTGTAATTCCAATCGGACTGGGCCTACAGTTATATGGCGTAGCCCTTGCGATGCGTACTTCACTCAGGGACGACCAGTACCGAAAAATGTCATGGATCAAAGCATTTGGCTATGCCGTGATGTTTGTCGTTGGAATGCCGCTTGTAGGACAAGGATCAGCAGCAGCTCTCGTGTGGGTCGCTCCATTTATCGCAAGCGCGACCAACATTCTTGCAATGCTTGAGCGGGTCTTTCCGATTGATCAGCGCGTTGCCGCTGTTTCTCAGCCTTGGGGATATGTGGTTACCTTGTTAGTGGCTGCACTTTATTTTTTCAAGGTGCTCCGAAGCCTAAAGGGCCGTTCGCTTATCTGGCGCCCTCTTCTACAAATTTTCTTTGTACTGATTTTTAGCCATTTGTTCTTTCAAATCGCGGTCTACGCGGTCTTAAAGCTTGTCCTCTGATCGACTCTATTCAGTGGCAAAGGCTCGCAATAGCGGAGCCTTCTGAAATGCCTCGGGATCTGAGCCCGCGGCCCTCACGGCTGCAAGGGCTTCTTCAAATCCCAGTCCAAGTAGGATCAATAAGGCCGCGGCGGCGCAGCCCGTTCTGACCTCGCCGTACTGACAGTGGATCAACAGCGACTCACCATTTCGCAGGTTTTCAATCAGCGGGCCTAGCGCTTCGGTGAGCTCGGGCTTCTGTTCCGCCCTGAACGCAGAGCTCAGCGGGCTGTGGTGAAATTCGGCTTTGAGGTACCCATCCGCGATGAGATCAAAAAAATTAGACGTGCCGATTTCGCCCTGACTGAGCAAACAGAGTACGTGGCCGATGCCCGCAGCGTCAATTTGGGCTAGGTCATTCACAAGGCCTCGCTGTCTCCCCGGCATTTTGAGCCGGACCCAGAAAATCAGGCCAGTGGTTAAGCTATGATTGTGGTTTGTGGGGGCGGCATTAAAACCGAACCGAACACACACAAAATGAAAGGCAAACGAAGAAGACACGACCCCGAATTCAA
>Ga0194063_10002053_pt1 | contig 12737 bp, 12 predicted proteins | sample SepL3720m_MetaG_FD_155459 | JGI IMG/M metagenome (GOLD analysis project Ga0194063, IMG submission 155459) | Anoxic zone freshwater microbial communities from boreal shield lake in IISD Experimental Lakes Area, Ontario, Canada - Sep2016-L373-20m | ecosystem: Environmental > Aquatic > Freshwater... | reverse complement strand
TTCGGGTCCATCGGGAGGAGAACGAAGAGGCGCACCGAGCATCCACACCAGCAGCAGGATGAACCCGAACGCGCCCATGAGGCCGAGGGAGGAGTCGTAGGCGATCCCCAGGTTCATCTCGCTGATTTGCGCCAATTGCTGGCGGTAGAGATCCTTGCCCAAGGCGAAGATAGGCAGCCGATGCCCGGTCATGGGAAAGACCAGCTGCGTCATGCGGAGCGCGTAGAGGTCGGATTCCCACGGGACACGCGCGGCTCCGAGATTGTTGGGTCCATTCTGATTCCAGTACACGAAACTTGGGATCATCTGGGCAATCACAACGAGGACGATCACAGCACCCATGCCGACGAAGGGCACGACGGCGCGCAGACTCTTGCGTGAGTAGACGGTCAGCAGCGCGAGCACGCCCACCAACACGATGGTGAAGTAGGCGTAGTAGATGCCGGAGGCCCCTAGGAGAACCGCGACGAACCAGCACCACAGAGGCAAGCCGAGGAGTCGACGTGTCCTTGAAGGCTCTGGGGCCGTCGCGTGGGACACCCGGCTGAGCTCGACAATCATGGCGATTGCTAGGGGTACGGAGAAGTACGCAGCAAGGTAGGTGTGTGCCGGCATTCTCGACTGGTGAAACGGCAAGAATGCGTACAGCATCGAAAAGACGAACGCAGATGCTCGGCTCAGGCCCAATCGGCGCATCGCCCAGAGGGAGCCCAGCGCGATGAGCGGATAGCTGAGCAGGCAGAACAGGTTGAGCGCGAGTATGTAGTTGCGGGTCAGTAGCGCGAGGAGCCTGAGTTCAAGCGTCAATACGCCATCCGTGCTAGGCGCGTCGTAGTACTCAGCTTTGCTGGGGGCACCAAGGCTGGGGTTTGTGTAGAAAGTTCCATGGTCGACGAGACTCTTGGCAGCGCTCGACATTGTTATGCCGTCACCCGAGTAGGCGACTGGTAGGTGCGAGAAGTTGCCCGGGAAATCGAGCACGGCATACCCGAGAACCGTCGAAAGGATGACGATTGCAAGGTAGAGACTGATGTCCAAGCGGTTCCGCTTCAAGGTCATGAGAACCCGAGCTGCGAGACTATGTGAGTCACCGGACTCGCGCATCATTCCCCATCTCGGGTTGTTTGGTCTCAGCGAGGTCACTCATCAGAAGATCCTCCCCGAGCACCTCCCCCACCTCGAGCGGCGTGCGGAACGTGAAGTACTTGTGGCCGACATAGCTAAAGACAGTCGTGACGACAATCGTACTGAGCGCGCCAATGGGGGGCGACATGTGAAGAAGCCCCACCATGAACCACAGGACAACTGTCCCAATTCCTTGCGCCGGAAGATAGACGAAGTACGCCCGACCAATCTCGTGCAACAGCCTGCCCCTGCTCCGAAACACGAAGTACTTCATCGTGATGGTGCTCTGCGGCACCGCGAACACCCACCCGACCCAGCCTACGACCAAGTAGTAGTCTCGCCCGATCCACTGAAGAACCGACACCGAGGACGACTCAAGCGCGCGCAGCTGAGGTCCCAGTACTGCAAGGAGAACGAGGAACAGCATATAGCCAAAGAGGGTGTTCCACGCCCCAACGGCAAGATACCGAATCTTCTCGCCATGCATGTGCCACAGGCGCCCTAGCTGCGAACCGTTGTTGGAATCATCGCTCACTGAATATCTCTCGCATTCGGAGAAGGTGTCTATACCATGAAGCGCTCAACCGCAGTCTCACGGGTGAATACTTGGTTCCTTGCGTGCTCCCCCAGCCCTACTGTGTCAGCGCATCCTCGACCAGCCCGCACAGAACATGCGCGACGAGAATATGCCCCTCCTGAACGCGTGGTGTCGAGTCGCTAGGCACCGCTAGGCAGATGTCGCAAACGCGGCTCATGTCACCGCCTGCTCCTGAGAGTCCGACCGTCTGCATTCCAAGCTCGCGGGCGCTCTCTATGGCCGCAAGTATGTTTGGGCTGCTTCCGCTGGTCGAGATAGCGAGCAGGACATCGCCCGCGTGCCCGTGCGCCCTCACCTGCCGCGAAAAGACATTCTCAAAGCCGTAGTCATTGCCTATCGCCGTCAAGCCCGACGAATTGGTGCTCAGTGCGATTGCGGGCCACGGGTTTCGCTCCTTGAGGAAGCGACCGGTGAACTCAGCGGCGATGTGCTGCGCGTCTGCGGCAGAACCCCCGTTTCCGCACAGCAACAGCTGATGCCCGTCCGCGAACGCGCTGGCGACCACGTCTGCGGCGGCAATGATGTCGGGCCCCATTGCGCCCAAGGCCCGCACCATCTCGGCGTGTGACGAAAAGGCAGCGCGCACGCTCTCGCTCGCCCGGTCTCTGTCTAGCGATTCCACGACTGGCTCCTTCACCTTGCGGTCTGGACGGATGTGCTCGCCGTCATCACGTGCGATTCGTGCGTGGGCTGTCGAGGACTTCCACTCCCAAAGGGCGCACCACCGCGACAGACAAGCTTGGATCGTACTGCTCGCGCAGGATGCGCGCTACTTCGTCCGAGTAGCTCGCAGCCATGACCAGAACAGCATCCACGGGCTCTGAGAGCAATGCCGCAGGCGGGACTACGGGCACGTGTGTCGTCGGCGTGAATCGTCCCTGCTTGAAGGGCGCCGAGTCGACCACGTAAGCAATCCGGTCGGCGATTCCAGTCATCGCGAGCAGCGCGAGCGCCTGGTGACCTGCGCCCCAAACGGCCACCTTCTTCGGACCGAACCGATCAACGTAATCAACAATCTCCTGCGTGACGCAATCCTGTTGCGCGCGAAGCCCGGACAAGTCCATCCGACGACGCTTGCGCACCATCACACTCAAGACATAGTCATCACGCAAGTGACTGGCGCCGATCACCTCGAACCCATTGCGGTTCAGTGTCGTGCGCAGAGTCTCCTCCGTGAAGTACATGAGGTGGTCACCGACGAACTCCGAGAAGAGACCCACGGAGACGACCGTGTCGAAACTCGGCACTTCGACTATCCCGACTGCACCGTCGACCAGGTTGTCGCCGATGGCCGCAAGTGCGGTATTCGGGTCGGGCATGTGCTCCAAGAACATCAGCATCAGGAAGGCATCGAACGGGCCTCCGTCCCAGAGCCCCCCGCCTTTGCCGGGATAGCCGCGAGAGGCTTCCAGACCGCGCTCGCGGCACGTCTCCACAGCCGCCTCGCCGTACTCGAGCCCGAAGGCCGAGACGCCCATAGTCGACAGCAAAGTCAGAAACTCACCACGCCCGCAGCCAACCTCGACGACGCGCTTGCCCTCAAGCGAGAAGTCTCCGACGAATCGAGCGAACTGCTCTCGCTTCTGCCCCAGTACAACCTCAGAGACAGCCGCTGCGCGCACAACTTCGCGGTAGTACGGCACCGGCTCGGCGTCCAGCTGGACCAAGCCACAGCGCGAGCACTGATACACCTCGAGAACCGAGCCCCGGTCATCGGAAAGATGCTCAGCGTCAGGAAACCCCTGCGCAGCCATGGGCACGTTGTCATAGCGAACCAGAGACTCCTCAAAGAGCCTTCCGCTGCAGACTCTGCAACCACTCTTAGCTACCTCGGTCGGCACGGCATGCTCATTCCTGATCGATGCCCCCACTCGGCGGGTCGTCGAAGTTCAAGAGCTCTTCTTCGATGACCAGCGGCCTGGCTTTGACCTGCACCAGAACCGCACTCACATACTCACCCAGAATCCCAAGAACCATCAGCTGCAGCGCGGAGAAGAAGAACACTCCGATAATCAGGGGCGCAAGGCCCGCGTTGAAGGTATTCCAGAAGAGAAGCTTGTAGACGAAGTACACAAATGCAGCCATAAGGCTCAAACCGGCCAGACAGAACCCAGTCAGTGCCGCCAGGCGCAGCGGCAGCATTGAGTGATTAACAAATCCGCTCATTGCGATGTTGTAAAGAGAGAACAGGCTGTGCTTCGAACGCCCGTGTTTCCGTGGCGGCTGAACGAACTCGACTTCGGCGCGCCGAAAGCCGATCTCGCCGACGAACCCCCGGAAATAGGGCTCCGGATCCTTGAACTGCTTGAGCGCATTCATGAACACCCGGTCGTAGAGCCCGAATCCCGTGAAGCTCTCGATCACATCCTCGCCCTCCGAGAGACGTGAGAGGAGCCAGTAGTATGCGTGCCTGAGCAGGACGACTGGACCTCTTTCCTCACTCCCGCTCTTCTTGGCCACCACGACCAGGTAGCCTTCCTCCCACTTCCGGATGAACTCCCCGATGAGCTCGGGTGGGTCCTGAAGATCGCAGCTCATGAGCACCACCGCGTCGCCAGTTGCGTGCATGAAGGCGTTGTAACCGGACCTGACCGGGCCGAAGTTGCGTGAGTTCAGAATCACCTTCATGTTGCGGTCTCTCGCTGCCAGCCGACGCAGAATCGCACGGCTTCCGTCGCTGGAGTCGTTGTCGGCCATGATGATCTCGTAGTCGTACTGCGGGAAGCCAGCCATGACCGCGACCACGCGGTCGTAGAACTCCTGGAGGTTGCCTTCCTCATTCAGGCAGCCGCTGGCGATGCTGATTCGCTTCCTGTTGTCTTCGCTCGCCATGGATGTCCTCTTGTCCGGAATCCGACTCATCGAGCCCTCTACGCGCCGGCCTCAGCGCAGCCGCTCGACCGGGAATCCGTCGATGTTGTCCCTCGTGTAGTGGTCGCTGCGGTAGATGTCACAGCGGGCGCACGAGTCGTTCTCGTTCTTGCGTCCCTCGAGTTGCATCTTCTGGAACTCGTACCATGCATCCGAACGCCAAATCGCCTCGAGACTCGACTCATCCATATTGCCGAGGTTCGTGCCGCCTATGAAGTCGACACAGCAGGGAGAGACGTCGCCGTTGCTCCTGATCGTCATCGTCGTGAAGGGCATGGGGCAGGCGATCCGTGCGGTGCTGTGCTCCTGGATGTCGGCGACCGCGACCGGCTTGTCTTCCTCGTAGTACGACTCGATGAAGTCGGCTCCCTCGACCCCGATCCACCCGTGCGGCTTGTCCAGGTACATCTCGTCGGCCACGTCGGCGTACATCTTCATGAAGGCGTCGTTCTCACTGTCGTACGAATCCAGCATCTTGCAGCTCACGAACGGACGTGTGGAACCGTGCTGGGCCTTCAAGTCCTTGAGCATCTTGAGGTTCTCGTGGATCTGACTGGGAGTGATTGGCGAATTGGTGACCCGACGATGCCTCTCCTCATCCGCGGCGTAGATTGAGATTCTCATGTAGTCCAGCTGCGCCTCGATGAGGGATTCAGCAATCTCGGGGGTCAGAAGCGCAGCGTTTGTGGTGGTTTCCATCCGCTCGGACACCTGTGCGACATGCGCCATACGAACCATGGCTGGGAAATCTGGGTTGAGGAGTGGCTCACCGTACAGACTCAGCTTGAGGACCTTGACCTTCGGGCCTGGCCAAGCTGCCAGTTGATCGATCACCCGGGCAAACCGCTCGAGAGACATGTGCATGCGGTTCTTGGTAAAATAGGAGGTTTCGGTCAGGCTCTGAAAGCACATGACACAACGAAAGCAACAGAGGCTCGTGGGTTCGATTAGCACAGTGAATGGCTTGGCGAGCGGCAGAACCTCCATCAAGTCCTGTCGGCTCGTGCTCTTCAGGTCGGTGTACTTGAGCATCACGGACACGGCTCAACGAAGTCTTCTGGGCCGAACGCCGCCGACCACGGGATGGGCAGAGGCTTGCCATAGAACTTCGTCATATACTTGTCAATGAATTCACGGTCCTCGCCAGACAGGCAAAGCGAACTGTGCTCGTTGAAGCAGCGGATGCTCTGGCCCCGCTTGATGATGTCGGCCAGGGACTCCTCAAAGAGGTTGCCGATGCCAATGTGGACGTAGACGCAAGGAAGGACGTCGCCGTACTGAGTGATGTGCAGCGTCGAGTCGACACAGCCGCAGCCCTTGTGCATGCCGTAGGACGGGTAGGTGTCCCGGTGCAGGACCGGATGCTCTTCATGCCGCTGCCGAAGGTACTCGGCGTCATCCTGGTCAATCAGCAGGTCATGTCTTCCCTCCCACGAGCCTGTCGCGCGAGCGATGAGCACGTCGACCGTGAAGCCGTTCTCCTCTGCAAACTTCGCCATGTCGATCAGCTGCGGTCGCCGGCAGTTCTGGTGCGTGACGACGGTCTGAATCACCACACTCAGCCCCGCCTCCTTGGCGTTGAACATCGCCGCGATTGCCTTCGAGTAGGCTCCCGGGTCGTGCCGGTTCGCGTCATGCTCCGCTTGGTCGAAGTCGTCTAGGCTGATCTTGACCTTGTCGACGCCGATTTCCTTAAGATGACGGGCCATCTCGGGGGTCAAGAAGTGCCCGTTCGTGCTCATCGCGAGGTGGAACTTGTCCGGCTGCAGCGCAGCCACGACCTCATCCAGGTCGGGGAAGATGAGCGGTTCGCCACCGGAGATGCAGAACTGGCACAAGCCCATTTCGTCGGCGGCTTCACTGATGGCCCTGAGGTCGGCGGGGGTCAGCTTGCGGGCTCCCAGCTTCTTGAACCGGGAGGCCGTACAGTGCTCGCACTTTAGGTTGCAAGCGTAGCTGTACGCGATGTCGATGATGGGAGTCGCTATGCCTTGGTGATAGCGCTCCTCGATCTTCATGATCTTCTCGAGCGCAAGCGGCTTCTCACGCCGCAGCTTTGCGCGCTTTTCCTGTTCGGTCTGCTTCTCGTCATTCATTGGGAAGACTCCAAGTCAAGCGCGTGTCGAGGGACTCACGAAACGGCGTAGCACACCGTCTCATACTCCAGGTTGGTGTGGTGTCGCAGGTACAGCTTGTGTTCCGGAACCAGCTCATGCATAGCAAGCGGTATCTCCCACAGATCCCGGATGTGGTGATACACGCAGACGGCAAGCGTCGGCTTCTGATCTTCAATCACCCGTCGTGCCCCGGCCAACGCCCGGAGCTCGGCGCCCTCGATGTCCATCTTGATGAACGTGACCCGCTGATCTCCCATGATGTCATCGAGCGGAACCACTCTGGCTGACTCTGATCCTTTCCCGACAGTACTCTGCGATTTGCCCGGCTGAAACTCGATGACCTGGTCGCTATCCCACAGTCCCAGGTCGTAGATAGTGATTCGGTCGCGCCCGTCGCCATTCTGCACGTTCTCTACCAACCGCGCGTGGTTGACGGGATCGATCTCAAAGCAGGTGATGCGTCGAAACGCACCTCCAGTACGCTCCAGAAAGTCCCTTACGGTATCGCCGTCGAAGGCGCCAACATCAACGAAAGACTCGTCGTCCGTGAGATGAATGATGTCTGCCGGGAAGTACTGATCGCACTCAAACACCGCTTCCATGGGGTTGGGGTCTGCTCCATCGCCCACGACGCGCGTTACGATGGCGTCGAATGCTTCGCGCGATTTCTCGTCGGCAAGCAACGCTCTCACACGTGACAGATTGGACGCCACCTGTCGGGAATCCTGTTCCGTGAGGAACTCAGACGCCACGAGGTCGTACTTGAAGATGAGATTGACAGAGGGAAACCCGGCAGCCACGAGTTGGTCTAAGACGGGACGGAACTGACCGACGGTTACGAAGATGGTGCAGCGGTCCTTGATCTCGGCGAGTTCTGTCGGCGAGATGCACTTCACTCCACCAGCGAAAGTCTGGCCCCACTTGGCGGAGTCGCTGTCGCAACAGAGATCGATCGGCCACTGGACGTACTCATTCCAGGTCTCAACGATGCTGTCGAGGATTGCTCCGCATCCGTAGAACACGACCAAAGGACGCTCGGCGACCAGGTCCTTGACGTGACGAAGGTAGTCTCTTCGCGATGACAGCCTTGCGTTGAGAGCGTCTGCGACCTCAGCAGTGGCCTCTTGGGATTGATCCGTCATGACTGCGCAACTCCCTTGGTTCGCGATTTTTCTCCGGACTCAGCGATCATGTTCCGTTCTATCTCCTCGGCTTCCAAGTACGGCCACATGTCCTCCAGCGGCTTTGAAATCATGCTTCCCTCGGGTGTCTTCATCGCGGCAACCTTCGGTGCTGTCACTTGCGAAGGGCTCACCGAGACAATACACACCGCTGGATCGTCCCCAGCGAGAGTGCGTACGATAGCTTCATCGAGGTCTGCATGAGAGGTCGCGCGCTCGCAACGAATCCCGTATGCGGCAGCAACCACCCCGTTGTCGGGGAAGGTCAGCCCACTCTCGGGCGATGACGCAACGTATCGGCCATCGAACATATTGTTCTGGGTCATCCTGATGCTCGCGTACCCGCCGTTTTCGAGGATGAAGATCTTGACGGGAAGCTGGAGCCGCGCAAGTGTCTGAAGCTCCTGGATGTTTAGCTGAAACGCACCATCCCCGTCTACGAGTATGGTGCGCCGCTGATCGCAGGCGATGCACGCGCCGATTGCATACGGTAGACCAAAGCCCATCGCTCCGAGCCCAGCGGCGTTGCGTATCTTCTGACCCTTGGTGACTCGCGCGGCCTGATAGATGACCTCTCCGGCGGCTCCCGAACTCTCGGGGGTGATGAGATCGTCACCCTCCAGATGGTTGAATAGCGCCTCGGTGAAGACGTAGAGGTTGACCCCGTCTGCCACCTCGCGGTGCTCATCCAAGACCGCCGGGTAACGCTCGCGAAGCTGCCGGCAGTAATCCAGCCACAGTTTGCGATCACCGCCTGGGGCTTTCAGCGGTGTCGCCTGCAGCGCTTCCATGAACGACTTGGCGTCGGCGACCAAGGGGACTTCGACACCCTCGATCTTGCGAATCTCGGCGGCATCGATGTCCACCATGACCTTCTTCGCGTGTTTGCCGAAGGCAGCGGGATTGAACGCCGTCAGGCTTGAATCGAGCCTGCTGCCGATCACCAGCAGTAAGTCGCAGTTCTGCACAATGAAGTTGGCGGTCCTGCCGCCCAATATCCCTGGGCTGCCAAAGTTCAGCGGATGCTCGTAGTCGAGCAGATCGATCGCCTTCCACGTCAACAAGACCGGCACTTGGTTCGCTTCAGCGAACTCGACGAGCAGTTGTTCGGCTCCAGCGCGGCTCACGCCGTTCCCGGCCAATATCAATGGCCGCACCGCACTGTCGAGAAGCGCGGCCACTCGCTCAAGGGTGTCATCTGCATCTGGTGACCAGGTATACACATCGGTCGGAGTGAACCCGGCAAGAGCGGTCGGGTCGATCTCGACGGCCTGAACATCCATCGGGATATCGACCCAAACGGGCCCCATCCGTCCTGTCGTCGCCTCGTGCCACGCACGCTCGAGGTGATACCTGATCTCACTCGGCTCGAATACCGTGACCGCATACTTCGTTACCGGCGAGACCATCGAGACGATATCGACTTCCTGTGGGCCCATCTGACGCACGCCCGTGGTGCCCTTGAGGTCGGCCCGTTTCGCCTGCCCTGAGATGAACAGACACGGCGTGGAGTCGATGAACGCAGCAGCAACCCCGGTAGTGGCGTTGGTCGCTCCGGGGCCTGACGTGACGAGACCGACGCCGGGGGTGTTGGTGTACTGGCCGTACGCTTCGGTAGCGATTGCGAGTGCCTGCTCGTGCAAGAAGCACGTGTAGTCGAGCGACTCACAACTGCCAAGCGAGTCCACAAGATGGATCGCGCCGCCGCCGGGGAGCACAAAGACGTGCGAGACACCACGGTCGGCCAAGAACTGCATCACGTAGTCTGATAGCTTAACCACGAGCGTCAGCCTTCAATCGTCGACGGACGGGCCGTCGCCATCAGGTGATCGAGGACCTCGCGAACCGCCCCATTGCCCGCCGAAGCGTGAGCCACGTAGTTCGCAGCCGCTATGACATCTGGATGTGCGTCACAGGGGGCCGCAGCAAAGCCTACCTCCGCAAACGCTGGGAGATCGTTCACGTCGTCACCAACAAAGCAGATCTCTCCATTCTGCAGACCGTGATTGAGGGCGAACTCCCGCACCGCCACAGCCTTGTCTTTGCATCCCTTGTACACGTCAAGGATGGCCATCTTCTGGGCAAACATGTCCACCTGCGGAGATTCCTCTCCAGAGATGAGGGCGAACACGATTCCCGCCTTAGTTGCAAGGGAAATGCCCATCACGTCGCGGAATGAGAAGCACTTGTACTCGGTGCCGTCAGCACCCCAGTAGAAGCGCCCGTCAGTCAGGACCCCATCGACGTCGAGCGCGACAGCCCGTATCACAACGAAACAGGCCCTTTGACCCGACGGAGCTTGTCGATAATCGGCAGTTCGCTATCGAACACCCGCTTCTCACCGGTGCCCATTGCAATCTCTACCAACCGAAGGTCGCGTATCATCCGTATGAGGCCGCTTGGCCCCAGCGAAGCGGCTTGATCGGAACCCCACATCGAACGCTCAAGGGTGATGTGCCTCTCCACGAAACATGCGCCCATAGCCACTGCGGCGACGGACGTGGCTACGCCGGTCTCGTGCCCGGAATACCCTACGGGCACCCTATAGCGCTTCCTGAGTTCCGGTATGACCGCGAGCTCGAGCTCTTCGTACATGGCCGGGTACGTGCTCGTCGTGTGCAGAAGGATGAGATCCTCCTTGCCAAGCACCTCTACGGCATGGTCGATCTCGGCCAGCGTGCTCATCCCCGTGGACAACACTATCGGCCTACCTTTGGCGCGCGTGTAGGCCAGAAGGGCATCATCAGTGAGGCTCGCGGATGCGATCTTGTAGCACGGTGGCGAGTAGCGCTCAATGAAATCGACGGCCCCCTCGTCCCAACAAGAAGCCATCCAAGCGATTCCCTCTTCGCGGCAGTGGCTGTCGATCTCCTCGTACTCCTCTTTCCCGAACTCGAGGCCTCTCTTCAGATCGCCGTTCGTCGTGCCAAAGGGGTTCTCCCGAGGCGCGGCAAGCTCCTCCGCAGAGTAGACGACGTCGATCGTCCTCTTCTGGAACTTGACCGCGTCGCATCCCGCCGCAGCGGCAACGTCTATGAGCTGGCGGGCGATGTCGAAATCGCCGTTATGATTGATTCCGATTTCACCGACTACATAGCAGGCGTGACCGTCTCCAACCGCACGATCGCCAAGAAGTACTTCAGCCATATCCGGGACCTCCTCATCAAGCGACCACTAAGTCAGCTCAACTATTGGAACGAATGGAACGAATGTGAATAGTACTAGAAAAGCGTCCCGATGTAACCGCGGGGAGGATGGCCCATTCAGAGTGGCTATCGACTCACTCTGAAATGGGGCGTCTGTTCCAACCGATTATGCGCGCGATAGCATCCGAAATGCTCACGGTCTGCTCAAGACCAAGCTCGGTGCGGGCCCGGGCCGTTGAAGGCACGTAGCGATTGCCTCCTCCAGCGCCGCACAAATCAGCGCGGGTCGCAACAACCACTTCCGGCTCGGGATCGAACGACTTCGCGACTAGTGCCGCTATCTGAGCGACGCTGAACTCCTCCTCGGAGCCCACATTGTAGGCTCGGCCCGAAACACCCCTGACGAGGATTCCCCAGAGCCATGCGGCAAGGTCAGCGGCATACAGGTAGGACCGAATCGGCGTTCCGTCACCCCGCACCATGATGGGTCCTCCAGCAAGGCCGTCTCGAACGAAGTTGCCGATGGCGAAGTGGGAGTCCAGGGAGAGATATGGCCCCACAAAGGCAAAGGGCCGTGCAATCTTCACCGACATGCCGTACTGCCCCCCGTAGATGCCGCAAAGCAGCTCTGCGAGCCGCTTGGACTCGGAATACGCCGAACCGACTGTTAGCGGGTCAGGCCCCCCCATCCAGTCCTCCGGAACGCGCCCAAGATCACCCGGCTGCCTTCCGTAGACCGCTCCCGAACTCACGAAAAGCACGTTCTGCACACCCCAGCCGCGCGCCGCCTCAAGTACGTTTCGGGTTCCACCAACCGTCGTGTCGACGACTTTGAGCGGTCCGGGCTCGCCCCGGTGAGTGCCCAACTCCGCCGCTGCGTGAATCACGTGCGTAAACGGGCCACTCAGAGCGCTGAGATCGCTGACGTCACCGCGAACGAGCGAGACCGCCGAATCCGCAGCCAAGTGCGGGGCCTTCTTGGCGAACGCATCGGGATGCCGCGTCAGTACTGTGGCCTCGGCTCCGAGATTGAGGGTGCGGTTCGCCCAAGTGAATGACTCCAGGAGCCACGTACCCACAAACCCGGTGCCTCCGGTGATGAAAAGCCGTGCGCCTCGCAGAGCGCGAAGGTCATCGCCTGCCTGCGCGAGCACTCCGTCAAGGTCCGATGCGAGCGGATTGTCCCACTGCTGTGTCATTACGCGACCGCCGAGATAGTGACCTCGGCCATGCCTGTGTAGACCCCGATCCAGAATGCGTTGTTCATGATTTGATCGCCGTTGGTCAGCTCGACGAATTGATTGGCGTGCATCACAGGCGGTCCTTTCGCGATGACCGGCGCAAGCAAGAGCAATTATACCTCATGCGCGATTGCAGACTTGGCGCGCGGCGATTGGCCTCGCACTCACCGCCCTCGCGTGCAGTACGGCACCGAGTCCTCGCGCACCTGGGGACCCTGAATGCGGTCCGCCAAGGCCGCGATGAGCGCGTTGCTGCGGTCGCAGTAGTCGGAGGCTGGGAGTCGGGCGAACTCAATCCCCACTTCACGCGCGACGGTCGCAATGAGCTGGTCTGTCCCCACGTAGTGGGAGGTCCGGCCTCCTCCGCGAGGCTCCAACAGACCCGCTGCCACCAAGCGCCGCAGGTCTTGCATCGCGGTCACATCAGACACGTCAGCGACCCCGCGGTAGTAGCGGTT
>Ga0194063_10002052_pt1 | contig 12737 bp, 8 predicted proteins | sample SepL3720m_MetaG_FD_155459 | JGI IMG/M metagenome (GOLD analysis project Ga0194063, IMG submission 155459) | Anoxic zone freshwater microbial communities from boreal shield lake in IISD Experimental Lakes Area, Ontario, Canada - Sep2016-L373-20m | ecosystem: Environmental > Aquatic > Freshwater >... | reverse complement strand
GCAATCCTACTGGCTTGTGCCGGATCACTTGGATTGTAGAGGATTAAGTTTTCCTTCAATCCCAACGGGTCTATTCCATTAACCGGATTATTGCCGACAACAAGCCCATTACGCATTTTCGCCGCATCTGGCACAACCACAACGAGTCGCGGTCTTCCGGTGGCTTCTTCGACATCGAGCACGACGACGGTTTTTCCTTCCAGTCGTTTCGGGCTTTCGTTGCGCTCGGGACGGCTGGGGAAAAAGGCAAGGTTTTGTCGTGGCTCGGTGGTGACCGCCATGGATACGACCCTGCCAGATGCGGGGACCGCTTGGCAACTACGAACGGGCGGACTTTCGGGCTTCCGTTTCGCGGGGGTGGTGCTTGCGGTGGGCTTCTTTCAGCTCGGTGATGGTGAGGTGAAGATAGCGTTCGGTGGTGGCCAGGCTGCGGTGGCCGAGGATTTCTTGTACGTGCCGCAGGTTGGCTTTGCGTTGCAGCAGGTGCGTGGCGCACGTGTGCCGCCACAGGTGGCAGGTCACATGCTTTTTGACTCGGGCCTGCCGGGCATATTTCTCAACCACGCTGCCGAGGGTATTGCGGGCGATGGGCAGGCCTCGAAGCGAGAGGAAGAGCCGCTTGCTGGTCTTTGCCCCAAGCAACTTGGCCCGGATTCCCTTGATGTAGGATTCGAGGAACGAACAGGCCACAGCGGTCAGCGGGACAACGCGGTCTTTCGCTTCCTTGCCGCCGTTGATGCGCAACAGTTCCTCTTCAAGGTTCACGTCGGCAAGCGTGAGGTTCATCAGTTCATTTTTTCTGATGCCTGTCGCGTAGAGGGTTTCAAGGATGGTGCGGTCCCGGTAGCCGAGGACGCTTTGCGTGTTCGGGGCCTCGATGATCCGGCGGGCCTCCGGTATCGTGAGGATGTTCCGGGGCAGCGTCTGCGGTTCGCGGGCGTGTTCGAGGGAGGCGGCTGGATCTCGGGCAATGAGGCTTTCTTCGTGCAGGAACTTGAAGAGGCTCTTTATGGTCGAGAGCACTCGGTTTTGATACGCAATGCCTCTTGCCGCTCCCCGGTGTGTGGGCTCGTAAAAGTGCCAGCGTTGGAACTCGTGCAAGGTGGCCGTCGTCACTCGGATGATGTCGGGCTGGTCCGTTTCTTCAAGGAACTGGACAAGCAGTTTCAGGGCGGCGAACTGCGTCACGATGGTGCGCGGCGAGAAGTTCTTTAATTCGAGATACGAGCGGTATCGCTCCAGCAGGGGGCAGGGCATTGCTTCTTTGTTGGGGCTCATGCGTGCGTGCGGGGGTGTTTGCGCCGGATGGTTTCGGCCACTTCTGCCGCGCTCACGCGGATGTAAATCTGCGTCGTTTCGAGGCTGCGATGCCCGAGCAGCCGCTGCACATAGGCGATATTGGCTCCACCCTGCACCATGTGCGTGGCGCATGTGTGCCGCCAGAGGTGCGTGCGTCCGGGCCGCTCCACCCCGGATTGCTTTTTGTAGTTGTTCACCATGACGGCGATGGCCTGCTTTTTGAGCGGCCCATGCGGCCAGTTTGCCGACAGCCACAACGCCCGCTCGTCCTTTAATGCCGGGGCGGCTCCCTCCTGCTGGCTCCAGATGAGGCGCACTTTGCCCACATATTCGGCCACGTAGTCGGCGGCCTTTTTCCCCATCGGGACAACCCGGTCTTTGGCGAACTTCCCGCGTGTCACCCTCACGAACCCGTTTTTGGTGTCCACATCGTGGAGCGTGAGCGCGGCCATTTCCTCGCCACGGATTCCGGTCGAATAAAACAGCTCCATGATCGCTTTGTCCCGAATGCCTTTCTTTGTCTGCGTGTCGGGGGCATCCAGGAGTCTTCGACTCTCTTTTATGCTCATCACCCCACGCGGCAAACGATCTTCCAGCTTGGGCAGGATCAGGCCAACACAGGGATTGAGCAGCACGGCATCCGTGGTTTCCAGATGCTCGAAGAACCGCCGCAGGCTGATCAGCCTCACGTGAAGGGTTTGCGTGCTCAACGACCGGGCCACCAGCCAAATCTGATACGCCCGAATGTGTTCGCGGATCACTTCCCGCACGTCCTCAATGCCTGCCCCGGCCATCCACAGGAAGAACGTCGAGACCGATTCCGAACGGGACTTGATTGTCGCGGGGGCTTGCCCTCGCACCCGCAAGGATTCCAAAAATGTGCGGCGGTGGGCTTCCAGCTCGGGAGTGAACGCCTTCATGCCGTCGCCTCCGCTTCTTTATGGATATGTGGGGCCTCTTCGGTTCGCAAAACATATATACGTCTTCCCCCATGAGCGGCGAGGTTGGGGGTGGCGTGCCCGTTCGTCCTGTATTGATAAGCCTCAGCGGTCGCTTGAACCTCGCCGTTTGGCAGCGGCGGGGTTGCGGCGAGGTGGCAGTTTTCAGCGGCGGGGTGGCCATTTCGAGCGGCGGGGTTCACGCCAACATCGGCGGGAGGCAACCCAAACGGACGGCTATTCGATCCCGAAAGGCACTCCGCTTCTTTGCGCAGGGTCTCCACATCCTTGACTCCGGGCACCCGGCGCACACCCGGCGTGCCTCCGTCAATCAGCCGATAACAGAACCGCATTCCGTTGCGTCCACTCACCGGCGCGAGGTGCTCCAGCTCGACCAACTCCCGCAGATACACCCGCAGGCGCGTATCGCTCCACCCGAACAACTCCCGCAGCTCCCGCCGCGAAAATTCCACTTTGTCCCCGTCCGTTTTCAACTCCACAGCCCGGCGTTCCACGTAACCGGTAATCCGCTCCAAGGCGTCACGGCTGGGGAATGAAAGATCATCCAAGCTTTGCCCGAAAAGCTCGTGTGCCAGTTCGTTGGCAATGGCGATGTCATCGAGGGTGGTTTCGATGTATTCGCCGAACTCGGGATCATGCTTCCGGGGCCGTTGCTTTTGGTGCAGGAACGTCACGGCCAAGATCAGATTCAGATATTTGGGATGATCCCGCCGGAATGCCAGCCGGTCATCCCCGTAAGAAAGAAGCGGCTCGAACGGGTTCACCACCGCCACGGGGTCCGAGCCGGACTGGCAGCTTAGCAGCCGTTGGAACGCGTGATGCTTTGCCAACACGGTTTCGCGGGCTTTGCGCCGCTTCCTCCCTTCCAGCGTGTGGCTTTGCCTCTGGGCTTCAAGGATGGCTTTTGTCTGCTCGGGGCTTTCATCGACCGAGAGCAATACATACCGGCTTTTGGTTTCCGGGTCGGTGTCGGGATTGGTCGTCGTTTCAAAAACGGCCGTTGGTCCATAAACCGTGTTGAGCTGGGTTTCCAGCCGTCCACTCAGCGCGTTCTTGATCGTGGATTCAATGACGAGCTTCTTTTCGCTGATCAGATTGCGCAGTGGGTAGCGGGCTCCTTCCGCTCCCGCCACTTCCGCGATCGCAAGGCACTTGTGCCGCAACGAGTCCTCGCCTTTGTAAAACAGGGCTTGGCCGGTCAGTGAGGTCAACTTGATCAAGTCTTCATCGGGACACAACGACAACACCGCATCTTGCAAATGGCTTTTCCCCGCCCCGGAGGAGGAGAGGATTTGCACCGCAAGGGGATCGTCCATTTTCCGGCTCGTCATCGCCAAGTAAAGAAGCAGCCGGTTGGTTTCCTCTCCGATAATGCCGAGCTTGCCAAAGTCCCGTTGCAACTCGCCGACAATGTCGGGATTCTTCGCCATCCGCATGGCTTCCAGCCGGTCGGCATCAGGGACCAGCGCGACACTGGAACCGGATTGATTTTCCAGCCGTTGGGCAACGAACTTTTCCAATGCGACCGTCATCCGCCCCATGTCGGCCTCAATCGTCTCGACCACTTCCCGAAACAGCCTCGCCGCCTCCGCAATAAATCCCTTCCTCGAACGCGACAGGTAAAAATCCACGGTATCAATATGAAAGTGCGAGCCGCACGGGCGTTGCTGTGACGCTTGACCCGGATTTCCAGCCTCGTCAGCAAGTGCCCGCACGGTCGCCTTGAGCCTGCCAGCAGAGGGTTTCTCAACCGCACACAGCTCGTAACAGCGGCCCCCAACGGACAGCGTGAACCCTTCCGGCGTCAGCGTGATTTCTTCTTTTCCAGCCGTTTCTTTTCCCTGTGCCGCCTGTACCTGGGGGAGCAAGGCACAAAACTCTTCCGCCGTCCTCGACAGAAAAAACGCGTTCGCATCCTTCACCCCTTCCGGCCAGATGATTCGTTCGACCCGCATCGCAGGGTTCATTTTCAAACGTTCCGTCAGCTTGTCCGCCGCCTCCTGCCCGCGTGCGTCCGCATCGAGCGCGAGGATGATTTCCGTTACCCCGGAAGCTTCCAGCAATCGCTCATGTTCCGGCGTCCATCCGTCCTTGCCGTAAAGGCTGGTCACATTGTGGAACCCTGCCGCCCAAACGCTCATCGCATCAAAGAGGGCTTCCGTAACGATCAGGGTCCGGTCCGGGCTACCGATTGTCGGACTGTCCGCCATGACGCCCATGCCATTGAAAACCCCACGATGCGCCCCTTTCAAATACAAGTGCCGGGGCTGTTCAGCCGTGAGCCTCCGACCGTAAAGGCCAACGACGCTCCCTTTGTTTCCGTTCGCCTCGCTCCCGTAGATCGGGACAATGACACGCCCGTAAAAACATTCGTTGCCTTTCTCGTTCAAGATCCCGATGGCCTTCAACTCCTCGATGACTTCCCCGGACTTGGGCAGCGCGTTTTTCAGCGTCCCGTTGCAATAGCCGACTTGGAATGTCTCCAACATCGCCGGATCATCCAGTCGGCGGGATTTCATGTATTCCAGTCCCGCCCGGTCTTTGTGGAGTGTCTTGGCATAAAACCCCGCCACCCTCGCAAGCAGCTTGGCCCTCGTCTCCTCGTCAACAACCGGGGAAGAAGGCTCTTTTTCTCCAGCCGTGGGAAGCTCGCTTGCCCGCATCACTCCGGGGATCGACCCGCAAAGCTTCAATGCCGCCTCATGGTCGCTCAAGTTTTCTTTCCTCGCCACGAACTGGATCACATTCCCGTCCGCATTGCACGACGGACACCGGAACAACCCTTTCGCCGGCGTCACACGCAGGGAAGGGCTCGTATCCGCATGGAACGGGCACAACCCGACAAAGTCCTTCCCCTCCCGCTTCAACGCGATCCCGTAGCCTTCCACCACTCGAACGATGTCCGTGCCCCTCTTGATCTGGTCGAAGTCGGGATTCATGCGTAGCGATAAATTTCCGCATCGTTCCATTCCAGAACCGTGCGCCGTTCCTTCCATCGGTAATCGACATGGTGCCGGTTGAGCACTCGCTCGATTTCCTCCCACTTCCGGCATTGCCAGATCATCCACGCCCAGCCCGGACGCTCCCCATCGTGCGGCCTCAGCAAAAAGTGGGTTTTGCGGTTGTGCCTCCTCCTCAACTCCCGCTCAAATTCCGGCCACCGGTCCCGTTCCAGGTATGCAAGACGGTCGGTGGTGATTTCTTCAAAAGGCGTCAAGAAGGATTGCATTGCCCGATAGTGGGCAATATACTGCCCACATGCAAGCCGTTTTTTCTTCCGTCCTTTACAATGTGGATATGGCAAAAGCTGCATCCCGACTCCGTGAACTGCGCGAACGCGCCGGTCTGACTTTACGTGAACTCTCCCGCCAGATCGGCGAGGACCACTCCAATGTTGGCTATTGGGAACGCTCAGGGAAGATCCCGCGTTCCGATGTCCTCATGCCCATCGCCAAATCCCTTGGCGTCACTGTCGAGGAACTCCTCGGCGAAGCTAGGCCCAAGCGTGTGCTTTCTCCGGGGGGCCGGATGCGTCAGCTTTTCGAATCCGCCTCCAAGCTGCCTCGCAGCCAACAGGAAAAAGTCTTGGCCGTCCTCGAACCTTTCGTCTCTGCCCACGCCAATGGCCTCTAATTCTCCCATGCCCGACTCCATCGCCGCCCTCATCCTCACCGTCCGCGAGCACAAGGTCCTGCTCGATTCAGATCTCGCCACCCTCTACGGCGTGCCGACCAAACGCTTCAACGAAGCCGTCAAACGCAATGCCTCCCGCTTCCCTCAAGATTTCATGTTCCAGCTCACCAAAGACGAGTTCGAATCTTTGAGGTCGCAATTTGCGACCTCAAACACGGGCCGCGGCGGACGCCGTTACTTGCCTTTCGTTTTTACAGAACACGGAGCTCTCATGGCTGCCAACGTCCTCAACAGCCCCCGTGCCGTTCTGACCAGCATTTCCGTTGTCCGTGCCTTTCTTCGCCTGCGTGGCCTCGCTCTCTCCGTCGAGGAACTGGCCCGCAAGGTCGGTGTTCTCGAAAACCACTACGACGATCAGTTTAAAATCGTCTTCGATGCCATCCGCCAGCTTCTCGCCCCGCCCGATCCGCCACGCAAACGCATCGGGTTCCACTCCGAGGACTGACCGGCAGTCCCGGATATTTCTTCTTTTCCCAGCCGTTCAACCCGACCGCTTTTTTAACCGAGCGGCCTTCGGGTCGGGTGGGGTGTGCTCGTGTTTGATGCCTGCTTGGTTGTGGCTGGTTGAGGGGAAGTCAATCGACCGGGCCGCGTTCTCCGGGCCGTTTTGTGTGCATACATGTTCACTTGTTTACATAAGCTTACACCTTTTCCCGGACAGAAGCTCAAAACTGGCAAAATATATGGTAACTTGTGTACACGGCAAGCGCACTTATCGCGATACACTATGCCCGATTAACTCAGTTAAGGGGTATAGTGTCCATTTTTCAAATTCCCATGCTGCCCCGCTTTTTCGCTTACAGTTCTATGTCGCGATTGATTTCTGCGCTTTTTCGATCTGCTCCGTAGTTTCTTTATAACTTAAACCCTTCGCCTTATAACGCTATAGCTTTTGCTGTTTATTAGGTAATCGGATAAAACTACCCAGCTTTTCCGCAACATGCTTTCGTCTTCCGCCCCGATCCGCACGGACAGCGGGCATTTCTGGCCGCTCCGCTCAGGTGGACCGTTGGTATGGGCGGTGGCATTACCGTGACCGTGGCGGCGTTTTCTGCCCCAGCATTCACGCAACTGACTTTCAGACTCTCCCGCAGGAAAACGACCAGCCATTGCCGCAGGCTTGCCCCCTTGGGGACCCTTGCCCGAAGATCGGCAACCAACGCCCGAGGAAGTGCCAATTTGACCTCTTCCACTCCCCGGCTTTCCTTCAACGCTTTCCGCTTTTTCGCCATCCATCGCCGTTGATAGACCTTCCGGACTTCCTTCTTTTCCTCCTCAGTCATCCCCAAAACTGGGCCGCTTTGTCAACATTGTCAACATGCTTCCGAGTGCCGGTTGTTGAGCTGAAAGATTTCCCCTGACGTTGCTCTGAAAGTAGGGCAATAGGCTTATTTCAAGCGGGATACATATGTTTTCGCCGCCTGCTTTCGACTCGTGAACAGCTCCCAAAGGGCGTTTTTTGTCAACATTGTCAACGTGTTTTCCTATCGTATCTTTTTTTGTTCTAGGATATAAACAAGGTAACGCGGACAGCCACCCCGCCGCCGCTCGCGCGGCGTGCGGGGTGGCTTGTCCGTCGCTCGCTTCGCTCTCCCCGCCAACGCGGGCCGGGTGAGGTCAGATTCCGGGACGTAGCTTCCAGCTCTTGGCAGGTTTCCAGTTTTGGCCAGGCGTTCGCCGGTCTGCTCGGTTGTTGAAGGTGGCGAGGGTGTGCCTGTTCGGGAGGGCCGGTCCTCTCGGGCACCTCGGCTTGCTTTTCCGTTGCTCTCGCAACTCGGCCCCTCTGGGGTTTGTCATGACTGGGGGATGATCCCCCAGCCCCCCGGATTGTTCTTATCGTACTATCGTAGTACGGCGCTACGATAGCGCGATATTTTAGACTTCCCCGCTGCACCGGATGTCAAAATGAATAAGCACGAATGCGTTTCGGATTTTTGAAATGGACACCCAACCCCTTAGCCAAGGCAAGGTTTTTGAGCCCTGCCGAATATGTACGAATCCCATTCGCGGTTGTTCGTGCTTATTGGCTGGAAAAACTCTCCACCGTCACATTTGTGCGAAAATGCACGAATGGTCAAACCGCAGAACATATAACCTACAGGCCCGGAATCTTCTCTTCCTTTCCATTCCGCCTTTCCTCTTCGTTGAATCTCAGAATATCAGCTCTCTTTTTGGAACATTTCTCTCTATTGTTTTGATCCAGTCATTCGCCTTCTTATTACCAAGACTTTTGGCAATCTTAAACCATTTGTAGGCACGCAGCTCATCATACGCGGACAGTTCATAGTATAATGCTAAATCGTACGCCGCCTTATCATCACTCTTTTCAATCGCGAGATTTTCGAGACGCGAGCGCTCTGCGGGCATCAGATAATGTGCCTCGCGTGTAGTCGGAGTCTTTTCGACATGATATAGCACGCACCCAGACAGTGCCGCAACTAAAATATAAAGAGACAAGCCTTCAATTATCTTATTCTTCGTTAAGTAATTTGTTATCTTCATGACCTGCTGTTTATTTATTAAACGACACCGGACCACGCCCTCCTGTGTACTGGTCGGTTACACCACTTCCAAGTAGGCCTGTAGACGTGGAGTAGTTGTGGTAACCATCGACTCCAGTAACAGGGGTTCCCGTAATATCGTGCACTTGTTCTGCAAATGGCTTATTTCCGTTAAAGGACGTTCCCGAGCCACATTCTTTCATTCGGATTGGCTGCTTTCCATCCCATCCGGCGTCTTTTGCTCGATCAATGAAAGCCTGTGGAGATAGCGGACGGCCAGTCTCGTCCAAAGGTCCATTACGGCTTCCTTCACCTGCCGTAGTAAACTCGTTCGGATTTGAAGGAATTGCATTCGCTGCGGCAATCCTACTGGCTTGTGCCGGATCACTTGGATTGTAGAGGATTAAGTTTTCCTTCAATCCCAACGGGTCTATTCCATTAACCGGATTATTGCCGACATATCGATAAGTATTTAGGTCTCCACCCTGAAACCCAATGGAATCCATCTGGAGGAACCGCCCAAGTTGAGGCGAGTAGGCGCGAGACCTGTAATGGTAGAGACCTGTTTCGGGATCAAACTCTCTTCCCGTGAACAAAAATGGTGTGGAAGGGATGTCAATGACGTTCCCGCTGCCATCCTTGACAGTTGGCTTGCCAAACGCATCGTACGTATAGCTCTCGACGATCACTCCGCTTGCGCTTGTCAAAGCAGTCACATTTCCTAGTGCATCCCGCTGGTAGAAATACACGCCGGTTCCCTTGATTACTTCCACCGGATTATCGATCCCTCTGGCATAAATGTATTTGGCTGTCAGGTTGCCCGATCCGTCCCGTTCTTCGATCAGGTTCTGACCCGAATACACATACTTCGTCACCGCCCCATTAACGTTCTTCTCAATCCGGCGTCCGAGGGCATCATACTTGTATGTGGCACTTGTTCCGATCTTACCAGCAGAGATGAGATGTCCATCTTGGTCATATCCATACGTCCAAGCCCCATCGCCTGCGAGGTTCCCATTCGCGTCGTAAGAGTATGAATTATTAAGATCAATCTGCGTGTATTGATTCAGGATATTGACCGTATAGTTTGTTGTCGTCAGATTATCTACGACAATCAGCCTGCTACCAAGAGCATCGTAGCTGTAACTTACCGCCCTGCTCTCCCCGATTGCCAAATCATACCCGTCTTGAGGATTACTCACCCCGTATTTGACTCCGATGAGTTGGTCTGTTCCGTCATACTGAAACACATCGCCATTCGCGTTGGCGTATTTTACCCACATGCGGTTGCCGACTTTGTTGTAGCCGTATTCAAAACTCTGAAGCACTGTGGCGGGATTAGCCGTCTGCCGCAGGGCGATTTTCGTCACCCAGTTGCCATCGTTGTATTCATAGACTGTTTCCAGCCCGTTCGGGAGACTCTTCTTTGTTAACCGGCCCGCATCGTCGAAGGTGTAGTCGGCGATAGCTGCATTTGCTCCGTTTTTGATACTTTCGAGCATTCCCCTGCTGTTGAATCCGTACTTGGCCACTTCCGATGAGGGATAGGTGATCTGGTTCACTCTCTGGGCTCCGTCGTAGGAATACGAGACCGTATTCCCTTCTGCATTGATCGCAGTTACTTGATTTGCTGCATTGTAGGTCATTTCAATTTGCGAAACGGTCGCGCCTCCAGCAACCTTTGACAGACTGGTTAATCTATTTGCATCATCATAACTGCTTGAAAACACCGTACTGCCTGTTCCCTGCCAGGTTTTGTTGGAGAGTCGGCCAGCGTCATCATAAGCAAACGTGGTTTCTTCGCCTCCGCGTTTCGTAACCTTCGTTAGATTCCCATTGGCGTCGTAGTCGTAACTTTTCTGATTATTGTCCGGGAACACCCAGGTCTTTGTCTGGTTCACGGCATCAAACGTGTACGAGAACTCACGACCGAGCGCGTCGGCAATCATCGTGACATTACTCTCTGTATTGTAGGTAAAAGCCGTCGCATTATTCAGCGCGTCCTTGATCTCGGTTACCCGCTGGAGCTTGTCATAGCTTCTTTGCGTGGACCGTCCTTCGGCATCCGTCACCTTTGTGAGATTTGCCATGGTATCATATTCAAAAGCCGTCTCGTTAGCGAGAGGATCAATTGTCTTGCTCACTTTGGAAAAATCATTGTATTCCCTTTTCCACTCTTTCCCCAGAGGGTTCGTCACCTTCGTGAGGTTGGCAGACCCGTCGGACGCGTATTCAAATGCTGTCACCTTTCCGGCGGGGTCTGTAATTCGTGATACCAGCCCAAAGTCATCGTAAGTAAACGCGACTTGGTTGTTGAGACCATCCGTCGTCGCAGCAAGAAGTCCCATCGCTCCAATTGTCGTATAGGTGTTAGTGCCGGTCGTTTGACCGAGTCCATTGGTCTGGGTGAGAATATTGCCAGCGGAATCATATGTCGCTTCAAGCGTGTGCCCGAGGGGATCAGTCATTTTAGTCGGAAAATTGTTCCCGGCATACTCAACCGTCCACGCCTTGCCCACCGGGTTAGTGATCCTGAGCAGGTTTGACTGGGCGAAGGCGTCCGCGTTGGCCAAGTCGTAGGCAAAGCTCGTGATTTTCCCCAGTTTGTTTTGGATGCTCACAGGCAGCCAAATGGCATTGTTGGTGCTCTGCGTCCAATTCCCCAGTGCATCAGTCATGGTTTTTGTTGTCTGGTTGTTGGTGAGAGAGGCAGTCGTCGCTTGTGCGAGCGAATCTGTCTTGACGAACGTCACGTTCGGATTTGCCTGTCCCTGAACTGACGTCTCCGTATACGTATAATTGTTCTCATATCCCATCGGACCGGTGACCTTGGTAACCTTAAACTTTCCAGTCTGTCCGTATTGCCCATTGTATGTGACTTCCACCTTTCCGCCGTTGGCGTAGGTGATTCCCGTCAACCATCCAAGGACCCATGCGGAATTGTCGGGACTCGTTGACGTGTGGTAGTTGTAGGAGAGGACCTGCCCGTTGGTTACTCCAACGCCGGTGAGCAGGTTGTTGGTGTAGGTGTATTTTAGATGCGGGCGCAAAAAAGAAGGCAGGCATGGGTTTTTCCTAAACTATTTGTATGCAATTGATGTGCAATATGATAGGCATAGCTTATGCGAAATATTGTGATCCCTGAACCACTCACACAAAACGGTCTTTTCGACACCGAGAAGTTTGGATGGTGGCACACTCAGCTCGCCCCCGAGGCGTTTCGTCGGCTGAGCAACGGGATGGAAGGGGTATTTCGCGCCAGCATTCTCAAACTCATGCCCGCAGCGGAAATCGGAGAGGCATTCGATCCGCAAATCGGACGGCCGACCAAGGAACTTCATGCCATGTGCGGATTGTTGCTGTTGGGGGAGTACCGCAACTGGACGGTGGAGCAGACGGCGAATGCATGGTGTTTCGATGCCTCGGTGCAATTTGCACTCAATCTTCCGCGTGACAATCAGGTCATTTGCGAACGCACGGTGGACAATTACCGGCAGGTGATTCGAGAGAGTGAAGCGGCGCAGACGATCTACGAGAACGTCACGAGCGCGATTGTCCGGGAACTGGGCCTGTCGATCAAGAAGCAGCGTCTCGATAGCACGCATATCTTCAGCGATATGGCGCGATTCGGTCGTTTGAAACTCCTGGCTGTGACCACCAAGCGCTTTCTCACCCAACTCAAGCGTCACGATTTGGAGAGCTACCAGGCATTGCCCGAGGAATTAAAGGAGCGCTACGAGGCAAGTGAAAGTCGGCTTTTTGGGATGGGAACCAAAAGCACGCGCCCCTACGATCAATCGATCCAGGAGGTGGCTGAGGATATAGCGAACCTTATCGCCCGCTTTGGCGAGAACGAGAAGATGAACGCCCGCCCGAGTTTTCAGGCACTCACCCGCGTGTTTTCGGAACACTGCGAAGTGACCGAGACACAGCTGGCCGTCGTGCAGGCTAAAGCATCGGACGCCAACGGACAAAGTTCACAGGTGATGCAGAATCCCTCGGATTTAGATGCCGGATATGATGGTCACAAAGGCCCGGGATATAAGGCTCAAATCTCCCAGGCCTATGACATCGGCGAGAAAGGGCCTGGGATTATTGCGGCATGCCTTGCGCAGAGCGCAGCGAAGAGTGACGGTGGATCACTGGCCCCAGTGCAGGATCAGCAACAACGGATGGGAACGCTGCCAGGGCTGCAACTCACCGACACGTCTTACGGGAGCCAGGCTAATGTGGAAATGAGCGCTAGCATCGGCGTCAAGCTGGTCTCGCCCGCTGCAGGAACAGT
>Ga0194063_10002050_pt1 | contig 12744 bp, 11 predicted proteins | sample SepL3720m_MetaG_FD_155459 | JGI IMG/M metagenome (GOLD analysis project Ga0194063, IMG submission 155459) | Anoxic zone freshwater microbial communities from boreal shield lake in IISD Experimental Lakes Area, Ontario, Canada - Sep2016-L373-20m | ecosystem: Environmental > Aquatic > Freshwater... | reverse complement strand
CCCGATGAATCAAATCAACAGCCTGACCATGGTGAATCGGCATTGAGCCATGCGCCCCAGCAATAAAGAGCTCTTTGTAGTGTATAACATTTGTGTCCAAAGGCACAATACTTTTATCTTTTGGCAACCCGCCAAAAAAGTTGATGCGGGCACGATTCTTCGCCATGTGTATCGAATCTGTTTGCGCCTCAGGCGATGGATTTGAAGTGAAAATTACATCCGCTCCAAGTCCGCCAGTCTCTTCAAGCACTCTTTCAATCGAATTTTCCTCGCTTGAGCAAATAAACACGTCGGCGATTCCAAGTTCCTTCGCCATCTTGAGTCTCGGCTGTGAACGGTTGATTAGAATTACCTTAGCCGCACCCATAATCTTAGCAACTTCGCAAAGCATCAAGCCAATCGGGCCTGCGCCAATCAATACGACCGTGTCATTTAGCTTAATCGGCGAAAGTTCAAGCGCATTGAGAACACACGCAAGCGGCTCTGCGAGAGCACCCTCTTCAAAACTCACGTGATCAGGAATTTTGTGCACTGGTCCGAAATTCACAACCGTTCGATTTAACAGCACGTACTCGGCAAACCCGCCAGGGAACTGATATCCCATAGCATAGTTGATTTGGCAGTTGTTGCCGATACCTGCTTCGCAAAACACACATTCCCCACAGGGAACATCTGCGCCGATTGCAACTCTGTCGCCGGCTTTAAACTTAGTAACGTTCTTGCCTACTTCCACAACTTCGCCTGACATCTCATGCCCTAGAATTTGGGGAGTTTGAACTCTTGAGTTGCCCGAATGAAAAATCCGAATGTCCGAACCGCAAACCGCGCACGCGCGAACCCTAAGGAGCACGCTATCGTCGTCCACTTTCGGGGTTTCAATTTCATGTACTACCATTTTATCAATACCTTCATATACTGCTGCTTTCATACTAATTACCTCCATTTAATCCGCAAAGGCCCGAAACCACAGAAAGCAACTTTCACCAAAACTGCTATAACGTATCCTTCGCGATAATTTCTATTCCTTCATTTTTCTGCTTTTCAAAACCTATTTCAACTTAAGAAAGTCATATGCTGAACATAACCTTGTTATAAAACGCGCTACGGTCGCGCATCATTTCCAGCACTTGCTTGTGTTGGCTTAGCGCCACCCTGTGTGTAATGAACGGCTTCACATCTAACAACCCCGAAGTCATGGCATCGATTGAGAGTTTCCAGTCGTTCTTTGGAATTGGCGAATAGCTCGAATTCCATGTGCCCGAAATCTTGAGTTGTTTGCGAAGCAACTCCCAGTAAGCTTTTTGCGAAAGTTTCATTTCGCCAGCTGGATTACCCATCGCCACGACACGACCAAACGCCCTCGCGGCAAACAGACACTGCTCCAAAGTCTTCGATACTCCCGCGCCTTCCACGCAAACGTCTGCACCCTTCCCTTCGGTTAGGCGACTAATTTCCTCGATAGCATCTAGTTCCATTGAGTTGATTACGTTTTCGAAACCCAACTTTTGCGCAAACTTGATTTTCCCCTTATCGATATCGACAAGAATCGTCTTATACGCGCCCCAGGCCTTAGCCCAGCTCGCAAGCATCAAACCTATCGGACCCGCGCCAAAAATCACAACCGTGTCGCCAATTTCAATTTCCGCTTGCCTTAACGCATGCACCGCAACCGCCGCTGGCTCAGCCATTGCCGCCTCTTCAAAGCTGAGTGCGTCGGGCACCATAACCAAATTCCACAACGGCACCGCGATGAACTCGGCGAAACCGCCATCGCAACGCGAACCAAAGTAGTTGTAATCCTTGCACTGAGCGAACTCCCCAATTTGGCAGAGGTCGCATTTGCCGCACGGCAACAACGGAAAAACCGCAACTTTTTTATTTAATAACTCTGGCGCGACGCCAACACCAAGTTCGACAATCTCGCCCGCAAACTCGTGACCTGGGATTGTGGGAAAATTATATGTGCCTTTTTCAAAAATTCTCGGAATATCCGAGCCGCAAACGCCGCTCGCCCGAATTTTTACGAGGACTTCGCCACTTTTTGGCGTTGGCTTCGCCACATCCTCCAACCGCAAATCGCCTATCGCATGCAAAACTAGTCCTTGCATAAACGCACCTCCACCCTAGTCCTTAACGAACTGACGCCAGTATTCGACCGACGCCTTCGTGTCTGCCAACACATTAAAATCAGTGTCCCAATGCTCGCGGTGCCCAATCTCAAACATCAAAATTGTCTCCTCACAACCGCCCTTTTCAAGGGCATCCAAGACCTTGTCGCCGTGGACAATTCCTTGCGTGTTGTACTCATCGGTAAACGGCCAATGATTGCTCTTATGCAAAACAGTTTGTTGCAAATGAACGATCGGCGAATACTTGCCCAACTTTTCGAGCCAAGGATACGGATCCCTCTGCTGCGGATGAGGCGCGTGGCCAGTATCTAGGCAAATTCGCATTGGAACGCCGCAGTTTTCATTCACGCGGTTCATAAGATCCAACGACTCTTCGACGGTATTCCCCATTTCTCTAGGCACAGACATTGGTTCAAAAATCAAGCAGTCATATCCTAGGTCTTTAGCATAAAACGAAATTTCCTGCCAGCCCTTAATTCCTTCATTAGTTATGAATTCTCTTTTCTCAACATCATCATATGTCGGAAATGTCATAATCCCAAAGTGTGATCCACCGCTCTTCGCACCAAGGTCCGCACCCATTTTGAAGAATGTCTTAAACCACTCAACATAAATCTTGCGCGCCTCTTTATCAGGATGCATCAAATGATTAATCCTCGTATACGCACTCGTAAAAATCGAGTCCACTTGAAAGCCGTACTTCTCCTTCGCCGCCAAAACCCTGTCCAAATATGACTTCCTATAATCCTCTGGCAAACTCGGGTTGCACAGGTCCGCAACAAACTGAACCGACTTCAGTCCAAACTCCTCGCCAACCATCTGCCCCCATGCCTCGGGCTCCATATAACGGTTAATGGCAAATCCGCAATTAATACCTAATTTTGTTTTCATAAACTCTCTCCTAAATTTCAAATTCTACTTCCCTTTTATTATAGACGAATGAGCGTTTATTTCAACATTTGCCGAAAAACTTGATAAACAATCACCTCTCGCGATATAATCAAGCATGAACGCGCACAAACGCGCACAGAAGGCTAGTTGCAGAGTACAGGGAGCCCGGGGGTTGCAGGGAGCCCGGGGGTTGCAGGAAGGTCGGAGGTTGAATCAAAATGCTTAATTTAGAAAGACTGCAAGACATAACTAAAGAGTTGCAAGAAAAAAAGGCTGTGACTGTGAAATCGCTCGCTGCCAAGTACTTCGCAAGCGAGGCGACCATTCGGCGCGACCTAGAAAGTCTCGCGAGGTCGGGGTTTGTGCGTCGCACCTACGGTGGCGCAATCTTGGTCGAGGATCCGTATGCCGAGATTCCATTGAAGGTGCGCCATGGCGACCACAAACGACCTAAAGAAATAATCGCGCAACACGCCGCGCAACTTGTCGGCGACAACAAAATCGTATTCATTGACTCGAGCAGTACTGCGTTGCACATGGTGCAATACCTCAAAGAAAAAGCTGGCCTCACCATTATCACAAACGGAGCCAGGACCGCCGTCGAATGTGGCGAGACTTTAAACGGCAAAATCTACTGCACTGGTGGTATTTTGCGCGAGAACTCACTGTCCTTTATCGGAGAGGCGGCACGCCGAAACGTTGACAATTATTTCACTGATATCGCGTTTTTTTCTAATCGCGCGATTTCTCTCGAAAACGGAGTTACCGACTACAACGAAGCGGAGTCTGAACTTCGCCAATTAATGATAAAAAATACAAAAAAAGCTGTCCTATTGATGGACAGCTCTAAGTTCGATCAGAACTCGTTTTGCAAGGTGTGTTCTCTGGAAGAGCTTGACACACTAATTACAGACGTTTCGCCTTCGGCGGAATGGATTAAAAAACTCAAGGATGTGGGCACGGAGCTAATATTACCAAATTAAAAACTTTATACATGCCTAAACAGAGCATTACTTTTTATAAAGTATAATGTCTAAATAATTGCAATGTTTCGAGCTCTTTTCACGGTTTTTGAAGTCCCACCTATAGAGAGTGTTTCCTTAATCCATGTGACCTTAATTTTCTGACCAGCTCGCAAATATCTAACATCTGCACCGCCAGTATTTATACAATATAAGTCGTAAATCACTCCGCTTGTGCTTTTCATTTTTAAATGCAAAGCATCTGTTCGCACTACAGAAATAAAAGTGCCCGAGACAACTCCCGATGCTGGTTTTGGCGTAGGTGATGGTGATGGAGTAGGTGATGGTGTTGCAATACGCGTCACTACAATCTTACAAACCGCAATCTTTCCACCGTCAATTGTTTTCGCCGAAATATAGGTCGTTCCTTGAGCTTTTGCTCTCACAAAACCAGTTGAAGAAACTGACGCAATCGAACTATTACTAGAACTCCATTTTACTCCTTTGGCAGCTGAATTGCTTGGGGAAACGTAAGCATTTAGTTTTAGCGACCCAGAAACCTTTAGATTAGCAATTGACTTATTTAATGATATCTTCACATTTTTTTTAATAACTTTGATCAAACACGTGGCTTTTTTGTTTCCGCTAACTGTTACTACTGAGATTTTGGAACTTCCCGCATTTTTTCCAAAAACTCTGCCCACGGAAGAAACAGACGCAACACTATATTTCGAAGAATACCATTTGACTTTTTTTATAGTTGCGGTGTTAGGCTTTATATAAGAACTTAATTTAATAAATTGGCCTTCATAAATTGTAGCGCTATATTTGTTAAGCGATACCGAAGTGACAGGAATGGGTTTAGGCGTGGTCTTTGGAGTGGGTTTTGGCGTAGGCTTTGGAGTAGGCTTTGGAGTGGGTTTTGGTGTTGGATAATCTGATGTCATGATTAACGTACCCATTGCCGATGGTTTATACCAGGCCGTGCGTTTTGAATTCCAAGAAATTAGATATTTTCTTCCATTTGAATCAGGATTGGAATCATTAACCTGAATATCAAATCCAATCTCCGAGCCTCCATAAAGTTCCTCGACGCCATGATTTGCAGTTAATATCCTCACTTCCTGTGCATATGAACTATCTGAACCCCTTGATATCGAATTATCGTAAAAATCAGTTTCATTAAAATAACCATAACTATCTCCAGTAATATCTACAAGCTCGTCTCCATTGTCAATATACGGTCTTGAAAACCTGTAAAACGCGTCGCAATTTTCTGAATAATTAGAAGAACTATCGCAATTAAGACCATCAATAAAATAATTTACAGAATCAAAATCATACGGATTTGAGCCCAACGTGTAATTGCTTGAATCCGATACCTCAATATAAACATATATGCTAATTTCATCCCAAAGAATTTTCAAGGTCTTTATTTTTGCGCAATCTGCGGGCAATGCTGTGAGCCACTCATTATTAGCTAACACTTGATAATGATCAAGATTACTTGCAAGATTTGGTGCGTTCTTCCACATGTCCTCGTTTGCATAACCGTCGATATCAATTGCTTCAGACGCGTATAAAATTATAAGTGGTTCTTTCGAAAATGTTTCGTCAGAAGTCGCCGCATTTACAAAAGTCCTTGTTGAAAAAAAATCAAGGCTCGTGGCGAATGAAAATATTATTACTGCAATTAGAATGAAGCAAAGGTTTTTTCTCGCGTTTCTCACGTTTCTCACCCATTTCTCCACTTTTCTAAAGAAAGTAGTTTAGTCGAAACATCATCAAGAACCCAAACTGTATCAATGTTTTTATTAACGTAAAACGTTTTCCACTTTACGGCTGTTGTAATACCACGAAATTCAGTGACTGTGCTTGCCCCAACGAATACTTGAAAGAACTGTTCAGTGTTTTGATCGGCTTTAAGATCAGGAAAACCGACAATTTTTTCAATAATCGTACTTCCACTTTTCGCAGCCTTTTCACCGTAAACTGAAATTTCCGGCACCTTACTATCTAGAAGTCTTAACACTTTTTCAACCGAGCCATCATTCAAAAAGTTTGGGGGAACAGTAGCCTTTGCAGCTTCCCCGACTAATGATTTCACAATCGTTTTATTGTCGATGTAGATTTGAGGTTTTGCTATAAAAAAGGCATTTACAAAAATTGCGATTGCAATCAAAAAGATTAATAATAAGATACTAATAATAATCCACTTTGCTTTCTTTTTTTTAATCATAACGCACCTCCATTTCATTTAATCATTTTATTTATATTTTAGAAATTCTCCTTATCGCCTCAGCGGTATTTTCCTTGCTACCGAATCCCGTGAGTCTAAAATAGCCTTCGCCGTTTTCACCAAAGCCCGATCCTGGTGTTCCCACAACATGACAGTTTTCGAGCATGAAGTCAAAGAATTCCCAAGACGAAAGATTGTTTGGCGTCTTGAGCCAAACATAAGGCGCGTTGATTCCGCCGAAGACTTCGTAACCCTTATCTTCGAAACATTTGCGGATAGCGTTGGCGTTCTCCATATAATATCCCACCAACGCTGCAACTTCCGCCCGCCCCGCATCCGTATACAACGCCTCGGCCGCCTTCTGAATCACGTACGGCGCCCCGTTGAACTTAGTACTTTGCCTGCGGTTCCACATGGCGTGCAAATTTGCCTGCGCCCCGTCAGCGAAAGTTGCTTGAATGTCTTTCGGCACCACCGAGTAAGAACAGCGGGTGCCGGTAAAACCGGCGGTCTTCGAGTAAGATCTGAACTCGACCGCCACCGAGCGCGCGCCATCGATTTCGTAAATGCTATGCGGGATATCAGGATCCGAAATATAGGCCTCGTATGCTGAATCGAAAAGTATGATAGCATTTTGCGCGCGCGCGTATTCAACCCAAGCGGTGAGCTGCGCTCGGTTAAGGGCGCTGCCGGTTGGGTTGTTTGGCGAGCAGAGATATATTATGTCCATGCGCTGCTCGCCAGCCGCCGCTATATCGCCTCCGGCATGGCCTTTACCTTCCGCCGCTGTCGGCGGCACAGGTGGTGCGAACCCAGTTGCCGCAGAGCACCCTATGTATTGTATCGCGTCAATGTTTCCCGCGAGGATATTGCTATCTAAATAAACTGGATAAACGGGGTCAGGAATCCCAATCACATTTCCGCCACCAAACATATCCGTGAAATTCGCGGTGTCTGATTTCGCGCCATCGCTCACAAACACCTCGTCTGCCTGGATGTTTGCGCCCCGCGCCTGATAATCGTGCTTCGCAATCGCTTCTCGCAAAAAATCATACCCTTGCTCAGGCCCATAGCCGTGAAAGCCTTCGCGCGTAGCCATCTCATCAACGGCCTTGTGCATCGCGTCCGTGCACACCTGCGGCAACGGGTTTGTAACGTCCCCAATCCCCAGCCTAATAACATCCGCCTCGGGATTCGCCGCCTTAAACTCGTTGACCTTGCGCGCAATGGTCGAAAACAAATAACTTTCCTTGACTTTCCTAAAGTTGTCATTCAAAATTGCCATCTCTAAATCTCTCCCTCAAAAACTTTTACCGCCGGCCCCGTCATGTAAACGACCTCGCCGCCCGTGTAATCAATCCTCAACACTCCGCCTAAAAGTATAACATCCACACTCGCATCTGTCATTCCCAATTCCCGCGCCGCAACTGCAACCGCGCACGCGCCAGTCCCGCACGCCAACGTCTCGCCCGAACCCCGCTCGTAAACGCGCATCCGAATCACTCCGGCGCTCTCCACCTTCGCAAATTCCACGTTTACCCCTTGCGGGAACAAAGGGGCCTGCTGAATTAGTGGCCCGTATCCTAGGACGAGCTCGTCAGTTATTGGCTCGTCATCCGTCAAAAAAACAACAGCATGCGGATTTCCCATCGAAACACAGTTTAATTTGAAGATCCGCGGCGCAAGCATCGCGCCTCCTGACGCAACTCCGCCTCCGACCGTGACATCCACGCCCATAGTCTCAACGCTAAACTCCGGCGCGCCCATGTTTACCTTGGCCGCCGTAACTTCGCTCGCCTCAACAACTAAATCGAGCGACTTAATTCCCGAAAGGGTCTCAATGGTGATAGAGTTTCGCGCCCCTCGCGAAGTCGCACTTGCCTCCACGTCGATCATCCCATTATCATAAACATATTTCCCGACGCACCGAATGGCGTTGCCGCACATCCTGCCCTCTGAGCCGTCAGCATTAAACATCTGCATTCTGAAATCGGCCATCTCGGACGGCAGAATCAGCACAAGCCCATCGCCGCCAACGCCAAAATGCCGATCGCTCAGCTTAATCGCTAGTTCCGCAAGCTGCGCGGGCCCAGGGATTTGCTCCTCGAATCCGTTAACATATATATAGTCGTTGCCCGCTCCGTGCATCTTTGTAAATTTCATATCTTCGCCTCCTGTACTTGAATGTTATTTTACTACATGCAGGTCCGAGGTTGCAAGAAGGTCCGAGGTTGCAGGAAGGTCGGAGGTTGCAGGAGGGTCGGAGGTTGCAGGAGGGTCGGAGGTTGCAGGAGGGTCGGAGGTTGCTGCTCTCAGGCCATCGCCGTCAGGACGCCGAGGTCCATCTTGCCTTCGATAACTAGTTCGGCGATGCGTTTGATCGGCATACGCTGGTTCATGCTCGCAGTACGCATGGCGTTGTATATTTCTTCTTCCGTTGATTCTGGGTTCGCGACAATGAGCATGCTTTTCGCGCGCTCAATAAACTTGCGACTCTCAAGCGAATCGCTCAGTTTTGAGATTTTGCTCTCCAAGTTACGGATGAGCTTTGCTTGCTGGAGTGTTATGTCTATAGCACTTAGTATCTGGATGCGCGACATCGGCTTTTCAACGAGAACTACATTCATCTCGTCAACTAGATCTTCGCAGTATACGCGCTCGCTCGATGATACTAACATTATTACTGGACAGATGTTGTCCGCACAAATTATTGATGCAAGTTCCCGTCCTGTCATATCGGGCAGTGTATAGTTAATCATTATGAGTTCGGGCACATGCGCCCTAACCATTCTCAAGGCATCGCCGCCCGAAACATGAGTACCTATAACTGAATAACCTTCAGATGACATTATGGCGCTCAACTTTTCGTTAGTTTCGTCGCTCCCAGTGACCAACGATATCCTAACAGAGTTCATATAAATCGCCTCTTTCAAGATTCCAAAGGACTCTAAAATTAAAATTTCGCTAAGTAGTTATCCAGTTCCCATTGGTGGACAGTAAGCCTGTACTTATTCCATTCGTTTTCTTTTTCCGTTGTATACAAATCAAACACATGATCCCCAAGAACTTCGCGTACCAAAGGATTTGCCTTCATCTCTTCAACTGCTTCCATAAGGCTGCCTGGCAGGCTTTCGATGCCTTCAGCGGCGCGTTCATCGGCCGACATAGCGAAGATGTTTTTGTTCACCGCTGGCGGTGGAGTCAAATTCTCCTTAATACCTTTTAGGCCTGCGGCCAACATCAAAGCAATCGCCAAATATGGGTTGCATGAAGGATCTGGGCAACGAAGCTCTACGCGAGTTCCCGCACCGCGTGCTGCTGGGATGCGGATTAAAGGCGAACGGTTTTTGCCTGACCACGCAATATAAACAGGCGCTTCGTACCCTGGAACTAGGCGTTTGTATGAATTGACTAAAGGATTAGTGACAGCTGCAATCGACTTAACATTTTCCATTAAGCCCGCTATATATGCGTATGCGTCCTTGCTTAGCTCAAGCTCGTCGCTTGGATCAAAAAACGCATTCACTCCGCCCTTACTAAGCGACTGATTTGCATGCATTCCCGAACCGTTGATTCCAAAAATTGGTTTTGGCATGAAAGTCGCATAAAGCCCGTGTTTTTGAGCTATAGTCTTTACTACTAATTTGAAAGTCATGATGTTGTCGGCAGTCGTCAGAGCGTCATCGTATTTGAAATCGATCTCGTGTTGGCCCTGCGCCACCTCGTGATGAGATGCCTCAATCTCAAAGCCCATGTTTTCGAGCGTAAGCACGATGTCTCTACGGCAGTCCTCACCTCGATCGACCGGCGCCATGTCAAAGTAGCCGCCCTCGTCATGCGTGATTGTTGTCGGCGCGCCGTCAGCGTCAGTTACAAATAGAAAGAACTCTGCCTCGGGTCCAACATTAAGCGTGTACCCCATATCCGCCGCGTCCTTTAAAACTTTCTTCAATATATTTCTTGGGCAGCCATCAAAAGGCTTGCCATCAGTCTTGTAAACGTCACAAATGATTCTCGCTACACGACCTTGTTGCGGACGCCAAGGAAAAATCACGAATGTGTTCAAGTCTGGCATTAGGTGCATATCCGACTCTTCGATACGTGCAAAACCATCGATTGACGATCCGTCAAACATACATCCACTATTTAGAACTCTATCAAGTTGCGATGATGGGATTGCCACATTCTTGAGCACCCCAAACATATCCGTGAACTGCAACCTGATAAATCTGACGTCATTGTCCTTTACCAAATCGATAATCTCTTGCTTCGTGTAATTAGCCATAATAACTAACCCCTCTCTCGGCGTATCGCCAAACGTTTTTTGCAACATCTTGCATTTACTCTTGCATTATACATTCTAATTATGTAGGTTGTCAAATTGATTTTTAATCTTTTTTGCAAGAAAGTTTTTACCATTATTCATTTTTTAATAAAAAAGTGTTGACAAAGCAATTTTTATAGCCTAAAATGAAATTGACGACGAGGTCAGAATCATTTTTTTGGTTCTGACCGAATTGTTATATAGAAGGAGGTAATGAAAATGAATGGAATCGACAGTGTATTTGTATTCCTAAGTACCGTATTAGTTTTCATCATGACGCCAGCGCTGGCGCTATTCTATGGTGGAATGGTACGAAGCAAGAACGTTCTAAGTACGACTATGCATTCTTACGCAATGTTTGCAATCGTATCAGTGCAGTGGGTAGCAGTAGGTTACTCCCTAGCATTTGGAAACAATCTCGACGGACTATTAGGAAGTTTGATTGGCGGGGGCCAATATGCCTTTATGAACGGCGTCGGATTCGATCCAAGTTCCGTGTACGGAACCACAATCCCACATTCGCTATTCTTTATGTTCCAATTAATGTTTGCAATCATAACACCAGCTTTAATTTCGGGCGGCTTTGCAGAAAGAATTAAGTTTAAGAGTTTCTTGGTATTTATTATTCTGTGGTGTTTCCTTGTTTATGATCCAATCGCACATTGGGTATGGGGAGCAAATGGTTGGTTGTACAAACTAGGTGCATTAGACTTCGCTGGCGGAAACGTTGTACATATTTCATCAGGTGTAACCGCATTAGTCGCAGCACTTGTTCTCGGAAAGAGAAAGAACAAATCAAGTGCACGTCCGCACAACATCCCTCTGACAATACTCGGAGCAGGAATCCTCGTTTTCGGGTGGTACGGTTTTAATGCCGGCAGTGCTCTAGCGTTCAACGGAGTAGCTATGAATGCCTTCATTACTACAAATACCGCAGCAGCTTGCGGAATGATAGGTTGGGTCGCATTTGAATGGATCCGCACTAAAAAACCAACAGCTTTAGGCGCAGTATCAGGAATCGTAGCCGGTTTGGTTGCAATTACTCCAGCAGCAGGTTTCGTAAATGTCCAGGGCTCAATGGCAATCGGGCTCCTCGGCGGAACAATTTGTTACTTCGCAGTCTCGATTTTGAAGAAAAAATTCGGATACGACGATGCATTAGATGCTTTCGGATGTCACGGAATCGGTGGAACAGTTGGTGGATTAGCAACAGGGCTTTTTGCAACAGTTTCTGTAAACGCAGCAGGTGCAGATGGATTCTTCTATAGTGGAAACTTCAGTTTACTTGGGAAGCAAGCCATTGCAATAATTGTTACTTATGCATTAGCAGGCGGCATCAGTTTCATTCTCCTTAAAGTAATCGACAAAGTTATGGGTCTACGTTCCTCGGAAGAGGCAGAAGCAACTGGTCTCGACGTAGCTGACCACGGAGAAGAAGCTTACAGCGGTATAGCGTCATGAAAGATGATTTTTTCATAGAGGAGGTTATTGATATGAGAGCAAACGAAAAACCAATTACTAAAATTGATATTATTACTAGAGTCGAATCTTTTGACAAGTTGAAAGAAGCACTCAATAGAATCGGGATTACTGGCATGACCGTTAGCAATGTACTAGGCTGCGGAATGCAAAAAGGCTACAAAGAATACTACCGGGGGTCCGAGGTAGAAATAAACCTCCGCCCAAAGGTCCGGGTTGAAGTTGTTGTCTGCGAAGTGCCAGTGCAAAAGGTCGTTGACACAGCAATGGAAATTCTCCGTACGGGAAACATAGGCGACGGAAAGATCTTTGTTTCCGAGCTAGCAAACGCCTACAAAATACGCACCGGCGAATCCGGCTGGGCAGCGCTCCAAGACATAGAATAAAGAAGTGCAAAATAGCAAAAGCCTCTCGACTACTCGAGAGGTTTTTGTTTATTTGCTATTTTGACGGAATAAGTATCAATTGTCCCACGCTTATTTCGTTCACATTATTTATTCCATTTATTAGTTTTATAATGTACAAGTTTTTGTAGAAGTCAACATTGAGTTTGTTACAAATACTCACGAGGCTGTCCCCCTCCGATACAATAACACTTTTCAAATATAAAACCTTTTTTTCGCCCCAACTTGAAATCATTTTAATTTTTTGTCTGAGTTCTTTTAAAGTGTTTTCTTTATTTTCAACAGTTAACTTACCTTGGTCAATAAGACTTATAAC
>Ga0194063_10002048_pt1 | contig 12749 bp, 4 predicted proteins | sample SepL3720m_MetaG_FD_155459 | JGI IMG/M metagenome (GOLD analysis project Ga0194063, IMG submission 155459) | Anoxic zone freshwater microbial communities from boreal shield lake in IISD Experimental Lakes Area, Ontario, Canada - Sep2016-L373-20m | ecosystem: Environmental > Aquatic > Freshwater >... | reverse complement strand
CCATTGGGCTTTGCTGGTGAGGCTCTCGGGCGCATCGGTGCTGCACCAGGCTCCCCACGTGTGCTCGGAGAAAAATGCGGCAGCTTCGCGCGCGCGGTTCACGCGATCCGCCGATGCGGCGCGCCCGGTCGCGATCTCCAATGCCTCCAGCCGTTTCAAATCCGCCTGCGCGGTGCGCACGAGCGCTGACTCGCAAGCCGCGCTGCCATTGCCATCAGCCCACCAGTCCGGCCAGCCCGCCCGGTGCTCCACAATGGGCGCCGGCCAGTGGGCCACGACTTCTTGGAACCATTCGCGCGCCGTGATCAGTCGCAGCCTCGGCCGTTCCGGCTCCGCGTTCCAACGTCGCACGGCGTCGCAGATCCAAAGCCCCGGGGGTGCATTGTCATGATTCTCGCCTTGGATGCGCATTTCGATCACGTGATGCGGGCAGCCGGATTCCCCGACCTCGCGAAGATAGTCCGCCACCCGCTCCGGGGAACCCGCATGGGTGAAATCGAGCATATTTCCAGTCACGTAAATGTTTCCGAGAGAGAGGAGCACGCTGCCGCCCCCGGGCCCGGTCCAGTTCAGCACTTTCTGCCGGCGCCCCACGAGGAGCGAGCGGCATTGGTTGATCGCCGTGTCGAAATAGCGGACGCCCCGCCGAGCCAGCAAATCGGGAAGTCCCCAAGTCCAGCCGTTCACGTCGTCGTTCATCGCCGTCACGATTTCGAAGTCGTGCTTCCGCGCGAGTTGAAAGGCGTAGTCCGTGGTTTGCTCGAGCAGTTCCTGGGTGAAAAGGTCGGTGAGATGGAGGTAGAGCGCGGTCACCTCGACGCGCCCTTCGCGCACGCGCCGGAAAAACTCCGCCGCCCGCTCGGGATACCGGGCGAGGAAGGCCTTGATCGTCCACGACACCTCGCACGTCCAGCAAAAGCGCTCTCCGGGAGGCAGGGCATCGGTTGCCGTGCAGTAATCGAGCGCCTGCGCCACAAACTCCGCGTGCTTGCGGATGACCACATCCTGCGGTTCCGTGTAACCGATGTCCACATGCGTGTGATGCACCAGCCAGATTTCCCAGGGACGATCAAAGTTGTGCTTGGATTTCATAAAGTCGATGCTCGGGGATTATTTGAAACAGCCAGCGTCTTCGTGTGCGGCGATCCTACGGGCATCAGTTTTTTTTGATTGTGTCGGATCGGGGTCGAAGGCGGGCACGCAACCGGACTGTCAGTGTCCCGTTTCCGCCTTTCGATCCGCCGTGAACCGGATTTCGTTGAAGCCGTAGAAACCGGCGTGGGCATCCGGGGGCTCGCCGGGACCAAAGTTGGAATTGATGGTGAGCCGGACGGCGTTGGCCTTTACCGGGGAGAGGGCTTTGAACTCCGGGGAGTAGGATACTGCGGCGGGAGCCTCTTTGAAATTCACGTCAATCGGCTTGCTCCAAGTGCTGCCCCCGTCGGTGGAGAATTCGATAGTGGTTTCCTTGATGCCGCGATGGTTAAGGTGTGTTCTTCCGTCGACTTCGAAGGCGCGCTCGGAGAAATTCCAAAGGTAGAGACCGTTGAGGGTGTAGGTTTGGTCCAGAGAGAAGGTCACCGTCGTGCCGGGCACGAGTTTGGCCTCCGCGGCGTCGGGGGCATTCCAACGGACGCCGGATGCCCAGCCGATGTCGTTGTGCTTCGGCAGCGGCTCCGGAACGGGAAGCCCGTTGTCTGCGGCAGAAGGGTTGTCGAGCCCGACGCCGTTGATGGTATTTTGCAGGAGCCAGTATTGCCCGTCCCCGGTGTCATTCACCATGCCGCTAGCGGGGGCGGCGATGGCATCGGTGGGCTGGACAAGGATGTTTTCAGCATGGGCGAACGTGGAGAGCAGGAGAAGTGTGGCAACTGCGGTGGCGGCAAGCGGGATCGGTTTCATGGTTTGTTATGGATGGTTGGTTTATTGGTTTCGTTGACTGATGCGTGAGGAGAGGTTTCTCCGAATTCATAGGTGCGGATCCATTGTTTTGTTTCACCCGGCTTGAGCGAAATTTTCACGAACTGTTCGGGGTTGATGAAGTAGTGCCGCGCGTGAATAGCGGTTTTTTGGCCGGGGAGCGAAGTGGTGATTTTAATGAACTGCCCGGTCTCGTCGTGGCGGAGCTCCGCGGTATTCGGGCCTTTGTAGTTCGGAGGATAGTCCACCACGGCATTCATATAGGTCGGGATGCGGCCGTTGAAGAAAATCGAGCGACCAACTTGCTCTTGCTCCGGCTCCAGTCCCTTGGCGGAAAAATCGTAGGGGAACGACAGCACATAGCCGGGTCCGACCGTCCGGCCATCGAAGGCGAAACAATTGTGGGAATACTGAAAGGTGGTCAGCGGTTTCTGTCCGGTGTTCGTGAGTTCCCATGCGACGGTGATCGTTTTTCCCTCGACTTTGACGGTGGCGTTCAGGTCGTAGGCGTAGCCGTTGATGCCCTCGCCAGTCTGGCGAAAGGTGGCCCCGTCGTCTCTCCATTTGACGGTCGTTTGGGCCGGTTTCAGAATTTCGTAATTGATTGCGAAATGATAGTTTTCCGTGTCGGGGCGTTTAAGAACGCCGACGCCGACTTTGAGGAACCCCTCGCCCGGTTTGGCTTCGGTAAATCCCGGAGGACCGCCGGGGGTATTGTTATCGAACTCCGTCATCAACCCGGCGACATCCCAGGCGGTCAGTTTCTCGGGCACAAAGAAGCCATTGGCCAGCGCGTCGAAAAGGTATTCATGGCCACCGGCGGTCACGCGAAGCACGGCCGCCAGGGGCGTGAAGCGAGGGACGGTCGTGCAACGATTTTTCACCGCCAGGTCCACAATTTCCACCCGGAGATCCTCGCTGCGGAGAACCTTGCTGCCTTCGTAGTGAACGCCTTCGTCTGCTCCCGCTGTGCGGCCAAAACACAAAGCGCTCCCGGCCATCGCGAGCAGCAGGAAAAGGCGGGGGAGGATCATTCTTTTCATGTTATCAGAAATGCGTGCATTCGAAAGAAATCGCCAGATCACTTTTGTGAGACGGAGGCGTGCCAGAGGAATTTTGTGCGGTCTTCCCCGCCGATCGGCAATGGGGGATGATTAAAAAGGTACGTGGTTGCCGCAACGGCGAGCGGGATCGCGGTTGCCGGATCGACGTTGCTTTGCGCGATGCGAAAGAACCAGCCCCAGCCTCCCAAACGGTAACCCCCGACGTAGTCGAACTCTCCGGCGAGCAACAGCGTCACATGGCCGGAATCCGGCGAATCCCCGGCCAGACGCGAAGGCATTCTCCAGGTGGCCAACCCCGTCTGCTTTTCGAGGTTTTTCACAAACGCGGCATCAAACCACGCTTTGCCTGTTTCCGTGGCTGCGAGCGGTTTTGCGGCGGCGAACATCGAGAGGGTCGCCGTGACCCCCAGGTGACTGAGTCCGCTCCCTGCGAAGCTATTGTCCGCCTTCCAAGCACCATTTTCGCGATAGTAAGAAATCGCGAAAGAAAGCCCTGCGGTTTCCCACCAGATACCGCCGTTGCGGACAAAATTTTTGATGGAGTCGAGCATCTCGGACGACTGACCATTTCCTTTCGAGGGATAGCTTTCTCCATAAGGATTAATAATGGCAAACCACGGATTGGCACCTTCACGCGGGGCGAGGGCCTGGAGGAGTCCGTCCACCGTTGTGATTCGTTTCACCACTAATCCCTGATCCTTAACCAGAGTCGATTGTTCGAAACCATTGACCCAGTCGTCCGGGGTCGTTTTTGTGGAGAGGGGAGGAAAACCCGCGCCGAGATCGAGAACGCCGATCCAGGGTTTTTCTCCTCCGCGGGCGGCCGGAGCTTTGTCCGCGAGCTCGGGCGGAGGGGCAGTGAGATTTCCGCCATCGCGCGCGGGCAGCGTGAAGCGAAGAACTCCGTCGGCGACTTTTCCGGCGACGGATTTTCCATCAAAGGCAAGATTCACCGCGCCGGCGAGACTGAGATCTTTGGGGAGCAAGACTGCGGCTTCGGTTTCCGGCGGGGCATAAACCCAGACCTCGGGTTTTCCCTGGCGCGACTCGGCAACAAACGAGATCCCCTCCGGGCCGAAGTCTGCGCCGCCGAGAGATTGGAGACGCCCGGCGACCACGCCGGGAGCAGTGGCCAGGAATCCATGGGGAGCCACGGTCACGCCCTCCGTTTCCACCGCGCTCGAATCGAGGTTCGCGAACAGGTTAACCGGGCCATAGACCGCCCGGACAACGCCCTCATCTTTGTCGCCGGGGGTTTTGCTTTGTTCGTGTTGGTAGGAAACAACCTTCTCACCGGTGTATTTTGAGACGACGGATTTTTGGATCCGGTCGAGCCAGTAGAGCCATTCGCGTTGTCCTTCCACCAACTTCAAGGCTCCTGGCGGGATGCGAAGAAGCATCCCATTCCCGAGAGCGAGCGTCCAGGTGAGTTCGCGGTCGTTCCGCACGAATTGGCCGAGGTCATGCGTGACAGACTGGACTTTGTCCTGCGTCATGCGCTGAGCCAGCGGATACATCTCCCACGTCGCCGGATCATAAAGCTCCTTCATGAGTGGCTCTCCCCAGGTCTTGTAGGGGAAGAGACCAATCGCCGGGCCGCAGAATTGGACGACGTGGTCGCTTAGTCCCAACCAGCCGCATTCGACCGAAAGCGGCACGGTGGAGCTGTGTTCCTGGCTCAGGGAAATCAGCCCTTCGGAATTCGCGTAGGGCGTGGGCGAGGCGGGATTGATGTCATAGACGACATTGCGCCCGCCGCCGCCGACCTGATCGTAGAACAGGATGTCTGTGGGATAGTCTTTGGTGAATTGGCGGAGCGTCACCTCATTGGCGGCGCGCACGGCCGGATGCCAGATCGTGGTGGAGAAGCCTTGATCGGGAGCGCCATAGCTTTCGGAGCGGATTTTGCCGTCGAGCTGTTTGAGCAACGGATCCTCGCCGGCCTTGAGAAAGGTTTCCGACTTGGGATTGACGTTCCACCACGTCGGGTTGGAGTAGGGCATCATGAGGAGCCCGAGTCGGTGGGCTTCATCGTAGAACCGGCGAAAGTCCGCCTCGGTGCCGTAATCGGGGTTTGGCGGAAGATGTTCGGGAAGCCCGCGGTCGAAGCCGTATTTCATATACGTGGTGAAATGAACCAGGCTCGGCGAGGGGAGCAGGTTGAGATTCTCAATCTGGTCCTTGGCGCTGCCCTCATAAAGGACGAGGACGGAGTTTTTGAACTTCTCAAAAACCTCCGGCGATAACTTATCCTTCAACTTGCGCGAGACACCGTTGGCCGCGACGGCCTTGTCGATGGCCTCCCCGGCGGGCACGCCAACCAGCAACCGGATCACCGGTGACTGCCACGTGGAGCCGGGTTTGACATAAGTAAAGAACGACCGGTCCGTAAAACCTCCGTCCTTGTTGCCGCCGGTGGAAAATTTCACCGGCACGAGGATGCGAGCCGGGTCGTTTGCGGCTTCCCAAGGCTTGAGATCTCCACGGGGTTGGACGCTGAACCACGAGGCGTTCCCCTTGGTGGAATCCAGATGGAAGAAATCGGTAAAACTCTGCGGGTAGGAGGCATCGACCTGATTGTAACCGCCCGCCGACCACTCCAGGTAAAACGAATATCCGTTGGTTTCGATCCAGTTGCCCCCGGCTTTGATGAATGAGCCGATCCGCCCCATGATTTCCGAGACGCCCTCGGATACGGCGGAAGGGATGCTCTCGGCGTAGGGGTTCAGGATGGCGAGAAAATCCTGCGAATCCAGAGCAGCCTGCAGTTCTGCGAGCGAGGTCAGTTCGACGATCTGAATGTGGCCGTTTGCCACGGTAGGAAGGCGCTGGATGCGGTTGAACCATTCCTTTCCGCTCAGGACCGCACCGCCCGTTGGCGGGGCTTTCTGCAAGGCAATGATCCCGATTTTTTGTCTTGAGGCAGCCTCGGGAGCGGAGGTGAGTTTTTCAAGCACGGCGCTTATGCTATCCCGGAGCAGGGCGGCGGAATCGGCGGAGACGATTCCCCCAAACCGCCAGAGGGCTCCGCTTCCGCCGAGTCGGGAGGCCGACAGGAAGGGGCCGTTCTTGGAGTCGATCAGAACCAAGTCCGCCTGGCCCTTGGCCGGGGGGCGGTTGACTTTAGCCTGTGAAACGTTGATCGAGGAAATCAACTCCGGCGGAAACCACGCCGCCGCCTCGGACGTAGTCTTGATGGCCACCCGGGGATCGTCGTCGGGCCTTTGTTGAAGCGGCGCTCCGACGAGGGCCGCATAGTTTTGCGGACCCTTCAGCTTCGCAGCCCACCCATAAGACGAGGCGGCTGACTGACGTTGAAAGAAACCGGACTTCAGGGCAACTCCTGTGCCGGCGGCCGCGAAGGTGGTGATGACTCTTTGCACGGAATCAGCTGCGAAGACCAAGCGGGCGGGAAGACTGAGATCAAAAATCGTCTTCGCTGTGGGTTTTACTTGCGCACGCAAATCCACGCCGTTTTTGCCGGGCGTCGCGTTCACGGTCAGTTCGACTTCCGCCGACAAGTAAACCAAACGCAGGACGCCTTTTTCTTTGTCGATTTCGTAACGGAATTTGCGATCCGCTGAGTCTGCCGAAAACTGCGAGGCCGTGATCTCGCTGGTATCCTCGAACTTGATTCCCCACAAGCCGGGCCCGCCGCTCCGCCAGATCGAGTCCGCCCCTTTTGTCTTATCCACCACCGAAGTGATCGCACCGTCACGGGAACTGAAGGTCACAGAATAATCCGGCCCGCTCAAAACCAGCCCGTCCGCCGTTTGCTCGATGCCGGGCGCCGTGACCGGCGGGTGTGAGTCGGACTTGTCAGCAACAGGCGCAGATCGATCACATCCGGCGACAAGCAGGAGTGTCAGTCCCGCGAGGACGGCGAGAGTTGAGTGGTTCGTTAACTTTGGGGATTTCACAATCTCATTTCACTTTTGAGCAACGGTGGCGTGCCAGAGGAACTTCGTGCGATCCTCTGCGCCCGTTGGCACTGGGGGGTGATTGAAAAGATAGGTCGTTGCCGCAACGGCAAGCGGGATCGCGGTTGCCGGGTCGGCATTGCTCTGCGCGATGCGAAAATACCAGCCCCAGCCTCCCAAACGGTATCCCCCGAGGTAGTCGAAATCGCCCGTGCGGGCCAGCGTCACATGACCGGAATCCGGCGAATCTCCGGCCAAGCGCGAAGGCATTCTCCAGGTGGCCAGGCCGGTTTGCGTTTCGAGAGTCTTGACAAGAGCAGGGTCAAACCACGCTTTGCCCGTTTCCGTGGCCGCGAGCGGTTTTGCCGAGGTGAACATCGTGATGTTCGCAATGATTCCCAGACTGTTGAGTGCAACTTGATAGCTGGGTTCTCCCTTCCACACCCCGTTCTCCCGGTAGTAAGAAACGCAATAAGGGAGTCCAGAGGTCTCCCACCAGATGCCGCCGTTGCGGACATAGCTGCGGACGCCTTCGATGGTCGCAGACCATTCCCCTTTGCCTTTCGAGGGAGAGCTTTCACCATAGGGGTTAATGATCGCAAACCACGGATTGGTGCCTTCCTGGGTGTTGAGAGCCTGCAGAAGCCCCGCCACCGTGGTGATCCGTTTCACCACCAGTCCCTGTTCCTTCACCAGACTCGATTGATCGAATTCTTTCACCCAGTCGTTGGGTGTCATCTTGGTGGAGAGGGCAGGGAAATCCGGACCGAGATCTAGGACACCGATCCAGGGTTTTTCTCCTCCGCGGGCCGCCGGAGCTTTGTCCGCCAGCCCGGGCGGAGGGGCAATGAGATTCCCAGCATCGCGCGAGGGAAGCGTAAAGCGAAGCACTCCGTCGGAGACTTTGCCTGCGACGGATTCGGGATGTCCATCAAAGGCGAGGTTCACCGCGCCCGTAAGACTGAGATCTTTTGGAAGCAAGACCGCCGCTTCGGTTTCCGGCGCTGCGTAGACCCAGACCTCGGGTTTGCCCTGGCGTGACTCCGCGACAAACGAAACACCATCCGGACCGAAGTCTGTGCCGCCAAGGACTTGGAGACGCCCGGCGACCACGCCGGGGGCGGTGGCCAGGAAGCCATGGGGAGCCACGGTGACGCCATCCGCTTCGACCGCGCGCGGTTCGAGGTTCGCAACCAGGTTGACCGGTCCATAGACCGCCCGGACGATCCCCTCATCCTTGTCGCCAGGGGTTTTGCTCTGCTCGTGTTTGTAGGAAACAACCTTCTCGCCGACGTATTTTGAGACGATGGATTTTTGCACGCGATCGAGCCAGTAAAGCCATTCGCGGGAGCCTTCCACTGATTTCAGGATGGTCGGCGAGATGGAGAAGCTGAGCCCATAGCCGAGGGAAAGCGTCCATGTCAGCTCGCGGTCGTTCCGCACGAACTGGGCGAGGTCGTGGTTGATGGACTGCACTTTGTCCTGCGTCATCCGCTGCGCCAGCGGATACATCTCCCAAGTGGAAGGATCGTAAACATTCTTTATGTAGGAGACGCCTTCTCCCCACAAGCTGGAGGGGAAGAGGCCGCTCGCCACTCCGCAGAATTGGACGAGGTGGTCGCTCAGCCCCAGCCAGCCGCATTCAACCGAGAGCGGCACGATGGCGCTGTGTTCCTGACCGAGAGAGATCAACCCCTCGGAGTTCGCATAAGGCGTGGGCGAAGCGGGATTGATGTCATAGACGAGATTGCGCCCGCCGCCGCCGACCTGATCATAGAAAAGGATGTCCGAGGGATAATCCTTCGTGAATTGACGGAGCGTCACCGCATTCGCGGCGCGCACGGCCGGATGCCAGATCGTGGTGGTGAAGCCTTGATCGGGAGCGCCGTAGCTCTCGGACCGGATTTTGCCGTCGAGTTGTTTCAGCAGCGGATCTTCCCCGGCCTTGAGGAAGGTTTCCGACTTGGGATTGATGTTCCACCAAGTCGGGTTGGAGTAGGGCATCATGAGGAGTCCGCGTTTGTGGGCTTCATCGAAAAACCGGCGAAACTCCGCCTCGGTGCCGTAGTCTGGGCTCGGCGGGAGATGCTCGGGAAGCCCATGATCAAACCCGTATTTCATGTAGTTGGCGAAATGGATCAGGCTGGGGGACGGGAGAAGGCCGAGACTATCAATCTGCTCTTTGACCGGGCCTTCGTACGCAACGAGAACGGAATTTTTGAATTTCTCATAAACCCCGGGCGAAAACTTGTCCTTCAATTTGCGCGAGACGCCATTGGCCGCCACGGCTTTGTCAATGCCCTCCTCGAGGGGCACGCCAACAAGCAGCCGGATCACCGGCGACCGCCACGTGGATCCCGCTTTGACATAGGTGAAGAACGAGCGGTCCGTCCAGCCTCCGTCCTTGTTGCCGCCGGTGGCAAATTTTACGGGTACGAGGATGCGGCTTGTGTCATTTGCCGCCTCCCAAGGTTTGAGATTCCCGCGCGGCTGAACGCTGAACCACGAGGCGTTCCCTTTGGTGGATTCCAGGTGATAGAAATCCGTGAATTTCTGCGGGTAGGAGGCATCAACCTGATTGTAACCGCCCGCCGACCATTCGTAGTAAAACGGGTATCCGGTTGTTTCGATCCAGTTGCCTCCGGCTTTGATGAATTTGCCGATGGCACCGATTATTTCCGAGGTGCCCTCGGATTCAGCGGAGGGGACATACTCCCCGTAAGGGTTCAGGATCGCGAGAAAATCACTTGAGTCCACGGCGGCCAGCAGGTCTGGCAGCGAGGTGAGTTCCGCGACGTCGATGTGGCCGCTTGTCACGGCGGGAAGGCGTTGAAAGCGGTTGAGCCATTCCTTTCCGCTCACTACCGCAAAGCCGATCGGGGGACTTTTTTGCAAAGCGACGACCCCGATTTTTTTTCTCGAGGCGGTCTCGGGAGCCGAGGTGAGTTTTTCAAGGACGGCGCCCATGCTTTCCTGGATCAGGGCGGTGGAATCGGTAGAAATCATCCCCCCAAACCGCCACAGGGCCCCGCTCCCGCCGAGTCGGGAGGCAGACAGGAAGGGGCCGTTCACGGAGTCGATGAGAACCAAATCCGCCTGGCCATTGGCCGGGGGCCGGTTCACTTTGGCCTGCGAGGAGTTGATGGAGGAGAGAAGCTGCGGGGAAAACCACGATTTTCCCTCGGTCGTTACCCTCATGCCCACCAAGGGATCGTTGTCGGGCCTCTGTTGAAGCGGCGCTCCGACGAGGGCCGCATAATTTTGCGGGCCCTTCGGCTTCGCAGCCCACCCGAATGGCGAGGATTCCGGCTGACGCTGAAAAAAACCGGCCTTCAGGGCAACTCCCGTGCCTGCGGTATCAAGGCTGGTGATCACCCTCTGCACGGCGTCGGCAGCGAAGACCAACCGGGCCGGGAGGCTCAACGCGAAAATCGTTTTTGTCGCGGGCTTCACCTGAGCACGCAAATCCACTCCGTTCTCGACCGGGGTCGCTGTCACGGTCAGCTCGACCTCAGCCGACGAATAAACCAGACGCAGGACGCCTTTGTCGATTTCGTAGCGGAACTTGTGATCCGTGGAATCCGCCGAGAACTGCGACGCTTTCATCTCTCTCTTATCCTCGAAAGTGACTGCCCACAGGCCGGGTTTTTCGCTCTGCCAAATCGAGTCCGCCCCCTTCGTCTTGTCCACGACCGAGGTAATTGCCCCATCGTGGGTGCTGAAGGTCACTGCATAACCAGATCCGTTCAAAACCAGCCCGTCGGCAGTTTGCTCGATGCCGGGGGCCTTGACAGGTTGCTGCGTGATGGACTTGTTGGCAACAGGGGTTGATCGATCACAGCTAGCGGCAAGGAGGATGGTGAGGCCCGCGAGGATGGTGCGGGTCACGTTGGAAAGGGAGGGCGAGGCTTTGGACGCTTCGCTCTTTCCTGCGTAAAGCCCGTCTCCCTGTGGTCGGCTGCCCGAGCCGTGTAATATAAATGGGCTCACGCGGAGGTTCGCCCTCCCTTTGTTGGCGTTACGCGCCGATCTGATCATGGGTTTCATGTCATGAATTTGCCGGCTGCTATTTTTTGATAAGAACCTTTGCGAGGTCCGACACATCGCTGGCATTGTGGCCCGGGCCAAAGAGCGGGAGACGGATGAAGTTTTGTCCCGGGACGGGGGAATTGATGTTGAACATGAAGTCCAGGCGGAAGTGTTCCGCCTTCGGATCGACGCCGAAGGCCGACAGAGGAAGGCTCACCCTTGTCCGCCAGCCTCCGGGGACTGGCACGATGTCCCACTCCTGACGCGGAAGATCGACGCCGGTGAAGGAACGGACCTCCGCCGGGCCGGACTCGCACGGCGGAATGATGATGAATTGCTTGGGAGGATGCACCCGGTTGGCCTCGCGCTTCGATTCCGCACCGGCAAAAATTTCCACCGACGCGCCGAACCATGGGTTGGTGTGGTTCACGCGCAGCGTGGCGTCGCGCACAGTAAGATCCAGGGCCAGCGCCTCGCCGACGACCGCCAACCGCCCGGTCATGATGGGCGTGCCCGTGGAATCGAGCAGGAGATCGAGGCCTTCCTTGAGAGGGAAACCGGTTCCGGCGGGCAGCCGCGGGGCAGTGACCTCGACGTCGCTGATCAATTGAATCGCAGCCGAGAACGAGGTGCGCTCGTCACCTTTGACCAGCAGCCATGGACGCTTTGCGGATGTCGGCACGCGCACGTTAAGCTTGCGGACGATGGACTCCCCGGGAGCCAGATCCACGAGCAGTTTGCGCCCCGGGGTCACCTTGATCGGCGTGCCGTCATCGAGCAACACCTCCCAGCGGCCCCGAACCTTGCCCCCCGACGGATTCCAGAGCGTGACTTCAAAATTCCCCTCGCGAAAATCCCCCGCCGTCCGGAATTCTCCCGCTTTGATGTGGGCGACCGCCAGTGCCTTGGAAGCGGCGGCGGGCCGACGGTAATCGCTCCACGAGGATTTCCGTTCCGTTGCCGGACGCACGCCCGCCCGGCGCCAGTCGAAGGGCTTGAACCCGAGCGCGAACGCCGGCGAATCCTCGCGCAGCGTGAAGTCCCCGCCGCGTGGGTCGCGGAACAGCGGGTCCACCTCGACGGACTCAAGCCAGCGGCCGACGGCATTTTCTTTGGCGAGCGATCCTTTGTGCCAGCGCACGCCGCCGGCACCGGCATTCCACACCAGATTTTTTTTTGTCGCGGTAAGCAACGGATCCCAATCGACATCTGCCTTGAGATTGTCGCGGTCGAACCACACGAGGTTCCGCTCAAACGTCTGCCCGCGTCCTAGGTCGGTGCGGCCGGGGGTGAGCACCTGATACTTCATCGCAGCGAAAATGTTGTTCTGCACCCGGAGAAACCGCGCGCTGTTCACGGCGAACGCGCCGTATTCCGTGCGGTGGACGAGATTGTTTTCGAAAAGAATATTGCTGCTCCCTTGGTCAGGGTAAATGCCCCACCCGCCGTAGTGGTAGCACGCGATGTCGTGAAGGTGATTCCCCACCACCCGCGAGCCGGGCTGCACGCCGAGCGAGTAAATGCCGCCGTTGTCGGAGAGAACCTGCTCGTGATTGATGTGGTGAATGTGGTTGTGCTCGATCCGGTTGTCCCACGTCCGTGTCGAATTCCAGAACCACGTCCACCCGAAGGAAATCCCCACGTAGGGGAAATGGTGAATCTCGTTGTGCTGGATGCGGTTCTCCCCGGAGTTCCCGATCCAGACGCCGATGGCGCTGGGGTAAATGTGGCCGCCGTCGTAGAGGTGGCAATCGGCGACCGTCGCGGCCATCGAACGCAGCCAGCGCTTCTCGGGCGTGAAGTCATGGCCCACCGC
>Ga0194063_10002047_pt1 | contig 12751 bp, 10 predicted proteins | sample SepL3720m_MetaG_FD_155459 | JGI IMG/M metagenome (GOLD analysis project Ga0194063, IMG submission 155459) | Anoxic zone freshwater microbial communities from boreal shield lake in IISD Experimental Lakes Area, Ontario, Canada - Sep2016-L373-20m | ecosystem: Environmental > Aquatic > Freshwater... | reverse complement strand
ATGTCATTCGTACCTATGGGACATGGACTTATCTGCTTTTATTTGCAGTCATCTTTATGGAGACGGGCTTTGTGATAACTCCATTTTTGCCAGGTGATTCGCTCATCTTCGCTGCCGGTACTTTTGCAGGTTGGAATGCACAGAATTCGGGTATGGATGTGTTAGATATTAAAGTCCTATTTATTCTCTTGGCAGGTGCAGCGATCCTCGGGGATACGGTAAATTATTGGATCGGACATTATATTGGACCACGCGCCTTTGCAGGAAATATTCGCTTCCTCAAGAAAGAATATCTTGACCGTACCCATGCATTCTATGAGCGCCATGGAGGCAAGACTATTATCATTGCACGTTTCATCCCAATTATCCGCACATTTGCTCCTTTTGTAGCAGGTGTTGGAGCCATGACCTATTCCCATTTCATTGCTTACAATGTTATCGGCGGAATTGCATGGGTTACAATTTTCTTACTAGGTGGATTTTTCTTCGGCGATCTAGAGATCGTGCAGAAGAATTTCTCGCTAGTTGTTATCGCTATTATAATTATCTCTGTTCTTCCGGCAGTAGTAGAAATATTTAAAGAACGTTCCAGGGCACGCGTTGCAACACCTAATAATGAATCAGGAACAGAGTAAATATAAGTTGGCATAACCAGTGTTATTGTTCTTAGTGGATTTAATTTTTGATGTAATTTTCCTTAGCTAAGGAAATTAATATAACTGGCACTTCTCTTGCATCATAATGGGCGAACGTATGGAGGTTCGCCCATGTTTCATCATCTAATCGTTAAACTTAATTCGTCTTGGAAACATCTCAGAAGCCAACTGGGACGCCCAATAATCTTATTTATTTTTCTATCTATGGTTTGCATAACCCTGTCCGGATTTTTTCTGGTAAATGGGCGCGCCCAAGAATCTCTTTCTATTATTAAAGAAAAAAAACAAAACAAATTGATTTTTCCCAGAACTGGCACATTGACGCGCCTTACTAATCTTTGCATTCATGACCGGCTTAATGAGGTCAGTCATCCTCCGTCTATTTCATCCGATGGAAGGCTTATCGCATTCTTAGCTTTTAATGCTGTTGACAATTCTGATGATATGGGTAAAATTTTCCTTTTTGACCGAAACAACGGTAAAATCCGATCGATCATCAATGGATATACACATCCTTCAGCACCTCTTATCTCTTCAGATGGACATGTGATGGTGTTCCAATCTGAAGTGAATGATTTAACCGAAGGAAAGCCCCATAATATTTCAAATATCTTCCTATATAATAATCAGACAGGTGCCATCGAAAGAATTTCTCAGGCAATTGACGGAACACCTGCAAATGACAATTCTTATGCTGTGGCTATTAGCACCAACGGGCGTTTTGTTGTATTTCAATCTAAAGCTAATAACCTTGTTCCAGGTACTAGTAATAACGAATGGAATATTTATCTTAAAGACAGGGATTTGGGATTCATGCAGCTTATTTCAAATACATCAGATGGTAAACCAGGAAATCACAATTCTTATCACCCGTCTATATCAGCAGATGGACGTTTCATTGTATTCTCATCTCAAGCATCGAATCTCACTTCCGCAGATAGAAACAATTACCAGGATATTTTTATGTATGACAATAAAAACAAGGAAACTCGCTTAATCTCGACGGGGCTTGACGACCAACCAGCAAACGGTGATTCTTTGCAACCTACAATCTCAGCAAATGGAAGGTTTATCGTATTCGCATCTTATGCCAGTAATCTTGTTGAGAAAGATGAAAATGGTGTTATGGATGTTTTTGTTTATGACATCATTGAAAGCAAAATGAGTCTCGTTTCAAAGGCATCTGACGGTAAACAGGGGAATTTCATATCTGACCGTCCAAGCATAAGTACAGATGGACGTTATATTGTATTTGAGTCACTTGCAGATACGTTAGCAAGTGGAGATGATAATCAAAATTGGGATGTTTATCTCCATGACTATTTAACCGGCAGTACAGAAAGAATCTCAAGTACTCAAAATGGAGTTGCTGGAGATGATCTCTCGGATTTATCGGTAATATCAAATGATGGCACGACAATATTATTTCAATCTTTTGCCACAAATTTGGCAGGCAGCAGCCCTGCTTTTTATCTATATCAAAATAACAGATAAACTATTTCAGATAGATATGCAAGAAGCTTTTTATGGTAGGTGTTTGGTAAAAATAATTTAAGGTAGGCGTATTTTTTTGTTCAGAATAATAAAAGATCGCAGTTCCTTTCTACTGTATTAGGGAAAGAAAGGTACTGCGATCAACATAAGAACAACCAACTCAATTAATCAAGTTGGTTGATAAATACATTTTCTCCTACCAAACCCGGATAATTATTCGTACCCGCGTCAGGATGCGCCAATAACCAGACATTGTTACCGCAAAGCAACTTCCCTTCTGGGCTTGGAGGTGGGGTAAAATCTAAAGGTGTGCCAGTACCACGCGGAAGGACAAAGATATTACAAAAGCCAGCTTTCTTACTAACATTTACCGGTACAAAATGCATACACCAAGATGGCATCTCAACGTTGCTCCCTTTTGGGGCATAAAAAGCTTTTACATGTTTTGTATCCAGATGAGCATCTGGATCCCAAACGATTTCGTTTGCCAATGCCACAAGGAGAACAACATCCTCGAGAGCAAAAATCACTTCACTCCCCTGATGGTATTCCAATCCATTAAGAACATTATTACGCCCAAATACCCATCCAATCTCAACAGGTAATCCTCCATACATACGTTTTGAAAGCATATCAACCAATGCTTTATCTGCTTCAAATTCAGGTACTGAAACGGCATAATCCACACCATCGGCAACCTTCCACATCCTCCTTGCTTCGGAAATCGCCTTATCTGCATTAATACCAGAAAGAACCTTGCCATACTTTGCAAAACTTATATCTGTTATTGGCAGAATCTGGATATGTGGATTTTTCTGTTGTAAATCTGATAATGTACTCATCACCACTCCTATTCGACTAATGCTTTAATCAAGGCAACACACACAGCACAACCCGGGTCAACTTTTCCTACTGTGCGTTCTCCAACCCAACTAGCACGCCCCACTTTATTGCGCAGAGGTGTCACCAAGTCCCGTCCTGCTTCAGACGCTTGTAGGCTCATTTTCCCTGCCTCTTGAAGGGATTTTCCTTGATCAAGTGCAGTGCTAAATGCCTCACTCGCTGGATGGAGGGCGTCAATTATGGTTTTATCTCCCAGTTGAGCTTTGCCACGTTCTTGGATTCCAATATCGGCTGCCTTATACATAGCTTTAAGGTCATCAAGACTTAGTTCCGTCTTCTCTTTTACCTCTTTTCCGGATCGCATTAACGCGGTTGATAACAAAGTCCCCATCGTAGATGGAGCAGCACGATTGGCAGCCATTCCAGCTCCTGCTAGCCATTTACCAATATCACTAATGGGAGTCGATTGGACATATTCCAATAAACCATCGCCAACTTTTGTCATCGTGATACCTAAATCGCCGTCTCCTACTGCTTGATCTAATACAGTAAATATATCGGCATTTGCCTTTAAAGCTTGTGCGGCACGTTTCATTGCATCGACAATTGCTGAGCTATTTATACTATCACTCATAGATCAGTCCTTCCTTATATCTTGATGGGGCGGCTCAGTGAGTCGCCCCCATCACATTTCATCTGAAATATCGATTCTAGCCCAAACTAAAACTGCTTGAAAAACGGTGTATGAGCCGGATAATCCAGCAATTCTGCTAATTCATTATCTAAACGTAATAAAGTTAAAGAAGCACCAGCCATTTCCATGGATGTGGCAAACTCGCCAACATAAGCCCTGTAAACTTCAATCTTTTTACTAGTAAGCATCTGGTTCACTTTGCGGAAGATGACATAAAGCTCTTCTGGTGGGGTTGCACCCAGACCGTTGACCATAACAGCTAGACGGTCTCCCGCAGCCGGTTTCAGGTCTTCCAAGATAGCATCCACCATACGCTGTGTTATTTCGTCCGCGCTCTGGAGTTTTTCACGCTTTTTTCCAGGCTCGCCATGGATACCCATTCCAATCTCCATCTCGTCCTCACCAATCGTGAAGGTTGGTTTGCCAGCCATCGGAACCGTACAAGGAGACAGTGCAACACCCATAGTCCGAAGATTAGCCAAAGCTTTCTCGGTTACACGCACGACATCATCTTGGGAACCACCTTTATCTGCCATTGCACCAGCGATCTTAAAGGCAAATACCATACCCGCTACACCACGGCGCCGAGCGGCTTCTTCTGGAGGAGCTGATGCTACATCATCCTTGACTAAAACAGTGCGGACTTTGATATCATCCATATCCGCCATCTCAGCGGCTGTATCAAAATTCATTACATCGCCGCCGTAATTACCGTAGATATAGACAACCCCTTTTCCACTGCTAATTTGTTTGGTTACTTCATACATCTGCTCAGCACTTGGAGATTGGAAAACATCCCCAACTGCGCAGCCATCCAACATACCCTTACCAACATAACCTAAGAAGACCGGCAAATGTCCTGAACCACCGCCAGTAGCTAAACCAACTTTCCCTGGCACCGGTGAGTCAGCACGTACAATACAATGTAGATCATTAGCTGCATAGGAGAGCATTGTCGGGTGTGCTTTTACTAACCCATCTAACATTTCTGGAACAAAATCGGCAGGCTTATTTAGTATTTTTTTCATAGTCATTACTCCTTATTAACTGTTAAATATACCGGTTTATACGAGATATGATTTGTCCCTCACTGGGATTGTTTATATTTCGGCTTTAACTTCTACACCTGACATCTGCTCAAGGACTTTAATAAATGCCGAAGCATTTTCCTCACCCCACCCCTTGTTGACGGCAGCCTTGATTACTTCACGGGTCGCTGCAGCCGAAGGTGTAGCTACATTTAATTCCTGTGCATAGGCAGCGATCAAATTCGCATCCTTAAGCATTAATTTCAAATAGAAAGATGGACTAAAATCCCGTTTACAGAGAGCTCTACCTACTCCGCTGAAAATGGGTGACTTAAAGTCGGTTACATCCAAGACACCCAGAACATCTTTTGGATCCAAGCCCGCTTTGACAGCCAATGTCATTGCCTCACCCAGGGCTTCTATTTGTGCTGCCACCACCAAGTTGCCTACAAGTTTCATGGAAGATCCTTTACCATTCTCTCCCATATAATGCTGCGTTGCACTAATAACTTTATAGATGGGCATTATTCGATCAAATACTTCTTTTTTACCGCCAACAACAATCCAAAGACCGCCATCACGCGATTCGCCCTTACTTCCAAAGACTGGGGAATCCAAAAACTCAACCCCTTTTGAATTGAATGCAGTAGCTTCCCGGAGAGAAGTTTTGGGCATACACGTTGTTAAATCAACCACAATCTGCCCAGATTTTACACCTTCTAAAGCACCATTTTTTCCAAAAACTACTTCTTCTATACCAGTATCATCATTGAGCATGATCATGATTATTTCTGCATCTGCAACCGCTTCGCGAGGGGATGCAGCTTGGTGAGCTCCTACCTGAACTAAAGGTTCTGCTCGACTGGCAGTCCGGTTATAGACAGTAACTGGATAACCGGTTTTAAGCAAGTTTCTAACGATGTTAGAACCCATAATTCCGAGACCGAGAAAAGCGATTTTTTCTTTAGCCATAATAGAAAATCCTTTCAATTGTTTTTAGAGTAAAATATAATAACAGTATTAACTAGTATCCTACATGGAAAATTATACCATAATATATAGATACGGTTACAAAGGGTCATTCAATCAACCTCATTAATTTAAGGAGAATTTTAAGACAGATGTCTAACACAAGTCGTTTTGACTTCAATACAATCATAAAAGAAATTGGTAAGGCAGGTCAGGAAATATCGGAACTCGGTTCTGTTGAAGGATCTGCCGGTAATATTTCCGTCTTTGTTCGAGAGCTATATGGTTTCGATCATCTTTTCAAACCGGTTGCAAAAATCAGCCTACCGGTTATATCCCCTGCCCTTTCAAAAGGATGGATAATTTTCACAGGAACAGGAAAGCGTATGCGGGATATTGCTCAAAGTCCCGAAACAACTCTCTGCGCAGTGCAAGTTGAAAATGGCGGTGAAATGGGTATGCTCTATGCAGCGGATCCGCATATCCTACCGACAATCGAATATAATTCTCACCTCGCAGTTCATAACTATCATGTTGACACAAACTCGTTCGATTACCACGCAATTGTTCATGCACAACCATTAGATATCACATATCTCAGCCATAAACCAGAATATGATAGTACATTGAAAATGACTCTCAGGTTATTACGCTGGGAACCAGAAACTATCTGCGTCTTTCCAGAAGGTATAGGCATTGTTCCATTCCAAGTTCCTGGAACTTCAGAACAAATGATTGCCACTCTTGAAATGATGAAGATTCATCGTCTGGTAGTTTGGCAACGGCATGGTACAGTCAGTCGATCCAATATTAGTGTCCTTAAAGCCGGAGACCTGGTGGAATATGCTGAAGCTGCGGCACGTTTTGAAATGCTTAACCTCCAATTAGGCAAAACTGACGGAGGTTTGACAGATGAAGAAATTCTGCGCGTATGTAAAACCAATGGTGTTACTCAGTCATTTATAAACTAACATGACAAACAAAAAAGAGGGCGATTTATATGGTCGCCCTCTTAATAATTTTAAATATTTTTGTTTTTAATAACCTTTAGACTCTTCGAGTACAACTCCAATCATATCATTTATGTTCTTGATATTTTCGCGCTCCAAAAGCCATCGTGTTCCTATGCGCATGGCTAAACGCTCGGGTAGAGCACGTTTTTCAAAGCTTTCAATACTGGTAATATCCCAAACGCTGACAATCCCCATCATGCGACGCAGAATTTTACAGCCACCATGTCCTACGGTATCAAAGAAGATATTCTTAATATAACGCCGACGATATTCTGCAAATGCTTCACTGCCACCAGGAAAATCCCAATATTTCATAGGAACGAGTTCACCCCGATTGTTCTCAGCCCATAATTTCTCGAACTTGTGCTCAAATTCATTCCAAATGGCGATTACAGTTTCAATAATATACGCTTGATAATCCGTACGCTCTTTTACATCCGGTGTATGAGCATAGTGAGAAAGATAATTGATAATTAAATTAGCAATTAAAGCACCGATATCATAGCCCATGGGACCATAGAATGCAAACTCAGGGTCGATCACTTTCGTTTCTGTATCGTTAACCATAATGCTTCCGGTGTGCAAGTCGGAATGGATCAACGCTTGAGCATGAGCCATATAGGTCTCTTTAACTTCACCTATTATGATCTTAAGCTTTGCGTTACTTCGAATATCCTTGACCTCTTTATCTAAAAGTGGATTCCATCTGTTCTCAGGAGATTCCATATAAGGATTTGTAAACACAAAGTCTTCTTGGATTTTGTTTAGATGAGGATTGATAAATTTCGCTTGAAGGGTTTTTTTCTCCAATCCTGTTAAATACAAATCAGATGTATAAAATAACGTATTGGCAATGAAAGTCGAGATATGATCTACAAACTTCGGGAAACGCTTACGCGCCACCATTGGTTTGCGCATAATATCATGCTTGCCGAGATATTCCATACAGACCGCCGACATGTCATCATCGTAATCGTATACAACGGGTGCCAACCCAGGAGCTAGTTCGTTATGTTTCATTAATGCAGACGATTCAAAGCGCATCCGTTCACGAGTAAGAGGCCAAGATTCACCGGCTACACGCAGATAAGGCAACGCCTGCTTAATTACTACCGCATTTTGTTTGTTAGGAGATTCAACGATAAAAACAAGATTTAAATTTCCATCCCCAACCTCTTTAATCGTAAGATTGCTTGGGTCAGGAAAATTCTTTGCCATCGCTGGACGAGATTTGATATAATCAATAAGCGTTTTTTCGGTAAGAGGTCTATATTCAGTCATAGAAAGTATTCTCCTTTCATCTTCAACGAAAAGTCATAGATATAAATATTTTACCTATTGCTGTCTTTTTTCTGGGTAAAGGCCAAGAACACCTTCTGCAGAAGCCGCGCAGATCCCACGTTCGGTAATTAGACCGGTAATTAAGCGTGCTGGAGTTACATCGAAACCATAATTCGCCGCATGCCCATGTTCTGTTGTCAGCAAGACAGGTTTTATGTCTTTTCCCAGTAAACCTTCGATATATTTTACTTCTGTAGCATCTCGTTCTTCAACTGGAATTTCTTTTACACCATCTTGCATTTTCCAATCGAAGGTTGAAGATGGCAAAGCCACATAAAAAGGAATATCATTATCTTTCGCTGCCAGAGCTTTCAGATAAGTACCTATCTTGTTGGCAACATCACCCGTATAAGTCGTACGGTCAGTACCCGTGATAACCATATCCACCATGCCATGTTGCATGAGATGGCCCCCGGCATTGTCAACAATAAGTGTATTCGGAACACCATGCTGGCTTAATTCCCAAGCGGTTAAACGAGCACCCTGATTGCGAGGGCGGGTCTCATCAACCCATACATGAACTTTCATACCACGATCGAAAGCAGCGTAAATGGGTGCTGTCGCAGTACCATAATCCACAAAAGCCAGCCATCCGGCATTACAGTGTGTTAAGACGTTAACCGTGTCGCCTTTTTTACGGTGGCTGATTTCTTCGATGATACGTACGCCATGCTCTCCAATGCGCCGGCAAAAATCAGCATCCTCATCGGCGATCATCTGAGCCATTTCCCGCGCAGCTTTAATTTTTTCTTCAATGTCATTTTCTACTTGCATGGCATCGATCTGACGATGAACTCCCCACTCTAGGTTTACAGCCGTCGGGCGGGTGGCTTTTAATATTTCGCCATCTGCAATTATTGATTTCATAAAAGCTTCTGGAGAATTACGCGGCGCATGGATCGCTGCAATAAACATTCCATAACCAGCCGTTGCACCGATTAATCCTGCACCGCGGATATGCATTTCCTTAATACATACAGCCACTTCTTGCACTGTACGTAAGTCCTCAATCACAAGCCTATAAGGTAAAAACCGCTGGTCAATCGCCTGAACAACCGATGAATCGTCTGGATTAAGCCAGATCGTCCGGTAATTTTTTCCGTCAATTTTCATACGTACACCTCAATTGTCTCACTACTCTACTTGTTTGACAATTTTATTGACTTGACCGCTGCGCAGACGCTGTTGAATGCTAAAATAATCAATCGCCATAAAAATCACAAGTACCGCTCCCCAAGCAAATTCTTTGAAGAAATTGCTACCGCTGATACCAATAAGCAGCATACTTAAACCTGTGGAGAGAAATTGTAATGAAAGGACAGCCAAAACCAAACCAGCAATACGCCCAAATCCTCCAGATGGGTTTACCCCTCCCAGGATAGCAATCAGGATTGCAAGTAACACATAGGAGGATCCATAATCCTCCTTGGCACTATTGGTACGAGCAATGATGAGTAAACCAGCTAATGCGCCTAATAATCCACTCAGGACATATGTACGAATAAGCATCCATTTATTATCAACTCCAGAAAAGCGAGCCGCCTTTGGATTTGAGCCCATCATATAAAGTTTAATGCCAAAAGATGTATTATTCAGGATAAGCCAGAAAGCAATCACTACCCCAGCAAAAAGAATGAGCGGCATGGGTATGTTAAAGATATTCCCTTCTCCAAGAAAAAGAAATTGTTGTGGAAAACCGAATACCGCCGTTCCCCCAGTAATAACAATAGAAAAACCAGAAAATAGTGTCCCTGTTCCAAGGGTTGCTAGAATCGGGGTAATATTTACGACCGCAACCAAAATACCGTTCAGCAAACCGCAAAGTAAACCCACCACTACTGACACAGCAATAGCTAATAAAATTACCGGATATGCTTGGGCGTCAGGAACAAGTGTATTTGGCTGAATAATTTTTGTCATTGTTGTGGCAGCCAGAATACCAGATAAGAGAGCAATGTTGGTTACCGACAGGTCGATTCCACCCGTTAGCATTGTAATCATAATCGCGATTGCAAGCAGCCCAATTTCCGGAAACTGTACCGACATGGCATCAAAACTGGCGGCTGTGGGAAATTTTGTGGGCAAGATAAGGCTTAACACCACAAAGATACCTATAGTAATAAAAAATAAACGCGCCAGGGTTCTATCTACTTGAGGGAACTTGAATCCTTTTTTCTTTGCCAGCGGGGCTGGCGCAGGATCTTTTTGAGTTTTAATTTCATTATCAGACATATTGCGCAACTCCATTTCTATTACTCACCACTAATCACTTTAAGACGTCGTTCAGACCTTAAAGCCTGGTAGGCTGGAACCCCTGTGCCAATAATAATGATTAAACCTACCACTACACGCTGATAGGTAGAGGAAACCCCCATCAAAATAAGGCTGTTGTTCATAATAATAACCAACGCTACACCTAATATTGTACCAATCACAGATCCACGCCCACCAGTAATGCTTGCGCCACCCAAGACAACGGCTGCAATAACAAACAACTCGGTACCGACAATAGTTTGTGGGTTGGCTATTTGAATCAGACCGGTATGGACAATCCCATTAACCCCAGCCAAAAAACCTACAAAAGCATAAATAAAGATTTGGATAGCGGTAATGTTAAAACCAGCCCGCTCCGCCGCTTCTGGCGCACCACCCAGGGCATAAATACCACGCCCAAGCATCGTGTACTTAAGGAGTATATAAACAAGGATGGCTAAAAATATGAAGATAAAAATCGCCGAATGAAGACTGGTAGTCCCTTCCGAAGTCTTAATAGACACAATATAATTATTAAAATATTCCTTCATGCCGGGGGGCATATCACGATCGATGATATGGTATGGACCAATAAAAAATAAGGTAAAACCGCGATAAAGACTTTGGGTGCCAAGAGTTACAATCAAGGTAGGCAACCGAAAACCATGAACCATGCGAGCAACAAAAAAAGCTGGGATCAAGCCTAATACCCCACTTATACTATATAAGGCGACAGCGAGTAGCGGTATATTCAGCGCTAGAAGAATTTGCATTATCAGGTAACCGACAATAATAGCAATTGCAAGAAAAGTAACGATTCTAGCCAGCCATTTAGAGCCGGAGATAAATGCTGCGTTAAATAACCCCAAAACGATGCCGATCAAAGCGCCAATCAAGAACATCAAGATCACAGGTCCTTGATAGTTCATCCACAACATCATTTTCGTAGTTACGTACATCGATACGACCGCTATCGCCGTAAACGAAACATCAATTCCGCCTGATATAATGACGATTAATACGCCCAGCGCAAAGATGCCCATTTCTGTACCGCTTCTAAGCAAGTCGAATGTATTGGCAATTGTGAAATATGCCGGGTTGATTATACCAATTATCATAGACAATATGACAATCACCAACCCTACCAGAATTTCGGTCTTTAATAAAGAACGTTTCAACATAGTTTAATTACCTTCGTTATCATCTGGATTTAAGATCATAAGGTATGTTTCTTATGCAGACCAGTCGCACTATTCCTCAGTCAATTTTGCAGCCAGTTCGTTTTCAGTGATTTCTTCACTTTGGAATTCATCAACCATACGACCCTTTTTCATCAGCAAAATACGATTACAGGTGTGCAGCAATTCAGGGATATCATCCGATATGATAATAACTCCCATACCTTCTTCTGCTAAATTGCGAATGATCTCATGCAGCTCACTCTTTGAACCAATATCAACACCTACCGTCGGTCCATTGAGAATGAGAACTTTCGGAGCACTTGCCAACCATTTCGCCAGCACAACTCGCTGTTGATTACCTCCTGAAAGCGTCTTCACAGCCAGTTCATGGGACGGGGTTTTGATATTCAAGTTCTTAACCCATCGATTAATATGACTATCCAGCTTATTATTATCAATAAAGCCTATTGTATTTAAAATATCTCTTAATGTACAGACAGCAATATTACGACCAATGGATTGCTCTAAGAATAGACCTTCGGTGATGCGGTCTTCTGGAACATAACCAATACCATGATTGACAGCATCCTGAATATTTTCAATCTTAACTGGCTGACCGTTGATAGACAACGTCCCCCCATCGATTGGTTGGACACCAAAAAGTGCCAATGCCAATTCCGTACGACCACAACCCAATAAACCAGTAATTCCAAGTATTTCTCCTGGCATTAATTCGAAAGAAATTTGTTCAAAATTTCCTCCCGAAGTTAATTCTTTTACTTTTAGAAGGCTGGTCTCGGACTTCTTAGAATATTTATATGACACATCTTCAATTTGGTGACCGGTCATATAATAAACAAGTTTATCGCTGTTAAATTCGCTTGCATCCGCATCAATTACCTTTTTTCCGTTACGCATAACCATCGTACGTTGTGAAATTTCAAGAATCTCATTGAGCTTATGACTAACAAACAGCGTAGATATTCCATCTTTTTGTAAATTCGTAATAACACTAAACAACGATTTCACTTCGCGATTAGTAAGGGCAGTGGTTGGCTCATCCATGATAATTAGACGCGCATTTTGTAAAAGTGCTCTGCTGATAGCAACCAACTGTTTGTCCGCAACTGAAAGCTGCTCGATCCTAACATCCAGATTGATATGAACTTTGATTTTATCCAGCGCTATCTTTGCAACCTGGCGAATTTCTCTCCAGTTTACAAACTGTTTATTCTTAGCTAATTGATAATTCAAGGCGATATTTTCAGCAACTGTAAGA
>Ga0194063_10002046_pt1 | contig 12754 bp, 9 predicted proteins | sample SepL3720m_MetaG_FD_155459 | JGI IMG/M metagenome (GOLD analysis project Ga0194063, IMG submission 155459) | Anoxic zone freshwater microbial communities from boreal shield lake in IISD Experimental Lakes Area, Ontario, Canada - Sep2016-L373-20m | ecosystem: Environmental > Aquatic > Freshwater >... | reverse complement strand
GATACTCAAATGTTGCTTGGTCTGTCGTGATCGACGCGCCTGCTAACGCGTCAATGGCAAACGGATCTCTTTTCTGAAATGCTGCGAATCCGAAAAAATAGGTAAACAGTACCACGAAAGACACGATGAGCGCCTTCATTTTCATAAAAACTCCTCCATACTTAATAACTAAATATTATTTTATTGTTATTTTACACTTCGCGGTCTTCTTGCCATCAACGGTCGTCACGGTCACATATGCAATTCCCTTTTTGATGCCTTTCACGATGCCCGCAGAAGTAACCGTCGCAATTTTGGTGTTTGATGATTTCCAGGTTACCTTTTTATTGCTGGCGTTTGCAGGCGTAATCGTTGCGATGAGCTTTGAAGACTTCCCTTTTAATAATGTTAATGTTGTCTTATTGAGTTTTACGCTTTTTACTGGTTGCACCACGGTAATCTTGCAAGTGGCTTTCTTGGCATTGAGCCCAGTCCCACTTGCTGTAATGACTGCCACACCAGGTCCTTTTGCTGTCACTTTGCCAGTTGTAGAAACCGTAGCAACCGTAATGTTGCTTGATTTCCATACCAACACTTTATATGTTGCATTTGCTGGTAGGACCAATGCAGAAAGCTGAAGAATTTGTGCAACTTTGATGGTCGAAGATGTTTTATTCATTGTAATACTTGTAATCGGAATAGCAGTAGACGTCGGTGGCGTCGGTGTCGGGGTTAGTACTGGAGTTGGTGTAGGTGTTGGAGTCGGGACAGGCGTTGGTGTAGGTACTGGCGTCGCTGTAGGTATTGGGGTTGGGGTTGGGACTGGTGTCGGTGTTGGGGTTGGGGTTGGTATTGGGGTTGCGGTTGGAATTGGAGTTGCGGTTGGGACTGGTGTTGCGGACGGGGTCGGGGATGGCGTCGCATTTGGATCACCAACGGTTTGCGTACCAGAAATCGAACTATTCCCATCCTTTGTAAAACTATCTTTTATCGCTTGGGTCGCAAAATATACATTGCCGGTAATAATTCCGTATGTCAGTTTGCATCCAACGACTGTTACATATACATTTCCTACAACTCTTGCGCTCTCAATGTTGGTTGCATAGTTTAATGTGAGTAACGGAATCGTGAGTGTAAATTGTGGTGCGCCACTTTCCGCCAAAGTTGTTGCTAGTACGCGCGTCGAAGTTGTAGCATTTGATTTCACAATGGTTACATTTTTATTGACTGTCAAATTCGTGGTCACTTGGATATACTTGTTTGCACTTGCAGCACTACACTGCGTTTCAAACCCTGCTTGTGTCTGCACTTGAGATGCACCTGCCAAAACGTCAATTACAAATGGATCTTTCACTGGCAACTTCACAATTCCCGAAAAAAAGGTTAAAACAAATACAACTGACACTACCAATGCCTTTACTCTCATACCGCACTCCTCCAATTTTCAATTAATTGCTTTGAAATCAATCTGTTATTTTACGGTGACTTTGCACTTTGCAGTCTTTTTACCGTCTACTGTAGTTACAGTAATCGTAGCGATGCCTTTTTTCTTCGCCGTGACGGTACCCGTCGTGTTGACCGTCGCAATCGCAGTACTCGAAGATTTCCACGTCACCTTTTTATTGCTTGCCGTTGTTGGCAACACGGTTGCCAACAATTTTAAAGTCTTACCTTTTAAAATAGATGCAGTCGCTTTATTGAGTTTGACAGACGTCACAGGTTGTACAACCGTTACCGTACAACTGGCTTTATAAGAACCTGACGTAGTAGTAACCGTGATTTTTGCGCTGCCCTTTCCTTTTGCAGTCACTTTTCCTGCTGACGTAACTGTTGCAACCTTTGCGTTGCTGGTCGTCCATTTCACCGTCTTATCCGTGGCGTCCGCAGGCTTAACTGTCGCTGTTAATTGTAATGTGAGGCCTACTTTCAAAGTCGCTGCTGTCTTACTAATCGAAACACCAGATGTCGAGGCACTCGAAACAATAACCGTACCCGGAAATGTCAGTACCTTGTTCTGAAAAATTGTGTATGGTTGAACAACCATCAATGCCACTGCGATGAATACTACCAATGCTAAAATCTTTTTGCTTTTCATAAAAACTCTCCTCTATTTGTTTTAAGTCTGGACCTTATTGTATAAAAATCCATACAATAAGTTTACTACAACAAAGCGAGGTTGTACAGTAAAATTTTGCTATGATTATTGTAATATTATGCGATTTCTCTATTCTGCGTCTTCTGGACTCTCCGAGGTTGCAGCGCTTTCTGGGCTTTCCACGCCCTCTTGCGCCTCAAGTTCCTCGAGCACCTCAGGTTCCTCTGCCTCATCATACCGTTCCGCCTTCGCGGTGCTGACAACCTGCACGTCATCGCTCATGCGCATCAAGGTTACGCCCTGTGTCGCACGCCCCAAGATGCTGATTTCGTCCACATGCATACGGATAATGGATCCGTCGGAATTAATGAGCAGCACATCGCCATCTTCGTCCACAATTTCCATGCCGACCAGTGGACCAGTCTTCTCGGTCACACGATAGGTCAACACGCCTTTTCCGGCACGGGTCTGGTTGCGATATTCATCCACCTCGGTGCGTTTGCCGAAGCCTCTTTCGGTTACATTCAACACATATTGACAGTTCGTGCAAGTTTCCATGCCGACCAACTCGTCCCCGTCGCGCAGACGAATCCCAATGACGCCCATCGAGCCACGCCCTGTCGCACGTACGTCTTGTTCGTTGAACAAAATCGCCTGCCCCTGGCGCGTCGCCATGATGATATCGTTGAGCCCGTCCGTCAGTTTGACAGACATCAGTTCATCGCCCTCGCGCAACGTCACCGCAATCAAGCCGCCCTTGCGGATGTTTGCGTATTGCATGAGTGCGGTTTTCTTAATGTTGCCCTGCACCGTCCCCATCGTGATAAACTGGCCTTCGGTGAATTCTCTCACTGGGAACATCGCCGAAATCTTCTCGTCGCCATCCAACTGTAACAAGTTCACAATCGCCGTGCCTTTGGCAACACGACTCGCCTCTGGCAGTTCATAGCCCTTCAGGCGGAACACTTTGCCCTTATTCGTAAAGAACAAGATGTGACTGTGTGTCGACGTGATAAACAGCGTCTCGACAAAGTCCTCTTCGCGCGTGGTCAACCCCGTCACCCCTTTGCCTCCGCGATGTTGGCTTCGATAGGTGTCGACTGGTAGGCGTTTGATGTAGCCGCGATGCGTCAACGTAATGACATTATCCTCTTCTTTGATCAAATCTTCATCCATAATGTCATCCATGTCCGCCTCAATTCTTGTGCGGCGCGGGTCAGCGAATTTGTTGCGAACCACAGTCAGTTCCTCTTTGATGATGGAATACTGTACGGAATCGTTTGCGAGGATTTCATTATAATAGGCAATTTTGGATTGCAGTTCATTGTACTCGTTTTCGAGCTTCTCGCGCTCTAAGCCAGTCAGACGACCCAGTCTCATGTCGACAATGGCCTGCGCCTGCTTGTCAGAAAGCGAAAAGCGTTCGATTAAGCCTTCCTTCGCAACGTCTTCATTTTTCGACGAACGAATGATGCGGATGACTTCGTCCAAGTGGTCTATTGCAATGCGCAAACCTTCTAAAATATGCGCACGTTCTTCCGCTTTGCGGAGTTCAAACTTGGTTCTACGAATCAAGACTTCTTTCTGATGCGCCACATAATGGTCAATCGCCTGGCGAATGTTGATCAGTTGGGACTCATACTTCTTGTCCTTACCTTGCACAATTACGACCATGTTGACGTTGAACGAATCTTGCAACTGCGTGTGCTTATAAAGTTGGTTGAGCACAACATTCGCGTTTGCGTTGTTGCGCAGCTCAATGACGATTCGGACAGGCTCTTTTCTGCCTGACTCATCCCGCAAGTCGGAAATGCCGTCCACTTTCTTTTCCTTTACGAGATCCACAATCTTCTCGATGAGGCGTGCTTTATTCACTTGGTAAGGAATTTCAGTCACAATGATTCTTTGGCGGTTGTTCTTAAACGGCTCAATCGTCGCCTCGGAACGCACTACAATGCGGCCGCGTCCAGTCCGATACGCGTCGCGGATACCCGAACGACCCAAAATAGTACAGCCTGTCGGGAAGTCTGGTCCAGAAATAAACTGCATGATATCGTCGATGGAACAGTCAGGATTGTCAATTACGTATTTGACGCCATCAATGACTTCGGCGAGGTTGTGAGGTGGAATGTTTGTTGCCATACCGACCGCTATACCAGTCGACCCGTTGACAAGTAAATTTGGGAACTTCGCTGGAAGCACCACGGGCTCGCTTTCGTGATCATCAAAGTTAGGCTTGAAATCAACGGTGTCTTTATTAATGTCTGACACCATCTCCATCGAGATCTTCGTCAACCGCGCTTCCGTGTATCTGTAAGCCGCCGCACTATCGCCGTCGAGTGAACCGAAGTTACCATGCCCATCAACCAAAGTGTGACGAAGCGACCACGTCTGTGCCATACGCACCATCGATTCGTAAACCGCGGCGTCTCCATGTGGATGAAATCGCCCGAGCACATCTCCGACGGTTGTCGCACATTTTCTGTGCGCCTTGTCTGGCGTAAACCCTTGCGTCAACATGGAGTACAGGATTCTTCTATGGACCGGCTTGAGCCCGTCTCTGACATCTGGTAGTGCGCGATCGATGATGACACTCATCGCATATTCTAGAAAAGATTTCTTCATTTCCGCCTCAATATCGACGGGAATAATCCTCTGATTCACAATTGTTGGTTCTGACATTTGCGTTCCCCTTTCACGGTAAAAACATTCCTCTCTATTTTAATCAAAAACGAGGAAATTTGCAATCAAAAACGAGTGCAAATTAAGGGAAATTCACGGTTAGATGCAAAAAGCTGCATACAACGGTATAGTCTTGATTTTATTCTCAAACCCAAAGTTTTTTGTGGATAGTTTAATTGCATATTCAGGCTGATATAGGTCCATATAGACTCTTAAACTCTTTGCCTTTGCGTTGTCGCCAGACTTGACCTCAATCGGAATAATCTTGCCCTCTCGTTGCACAATAAAATCAACTTCGGCCTTCCTGACGGTTTCCCAATAATAACTTTTATATTCATTCACCACGAGCTGATTGCAAACATAATTTTCTACCATGCCACCCTTGAAATCGTTCAAATCCCCTGTGTTAAACAAAATATCTTCGGGTACAATATCTTTCTTCGCACAAAGTAACCCGACATCCGAAAAATATACCTTAAAGGAATCCATGTCAAGGTAGTTCGAAAGCGGTTTTTTCGCGCTTTCCACACGATAGATCTTATTAGCAATGCCCGACAACGTCAGCCATTCGATTGCGTTTTCAAACTCAGAGGCCCGCCCGCCCGACTTCACAAGTTTATACTGAAACCTGGTGTTTTTGCGAGACAACTGCACAGTAATATTTTCATAGACTAATCTGGTTTTCTTATTATCATTATTTGAATTATACTTGCTCATGTCCTTTAAATAACTTTCTAAAATCATGGTTTGGTTATGTTTCGCTAGCGTATAATTTTCGGTCTCGATAAAATTTTTCACACATTCCGGCATACCGCCAACAAGCAGATACTTCTTATAATATTCTTCGGCCACATAATGCTTTGCCACTGGCATCGAGACATTGTTCGTGAACGAATGAACGATTTCATCAACCAGTTCTTTTTCGCCATGCGCCAACATAAATTCCTCGATATCCAGTGGATACATTGTTTTCATGTCAACTTTTCCTACCGGAAACGAAAACTTTTCTCGATTGACCGCCACCCCGAGCAGACTACCCGCCACAATGACATGATATGCCGGCGCCATTTCACAAAAGTATTTTAACGAGGTCAATGCGCGTTCACACAATTGAATTTCATCAAAAAATACAAGTGTTTTCTCGCTCACGATGGTTTGCTTCGAAATGGAAGACAGTCCGGGAATTAATACCGATGGTTCCAGACTTTCCTCAAACAAATCATGCAAAAAAGGGTTACTTTCAAAATTAAAATACGCAATATTGTCATAGTTTTCTTTCCCAAATTCTAATATCGAATAGGTCTTTCCAACCTGCCTGGCGCCCTGTAAAATAAGAGGCTTTCGCTCTTTGCTTTGTTTCCAGTCAAGTAAGTATTTTGAGATTTTCCGTTCCATAGTAACACCCCCACAAGGAGAGAATACGTCATTTAGTGTGAATTGTCAAGTAAAAATTACACTAAACGGTGTAATAATCGATGCTAAAATTACATCAAAGTGGCGACTTGGTGGGCTTGCCCGCCTGGCGCGGATACTTTATCGATATGGGCGCCACCTTGCGGATGACGTAGACGATGCGTTTCGCGTTGATTTGTGCAAAATCAAGTTCCTTTTTGACCAGCACTTCGCCGCACAGCTCCGCGAGGGCGTTTTCTGATACGAGCGCCTCCTGCTCGGCGTTTGCACCTTTCATCGCCACAAACACACCGCCGACTTTGACAAACGGCATGCACAGTTCCAGCAAGGTCGGCAACGGCGCCAGGGCGCGCGCGACCGCGATGTCATATTGTTCGCGCAATTGTTTGGAGCGGCCCGCATCCTCCGCACGCAAGTGCACGGTTTCGATGCCCGTGAGTCCAAGTTCGCTGATAACCGCCTTGAGAAAGGTCAGTTTCTTATCCACTGAGTCAAGCAGCGTGACCCGCAAGTGCGGGAACATAATCTTCATTGGGATACCTGGAAATCCAGCGCCCGTACCGACATCAATGAGGGATGCGCCCTCTGGCGTCAATGCCGCGGCGGCAATTTGATCCTTGATCAATTCCACGATGGTCAGCGAATCCACGAAGTGTTTGTACACGACATCCGTGCCCTCCGTGATGCCCGTCAGGTTCATGCGGGTGTTCCAGTCAAGGAGTAAATCCTTGTATTTCATAAATGCGTCAAGCTGCTCTGGTGTTGGCGATACGCCAAACGATTGTGCGCCTTCGAAAAGTTCCTTTTTTAATGCTTCGTTCATGATTCATTCCTCCGATTTTTTTGCTCGAGATAAACGAGCAGGACCGAGATGTCCGCAGGCGAAACACCCGAGATGCGACTTGCCTGGCCCAGCGACGTTGGCGCAACGGCTTTGAGCTTCTGCCGCGCCTCAATGCGAAGTCCGTAAACGGCATCGTAATCTGTATCTGATGGAAGCAGCTTTTTTTCAAGCTTTTTGAACTGGTTGACCTGGATTTCCTGGCGTCGGAGATAGCCGTCGTACTTGACTTCCGTCTCGATTTGGCTCTCTAAGTACTTTGGCAGGGCGGGTCGGTCTGGGTCGATCGCCGCAAGTATGGGATGGGTGATTTCTGGTCGTCGCAAGAGGTCGCCGAGGCAAACACCAGTCGTGACGGCTGTGGTGCCCTTTTCTTGCAGGAGGGCGTTGAGTTCGGGGGTCGGGGCCAGGAACGTGGTGTTGAGGCGTTTGGCTTCTGCCGCGATGCATGTGATTTTTCCTTGGAGAGTTTCAAAACGCGCGTCCGAAATCAGTCCAACCGCGTGCCCAATTGCCGTGAGGCGCCGATCTGCGTTGTCCTGACGGAGTAGTAACCGATATTCCGCGCGGGAGGTCAGCATGCGGTAGGGCTCGCGTGTCCCCTTCGTCACAATGTCGTCTATCAGCACACCAATATACGCTTCCGACCGGTCCAGCACGAGCGCGGCGAGCCCCTTGATCTTGCGCGTCGCATTCATCCCTGCGAGCAGCCCTTGCGCCGCAGCCTCTTCGTATCCCGAAGTGCCGTTGATTTGCCCAGCCGTAAACAGCCCGTCCACGCACTTCAACTCGAGGCTCAGCTTCAGCTGTGTCGCGTCGATGCAGTCGTACTCGATGGCGTAGGCGTTGCGCATGATTTCAGCCTTCTCGAGACCCGCCACCGAATGCAGCATCGCCGCCTGAACGTCCTCTGGCATGCTCGTTGACATCCCCTGTACGTAGAGTTCCTCGGTATCGAGCCCCATCGGTTCTACGAAAATCTGATGCCTGTCCTTGTCCGCAAAACGCACGACTTTGTCCTCGATTGACGGACAATAGCGTGGTCCAATGCCCTCAATCACGCCGCTGTACATGGGCGCGCGATGGATGTTGTCATTGATTATTTTATGTGTCTCTAGATTCGTATAGGTCAGCCAGCACGGGACTTGCGTATCGCGTGTCACGAGCGGTACGAAGCACTCTTGCCCTTGATCTTGCCCTTGCCAGTTCCCCTCGTTCCACGCCTCAAACAACTCCTCGTGCGCAAAGGAAAACGGCGTGATGCGCGCATCCCCGTCTTGGCGTTCCATCACACTGGTGTCGATGGAGTGCCGGCTGATGCGCGCGGGCGTGCCCGTCTTGAATCGAAAGAGCGCGATGCCAAGTTCCCGTAAACTTGCCGAAAGACCGACGGCCGGCAAGGAACCATCCGGCCCGCCTGCATACATCGTCTCGCCGACAATAATGCGTGATTCCAAATATGTGCCTGTCGTTAAAATCACTGCTTTTGCCTTGTATGTTGTGCCGACTTTGGTTTGCACGCCTGCGATTTTGCGCGCCCCCGTTACTGGATCCAAATCCGTGACGAGTGCGGTCACCTCTGCTTGGCGAAGCGTAAGTCCCACTTGGCTTTCGAGGGTTTTTTTCATCGTAATCTGATATCTTTTGCGGTCGATTTGTGCGCGGAGTGAATAGACTGCGGGGCCTTTGGATGCGTTGAGCATCTTAGACTGAATAAACGTCTTGTCCGCAGCCTTTCCCATTTCGCCGCCAAGCGCGTCGACTTCGCGGACGAGGTGCCCTTTGGCGGTGCCGCCGATATTCGGATTGCACGGCATGTTGCCGACATTGTCGAGATTCATTGTGAAAAGCAAGGTGCGACAACCAAGCCTTGCGGAAGCAAGGGCCGCCTCAATCCCCGCATGCCCTGCGCCGACAACAATCACATCAACTTCATCCGCTATGTATTTTCCCATTGCCTTTTCTCCTTATTTCCCGATACAGAACCTGCTGAATATCTCATTGACGATGCTTTCGCTGACCGAATCCCCCGTTATTTCCGCGAGGCTGCCCACCGCTGCCATCAAGTCAACCGAGAGGCAGTCCAACGGCACGCCACTGGAGAGCGCCGCACGGGCGTTTGCGAGCGATTGTTGACACTGGTCCAACAACTGCTTATGGCGGGCGTTTGTCACTAAGACATCCCCTTGCAGCGCTGTCCCGGCGGTTCCGTCAAACGCGCCTGCAACCAAGTTGCCAAGTGCCTCGATGAGTTTCTCCACGCCCGTATCCTCTAAAAGTGAAACCCGTAGAATGGTGTCGTCCTGGTGCCGTTCCGTTTCTTTGTCTATCTTATTAAAGACAACCAATGTTTTTTTTACGAGTTGCAAAGTGGCGATCCGCTCGCGTTCTTCTGGCAATATCCCACTTTCTGCATCGAGCAAGACGACTACCAAATCCGCGTCCGCGACTTCCTTCAACGCCAGATCTACCCCGATTTTTTCAATTGGTTCCTGCGTTTCGCGGATGCCAGCGGTATCTACGATGCGCACGGGAATGCCGTTTAGATCAATGTACTCATCGATGATATCCCGCGTCGTTCCTGGGATTTCTGTGACGATGGCACGTTGGCGCCCCGCCAAACGATTGAGAAGCGAAGACTTGCCGACATTTGGGCGACCCGTGATGGCAACCGTAACGCCTTCTCGTAACAAACGTCCGCGATCATACCCATGAAGGAGCGCCGCCACAATGGTGGAGGCCGCTTCAATTCCGTGGGAGAGACGTTCTACGGTCAATGCTTCGATCTCGTACTCCGGATAATCCACACTGGCTTCAAGGTGCGCAATGATTGTGATGAGTTCTTTTTTTGCCAGCCCAACCTGTTCGGACAGACGTCCCTCCAGTTGCTTAAGCGCCGTGTGCGCGCCTTCTGCAGTCTTCGCGTTGATGAGGTCGATCACTGCTTCGGCTTGCGATAAGTCAATGCGCCCATTCAGAAATGCGCGTCTTGTAAATTCCCCAGGCTCCGCAAGTCGCGCGCCAAGGGAGCAAACCAAGTCCAGAATTTGACCAAGGGCGACGCGACCGCCGTGGCAATGGATTTCGAGTACATCTTCTTTTGTGAAACTTTTCGGCGCGCGCATTTTCACAAACATCGCTTCATCCAGGGCTTCTCCTGCCTTGACGACTGTTCCGTGAAATAAAACGTTTGCCGACATGCTTGAAAACGACTGTTTTCCTTTGAAAAGAGTCGCTCCAATTTGAAATGCTTGTTCTCCGCTGAGCCGTACGATGCCAATTCCACCAGCACCTGGTCCGGTTGCGATTGCTACAATGGTATCCATTCTATTTGAGTCGAATGACGACACATCTGTTTGGTTCTTCGCCCGTGCTCGCTGTCTGCACACTGTTGTTTCCCTGCAAGGAGGAGTGAATGATTCTACGCTCATAAGGGTTCATCGCCTCAAGCGTCACTTCCTGCTGCGTTTTGACGACTTGGCTTGCCATTTTGTTTGCCAATTTAGTCAAGGTGTCTACGCGTTTTTCGCGGTAATTTTCGACATCCAGTACGATTCTCTTAAATTCCTCGCACTTTCTGTTCACCGCGAGGTTGGTGAGGTATTGCAGTGCATCAAGTGTTTCGCCCCTGCGGCCGATCACTACGCCCACGTCTTGTCCGCTGATATTGATGAGGATTTCTTCGTCATAGACCTCGACGTTAAAGCTCACTTGAATGCCCATTTTTGCAAACACATCAAGCAAGAATTGAATTGCGATTTCATCTGCGTATTCGCCGACGTGCTCCTCTTCATTCCCGTCTTGCGCGGCCTCTTGGGACTCGTCTTCCGCATCGTCTTCCTCTGATTCACCCGCAGCGCTTTTTAGGCAAACAGAAACTTTTGCCGTCTTATTGCCTAAGCCCAGAAAACCTTTTCCGCCTTCTTCCAGTATCTTTACATCCACTTCCGAAATGTCTACGTTTAATTCTGCCAACGCAAGTTCGATTGCTTCTTGCACGGTTTTCGCTTGTTTTTCTACTTTGTGTGCCATATTAAACCCCTCCTATTTCGTCGTTGTGTCCCCAACAGCTGGCAGAACAACGTCTTTTTTTCTTCCATGAAACCATTTGTTAATCGCTAACTGCTGGAATATTTGAATGACATACCCGGTCGCCCAGTAAAGTGTAAGGCCACCAGGGAATGAAATACCAAAAAACAAAGTCATTGCCGGAAGCATGAACAGCATTGTCTTATTCATTTGTTTCATTTGATCTTTGCCGTCTTTGGCTGGCTTAAGCGCCGGTTGGTTCGGTCTTTTCATGGTAAGTTTCATGGAGAAAAAGGTAAGCCCCGTTGCAATTAAAACGAGCAAGAGCAACAGCATGTTTTCCACCGTTAAAAACGCAGCAGAAGAGACATTAAGGTCTGGCGTCGCGCCGAGATTGATGCCTAAAAAGTTAAAATTAAACCCATATTGCTCAGGGTGCTGGTTGACATAGGTGAGCTGTGCAAAATTACCTAAATTGAGCTTTTTGAATTCTTCTGTCAAGGTAAACGCATGTTGGTTCAACTGATACGTTAGAGGATAGGAGAATGCATTATACAAAGAAATCAAAATCGGCATCTGCACTAAGATTGGCAAACACCCGCCGAGTGGGTTGACCCCTTCTTCTTTGTATAGTTTCATTTGCTCTTGTCCGAGTTTTTCCTTGTCGTTCTTGTAGCGTTCTTGAATTTCCGCTAATTTTGGTTGTAGTTCCTGCGTCTTTGCAGCGGACTGCAACTGTTTGATGGTGAGTGGGAAAATGATAAGTCGAATTAAAATGGTGAAAATGATGATGGACAATCCATAATTGCCTACTGTGTGGTTAATAAAATTTAATACGGTTCCAAACAAAGTAGGTAGAAAAGCTAATATCTGATCCATTAAATAAATCTCCTTTCGCGAGATAAAAAATCATAATTAGGGCACTGGGTCGAACCCGCCCTTGTTGAATGGATGACACCTTAAGATTCTTCTTACGGCAAGAGATCCACCCTTAAAAACTCCGTGTTTTTCAAACGCCTCAATTGCATAACTCGAGCAGGTGGGATAGAATCTGCAGTGATCGCCAAGATGAGGCGATATTCGCTTCTTGTACCATTTAATTGTACCAATTAAACCTTTTTTAATGATTCCCATTTTTCCACACTAAACATGCCCATTTTCTTAAACAAAAACTTCATTTCCTTTGCGATTTCCTTAAATGTCGGCAACGGATCTGATGTCCTTGCGACGATCACGATGTCATACCCCGTGGGCAAACAATCCTGATAACCCCTGTAACATTCCCGAATCAAACGCTTTACTCTGTTTCTTTTGACACTATTTCCGACTTTTTTACTCGCAGATATACCAATCTGATTATTCAAACTGTTGTTCTTCACAGTGTAAATAACCATCAGGCGCCCCACAAAGAATTTGCCTTTTTTATATGCCCTCATAAACTGATGATTCCGTTTGAGTGTAAGGATTTTCGCCATGTTCTCTCCCCCTGCCTTCGACACTTCACATGTCAAAAAAAGACCACACGATGCGGCCTTAAGCAGTAAGGACTTTTCTTCCTCTGAGTCTGCGTCTTTGAAGAATTTTTCTTCCGCTCGCAGTTCCCATTCTTTTTCTAAACCCATGTTCTCTTTTTCTCGTTCTCTTTTTCGGTTGATATGTTCTAAGCATCTCTGCACCTCCATTTGTCGATAAGCATATGAATTATAAGAAATTAC
>Ga0194063_10002043_pt1 | contig 12764 bp, 8 predicted proteins | sample SepL3720m_MetaG_FD_155459 | JGI IMG/M metagenome (GOLD analysis project Ga0194063, IMG submission 155459) | Anoxic zone freshwater microbial communities from boreal shield lake in IISD Experimental Lakes Area, Ontario, Canada - Sep2016-L373-20m | ecosystem: Environmental > Aquatic > Freshwater >... | reverse complement strand
CCCATGAAATTTTTATACATGCTATTCTCCTTGTTTATTTTTATAAATTACCGCATTGATATAAGAGCGACCCACCTTCGCCCCGCATACCCGGGTTCTTCCCCGTAGATTGTTCTTTCACGCTCACGACCTGGCAGCTACTTTTAAGCCAATCAGAAACGTCCGTATTCGTACCAGAGGGACCAGGCTGCATCCCACCGTAGAGTACATAGCGCAAATCGCCATCAGCCACCAATTTTGCCAGGTCACTGGAGTCAACCACGATATCCGAACCATTGAACCCGCCCATGAATAAAACCGGACGTCCGGTTTTGAGTACCAGCTCATCTCCCATATTAGCACTCGGCACAGCCAACAAATACTTAATATCTTTCGTATTTTCTTGCAGATAGGTCAATGTGCTTTCGTTAACAACACCGAAATTATTTCCGGGTCCAGGAGGGGCATTTCGTCCCCCATCTGGGAAGTGACCATTAACGGAGTTATCACCACTAAAGGCTGCTGGCAGCATATTCGAAGTACCAGATACAACCGTGCGCACGCTCCACACCGCCGGTATCACAACCATCGAAAGGAGTACCAGGATGTTCGCCAGGCGAAAAAGGATGACCTGTTTCTTCTCCCATACCACCTGATTACGTATTCTGACGAAAACAACCAGGAAAGTTGCCGCCGCTAGAATGAACGGGCTAGATGCCAACCAGACCCATATCCCATTCAATCCCATCTGGCTGACAAGATATAACTGGAATGCCAGGGTTGCCGCTGCACTCGTACACAACCCCAACACAACCAGCCAGCGCTTATGTTCCATGAGTTTTGTGAAACTTGCAAAACCGATCCCGACCATCGCTGCTAAAGCAGGCGATAAGGTCGCCAGATAATAATTGTGGAAGAAGCCCGCCGCGCTGAAAAACACCAGACAAGTCAGCAGCCACCCGCCCCACAGAACCAGCGACTTGTGTTGCTCGGATACCAGCGGCAGGTGAATCTTCCCGGAGAACGCAGCCAGGAAAATGGAGATCAAAGCGAAAGGTAATAACCAGCTCATTTCCTTTGCCATGGGTGTTTTAAAGAAGCGCAGTGCACTTTTCTCACCAATATCCTGCATCCCAGGTCCGCCGCCTCCCGGCATGCCGCCAAGTGGAGGCTGCGGTGGCTGAAACCCAGAACCCTGATTCATACCGGTTGTAGGTGGAGGAAACCCACCGCCCGGATTCGGCGGAGGAAATCCCGCGCCATCATCTGCGCCGATTCCATTGCCATCAGGAATGTTACTCATTATGTTCTGGGTATTTCCAGGTTGCGCTGCGCTCCTGCTAAGCCCAACCAGACGATTGAGACCGTTATATCCGAAAGCTAGTTCCATTTCTGAATTACCGGCGCTGCCGCCGACATACGGGCGCTGGTCTGCCGGAGTCAAATCCACGGCTACCATCCATGCTAGGGACACCACCGCTAGTAAGAGAGACGCCAATCCCAAATTAAGCACCTTACGTTTCCACTCAGTCTTCGAACCAAATAAATAATAGGCATAAAAGGCTGGCAGGGGTAAAAAGGCTTGCAGCATCTTAATGTTAAATCCCAACCCCACTAAAAATGCTCCCAAGAATAAGTACCGCAGGCTGTTTGATTCGGTCGCCTTGATAAAAGCCCAGGCAGCCAGCAGCATGCTCAGAATAAGCATACTATCGATGGTGTTATTACGGTCTGCTGCCAGTGAGACGGGTGTTACCGTTAATACGAGAGCAGCAATCAAACCCGCCCCCACTCCAAAGTGCCGTTTCACCAGATGGTACAACAGCAGGACGCTCAGTACTCCTGCCAAAATATTCGGTAAGACAACTGAAAAGCCGCTGACACCCAGTACAGCCGCAAAAGCAGTCTCGATCCACAACCCGAGCGGAGGTTTATCCACTGAAACCGAACCGCCCGGCTCGGCTGAAACAAAGAAAAAGTTATGCCATGATTGCAGCATGCTTTTGACAGCCGCTGTGTAATACGTATTTGAGTCACCAATCGACTGAATGTTATAGAGATGTAATCCCAGTGAAAGCAGAACAATCGCTCCGAGCACAATGGCGGATGGAGTAACTCGCCAGGCAAGCGGACGAACCAGCCAGCCTTTGAAACTAGATGTAGTTTGAGACGGATAGAGAATAGTGTTCATAAAAACTCCTTAACCACGAAATGTCCAATAATGATTAGCAAAATAATTCCTGAAGTCAACCACACCCGTGGCGATGACTTTCGCGGGGATAATTCCCCAATCATCGTTCCACCCAACCCAACCACTAAATAACGGTGGAAACGCTGGTTTTCTTTGGATCGGATAAGAATTGAATTATTTACATACATAATTACCATCTTTCTATATAGGTAAATCTTACCCAAAGATCATTTAGATTTTATTTAGTTCTGCTTGAGATTTCATTAACTTCTGATAAAATAATGGAAAAGAACCATCGTTTATTTACGGTCGTTTTATAAAGACTATATTAATTTTTTACGCATTCTAAATCAGTTCTTAATAACTTTATTCGATAATACAAACATATAGTTTATCAAGCGTTTTACCGTGACCATGAAGGAGGTTATTTTTATGATTAGCATTGAAGGAATTGGTTCTTTACAAGGGATGATGGGAAGGAGCGGAATGCGCCAATCCACGCCGCTCACCGATGAGCAGAAACAAAAAATCCAGGACATCCTATCCAACTACGATTCAAGTAATGTCACCGCAAATGATGCTAAGTCGATTTTTGAGGAATTCCGCGCGGCAGGCATTCGTCCCGGTAAAGGGATGAAAGAAACGATTGAAGCCGCTGGATTCAACGCCGAACAACTGCGTGAGCTGGGAATGCCAAAAATGGAAGGTATGCCCAGAATGGGCGGTGGACAAGAAGGTCAGGCGTTAACCGATGAACAGAAAAGTACGATAACGTCTATCTTATCCAAATATGATTCTAACAATCTTACGACGGAAGACGCCCAATCGATTTTCCAGCAATTCCAGGACGCAGGCATCCACCCGGGTAAAGGAATGAAAGAGACGATTGAAGCCGCTGGTTTCGACGCCGAACAACTGCGCGAACTTGGTAAACCGAAGCGAGATTCATTGGAAAGCTTTCTCTGGTCTTCTCAGAACAACAACAGTACTGGCATCAACACCTCCGCGTTGAAGACCCTCCAGGAAATTCTCAACCAGTATGACCTCTCCAACCAGACGACGGAGCAAAAGAACAGCATGATAACCCAACTTCAAAGTGCAGGTTTGCTCCAATCCGGTAACACGATCAATATTGGTATTTAAAGCATTCACAAATGGCATTTTATGCTTTAAATAAAACATCCTGCCAGACTTGATCCGGCAGGATGTTTTAGAAACTCATCAAATAACTGTCTTAATGAAAAAGGAAAGCAGAGAAGGATTATTGTAGAAATTACCTCTCAGAACAAAGATATTGGATAATCGTCAAGAATTTTCACCTTACAACAAAATGAGATGATTCCGGTAAATTATTCTAGGACTAAATATTATTCAAGTTCTTCTTCTTCGAACTCGTCTTCACCGCCTCCGCTAACTTTCTTATAGCGATAGACGATTCGCCCACGAGTAAGATCATAAGGCGACATTTCAACCCGAACCTTATCTCCCAGCAGAATACGAATATAATACTTACGCATCTTGCCGGAAAGGTAGGTCAATACTTCATGCCCGTTCTCTAGAGCGACCTTAAATTGCGTTGAAGGTAGCGCTTCGATCACTCTTCCTTCAGCTAAAATTTTCTCTTCATCCTTTGCCATTTATTCCTCCAGGCAAACCAAACGACCAAACAATCGATAAACCATTAGTCCATCGATGGAGTTCGGCGCTGAAACCTGCGCGCAGACTTTTTTCTTTGAATGCGGCGCAATTCACTCTTTGAGATATACCAACGCTTACGGCGGACTGTACTCAAAACACCACTCTTAGCAACCTTTTTACGAAACCGCTTGAGTAATTGGTCTTGCGATTCGTTAGGACGCAGTACGACAGAAGTCACTCGAAATCACCTCCTTTTCCTTTTCTTCATTAAAGCAAGATTAATTATACCGCAAAAGTGAAGAAGTTGTCAACGGATTTTTCAATATTCCGATAAATATGTACCATACCATGAGTTCGCTTATAAATATAAAATATTCAACTCAATTAAATCAAAAAAGCCTTTTGGCGATGACCTACTCTCCCAGGGGGCTACCCCCCAAGTACCATCAGCGCTAACGGGCTTAACTTCCGGGTTCGGAATGTTGCCGGGTGTACCCCCGTCGCTTCAATCACCAAAAGACTTTTCTTACAGAGTCATAAAATACCGACTGAATATTGTAATAAGAACGATATATTCGAAAAACAGCGAGTTCTCCGCGCCACATAAGTCCTCGACCATTAGTACGGCTTAGCTCAACGCATCACTGCGCTTACACTTGCACGCCTATATAGCAGGTAGTCTACCTGCGGTCTTACTCCTTACGGATGAGGAACCTAATCTTGAGGCAAGTTTCCCACTTAGATGCTTTCAGCGGTTATCTTTGCCAGACATGGCTACCCAGCGATGCCGTTGGCACGACAACTGGCACACCAGAGGTCTGTCCACCTCGGTCCTCTCGTACTAGAGGCAGATCCCCTCAAGTTCCTTGCGCCCACAGTGGATAGAGACCGACCTGTCTCACGACGGTCTGAACCCAGCTCGCGTACCGCTTTAACGGGCGAACAGCCCGACCCTTGGGACCTTGTACAGCCCCAGGATGCGATGAGCCGACATCGAGGTGCCGAGCGAAGTCGTCGATATGAACTCTTGGACTTCACCAGCCTGTTATCCCCGGGGTAGCTTTTATCCGGTAAGCCACGGCCCTTCCACTCGGTACCGTGGGATCACTAAGCCCGACTTTCGTCTCTGCTCGACTCGTTGGTCTTGCAGTCAAGCTCCCTTATACCTTTACACTCTTTGGGTGGTTTCCATTCACCCTGAGGGAACCTTTGGGCGCCTCCGTTACTCTTTAGGAGGCGACCGCCCCAGTCAAACTGCCTACCTGGCACGGTCCCCTGCCCGGATGACGGCGCAGGGTTAGGGTCTAGATTTAATCAGGGTGGTATTTCACTGACGGCTCCACCGAAGCTAGCGCTCCAGCTTCAAAGCCTCCCACCTATGCTACACAGATCAAACCCAAACTCAATGCCAAGCTACAGTAAAGCTCCACGGGGTCTTTTTGTCCTACTGCGGGTAACGTGCATCTTCACACGTATTTCAATTTCACCGGGCTCTTCGTTGAGACAGTGCTCTAGTCGTTACACCATTCGTGCGGGTCGGAACTTACCCGACAAGGAATTTCGCTACCTTAGGACCGTTATAGTTACGGCCGCCGTTCACCGGGGCTTCAGTTCAAAGCTTCGCCTTGCAGCTAACCTTTCCCCTTAACCTTCCGGCACTGGGCAGGTGTCAGCCCCTATACATCGTCTTACGACTTAGCAGAGACCTGTGGTTTTGTTAACCAGTCGCTAGAGCCATTTCACTGCGACCGTCCGATGCTCCAGAAGTTTATCATTCACACCAGACGGCACCCCTTCTCCCGAAGTTACGGGGCTATGTTGCCTAGTTCCTTAACGAAGATTTTCCCGTTCGCCTTGGTATATTCTACCCATCTACCAGTGTCGGTTTGCGGTACGGGCACCCAAGAGTACTTAATCGCTTAGAGGCTTTTCTTGGCAGCAAGGCTCAACCACTTCTGCCTCAGGGGCTCGTATTCACGCCTCAGCTCAGCCCGCGGATTTTCCTACGGGCCTCAACGCTTACACGCTTTCACCTACACAACCAATCGTAGGCTGGCCTACCCCGCTGCGTCCCCCCATCGCTCCTCTTAGGTGGTTCCGGAATGTTGACCGGATGTCCATCGCTTACGCCTCCCGGCCTCAGCTAAGGACCCGACTAACCCGACGCGGATTGACCTGGCGTCGGAAACCTTAGATTTACGGCGAACATGGTTCTCACATGTTTTACGCTACTCATGCCTGCATTCTCACTTCTGCCCGCTCCAGCCGTCCTTTCGATCGACCTTCACCGCAGACAGAACGCTCTCCTACTACCCCAGTATGCCCGTAGGCAACTGAGATCCATAGCTTCGGTGTCTGGCTTAGCCCCGTTACATTTTCCGCGCAAGATCACTTGACCAGTAAGCTATTACGCACTTTTTAAAGGGTGGCTGCTTCTAAGCCAACCTCCTGGTTGTCGGAGTAATCTCACCTCGTTTCCCACTTAGCCAGAACTTTAGGACCTTAGCTGATGGGCTGGGCTGTTTCCCTTTCGACCACGAAACTCATCTCCCGTAGTCCGACTGCCATACTTTGGAGTAACGGTATTCGGAGTTTGGTTAGGTTCGGTAAGCTGTAAGCCCCCTAGCCCATCCAGTGCTCTACCCCCGCTACTGAACATATGACGCTAGCCCTAAAGCTATTTCGGAGAGAACAAGCTATCTCCAAGTTCGGTTGGTATATCGCCTCTACTCACAGCTCATCCCCTAATTTTGCAACATTAGTGGGTTCGGGCCTCCACGAGCTTTTAGACTCGCTTCACCCTGGCCATGAGTAGCTCACTTGGTTTCGTGTCTAATCCTTGCGACTCTAAGCCCATTTCAGACTCGCTTTCGCTACGGCTCCGGGTGTTACTCCCTTAACCTCGCCACAAAGATTAACTCGCAGGCTCATTCTCCAAGAGGCACGCCGTTAGGCATAGCGGCGCGCATTCGGATTTCTCCGACGCACAGACCCGCCATTAGCCCTTCGACTGCTTGTAAGCTTACGGTTTCAGGTTCTATTTCACTCCCCTATCAGGGGTACTTTTAACCTTTCCCTCACGGTACTTGTTCACTATCGGTCGCTAGACGTATTTAGCCTTGGGGAGTGGACTCCCCAGATTCCCACCGGATTAGCGTGCCCGGCGGTACTCAGGTACCTAACGAAAGTTGGCTAATTTTCGCTTACAGGACTATCACCTTCTTTGGTCGGCTTTCCCATACCATTCTGCTAACCAGCCAATTTGTAACTCTCATATGTCAGGCCCTACAACCCCTAAGAAGCAAGCTCCTTAAGTTTGGGCTTTTCCCCGTTCGCTCGCCACTACTTGGGGAATAATCTCTTTTCCTCTGGGTACTTAGATGTTTCAGTTCCCCAGGTTCCCTTCCTCAAACTATATATTCATAAGAGGATGCTGTGGGTTCGCCACAACAGGTTTCCCTATTCGGAAATCCTCGGATCAACACCTGCACACGGCTTCCCGAGGCTTATCGCAGTGTACTACGTCCTTCTTCGGCGTCTAGCGCCAAGGCATCCACCGTAAGCCCTTAGTAACTTATATGACACGGAGAACTCGATATTCTTCAAAATATATGTGTCAATTACTTCTAATTATTGCTGTGTTCTATAACACAACATCATGCTCGTTACTTATTACAATATTCAATTTTTAAGGTACTTCGTCATTCTCTTGCCCGGCAGTTTCCTGCCTGCTGGTTGAATGCCGATCCCTGAACCCGACCCTCGTCCGATCCAACGATCGATCTTCAACCTACTTATCTACCTGTTAACTTTCGAATAAAAAACCCGGCAAGTCGCCAGGTCATTATCCCTTCAGCTACTTTGCCAACCAAACTAAATTGTTACGCTCTCTTTCCACTTAGTTTATTGCTCAATGCAATATCCTTTCCTACTCTCGGATGGAGATGAGGGGACTCGAACCCCTGGCATCCGCCTTGCAAAGGCGGCGCTCTCCCATCTGAGCTACATCCCCGAGACCCCTGTCCCATGGGAGTGGGCCTGAGTGGACTCGAACCACTGGCCCCTGCGTTATCAGCACAGTGCTCTAACCACCTGAGCTACAGGCCCGAACCTTAACAACTCAAAAGTGATAGGAAGGCATTTTCGCCATTCTACCCCGTTAGGGGACGCCCTCGCACACGCGTAAGGCGATTTTATACTACGGAGTAGAAGTCTCACTCCGCGTCACTAGAACGCTAGAATGTCTTCGATTCTCCCTAGAAAGGAGGTGATCCAGCCGCACCTTCCGGTACTGCTACCTTGTTACGACTTCGTCCCAGTCACCAGCCCCACCTTTGGCGGCGCCCTCCTTTCGGTTGGGCTACCGGCTTCAGGTTTAGCCGACTTCCATGACGTGACGGGCGGTGTGTGCAAGGCCCGGGAACGTATTCACCGCACTATAGCTGACGCGCGGTTACTAGCAACTCCAGCTTCATGTAGGCGAGTTGCAGCCTACAATCCGAACTGAGACCAGCTTTGGGGATTGGCTCCATCTCGCGATCTTGCAACCCATTGTACTGGCCATTGTAGCGTGTGTGTAGCCCAGGATATAAAGGCCATGCTGACTTGACGTCATCCCCGCCTTCCTCCGGCACTAAACCGGCAGTCCCGTATGATACTTATAACATACGGCGAGGGTTGCGCTCGTTACCTGACTTAACAGGACATCTCACGACACGAGCTGACGACAGCCATGCAGCACCTGTGCAAGCTCCCCGAAGGGTCGGTCACCTTTCGGATCCCTACCACTTACATGTCAAACCCTGGTAAGGTTCTTCGTGTAGCATCGAATTAAACCACACGCTCCGCTGCTTGTGCGGGCCCCCGCCAATTCTTTTGAGTTTTAGCCTTGCGGCCGTAGTCCCCAGGCGGTGGACTTATCGCGTTAGCTACGGCACCGAAGGATTTTACCCCTCCGACGCCAAGTCCACATCGTTTACAGCTAAGACTACCGGGGTATCTAATCCCGTTTGCTCCCCTAGCTTTCGCGTATCAGCGTCAGGAACGGCCCAGGGGGCCGCTTTCGCCACAGGTGTTCCTCCCGATATCTACGCATTTCACCACTACACCGGGAATTCCACCCCCCTCTACCGTCCTCTAGTCTGGTAGTATTGAACGGCCTCTCCCAGTTAAGCCAGGAGCTTTCACATCCAACTTACCAAACCGCCTACACGCCCTTTACGCCCAGTAAATTCGGATAACGCTCGGTTCCTACGTTTTACCGCGGCTGCTGGCACGTAGTTAGCCGAACCTTATTCCTGAGGTACCGTCCTTACTCGTTCCTCAGAAAAGCATTTTACGACCCGAAGGCCTTCATCATGCACGCGGCGTTGCTGCATCAGGCTTTCGCCCATTGTGCAATATTCCCTACTGCTGCCACCCGTAGGTGTCTGACCCGTGTTTCAGTGCCAGTGTGGGGGGTCACCCTCTCAGGTCCCCTACCCGTCGGAGCCTTGGTGAGCTATTACCTCACCAACTAGCTGATGGGACGCAGGCCCCTCCCAAAGCGGATTTTACCTTTACGCGAGAAGCTTCTAATCTCCTCGAGCACATGGGGTATTAGCACCAGTTTCCCGGTGTTATCCCCCCCTTTGGGGTAGGTCACCAACGCGTTACTCACCCATTCGCCACTAAGAATTCTCGTATTACTACAAAAATCCTTCGTTCGACTTGCATGTATTAAGCACGCCGCCAGCGTTCATCCTGAGCCAAGATCAAACTCTCCGTAAAGAAAGTTCGTGTATCTTTCGATACTTTTTTGCACCTTTCGATGCTTTGTTACAACTCAAAAAAGAATGACGATGGTTATTCTTATTCTTCCTATCACTTTTTAGTTGTTAAAGTTCTTTCCGTCATTGGGACAACGGATGCCTATTTTACCACACTGCGTTACTTTGTCAAGCCTTTTTCAAAACTCGTTTTCAGTTCATTCAGAGACGAATATTTACCGATGCAAAAACATCATCGGTAAATTATTTTTCTCCGAGCTCGCTTCGGTGGTATTCAATTGTTACGATTTGCTCTGTTCGAGCGAAATCTTTGTCTGTCTCAATTGCCTTTATATTATACACAAACTGGTTCGTTGAGTCAAGGGGCAATTTCGATGTTTTTTCAAGCAATTTTTCGGTTTTGATAAAGCTGTCGTTGTTTCCAACTACTTATTACCTTGTAAACCGGCTCAAGATTGTAACACATATTTCTCTTCTGTCTAGATCAAAACAGCAATTTTAAGAAGAAATATTCTCGTGTTCGTTCCTAACTTTTCTTACCACAATCCTCAGTTTAGATTCCGCTCAGTTTGGCAGCCCGCACCGTGTTCTTCAGCAGCATCGCAATCGTCATGGGTCCAACCCCACCCGGTACCGGTGTAATCGCTCCGGCAACTTCTTTCACCTCATCAAACGCCACGTCACCCACCAGACGATATCCCTTCTTCTTCGAGGCATCTTCAACCCGGTTGACCCCCACATCAATAACGATCGCTCCCGGTTTCACCCAGCTCGCGCGCACCATCTCCGACTTTCCAACGGCTGCCACCAAAATATCCGCCTGGCGCACGACTTCTGGTAAATCCTTTGTTCGCGAATGGCAGATGGTAACCGTAGCATTTCGTCTCACCAGTAAAAGGGCAACAGGCATCCCAACAATATTCGAACGCCCTAATACCACGGCATGGCTGCCCTCAAATTTAGCACCTGTCTGCTCGAGGAGATAAATCACACCTTCCGGCGTACAGGGGACAAAGAGCGGATCGCGCCCTTTTTGTGCTAGTCTGCCAATGTTAAGCGGGTGAAAGCCGTCCACATCTTTGTGAATACTGATCGTGTTCAGCACACGTTCCTCATCAAAACCCGAAGGCAGAGGCAACTGCACCAAAATACCATGCACCCGTGGGTTGGCGTTCAATTGCGAGACCAATCCTTCAACCTCTGCTTGAGTCGCCGTCTCTGGTAGTGTGTAACCAGCAGATTCAATTCCCACCTCTGCGCAGGCTTTTTGCTTCATGCGCACATAAACCTGGGATGCCGGGTTTTCGCCCACCAAGACCGTCGCCAATCCAGGAGCGATATGGCCATCCGCAACCCATCTTCCGGTTTCTTCTGCAACGGCTTTGCGTAAATTTTCGGCAATCATATTCCCATCGATTATTTGTGCTGTCATCGTTCACTCCTATCTATTCTATAAAAAATCAACGCATTTAATGCTTTATTTCCCTCTTTCTATTATACGCTTGATAGGAAATGATGTCGAATCTTTCTCATTGGATGAAAAACACAGACCTGTCAGGAGATTTGAACTCTAATCGTCTTATTATTTTTTCCATCCTCAAACCATGATACGATAAAATGTGGAACGATTTCATCTCTCAATTCTAAAAATACCGTAGTCTTACGGTATTCAAAGGCTCTTCAAAACGGTACAATCATTTCAATCGATTTACCATTCCGTTCCACACTACGAAGGAGTTAATTTCAACCTATCATGAAACATCATCTTGCTAAGATTTTGTCGTTTTTATGGATTTCTTTTGCTATCTCTTCCCTAACTATCTCCCCATACGCAGTCCATGCAGCAGGCATCCCACCGCAGCCCAAACCAGTCAAAGCCGACAAAGCCCAGATTCTTATTCAAGGTTCCTCGGCTTTCATCAACCAAGCCAATGCCGCTTTAGACCAACTTACAATATGTGCCCCAGATCAGTTGAAAATTGCAGATAAATACATCACTTCGATCATCGAGTCCGACCGTTCCGGCATGGAAGTAGACGACGGAAGTTTTCTCGCCTCAGACACCACCGCATTTGCCCCCGGTTACAGCGCTGCTTTACAGGTTTTCTGGTTTGCCGGCACAATCGTCCATGACGCACACCATAGCTGGCAGCACGAAAATGGCGTCAATACCGATTGGGAAAGCTTAAATGACACCCAACGCGCAGCCATTGAGACAGACGCTCGCATTGTTCAAATTAAAGTTTTAAAAGGTTGTGTAAATAGCTTGCCCAAGTCCGTCCGTTACCAATCCGATACGATGATCCAATATCTCCAGGACATGCAGGATAACCCATCTACCTGTTCCTATTGCGGTGTCGAGTGGGAAAATCGCTCTTGGTAATCTCTTCTTGACTACCATTCCACTTTAGTTCGTAGTAAGGCAATTTATTGCCCCATTCCCGCTCCAATTACCCCCTCTACCAATCGTTATTGGACATCCGCGTATGTCCAATAACGATTGGCAAAAAAGTTCCAAAACATGACAATCCCGATCGCAATCGCCAGGGTAAAATTATTCCCCATCGTCTCCGCTTTCATGCCCGCAGGATAAGATCCCAGACTATTAAAGAAACGCACCACATGCGGAGTAACAAACGCCAGGATGGGCACCCGAATCAATAACCCTATCGCATTGATAACCGAAAACTGAGTAAACTGATGTAAGACGCGTTTGGAACGCGAATCAGGATAAACCCAATATCGGTTCCAGAGAAAATTATTCGTAACTCCCGCCAGGAAAGAAATCATCCCAGCCGTCACCACCGGCACTGCAAACAAATGGTTCAGCAAATTAAAAACCCCAAAGTCCGTCAGCGTGCCGAAAACACCGACGACTAGAAAGCGCAAGAAACGCATGCGCTCGCGCGGATTGGTTAAAATCATACGATCTCCAATTTCTCCTTAAAATATAATATCGTCTTTTCCAGACCATCCTCGAGGATGACTTTCGGTTCCCAATGTAAGATCTCGCGAGCGCGGGTAATATCCGGCTGGCGGCGCTGTGGATCATCCTCAGTGCGATGGCGTGGTTTATACATAATTCCGGCTTTGTTACCCGTCAGGGTGTTGACAGTCTGCGCCAGGTGAAGCATATTGAACTCATGGGGATTGCCAACATTTACTGGATAGTGTTCTTCAGAGAACAA
>Ga0194063_10002041_pt1 | contig 12770 bp, 7 predicted proteins | sample SepL3720m_MetaG_FD_155459 | JGI IMG/M metagenome (GOLD analysis project Ga0194063, IMG submission 155459) | Anoxic zone freshwater microbial communities from boreal shield lake in IISD Experimental Lakes Area, Ontario, Canada - Sep2016-L373-20m | ecosystem: Environmental > Aquatic > Freshwater >... | reverse complement strand
ACGTCCTATCGGATGCGGGAAAGAAAGGAAGACTGACCAACACGGTTGCCGGGCTTCGCACGTGGGCCCGGCACCTTCAACATCTTCGTCCCGCCACTCCGCCTACATGTTCGCACCGGCGCTCATAACGCAGAATCAATTAACTCCGTTGTACAACTCAGAGCGCGAGGAACTGGCGCGATGTACACGGATATGCTTCCAGATATTCGCCCCGGCATGTGTCTTCTCCGTTTCAAGAAGAGCTCTACACTTCTGCTCCTGACGACAGCAAACAGAGGCGATGTCGTTGGCATACAGGTTTGCCCAGCGAAACTGACCAAACAACCCGCCTCCATCGTTGATAGCCATGACAACTCTCAGACGAAGACGGTGTTCGCCATTGAGGATGTTGGCGTCAGTCTATCACCGGCTCAGTCGTCGAGCTCCGCGAGTGCCATGTCCTCACTGCCTGTCCGCCAGGATGCCAACGACTTTTTGGAGAATGCCTTCTACGAGGACGATGTCAGAGAGCAACCATGGGACTATCAGTACTATCCTGACCCGGAACATATAGACTGGGATAATCACTGGAAGATGTATTTCCCCGTCTATTTCGGACAAGGCACGGCAGACAAGATTCGTATCATTCAGGAGAAGATTCTCAGACAGACTGATCGGCTTGTAACACTCTTACAGCAGGAGCGTGACCAAAGGCCAGGGCTACTCGATGGTATTCGTCACAGCAGAGAACTTTCCTCGATAGGGGGATTAACCCTAGACAGAGCGATATACTTTGTAGATCGGCAGGATTTTGACGATATTTACGTAGCCACTGACTTTCACGGCAGCGAACAGGCTTTCCGAGCCGTGATGGACAGAACGAACTTCTTGGAGAGGATGAAAGCATCTCACCCACGGGTGCTGCTCGTGCTACTCGGTGACTACGTGGACAGAGGGGACGAGAGCCTATGGGTTTTGTACCACGCCATCAAGTTGAAGGCTGAGTACCCAAGGAATGTTATCCTCTTAAGAGGTAATCATGAGGAATACGCAGTGTCGGACAGGGGTGAGCCAACCAGCAGCGTTACTCCCAATGATCTGTTCTGGCGCATCTGCAAGGCAAGGGTATACGACGACTCTGCGCGGCTAGGGGAAACGAAGGCAAACTGCGACGTCGCCCTCGCATCCGACACTGCAAAGGCTATCGATACCGCCCCCATTCTCTATTCTCCCGTATTTCGCAAACGCTTGTTCGGTGAGTTGTTTGGCAGCCTCCCCACAGGGGCGCTCATCTCCGGCAAAGCTACGCTCTTTCTATCACATGGAGGAGTGCCGTATCCCATGACGGATCCCCCATTCGACACCCTAATGACTGCAGACTTCGACTACAACCTCATGGTGCGAGCAGACCCTGAGTCGGCAGATCGATACAAAGCCATTCGTTTCCTAGGAGATCTGACGCAGCAACGATTTCAATATGCATTAGTATGGAGTGGCGCCGGCACGGCAAAGGGAGCGTCCAGCGCTTCGTGGATTGGTGAGCGGTATAAGAAAATGGCAGGCGGAGACAGCAGAAAAGATTGTCTCTATAACTACCAAAACATCGCAGGGAAATTCGGATTTGACGCCATCCTGCTAGGTCATGATCACCCCGAGTCCGGAATGGACACAATTGAACTCGGAGACAAGAAACGCATAATCGTGCTATGCAGTGCTGGGGCATTTCCTGATGCTGGCGACCAGCTAAGGAATGAGCACAGAAAAGCCTGTCTGCTATGGCTGACTGATGACTCGACGAAAATTCAGACAATAGATCTACATTCTAAAATAAAACAATAAAAGGAGGTCAGTATGGTTCAATCCTTGATCCAGTCCAAGAAACCAAAACAAATGGCGAAGACAGACGTTGTCTTCTGCATCGACATTTCCGAGTCGATGACACCGTGCATAGATGGGGTGAGAAACAACATCAAGAGCTTCATCGGATCGATAGAGAAGGATCCGGACATCGCCATTGACTGGCGCTTGGGTATACTCGCGCATCATTGGGTCGAAGAGCCGACATTCCGCTTCTACCGGCTCAGCTTCTGCTCGGAACTGGATCAATTTCGGAGTGCTCTAGACAGTCTGAAGACGGACGGAGATGAGGGGAATCTTCCTGCTCTAGACTGGGCTCTGGACTTCCCCTGGCGAGCTGACGCCCATAAGTTCGTTATGCTGTTTACAAACGAGGGTGTGAATGGGGGCTGGGAGCCAGACACATGCCGGTCCAAACTAGACGACCTCATGAAGAAGATAGCGGCGCTTGGCGCTTCCGTTTGCGTCGTGTCACCAGATGGGTCGGACTACGATGATTACAAACGACTATGCACTGCGAACAAATGTCGGTTCATACCGATTCCGGCTGGGAGCAATTTCAAGACCGTTGGCTTTTTTGATGACCTGATGACCAAACTTGGCAAGTCCGTTAGCCAAGGGTCTCGCGGTATGGCAGGGGCGCAGCAGTCCGTCCAGAAGGACATTTTCGGCGTCTCTGCTCGTGTTCAGATGACCGACATATGAGAAGCAAACGAATAACAAGGAGGCAACTATGGTTCAGAGTCTAATAGAATCAAAACAACCCAAGATCAAAGGGAAAGCGAATGTAGCCTTCTTGATCGACGTGACGGCGTCAATGGGAGGATGCTTGGAGAACCTGAAGGCAAACCTGCTGGAACTATCCAACCAAATTGGCACCATTTCCAAGGAGCAATACGGAGTGGCTGAACCCGACATCTCATATTGTGCTATGGGGTACCGAGACCTAACCACACCCGAGCCCGAAGAATATAAGATTGTGCGGATGGCTCCAACCTTCACAAAGAATCTTGACGATCTGAAGGTGTTCTTCTCGGACGAGAAGATGCAGGCGGCTGGAGGTGACACAGAGCCCGAGAGCGCACTAGATGCGCTGGTCATAGCAGCACGGGAGTTCAAGTGGGATCAACCGGTGCGCATCCTTCTCCTACTGACCGACGCTAGCACGCACAAGGTCCTTCATCCTTCAACCACCGGTGGAACTCAGATTGACGAGAATGACTCCATGAACGTGGTACAGGAAGAACTGATGTCTCGAAAGCTCCGGTTAATAGTCTTTGGTCCAAAGGACGTGCCCGAATACATGAAGGTGGCCACTTTCAATTGTTGCCGGTACGAGCCTATGGAAAAGGCTGGAGATACACTCCGCAACTTCAAAGATGCCGCAATGTTCAAAGATCAGATTGTGAAGCTTGTTGCGAAGTCGGTGTCACAGAGCACAAGCCAACCTGTGGCGTACGCCAGCTAGGAGGTTACGGAACATGCCTACTGATTTACGATGCGGCAGCACAATAAGGGGACGTTGCTCCTCGTATAGCCTTGATAAGGAACTGGGGTCTGATTCTGTTTCTCCTCGGCGCGCGTTCAAAGCCAAGGACACCAAGGACGGGAAGCCAGTTTTTCTTAAGGTGTACGTTAATGAACCACGCACGACTGATCCGAGGTTCCATATCTTCCAGAAGCAGCAGAACGCGATCTACGAACGGTTACGGGACCTCACGACCGTGACCGAGAACTTGTACGAGGATTTTCTGCTGGACAATGTACTGTACTGTTCTGTCAAGGAATTCTGCATCGGAAAGAACGTAGAGGCACTGATTCTGGACCACGACATCGACAAACTGAGCGCGGCGCAGCAGCTAGGACTTGCTTGCTCATTCGCTGGAGTGCTCAAGCGCATTCATAGCAAAGATGTCGTGCACACTGACCTGAAACCACCACAGTTGTTTGTCTCTCCCGATTCCTGCGCGCTTGGATGGACACTGAAAGTAAAGGATTTTGATGTCGCCCACGTGGATGGAGTCGAGCCATACAACGTGACTGGCACGCAGTTCTACTACTCACCAGAGCATTTGAGGCACGAACGCACAATAAAATCGCCCTCAGACGTGTTTACTTGCGGCATCATCCTGGTCGAGATTCTTACAGGTGCCCTGAACGTAGTGTATGATGTTGGCGATGTAGACGATGTAGACATGGATACGAGCCGCTACAAGAAACTTGTTCTCGCGTATTCCGTAAATCCTGCGCCATTGGATGTGATCAGGAAGGTCTACAAAGAGGGATCGTCTCTTGCAGACACGATCTATCGCATGCTCAATCCAGATCCCAGAAAGCGGCCCAGCATAATCGACGTGCACAAAGCGGTCTTGGATGCGTACAAGATGCAGCAGAGCTCGCCTTCTTCGACGGTATCTGCAAAGAGTAGCGTTGCCACACCCATGACAACCTCGATTTCAACTGGGACTACTGGGCTAGGTGCAGGCACGTTACCACCCCCACATACAGTCCCAGCCACCATACAGTTCTCATGTGATGGCCAGGTGCTAATTGCCTATGAGTCTAAAGCTTTCGGCAGGAATAGCTTTCGCGTATTTGGGCGCGACAAGTATCAGTATGCTGATAATGAGCAGTTTACAGTAACAAAGAGCGCTGAAGGCTGGCGCATCTCTGGAAAGGTGGGCGTGCCGACGCCGACGAAACTCAACGGGGAAGTGATCTGCGGCGAGGAACGTCTATTAAAGAATGGCGACCAAGTCCAGGTTGGTCCTTTGACGTTTAGCGTGAGGCTTAAGTAATGGCACGATTCGAATGCAACATCTGCGGCAGTATAGCTACTGGAAGTTCCGAACCTGCCAAGTGCGTGAATTGTGGCACGGTTAAAGGGGGATGGGATAGAAAAAAACTGCCCCCCCTTATCCTAACGCATAACGCCAATACGCTTGTTGTTGTTGGTGACAGAAAGAGCTTTGGCAGGGACCAATTCCGTGTTTTTGGCTATGATATCTTCAAGTACGCCGCAGCGGTTCAGTTCGATATTACTGCCGGGGTAGATGCATGGCAGATTGAAGGCAAAACGGGAACACCCACACACACATTGCTGAACGGTGTGGATATCTCCGGACGGCTTGAGATCATAAAGGCAGGCGATGAGATCCAAGTGGGCCCATTGAAACTTAAGACAGACCTGAGAGCCTAATCCATTATTGATGTCCACAGGACCGTCACTTTAAGATGTAACGTACTATTAAAGTGACATTGCTTCCAAGAGATAAACATGCAACGACCGTCGCCTCATGATTACAGCTTACCATCGGATTGGCTTTGCCTTTACTGCGAGAAGGAGAACGAATGGGGGCGCGACAAGTGCAAAGGGTGTGGCGCCCCGAGTGATTTCAAAGACGCATTTGAGAATGAGAAATGGGACAAGGCACTCGAGATTCTTGCTGAATACCATGATAAGGCCAATGCCTGCGTTCAAGACCTAACTCTACGAATCACGGCCATCCAAATTGCGTTCATCTTAAGCCAAACGCAAACATGTTTGGAAAAAGGAGAATGGAGCGAAGCCCTGAATCTCGCTCAGAAAGCGCTAATGGTGGATCCAGGCAATGCCGATGCCACCGTACTGCGAACGGACGCTCAAGAAAAACTCCAACTTAAGACCTTGGCATCACAAGCACACGCGGCATACAGTCGTAGGGACCTCATTGGATGTAAAAATGCTTGTGACGCATTACTTTCCTATCAACAGAGTTGTGGCGGCCATGTTGAATTCACAGATGCTTCGGGAAATGTAATCGATTTCAAGAATTTGCACTGGAAGTTGGATCATGAGATCGCGATACAGCGCGAGGCCGAGCGGCAGCAACTCGCGGAACAGGCGCGGGTTCGAAAAGCCATCATTATGGTCCGCTTTTTCAAGACCACAGTTACTTGTGTGATAGTTGCCCTTGTGCTTTTAGGCTTAGGGCATTGGCGAAAAGTCCGATTTAATCAAGGAGTACAGGCATTTGAGCGCGCAATGCAGGCCCATGGCTATGACGAAGCCAGGGCAATGGCTCCACCAGTAGCCGACAAATATATGCCCGCATCCTCTTTATTGGCATACTTCAGGAGCAAAGAATCATTCGAATCGGCATTGAGTGCGGTCAACTCAAGCCTTCTCCGACAATATGGGCCTAAACAATGGGCTGATCTACAGTCACAAAAGCAGGTGGCGGAGGCTGGCGTCGGGAATCCCGACAAGGGTATTGACGCATACCATCGAGCGATGTCGTTGCTCGCTGAATGCCAAGCGTTAGCCGATTCTGGCGAGAAGGCTAGGAAAGACAAGGAAGCCAGTGAGAAGGCGCTGGCGGCGGCAAGGGCGCGATCAGAACAAGCAAGGATTAAGGCTGCCGAAAATGCTGAAGACGTAAAATTGATAGCCCGTATTAAAAACGATCTTGAAATCCTCATCGCCAGTATTCGTGCAGAAACCGCAATGTTTCCGAAGCCCAATGAGAGTATGGTGTGTACACCAGCGGAGTTGATGGATGCTGCAAATCGAAACATCCCGGAAGCTCAAATTCTCATTGGATTAGATTCACTTTTCGGATTTAAAAGATTCAACAAGGATCGTGATGAAGCTAGCGCACTCTTTCGCAAAGCGGCCGAGCAAGGGCACCCATATGGTCAGTATCAGCTGGGAATGATTTTTTCAGGGGATCACGACGATATCAGTGCCGCCAAGTGGTTCCGCAAGGCTGCTGACAAGGGGTTGATGGAGGCGCAAAGTTTTCTAGGAAACATTTACTGGGAAGGGGTGGGAGTCAATAAGGACGCGAGCGAGGCAGTTAAGTGGTGGCGCAAAGCCGCAGAACAGGGATATACGACTGCCGAAAATAATCTCGGGCAATGCTTCCTCACTGGCCAGGGCGTGACAAAGAATAAACAGGAAGGGATCAAGTGGCTTAGGCGTGCGGCGGCAAAGGGCTACGGCAATGCAACGGCGGCACTTGCAGAGTTACAAGAGGAACCTTCAATGACTGAACAAAGTCCTACCACCAAAGAGGATGCTTTGGCGCAAAACAACCTCGGCTTTAGTTACTTGACCGGAGATGGAGTGAGGAAAGATCCTGTTGAGGCGGCAAAATGGCTCTCACGCGCCGCCCGGAATGGGAGCCCGAACGCCCAATGCACCCTCGGAATCATGTATAATCAGGGATTAGGAGTCGAAAAAGATGACGCCATGGCTGCAAGATGGTTTCGTCGCTCTGCAGATCAAGGGTTTGCAGCAGCACAGCTTAATCTCGGCACTCGTTATATTAACGGGACTGGTGTACCTAGAAATGAAGCAGAAGGCTTCATGTGGATTCGGCGTGCGGCCAAACAAGGCGATGAGGATGCAATACGGATTCTGAGGGACAATAATATTTCGCTATAAGGTAATATTGACTGGTAATGGTGGGTCATTCATTATTCCGATTATCGTTTTTTATCATTATTCCCGGAAATCAAACAGGATAAGGGCTTCATGATCATGGAGACCCATAAAATCAATGAAATGTCCAAAATGCCAATGTGAAACTGTCGTGGTGGGTTCGTTTAACATCTGTCCAGAGCATGGTCCGGTTAATGGCTCCCCCACCCCAGTAACCGAGGGAGTCGATCCGGATGCCCTCAAAACGGCCGTGCTTCGATTGCCGACCGTCCTGGCCATGCCGATCTCGGAATATATCGAGGAAACGAACCCCGTCTTGAGGCTCTGGCACATTTGTGAAATCACGGAGCTTGGCCTACGTATGCTGGTGATCATCGGCATTGCTGAACACGGGAAAAGTTTGCCGGACGCCCTGCTCCGCGAACTGTCTGACCGGATTGAACGCCCGACGATGGGATCCTGGCTGGGAATGGCACAGGCCGTGGCTAATCATCTTCCTGTAACGACTCTGAATCCCGAGTTACGGGAAACTGTTGAGAAACTGGTGGTTCTTATTGGAAACCAAGCAAGTTCGCCTGATTCCGGGTGCCTCGCACTGCGGAACCTGCTCGCACATGGCGGGGGTATGCGAAAATCAGTTGCTGAGAAATATTTGGCTGAATGGAGCCCGAGATTTATTGAGATCATTAACGCGCTCTCCTGGCTTTCGGATTGTTGTATTGCGGGGCGGGATAGACAAGGCCAACTCCACATTCTGAAAGGCCCCAATCCTCAGGACCATACCGATGATGCGAGTCTGATGGCGATACCGACTGGCGGCCAACCTGATCAGCTGTTGCTTATCAGAGGCGGCAGGAACCTGATTCTTTGGCCTTTGGGACGATACGCTACAACTGGATCATCTGATCAAGATGACGACAAGCAAGACCTATACCCTCAACTCTACATCCGCCGGGGTGAAGTACGTCTACAGTATTTGAACTTTGGTGGCGATGGTGCCGTAAGTGATTCTGATGCCTCGGCGCTCGACACCTTCCTCGAACTATTCACGGTGAAAGCACAGGCACCCTCGACAACAGAATATTCAGTGCCAGGGTTTGATGGCGAATTCTCCAAAGAGGCCAGTCGCCGCATCGGACGTGAGCATGAACTGGAAACGCTGGGGTTGGCAATTCATGAGATGCGAGGTGGTCTTTTGTGGCTTGGCGGCGTGGCCGGCATGGGAAAGTCCTGCCTGATTGCATCCGCAGTCGTGGAAATACAAGCGCAACCTCCTGAAGGAGCAGTGGTGCTGGCTTATCGTTTCCGCGCCTCTGACAACCGATGTTTTCGTGAAACATTCCTCCGATTTGCCATTGAGCGCCTCGAACAGTGGGATGGTTTGGTGCCACGAGAGAAGGATTTGCCGGAAACGACAAGCCCCATTGACCGGCTGAAGGATTGCCTGGCACGAGTACAGAGTGGCCGGCGGACCCTCTTTGTCCTGGATGGCCTTGATGAAATCGTGGAGAGGGATGCCAATTTTGTCAGGGAAGTCATCCTGCCCCTAGCCTCTGATCATGCGGGTTTTATCTGTGTTGGCAGGCCAGAACGGGGAATACCTGAAGTATTTCGCCAAGCTGGTGCCAGGGAACCATTCCCGGAGGGGTTGCCGCCCATGGCCCAGGATGACGTACGGGCCATGCTGGTGGCACGGACAGAAGGGCCATTGCGTAAACGGTTGATCAAGAGGGACAAAGAAGCCGGAGACAGGATTATTAACCCATTTATTGAACGGGTTACCAAACTGTCCGAAGGCCTACCGCTCTACGTCAATTACGTCATAGGCGACGTTCTGGCGGGCAAAATCGCACCGGAAGCCGAAGGCCAACTCCCCGCCGGGCTTCACGCTTACCATGAGGAATTGCTCAGGCGGTGCGCCATCGGGGATTTGCAGGCCGTTGTAACCCCCATGGTGGCCATGCTGGCTGTGGCCTATGAACCCTTAACGGCAGAAGTAGTCGCGGCCCTTCTGGTGCGGCGCGGAGTTATGAGAGATCCGGATGTCCAGCTTGTCGGCCGTGGCCTTGTTGCGCTTGCATCAATGATCCGGCGCGCCCCGAATGCGGACGGCGAAGATGGCTACACGCTTTACCACGCCTCGCTCCGTGAGCACATTCTGGCAAGCGAGGGCATGCGGCACACGGTCGGCACAACGCGTTCGTCATTAGCAGATGCCGCTCAAAAGCCTGAAGGCGATATTGCTGAAAAGTATCTGTACCGAAGTGGTGTTCGGCATATTCAGGATGATGGAAGGCGCGACGAAGCCCTGCGCCTGCTGACAGACTTTGACTATGTGATGACACGCCTTCAGAAACTTGGCGGCGGAAAAGATGCTGTAGCGGGTTACTACCGGGACTGGGAAAAGGAAAGAACTGCAGATTCTTTTCTCGATAATACCCTTATTTGGCACGAATTTCTAACTTTATACCGTCATTTATTAATGAGTGGAAGTGCAGATTGGGGTGCGCATAAAATTCTTTTACAGATAGCGTTTGAGCACGCAGATGATAGCCCCCTGACCAAAGCTGCGGAAACGTTCCTAGCGGCGGGAAGATGCGACTGGCTGTGGATAAGAAATGTGAAACGTCCAAAGATTTATCAGAACAGTGGCTGCGGAGGAGTTTTAGCACGGCACCGGTCAGCCATCTATGGTGCATTAGAACTATCTGATGGGCGAATCCTTACATGGTCAACAGATGGGGCACCCTGCGTTTGGAATGCAAATAGCAGTGAATGTGTTTTGACGCTAAAAGGACACACGGGGCCAACCCATGGCGCGGCCGAGTTAAATGACAAACGAATCCTAACTTGGTCTTTCGACAATTCTTTAAGAATTTGGGATTCTCAGACCGGTTCTTGCTGCTCATTATTGTCGTCTCAGAAGCAAATAAGAAAAGCTATTCAGCTGTCGTCAGGTCACATATTGTCTTGCTCGCTCGATGGCTCCTTAAAGATGTGGGATACAAATAACGGAGAATGCCTCCATGAGTTCGTTGGCCATACTGCCGCAATAAATGGTGTGCTTGAGTTGAATGACGGACGAGTGGTTTCATGGTCGGATGATTGCACGTTGCGCCTGTGGGACGCGGCAACCACAATGTGTCTTGCGGTGCTGAACGGGCACAAGAAAGCTATCAATGGCGCAATACTTCTAAGGTCAGGACGTATTCTATCCTGGTCGGATGATGGCGCTTTGCGACTTTGGGACGAGAACAGTGGGAAGTGTTTGGCCTTACTGAACGGCGGTGATTCTCTCAATGGACATATCGCCAGAATAGCAGGCGCGCTTGAGTTACCCAACGGTCGGGTAGTCTCATGGTCTGCTGACGCTACTTTACGAATCTGGGAACCGCCCATCGAGTCTTGCCTCGTGGTGCTTAATGGCCACACACAGGCCATAACCGGCGTAACTCTTTTGTCGAATGGGAACATTGTTTCATGGTCGCAAGATAATGACCTGCGGATCTGGGATCCAACCAAAGGGGAATGCCTATCCATCCTGAAAGAACATTCTGAGTATATATCAGGGGCCCGCGAATACTCACCAGGAATTCTCATGTCCTGGTCTTACAGAGAACCTGACCTACTTCTCTGGGACATAAGTGGGAATGCGAGGCCGAATCGCTTGCGCGGACACACTTCAGGAATCTCCGGCGCCATCAGGATATCGAACGCACGTATTGTTACTTGGTCACTCGATTACAATCTTCGCATTTGGCACCCCGCACAGGCTTCTAAAAATGGACCGCAGCAGTATGGATCTGAGATTTTTGGTGCCATCATACTCCTCGGCAATAAAGCTATTTCATGGTCGAATGCAGACTATTCGGTGAGCATATGGGATAGTGCCACCGGCATACGACTGTGTTGTTTGAACGGACACACGGCTTTCATTAAGGGCGTGCTGGCCTTACCCCTCGAGCGAGTGCTCACCTGGTCAAGCGACAAAACGCTCCGCATCTGGGATATCGCAAACCAGAAGTGTGAGTGCGTCCTTCAGGGACACGACGAAGATGTCATTGGGGCGCTGCTTTTGTCCAATGGGGGAATTCTGTCATGGTCTCAAGACGGAACGTTGCGAATTTGGGACAGTAGCAGCGGAACGCCTGTTTCAGCACTTTGTGGTCATTCCAACCGTATTATCGGTGCCCTTGAACTTCAGTGCGGGCATATTGTCTCATGGTCAGTTGACAAATCAATCCGCGTATGGGATGTGGAAAGAAACTCCTGCCTTTTGGTCATTCGTGGCGGTGACAATTTCAGCGCCGGTCACGGACAGCGATCAGATGGTGACATCTACAGGTTCCAAAGGAAGTCTTTGGGCGACTTTTCGACTGAATACTCAGACATTGTCGGCGGTGTTATTGAGTTGTGTAATGGGGAAATCGCATCATTCGGTCGAGCCATGCATATCTGGAACATCGAAACAGGTCAGTCTGTCAGAACTCTTCGCAGTCCCGTCTTTGCAATTGAAAATGTTATAAGCTTATCAGACAGCCGGTTTCTACTATGCGCGAGGACGAACACAGGGGTCCGGATGCGGTGTTGGGACCGGGATCATGGCGTACAAGACGGGTCTTGGTCACCGAGAGAGTTGCGAAAATATGACCCGGACGCGTGGTGGGCATATATATGTAGCATTCGGAGAAACTGTGAAAACTGGGTGCTGGATCCTGATGTTGGGCTTGTTTACCGCAACAGAAGAGAGCGCGTGGCCTACGTGTTTGCGGACAAACTGAGCAACATCCCGGGCCATGCTATAGCAGAGAGTGGATTGATAGTGGCGTCATCAGGTGTAGCCATTGGTTTCCTGTGTCTGATGCATGGTGCTCATCAGATTACACTTAGTGATGCATCTCGCTTGATCGAATACGATTCTGGCTCGGCTCCACAACTTTGTATATCAACAGGTGACCCCCAAGAAGCATCTTGAAACCTAGTCTTCAAATATGGAGCGAAATTGCGAAGAAGAGGAAATGGCCATGATGTCTAGCGGCAACGAACGTGCGGAGTGTTTCTTAAGAAGGTTGATTAACGATAAACCTGTCGTTTTACAAACTCCGGAACTTGGTCCCGGCGTGCCAATCAGTCGCGATTTCGGTCTTGGTGCGCGCTTCTTTAAGCCTTGGTCACGCATCAGGAAAATCGGCATGGCGCCAGGCGGATTCAGTATCGAGGTTCCGCTCTCGCAAATTGTAGCGGAGGGCTGTGCGTCACAGGTTCTCGCCGCCCTTGGGGCCGCGCCATCCTGGATGCTTCGTTCCCTCACATGGCCCCATTCCACCCTTGCCCTTCTTGCAACCGGTGATGAAGGGGGAGCCAAGGCACATCTGAGCGACAGCCGGCGGTGGATGCTATCTGAAACGGCGGACTGGGAGGCGGCTGGCGTTTATTGGGCTACCCTCTTTGAAGACCGGACGATGGCCCGCCACTGTTTCGAAAAAGCTTCAGGTGGCCACTCTCGCAA
>Ga0194063_10002040_pt1 | contig 12771 bp, 13 predicted proteins | sample SepL3720m_MetaG_FD_155459 | JGI IMG/M metagenome (GOLD analysis project Ga0194063, IMG submission 155459) | Anoxic zone freshwater microbial communities from boreal shield lake in IISD Experimental Lakes Area, Ontario, Canada - Sep2016-L373-20m | ecosystem: Environmental > Aquatic > Freshwater... | reverse complement strand
ACATAATTTGTATCCTGCGCGACAGCTTGAACTACTGCAAAATCTTCCGTTGTTGGAAACTCTTGATATGTGTGCATTCCAAAAAACGCGGCCATGAATACTGAAAATACAATAATTGTATATATAATTGTATCTCTATATTTTTTAATAGATAATATACCCAATAAAGCGACTATAGATATGAATGGTATAGCAAGAACATATAGCTTTTGTACAAATATACATGGAATTATCATTAAACAGCATATTAGGATCTCTTTTTTTGATATTTTTGTTAATCCGAAGAGAAAAAGAGGTGTTAGACCTAGATACATGATACCTAGGAACATAGCTTGTTCCTGGATGCCTCTATCGGCCGTTATAAACCATAATAAATTACCCCACTGGGTTGCAATTATACCAATCAATGGAATTATAAATATAGGATTAAGTATTGCTAAAGCGAATACCCAGTATGCTATTCCTTTCCAGCATAACCCAGCAAATATTAAAAAACCAACTGCTAAAAAATTATCTTTAGATAGAATTGGTTTCTTCTCTTTAAATGCTCTTAGTGCAAAATATAATGCAATAAAAAATAATGTAAATCCCAACGAGTCGTTTTCAAATACAATATATTCAAGAGAGAACATTGTAAAGAACCCAATAATTAGGGCCAACATCCATCCATGATCTTTATCATATAATTCACCTATTTTAGCAGAAAAGAATAACATTGTAAAAAATAGAATAGCAAGATATATTTTAATGACAACAAAGTCGCACGGCATTACTGCAGTTAGTGTATCAAAAATAATATCACGGGTATCATGCAATGTTTTTCCACAAACCTGATTTACATAGAACCAAGTATCTGCGCCCGCAATCATTGGGTTAAGTGCATATTGCCCAAAAAGAATAACTGTTAATAAAAGCAAAAAGCCTATTTGCCAAAGTTTCATATACAGAATATAGACCAATCTATTTAAAAAAGAGTGGTATACTCAATGCCTCTCTTCAGATAGATTTATAACCCCTTTGTATTATATATTATATATGAAATGTGTATTTTGCAACAATGATTTTGTTCCATATAGAATAACTCAAAAATATTGTTCAAAGCGATGTAATGATTCACATTATACTAAACTACATAAAAAACAAAAAATCCAGTATGATAAAATTTATAGAAAAACACATAAAGAACAAAAATATAAAACAGATAAAAATTGGAGAATAAATAATTTAGAGAAACATAATGAACAAAATAGATTATGGAGAAAACGGCATCCAGAAAAAAATAGATTAGTTCAATATAATAATTATTGGAACAATGCAAGAAATAATATATGTTTTAGAATTGCAAGAAATCTTAGAGCCCGTATTCGCGGAGTATTAAAAGGAAAAAATAAATCGGCTCATACTTTAGAATTATTAGGATGTTCGTATATAGACTGTTGGAAATATTTACAAAATCAATTTAAACCTGGAATGACAAAAGAAAATTATGGAACTGTTTGGAATTTAGATCATATTCGACCATGTGCATCATTTGATTTATCTAAAGAATCGGAACAAAAGACGTGTTTTCATTATACTAATTTACAACCTTTATTTGTAGAAGAAAATAGAAAAAAAGGGTCAAAATTCTGAAGGATTTCTAATTATATATACTGGCATCTTTTTCTTTGCGCCAAATGCTTTTTTAAATGCCATACTGCGTGCCCTACCTTCGTGCGCGTTAGGAACATTTGAGTTTCCTCTATAAACTAAAAATGGAGTTGGAAATCTATCTCCTTTTTGCATAGCCAAAGCATATTTATCAATTCTATCTTGTCCAACTATTTGTGATGCATATTCATCATTTGTTTTATCTGCGTCTAGTCCGGGATTTATTGTTGCTTGTCTAGCTAAAGTTAAATATTCATCCGCAGTCATATACTTAGTTATAACTTGATATTTATCGGTCGGCATGCCCATATTAAATCCGGTAGAAAAATCTTTATGATCATAAAATTGTGCAGTTTCTTGTCTCCAATAATTTAGAGGCTGACAATCAAATGCATTCTGAATACCATCCCCATCAAAATCTAAAAATGCATCTTTTCCAAATTTAAATGCATTCCCATTTGTAGTTATCCCATACTTATGAATCATTTTTCTAAGCATCTCAACTTCATATCTAGCAGTTTTAGGTGATTTACCATGCCTTAATTTAATACTATATAATTTTTGTAAGTCTCTTTCTTTTAATCTAAATTTTTTACCCAATTAAATCACCAATTTTCTTTTAGGAGTAATTTCATCTTTTTTAACTGTTGATTCTATCAACATTCTAAAATCACCCAATTCAATAATATCTCTATTACTGAAATAATCATAAAGGGGACGCCAATCTAATGCTATCTTTCGCGCACGCATTAGGTCTCTATCGACTTCTTTTGCGATATACATTTTAATCATTCCTTTAATAATCCAATCTTTATTGGTTCTTTTGATGTTCGTAGCTTTTCATCAACCGCGTGTGTTTTTCTAAGAACTTTTTCTTCTTCTTCGGATAAGTCATCTATCCAGCCGCTTTTAGCTAAAGATCTTACTGTCATTTTTTTACCTATTATATCAGTCTTCATTCGGTGATCCCTTCTGCTTGTTCTGCTCTTCGCTTTTCTTTTAATGCCGCATTAAATCTTGCGGATGCTAATTTTGCTTTTAGTTCTGCGGGTGATATATTATCTTTTGGCACTTTTCCGCCGCCACTATTTTTATCTTTTGGAGCATTCTTAAATAATTGGTTTCTTCTTCTTAATACTGCGCCATACATTTTATTATTCCAAGCGGCAAATTGATTTATATCCATAACTGGTCTATTAACAACTCTTTGTTGTGTTAATTTATTTATATCTGCCATATTTTCAAATAATTTTGCATAATCAGAATCATTATTATTTTGTGTAGTTGGTCTAACTCTAGATCCCATTTGTCTTGGTGATTCATAAAAACTTGGTTGTGCTATTGCTACTTGATTATATCCAAGTCTATCAGTTGATTTACCAAATGTTACTTTTGGAGCAAATGGAAAGAAATCTTGAGATTTTTCTATTTTTTCTTTTGCGTCTTTATGTTGTTGTTCGTATCTTTCTCTTACACCAGGCGCGAATACACCATATGGTCTATATCCTTCGCGAGTTAATGTTTCATAAGATTTTTTAAAATCACCATACTGTCTTAATCCTTTCTTTACTCCCCAACCATCTCTTCTTACAACTGTTCCATCTTTTGTAAATATATATGCATCTACACCAGGAGATTTCATTACGAATATAACGTCTTTACCATTAAGATTAGCTCCAGAATTTGGAGTTACTCTTATTATCTCTTGTTTAAGACGAATTATTTCTTCAGTTGTTGTTGGTCTATCCATATTAATCAATCCTTAAATTATATCTCTTAAATCTTTAACTGCTCCTTTTGCACTTGTTGGTTTTTCATTATTCATTTGTGACATTACATCATTAATCATTTTATCATTATATTTTGGTTCTTGTTTTGCAACAACTCTTGCTGGTTCAGCTCTAGGAGTATGCATTTGATTGGAAAAATCAAATGGTTTGCTTTCTACTATATCTGGATTTAAATCGCGCCCAGAATATTCTATATTAGCAAATGGTTTTCTTTTTTCTCCATGTATAGGGATAGTAGTTCTTTGATCTTTAGCCTCTTTATACATTTGATCTACGAATGTATTTCCAGGTCTTTTTTCTAATAGACTATCCATTGTTTTACCAATATCAGAATTATCAAAGTATGAATCAACATTTACTTTTGCTGATTTAAATGATTTTCCTGCTTGTGTTTTTGCTACTTCAAATACACCTTTTGCATCTGATGCAAATTGTTTATTTGATTTATTAATAAATGCGGATGCCTTTTTTCCTTTTTCTATTCCACCAATTGTAATATCTTTCAATGCTTTTCCAGTTAAATCTGCGGACTTACTAAGAACTGGTTGTGCTTTTCTATAGAACCCATACCCTTCTTTTGCTGCTCCGAATAATCCACCATATCTTTCTATTTCACCAGTGAATTCATATTTACCTGTTTTTTCATTAAGTGCTCTTACTTGTCTTTTTCCACCAGCAATTACATCCAATGGAGATTCATACACAGGAAGCCCTGCATTATATCTTGATCTTGTTGTATCTTCTCTAAAACTTCTATTAATTTGAGCTCTTGATTCTGCCATACTTCTTTGTTGTTGTAAACTTGCATTTAAATCTGCTCTTGTTTGTTGTAATGCTAATTTTCTTTCAAGTACACTCATTGTTGTATTTGCTTTTATTGCTTTAAGTTTTTCACCAATAACTATTCTGTTTGCTTTTTCTTCAAAGCTTAATTTTTCAGCGGGTGCTCCGAATCCTATTCCTAAACCAGATCCTCTTTCTCTAGCTAATTGTCTTTGATTCATTGCATCAAGGCCACCTAAATCAAATGGATTGCCTTGTGGTTTTCCTTGCATAGATCCTGAATATCTAGCTGCAGCTCTTGGATCGGGTGTAAGATCTCTAGTTGCATCAATATTAGCTTCTACTCTTTCTTTAATACTTTTTCCTTCGTCTTGGTAATCATCATATGCTTCTTGTGGGTTAGGAGCATCTTGACTCATTCCGATAACATTTACTTCTTGAGGAGTTTCCATCTTACTAGACTTTCCCCAGAATCCTTCCATTGCTTCTGTCATTATATCGCCTTTTTTTAAACCCATTGTCATCTTCATACTAAAACCCACCCTCGCTTTTGCATATATCTAATTCCCCATGGTCGGCTCGGGAATGTTCTTGCCTGAGATTTTCCACCTGGAAATATAATATACATTTTTCCATTCGCATATATTTCTGCATCTTCACCATTTGGTCCTCTCATTTTTATCACTTTCGATTTATCATATGTTCCTAATACTCCTACTCCTTTTAATTGGTCTCTTGCACCAATTGATTGTTCAACGGCAGTTCTTACAGTTGTTCTTGGTCTTACTTCTTGTTCTACAGCTGTTAAGCCATTACCTGAATTATATCCTGCCCAAAAATCATCGTACATATTGCCACCCTGCTTTTAATAAATATAATGATGCGTCTTTTTTATTTGGAAATTTTCTAACTACAATTGTTCCATTTTTTATTACATCAATTTTTCCACTATTATATATAAATGCTTTATCATTAAGATTGTTAACTAATAAAGTAACATCTTCAACGAATCCACTTTTACCTTTTGGAGAACCAACTAATCTATTAATAAGTCCTCTTTTTTTTGATTTAGCAAATGGATTATTTAAAACCTGTGTTTGTTCAGCTAATTTATTGCGCCGTGCATACGGATTTCCAGTCTGCGGTTTAATAATATACCGAGCGGTTGTTCCCCATAATACTGATTCCATAATATATTATACAATCTCGGTATTTATAAACCTTTTGTATTATGAATATTCTCTTATTAAAAGTGCCCAAATATCAAGTCTTTTTGTGTGACCATGTTTATTAGTTAATCCCATTCTAAATCCATTAAGTCGCTCAACCATTTTTTTACGGTTATTACTAGTCATAACAATTTCAGCAAATCTCTTTAATTCGAGCTCCTTATGATCTATTCGTGACATATCTATCCCTTACTGTCTTAACATAGCAATTATTCCAATTAGCACTCTCATAGCAATACCTATTACTAATAGGGCTGTTATGAACTGCATTAATGGACTTCCACTGTTGAATAATATTAATAATGTGTAAGATAAAACTGCGGCCATGGCAAGAGCTAAATTATAATCAATTCTTGCCCATAACGCGAATAAAGTAAATCCTGCTAATATTCCCAATGAAAGAATATCAAATGGAATTCCCAAATTTATCATAGTACATAGTACTAGATCTGAAATATTCCATCCAACGAAAAATGCGCAGTTCATATTTATCCACGTACCCCAGTACCAACCCAGAATATTCTGAATATTATATCAAAGATTCCAAGAACCTGAACGATAAATAAAAATATTTTTACGGCCATTCCAATTACACCGATATTATATCCCCACATTGGATTTAAGAAGAAATCAACCCAGTATAAGTATCCGAAAAACATTGATCCAAATATACTAATCATTGTTCCGATTAATGAAACACCAGAAATTATTTGCCCAGATAATCCAAGAGTTGCGGCATCAAGTGCACCGAATAACCAATTCTGGAATAAAGTTAAAAATGTCTTTGGTTGTGAACTTGCAGATAATGCGGTATTCAAATCTTGTGTTCCTCCCTCAAAAACATTACCATCGATAACTCCGTTAAGCGAGTTATTCATATCGTTTAAATCATGTTGCGATATTCCCAGCTGGACCATATTTTGTCCATTATATCCAGGCAATCCTCCAAAGAATACGAAAAATCCGTTTATAAAGAATAATAACAAGGTAACCGTTATCATCATGTTTTCATATGACGGCATAATTATTCACTCCCTCTTCTTCCGAATAGACCGAATACCAATACTAATGCTAATGGTATTAATAGTGGCCAGAAGAACCACCCAGCAATTGTAAAGAATACTACAACTATAGATCCAACTATTGCCATTGCAAATGGATTAAAAATCTTTAATGCATACATTACTGCACCCATTGCGATTATTGCTATTAATAATGTAGCTATTATTGTCCATGGGCAGATGCTTTCAGGAGTTGGTGAACACCCAAATGATCTCTTTGCATTAACAAATAATTGCATTAAATTAACTCCGCCAACTGTTGGTAATCTATATAATTTTGTAAATCTTTCATATATTAAATTTGCATCTGCATATACATTAACATCAACATAAAATGGATAATTTCTATCAAGCCCATTTACATCAGCAAGGATTTGATTTATTATACATGATCTAGGGCAATTAAAATAGTATATATTTCTATCTACTCTTCCTGTATTATTACTATCTGTAAATTGATATATAATTACTTTTACAAAATTAACATTCAATCCTGCTATTTTTTGCGTCAACGATGCTGCTGTATATACATATTCAGTACTTGGGTTCCATAACACAGTTATTGGATAAGATGAATTTGCATCTATTGGATAACTAAATGTATTAATCGTAAAATAATACTTTGATTCAATAATCTGTAAATTAAATGATGAAGGAGATATTTGTATTCCATTTACTGAAAGATCAAATAAATATGGCGCAGTTATTCCAAGGTTTGTTGCATATTCTCCTGAACTATCTGTAACTCCACTTGAAATTAATGTTTTAGTATTATTAATTATTTTTGAAACTGCAATTGTTATTCCTGGTATAGCAAATCCAAGCTGATTTGTTGTAATAAATGTGATATTAGCTCCATCAAGATTACTTATTAAAAATGGTTGTAATGATGCTGTTAATGGATTTCCAACAAATTGTTGTGCATATACTCTCATGAAATATATATTATTCATATCTTGAATTTCTAATGAATATGGCGCTGTTGTATTTGATAATAAATATATGTTTTTATCCAATCCTATATTTATGTCTGGATATGTAACAAATTCAATTGATCGTGATGCAAGTTGCCACTTATATGCAATTGGGAGTCCAGTCATTTCATCTAATGGAAATAAAACTAATAATCTTACAGGATATGAATAATTTATATCTCCAGATGCAGATGTCATTTTTTCAACATAATTCTGATCAAAGTTATTTAAAAAGAATGTTGCACGCCCATATTGATTTGTAGGAATTCTTCCAATAGAAAAATTATTTCTATCGGGACGATATAATTCTGCATATCCATTTGCAATTGGAGTTATCGCATCATTTGCATAAAATGTAAATGAAATATCGGATCCTCTTGTTGTGCCCAATAACATTATATTTACATCATATTGAAGAACTGAACTAAACACTAAACTATATGTTCGTGTTCCATATCCTGCTTTACTAAATGTTAAAATATTTGCATCGGCTGTTACCCCAGCAAGATTAATATCTCTAGTACTATTAATATCGTAATTAATTCCATTAAAATTCAATGTAACTCCATTTAAATAAAATCCAGTGTTTTCATCTATAACTTTAATTCTTAATAATCCATATGTTGTAAATGCCCCATTTTGTGTTACTTCAGTATTATCTACATTATCTATACTATAATATTGTATTGTGTGTGGACCAACGCCGGGATATAAAAACGAAAATGGGTTTATACTAGTAATAGAATTATTATTATAATCTAATCCAGCCCCAGAATTATACAATGTAGCTATTTCTGATTGACTTAAATTTCTATCCCATACACCAAATTCATCAATATATCCATTGAATCCAACATTACGATTCCGATTATTTCCAATTGTTGCTGTAAGATCGGCGGCACCCGGGGCTGATCCAAAAGTTCCTGTATCTGTTTGCAATGCTCCATTTATATATATTTTTATCCCATTGGCTTCGTTGGTTCCTGTAAATGTCCCACAAAAATGAGTCCATACTCCATTTGGAATATTTCCATCCGAATCTGCTCCATATCCAGCGAGTCCCGAATTTCCTGGTTCATTTGTTAATTTACCATCGCCTCTAAACCATATTTGATAAGTAAATCTGCCTCCACTTCCTCCTAAATCATATATAAAGGTATTATTAAGTTGATTAGCTATTGGATAAATCCATGCACAATAAGTTACTGCTTTAGTATGAGTTAAAGGCAATTTTGCTGGAGCAGTTCCTAAATCAACATATTTCGTTGTACTAAAGCTACCATAACTTGTATTTATTTTTCCTGGCTGATTTACAGTAATTCCTCCACCATTTGCTCCATTTAGGGCCGTTATCGTATTAGCATCATTTGCAACTAACCCCGCTGCTTCATCAAATTTCCAATAACTTGTATTTCCTGATGGAAATATTCCACCACCAGTTCCAAAAGATCGTTCTATCCATACATTAGAATCTATATTATAATACATTTTTTTACAACCCGACTTAAGATCAACACATGTAAACGTAATATTTTGATCAAGTGTATTTGGAACTTGAACAGATACAAAAGTAGTCACTGGTTTATTTGTATCTCCAACATAACTAATTGTTGCCGTTCCTGTACCAACATTTCCATCATTAGCGTATGCTTTAAAATTAAAAATATAATTTTTATCAGTAATAGATAGTCCATTTTTATAACAATGTGTTGCATTATGATCTGCTTGCGCCCAAGTTGATCCATTATTATCTGTATACCAACAACCTAAAGAATTAATATCACTACCCAAATCACTTGCAGTTGCATTAATATTTCCATCTTTATTAATAAAAAATCCATATGTTGTAAATCCAGTAATTGTTGTTTGTCCAACAACTGGTGCATTAGAATCTTTAAGATATATAACTAGTGTTTTATTTGAATCATAAACAATTACTTGTGTGTTTGTATCATATCCTACTCGGATAAATTGGCAACTAACTGTTTTATTTATATCATAAGTAGAACTAAATGGACTAGTTTGTCCAGTTAAATCTAATGAATTAACATTACAATCCATATTAATATCTGTTAAATGAGATGTTGTGCCTAATCTATATACATTAAAATCGATTTTTTTGGGCGTTATTATTCCACAATTTGTATAAAAAGCATTTAAATCTGGACAATATGTTACTCCTGTTCCACTATTATATAATAAATTTATATCTGCGTTTGATAATTTTACAGTCCAAATACTAATTTCATCATATAATGGTCCCGCTGTTGCATTTAGATTTAAATTATTTAATAAATAATGATTACTGTTTGCAATATTGTTGGTTCCAACCGCTGCATCATTTCCTTTTTCTCCATCAAGATATGCTATCATACTATTTGTTGAATATGTACACGCAAAAAAATGCCAAGCATTATCATCAATATCTATTGTTGTAATTGTACTATCTGGGGATATACCCGTTGCACCACATCTCAAGTGGTGGCTAAATGCAAACAAGGCAAACCCATCTCTGGTTCCATTATTTCCATTCCATGCCATATATGGTTCTGCTGCAGTTGTTTTTATCCATCCAGTTATAGTCCAAACGGCTCCACCCAATGGCAAAGTTCCGGCTGGTAATGTAACAGCTGCATTAGTTGTCTGTGTTACATATCCTTGTCCAATTTTACCAACATTATTTACAGAAATATTACTATTTGAACCATTTTGATCATACCCTTTTGAATCAATAGCAACAGTTCCACTTGTTTCATCAAATTTATACCAAGCAGTTAAATTTTGTGTATCTAACGCAGCAAACGCCCCATTTAATAATAGAAAAAACATTCCAATAATTAAAATAATTTTAAGCGCCTTCATTTATTCACCTGAACATTATGCATAATATCAACTAATAATTATAGTCTTTTATTGTTTATAAACATTTCTATTTGAAGATATTAATTAATGAACGCCGCGGCCAGGAAAGTTACTTGCTACGAAATTTGAATCAGTATTAGCGAATGCATCACTTGAAGATCCAGTTTGCCCTATCCATATTTTTGTTTTTGCAACAGTTCCGGTATTTACTGGAGTTATTCCAAGAGCCATTCCCTTTAAAACACTATTGATATCATATACCCAATAATTACATTTGCTTGCCCCATCATAATTCATTTTAAATAAATACCATTGATTTACTATTAATCCGGCAGTTTCTGTTGTTAAATTAGTATAACCAACACCATTAAAATATGTCCAATGTCCTGCGCCTTGCCACGATAATCTACACATTACACTACTATCACTTTTTTGTGTTTCAAAATAATATGTGTATGCTGTACCAGCAAGTGCCATCCATACATATTGATAATCTTTATCAGAAATAGATGCAATAATATCCTTATTACCACTTGTTTGTAAATCTGCTTGTGAAACTCCATTAAGTGCTGTGTTTCCTACTGCATTATAAACCCATGTTCCATTTACTGTCCAATTTAAATCTGGATTTGATGCTAGAGTATATGCACCTTCAAAACTAGTTTTGTCTCCAACAATTTGATTAAAATCTATTGGACCAACTGATGGTGTAAATAATTTTAAAAAACTACGTGAATAAATATATAACAATTTTCCTGATCCACTAAATTTTAATTGTGCTGTAAAAATATTAGAATCAAATAATCTTAATCTTCCGTCCGGGCTTATTATTAATTTACCAGTTCCAAGATCAATTCCTTTGAAATTACAATCAATTTGTGTAGAAATATTCCAATCAGTGTTTAATGATGCTGTACATGGTTTCATTAAATAAACAACTATTGTTTTATTTACATCATAATTAAATGCAACTGTATTAGTATCATACCCAGATTTAATAAATTGACAACTAGCTGCAGTATTTTGATCTGTAGTAGAACTAAATGGAGAATTTTGACTATTTAAATCCAATGCATTTACATTACAATCCATATTAATATCTGTCAAATGAGTAGTACTTCCAACATTATAAACATTAAAATCTATTTTAACTTGAGGAGTTGATGTACCTGCAGTTACTAAATATCTAATAATAACAACTCCAGATCCTCCAGTACTAGGACTTCCTCCAACAATATTACATACACCTCCTTCACCACCAGCACCTCCTCCAGTATTTGCTGTTCCATTAATACCTGCTAATCTTACTGTTGTATATCCTCCAGCACCACCACCGCCCAATCCTCCATTACCAGGCGAACCTGTTTCTGATCCTCCTCCTCCACCTCCACCATAATAAACTGAAGTTCCATTAATATCATATGCTAAACCATTTGCTCCATTACCACCATTAGATCCAGATCGAGCCGAACCATTAGCTGAAGCCCCTGCACCACCACCACCTTGACGGTTATTACATCCACCAGCGTTTCCTGCGCCTCCAGTATATCCATTTCCTGATGCTCCACCAGCGCCACCATTCCAAATTCCAGGCGATCCTCCAATTGCTGTTATAGTACTGAATGAACTATATCCACCAGCTAGTTCACTAACTCCACTTCCAACAACAACTGGATAACTTTGAGCAGTTATAGCAAAATTATTAGTATATGTTACTTGCCCACCTCCACCTCCTCCGCCACCAGTTGAATCTTTAGTTCCTCCTCCACCTGCTCCCACAACAAGAATATTAATATCACAACTTTTTATAGCTACAAAGGTTCCATTAGAATCAAATCGATGTATTTGATAATTTTTATCTGTTATGGCATTATAATCATAAGAAATAGTTCCACCTGTTCCACATGCAGTCGCCCATGCTCCGCTTATCATTCCTAAGAATAATAATCCGAAGATTAAATACATATATTTCATTCAATACCCTCTATTAAGTTCTACCAATTATAAGCGCAGTACCATCATCGTACATATATACATTTGTTCCGATATAAATATTGTTATCTGCTTTCAATACTTTTGCATTAATATCCTGTGTTGCAACAACTGATCCAGTGATATTTCCACCAGTTAGTTTTAAGTATCTCTGGTCGCCCCATGTATTTACATCAGCCTTTAATGGATAAAATCCGTTAGCATCGGCCTTACTTAAATATGGAACTAATAATTGATTTGTCCAAATATTAACATCTGCTTTTAATGGATAGAATCCATTAGCATCTACTTTAGTTAAATATGGAACTAATAATTGATTTGTCCAAATATTAACATCTGTTGTTTTCATAAAAGGATATAGAGCATTAGCATCTACTTTAGTTAGACCCCACTTATTAGCATCGGTTTGCTGAATAACATTAAGTTGATT
>Ga0194063_10002038_pt1 | contig 12775 bp, 8 predicted proteins | sample SepL3720m_MetaG_FD_155459 | JGI IMG/M metagenome (GOLD analysis project Ga0194063, IMG submission 155459) | Anoxic zone freshwater microbial communities from boreal shield lake in IISD Experimental Lakes Area, Ontario, Canada - Sep2016-L373-20m | ecosystem: Environmental > Aquatic > Freshwater >... | reverse complement strand
CATGACTTCGGGCAGCTCGGAGGAAATCAGGAGGATTGCCTTGCCCCTGGCGGCCAACTCACCAATCATCCGGTGAATCTGCGCCTTGGCGCCCACGTCCACACCGCGGGTTGGTTCGTCCAGGATAAGAACCTCCGGCTGCGTTTCGAGCCAACGCCCCAAAACCAGCTTCTGCTGATTGCCACCGGAAAGCGTGTTGATCGGCTGTTCGGGTGTATCCAGCTTCACCTGAAACTCCCGGATGACCCGTGTGGCGACATCCTGCTCTCGGCGGCCACATATAAAACCGAACCGTCCCATCTGCCGCAATACCGCAGCGGTCAGGTTGCTCTGGCAGGAATGCGTCGCAAAAATGCCTTCTCTAAGTCGATCCTCGGGCAAATACGCCAGCCCCTCTCTAATGGCGGCCATCGGCTGCCGGATCCGCAGCCGTCGGCCGTGAAGCGTAATGTCGCCAATGTGCGGGTCCAGCCCGAACACCGCTCGCGCCAACTCACTGCGTCCCGCGCCAACCAGGCCATACAGCCCTACAATCTCACCACGGCACACCTCGATGGAAATGTCCCGGAACATGCCCTTGGGGGAACTAAAGTGGTTGAGGCTGAATACGGTCTTGCCTGGTGTCGCCCGCGCGCCGCGCTGAAACGCATCCAACTTGCGCCCGACCATTCGCGCCACTAACCGATCAACCGTCATGCCTCGTGCGGGCTCGCCCGCAACCCGGAAACCGTCGCGCAAGATGGTAATGGTGTCGCTGATTTCGAGCACTTCTTCCAGACGATGACTGACGTAAACGATGGCGACTCCCGCGGCCTTCAGGCGCAGCAGTTGTTCAATTAATGTGCGCGTCTCGACATGAGTCAGAGAAGCTGTCGGCTCATCCAAAAACAACACTCGGGCCTGACCCGAAACCGCCGCGGCAATATTTGCCTGCACCCGCTGCCCAATGCTCAGAGTGCCCGCCGCCTGCCGCACGTTCCCAGCCACTTTCATTGAGGCCAGCGCATGTTGCGCTCGATCGTTAGTGGCAGGCCAATCGATGAGCAGCGGCAGGGCGCGGCGGGGAACCAGGCCCTCCGATAGCAGCATGTTTTCGGCAATGGAAAGTTGTGAAAAATGCTCTGCTTCCTGGTGAACCACGTGAATTCCCAAGCGGGCGGCTTCGCGCGGATTTGAAATCCTTGTCCGTTGCCCGGCAACGAGGATTTGTCCCCGGTCTGGTTGCAAGACGCCGGTGGCAATATTAATGAGCGTCGATTTCCCCGCGCCATTTTCTCCGATGAGAGCGTGGATGCAGCCTGGTTCGAGCACCAGATCCACGCCGCGCAGCGCTTTCACCCCGTGGAAGCTCTTTTCGATCCCCGTGATCTCGAAAATGGAACCTGGGATTCTCTGATGATGCATCATCAAGGGGCTGCGACTGCCATTGAAGTGCAAAACCAGCGCTCCTTAATCAGATTGGCCGTCTGGGATGGCGCACGGTCGGTTCATTTTCTCCGAACACACCGAAAACCGTTTGAGTCCATGGTCAGACAGACGTCAGTGAGACCCGCCTCGTCGCAGTTGCGAACCCAGGAAGCACAACTGTCGGCGCTGCTCGACCACGCCCCGCCTCGAAGCACGCGCTTCTCACCCTGCGGCGGTCCGTGGGGATTGTTTGTGGGACTGGTCCGGTAATACTTGGCTCCGTAGAAATCGTGGCACCATTCCCACACGTTGCCCGCCATGTCGTTCAGCCCCCAGGCATTCGGTTTTCTCTGTCCAACGATGTGGGGATTGGACTCTGAGTTGCCGTCGAACCAGGCGTAGGATTTGAGTTCCTCAGCCCGGAAACCAAAGTAGAACGGACTCGTGCTGCCGGCCCGGCAGGCATACTCCCACTCCGCCTCGGTGGGCAGGCGGTAGCCGCTGGCGGAGAAATCGCATTCCCACGTTTTCAGATCGTAGCAGGGGGTTAATCCTTCCTGGGCGGACCGGGCATTGCAAAACTTCACCACCGCCGTCCATGTGACCTGCTCCACCGGTTTCCTGGGATGCTTGACGCGGGAAGGATTCTTGCCAGTAACCTTTTCGTACACCTCCTGGGTGATCTCATTTTGGTCCATCAGAAAGCCGTCCACCTTAATGCGATGCGCGGGCCTGACATCGACTGGGCCATCGTCCGCGCCCATGGTGAACTCGCCGCCCGGGATGGAGACCATCTCCGGCCCGGACGCGGTCTTGATGACACGGCTTTCCGAACTTTCCAGCGTCTTATCGGGTGTCTTGGTTTGCACACCGCAACCGGTGATGACTACGGCGGCAAGGAGGGCGGCAATTCCACCTGCCACCCCACGAACGCATCTGCGTTCAGCTTCGGTGTTCATATCCATAAGGTGGGAATTCGCGATCACGGCTCGAAGAAATACAAGGTACGCCGCGACTCCCAACGGGTCGGCTGACGCAAGACTTTCCGCGATTCATCCCAGATATGTTTGGCGATGACCGCCTTTTCGGGCGAGTCGCCGCAGGTCAGCGCGCTGGTTTGGAAGAGCCTTATTACCACCCGGTTGTAGCGGCGGCAGAGATCGTCCTGCGCACCCGCGGGGCTCCGGACATCGAGTTTGCCGCAATCGAAGCCATCTCCTCTTCCCTCTTCCAGGAGTTTCTTTATGGCCTCGATTTTGTGCTCCACTGCGGGCAGAGGCGTGGCATAGATTTCACCGGCTTTGGATTTTCCTTCCGCCACCAGGGCCTGCAGTTCGGCGAAGTACGGGTGCCACTCCGGATGCGCCTTTTCTGCATCATCGAGGTAGCTCTTCATCTGGCCGAAGAAGGCGATGTATTGATCGATGCGTCCGCGAATTTCCCGGATGAACTCATAAAGATGGGTGGCCAGGTTTAGCCCAACGGTCTTCTTTTCCTCCTGCTTGATCCTCGAGAGACGCGTGGTCGTGGCGCAAACGGGCCGATCGTACATAAACTCGTTCGGAGTGGAATACTTTAGCTTCCGAATCCCGTTGCCGTCAAAATCGAACAGCGCCGCTGCTTTGTCTCGTCCTAAAACCTGCTCGACGATCTCGCATGGGGAATTGAGGTCCGCCGCCGCCGGTTCGAGAAAGTAGATGAGCGCATCTCCGGTGGGAATAAATGTCTTCTCAAAATGCAACACGGTGCGTGGGCCGTCAAAGAAGAACGGATGGTAATTCCAATCCTCGAACCAAACACCCCACATCCGCGTCTTGGTGTTCGCTATCGGAAACGAGTAGAGCATGTAAGGCTCGCGAAAAGATGCCTTGCGGCCCGAAGTCACAAAGAATTGGCCCATCCAGCGCGCCGGAAAAGGGCGTTCCCACCCAATCGGCACGTATTCGTCAAGCCAGTCTTCCTTCAGAGGTTCCTGGTGCCAAAGACCAGCGTGGCCGACGAATGAAAGCGAGAATCCCGCTGTGTCCGTTGCGATGGACAGCGAATCTATCATCCGATTCTCACCTTCGCCCGACAGCCCCAGCGTGGCGGCCTGCGAGTCAGCGCCCCACACGGCCACGAGCATGCTGTCGTTGCCGTCCACCAATCCCACGAACCATTGCGTCGAGGGAATGCTGATTTGCTTCAAGTCAGGCAGTTTTTGCGGAGCATAGCAGATATCCGTCCCGACGAATGAAGGCAGGAGGCCGTAGCGCAACCGGCAATCCCGCACGAAAAAGCGCGGCACCTGGCGGGCTTCAATGCTGATGACACCTTTGGGGTCAATCCACGCCGTGTAGGAGCGTTCGCCATTCTCCGAGGCGACGTGAATGCCGGTCCTCTCATTGGTGCGAACCAGAACACACTGCGACACTTTGAAAGCGGGTGATGGCAAAACGACTCCGCGTAGTTTGATCGTCTGCTCCTGCACCGAATAAACCATCAGTCCGCCATCGTCCTGGCGGACAGCTCCCGCGAGCTGGCGGCTCTGAAAGATGGGAGTCCCAGCGAAGGCATGGGACTGACCTTCAACCGGAGACCACTGGCCCTTTGCCAGCCAATCAATCGTGCCCCCCAATTCCCTGGTTGCATCCCAGACCGCGAGCAAGGGAGGTGATTTAGGTTCGTAACGGACCAGTTCGCAGTCGTCCGCCAAAATGGGACCCCGCATTTCCCCTGCCGTGCCGTGATAAAATCGAAAGTCCTTTGAGGTGCCACCTAGCGTGAAAATCAGAGTGCCTTTCTGGTCCAGCGAACAGAATGCCTCGATTTGAATCCAGCGATTGCTGGGAACCTGGACTTCGGCGCAAGTGTAAGCTGCCCAAGGCCGGTCAGGCTCCTGGAGCATTAGAGTCACGAGCTGTTCAGTTTGAGATTTGACCCAGCACCGGGCAATGTAGGCTCCTGCCTCGAGGCGCTCGACCCGTTGTTCCACGGAGGTATGGGCCGGAATGGCGATGCACTGCTTGCCCGTGTGTGGGTTCCCATCGGTGACAGCGCCGCCTTTCGCGCCTTCAGACCGGCTGACCCAGTTGGCCGGGCTATCCCGATCAAACCCAGCCTCCTCGAAGCTCGGATTCTTCAGCAAATTGTCCGCCGCGCGCGCCGGTTGGCCCACCGTTGCGATAAGCAAGCAGGCTGGCAAGATTAATGCCCACTTCCAGTCCTGGGCAAATTGGCATCGCTGTGATGGGAAGATTCCCGGATTTGGCTTCATTTGTTCTTCTCTTAGTGTTGGCTGAGTTGGCTGCGTACGACCGAAAGTGTAATTGCACATGTCTTTTGCTGCAATCATCTTCCATCCCAAACCCTCCCCGCTTCAGGGTGGATTCAAGAATCCGTAGGTCGCCGACGGCAGTCGGCGCTAATCTCTGTAAATGAGGCATAGTGCGCCCACTGCCGTCGGCGGCTACTCTGAGCGGCAGTGCCGTTTCCGAAGGGAGCCCGGGAAGCAGGAACTACCGGGGCCTCTTGTAATAATCCGGCACCGCAATTTTCCCAGCGATGATTTCCGCCTTCAACGCATCAGCGCGTTTCCGCACCGGTTCAGTCAGAATCTTGGCATTGTACTGGTCGAACGAGTAATCGATCCCTTTGTTGCCCAGGCCAAACCGTTTGACTCCGCCGCTAAACTTGCCTGCCTTGGTCTCTTGAATCGTTGCAAACACCGCTTCATCCACTCGTTTGAGCATGCTCGTCAGGATCAAACCAGGTTTGGTCCAGTTCTGGTTGGCATCCACCCCGATTGCGAATTTCTTCTTCTCTTCCGCCGCGTCGAAGACCCCAAGACCGGACGCGCCCGCCGCGGCAAAGATGATATCTGCGCCGCCCTCGTATTGGGATACCGCGAGTTCCTTCCCCTTCGGCGGATTATTCCAGGCCTCACTCGTGACCCCAACGTAGTTGGCCAGCACCACGATCTCCGGATTGATCTTCTTCGCCCCGGCCTCATAGCCCATCGCAAACCGGCGAATGAGCGGAGTATCCATTCCGCCGACGAACCCGATCTTTCCCGTCTTGCTCGTCATCGCCGCAATGGCCCCGATCAGGTAGGCCCCCTCATGCTCCTCGAACATCAACGACCGCACATTGGGCGCATCCACCTCCGAATCCACAATTGCAAAATGTCGGTTGGGAAACTGCGCCGCCACCTTCTTGATCGCTTCCTTTTGGGCAAAGCCGACACCGATGATCATGTCAAAGTCGCGTTGCGCAAGGGCCCGAAGCATCGGCTCGAATGCATTGTCATCCGAAACTTCGACATACTTGAGGAATACCCCCAGCTTCTTCTGCGCCTGCATGGCACCCTCATAAGCCGACGTGTTGAACGACTTGTCATCCTTGCCACCTCGATCCAGGACCAACCCAACTTTGAATTCCGCAAACGCCGGCTGCAAACATGCCGTTGCCGCAACCCAAAACACAAGGACCGTCTGCATAAACCGCGGCCACGGCGCCTCAAAGCGATATCGAATCATCCACCCTTTCTAGGCGCAAACCGCCGCTTGGTCAACCTTCCGATCAAACTGATGTCGAGGTAGGGACACCGGTTGCCCGGTGCCCCCTCAGCGCACGCTCACCGCAGCAACACGCTGTTTCAAGGCCCACGGCACGAGGATAAGTTTGTCAGCGAAGTGAGTGGACATGGTTATTGACGCTTCTTGGGAATCTGCAACGATCCCCCTGTCTGGCGTAGTGCGAGATCAGCAAAAGCTCGGCGCTGGGGACCATTGAGGGTAAAGTCGGTTCGTCCGCTGGAGACCCACACAAAGTCCCTCTCGAACTTGTCCAGAGCTTTACCGTCACCTGCGAGCCAGCGCAATAACCAGCGCAACTTTCTGAGGACGACATCCACTTGGCTATTGCGGGCGGTGTGTAACTCGACCCAATACAGGCATTCGGAGTCTCGATCCTCATGCTGGTATCCAATCGCAAAATCCCAGCGATTTGCGTTTGGATCAACCCTCACCAAAGCCGTGTCCACATCCACACTTCCAGTGATGGCTCGCGTATCAGCAGCCTTGATGTAAGGCTTGTCCTCTGGCCTGAGAGCCTGAAGGCCCTTCTCCCATTTGCCATTCAAGTGCGGAGTGGCGTTGACAGCTTGTTCTGCAGTCACGTGGCCTCCTTTTTCGAGTTGGCGACCGCCCGCGCCACAGCCGTTGACGCTCGGCCACTGAATTCCGTCAATCCACCCCAGCCCGACTCGCCTTCCTCTTCGGCAGCAGCATCGAGCGCAGAAATGTCACGCGTCGCACCGCCGGTGCGGTCGAAGTAGTACACTTTCATACTCCGCTTAATGACTTTCTCTGCGAGTTGAATCATCGGTTGGGTCTGTTCCACGTCGAAGACCTGCAACAGGTTAGAGGCTGAGGCGCCGTGTTCTTTCAATCTCTGCAGGGCCCAGACTGCGTCGAGGACTTGTGGTGAATGAGTTGAAATGCAAACGCGATAACTGCGCGTCATCAGCTCGAACAGCATTAACATCACCACGGTGATGGCGCGCGGGTGCAGGCCCATCTCCAACTCTTCGACGACGGCCCATTCCACGCCTTTGCGCCGTGGAGCCTTCGACGGGACCATCAGATAATAGAGTCCGAGAAGCAGCGGAACAAACTCGCGCTGGCCTGCGGACCACACTGCAACAGGAAGGCTGCCCCCGCCTTTCTCCTTGCTGGCAAGGACCAACCGCTTCTGTGCATGTTGAGTGTCAATTCTCAGATCAAAGCCGGGGAAAATATGGCTCTGCAACAAACTGCGAAACTCCGACTTCAGCCGGCGGGGCACCGGAAAAAGGGTTCCATCCGCACCAAAATCCGACATTAGCAGCCGCAGGTGCTCACTAAACGCACGCAGCGTGAAAGGGACGCTGGCATCGTAGTAATTAAACGCGGAAGGCCAGCCATCGCGCAGCGCAAGGACTCGTTGCGCCGGGATAAAAAACATGGACTCCTGCCGGAGGGCCAGCTTTTCCTCAACGCGATGCGGCAGCTCAACAGATACCCCATTGTAAGCGATCCGGGTGTCTTTCTCCCAAAGCGCGTGCATCCCCTCTCCAAAATAGACATCAAGAAAACCAGAAAAATCTCCTGACCAGTCCACCCCGGCCAGGTTGAATTCCTTTTTAATGTAGGCCGTGTCCACCAGCAACTTGGCCAACTGCAGCAAGATGCTTTTACCGGTGGCCTGGGGACCAACGAAGACCGTGAGGTCGCCGAACGTGACATCGGCTTGCTTGATGGGGCCGAAATTCTCGACTCTTAAATGCGGAGCGGTTCGCTTAATCCGGGTTTTCATGTTTTTTCTTCTTTCAGGTGTAGGAGCTAACGCAATAGGTCCGCAATCTCGGGGCGGGTTGCCCTAATCTGGTCGTAGTCCAGCTTGAGTCCCAATGGTCCGAGGATGGATTGCAGGAGGTCGTAGATGCCTTTGACCTGGTCGAATGGACCGGCAACAGATTCGAGTGCGGTGGAACCGGCGTTGTTCCTTGCTTTCTTATCGGCGCCTTTCTGCAGCAGGTCGCGAACGATGTCTGTCCGGCAAAGGAAAGCGGCGCAGTGCAGCGCAGTGGAGCCGTCGTTGTTTCTGATATTCAGGTCGGCACCGGCGTTTATGAGCGCCCGGGCCACCTCGGTCTGGTCGAAGGCCGCGGCGGTGATGAGTGGGGTGGCTCCGGTTGCCGGGTCTTTTTCGTTCAGGATCGAGCCGGCTTTGATGTGCTGGCGAATGGCTTGGAGGTTGCCCTGTCTTGCGGCGTCCTGGAGGCTGACGCTGGGAGGGTTTGGTTTGCCGCAGCCCATGAGGAGGGCGAGCAGCAGCATTGGAGTGAGTAGTTTCGTCATAAGTGCATTTGTTTGCTGTGTGGGGCATGGCAGCGTGAGTGAGCGGTTCGGGGCTGGCCGCACGCGCCTGGTGGCCAACTTGAGCGGAGCGAAAAGCTGGCGGCATGACGGCGCTGGCCTTGAGGGACTTCCACCCTCGAAGCAGCAAGACTTCACCTTGGCGCTCAGGAATTTGCCTTTGACGCTACGTGCGTCAGGGAGAATCGCTTTCGGCATATTTTGCACATCTGTCGTGAATTTACTCCGCTTCATCGTTCCCGTAAAGAGCGTGGCGACCGCGGAAGCGGAAATGAACGCATCCTGCCGGGCCACCGCATTCCAGGCAATGGATCGCTCCAACGATATATGGGCAAAACCAGCGAGATTAGCGACGCACAGTCCCGGGGCCGCTTGTCTATTGACCGGGCGTGTGCTGCGATCGGTCCAGCCCCGCTAGGGGCGGCATGTTTATAGACGGGGCGTCCTGCGGATGGTCCAGCCCCGTTAGCCAACGTCGCGCACAACTGCAGGGTCGCCGTGCTGGAGGCATGGGCCGCCGAGAGTCAAGTTGCGATGCCGGCTGGGTCGCAGACTTTGACTTCGAGATTTCCCGCTTGCTTGAGATAGGGAGGTGCGCCCGACGGGCAGACGAGGTAGTTGTTACCTCTGGGCGATGGTGGTCTTGCCTGAGCGCCGAACGCCGGCGAGCCAGGCGATGGGGACCGCGCGCCAGGTTTCCTGCAACCGGTTTAGCCAAAAAGGTCTTGCGAACATGCAGACGTAACTTGCTTAAAGTCGGACTATTTGTAAAGTAGCGCTGCCTTTGGAAGGCGGGATAAGCATCAACTCTCTCCAGCGGTTTCACGGGCAGATGGCAAGGATCACGATCAGAGTCTGCAGACCGGCGCTCCACTCTGTCGGGAGTTCGTGCTGAATGCGAATTATTCGGGTTAGCGGCAAATGAGCAACGACAGTCCTGTGCCAATGACGACCACCCAAAAAACACTCGCGCCCAAACGCAGCGCGCCGAAAGCGGCTGCGGCCAACAGAACTCGACCCACATTCCAGTTGACGCTTTGGGCAACATGCACCGCGACGATCAGCAGCAGGCCAGGGAAGGAACACAACGCGCCGCCGATGAGCCGCGCAAAGACTGGCGAAGTCCGCAGGCGTTCGAAATGGGGAGCCGCCGAGATCACGATCAGGAAGGACGGAAGGAACACTCCCAAAGTGGCGACGGCGGCGCCAGCGGTTCCATGCAGCAAATAGCCGACGAAGGTCGCGGTGATCACGATGGGTCCGGGGGTGACCTGACCGAGCACCAGGCCGTCCGAAAACGTCGGGCCGTCCAGCCAATGCCGCGCGGTCACGACCTCGTTGAACAGCAGCGGCACGGAAGCGAATCCGCCGCCGAACGCGAACAGGTCCACGCGTATCATCAACGTCGCCAGTTCGAAGAGGGGCCGGTTGCCGACGAATAACGCCACCAAGACCACTACGCTCGCACCGAAGATGAGCAGTGCAGGTTTTGTGGTCGCCGGCAACGCCGCCGCCACCGATCCGGCGGGTGCCACCGGGTTCTCCGGTTGCAAAAGCCAGTAACCCGCGAACGCCGCCAACACCACCACAAGAAACGGGTTTAGTCCCCAGCCAAACAGGACCACCGCCAGCGCGGTGATCGGCACGTGCCGCCAGTGTTTAAGCGTGGTTCGAGCAAAAGCCACGGTAGCGTTTGCCACGATCGCCACCACGAGGGCCTGTAATCCGCTGAAAGCTGTAACGACCGCTGGCAGATGGTGCATGTCGGCATAGACCATTGAGAGCGCCATGATCAACCCAAACGCGGGCAGGCCAAACCCCACATAACTGACGGCCGCGCCCGCCACACCACGCACGCTCAGCCCGACGTAGGCCGCTGTTTGCATCGCGGTCGCGCCGGGCACCGCCTGGCAAAGTGCCACGCCATCGTCGAAGGCGCGCGCATTCAGCCAGCCTTTCCGATCCACCGCCAACTGCCGGATATAAGCCACCATGGCCGGCCCCCCGAACGCCGTCGCCCCCAACCGCAAGAACGCAATGAAAAGTTCAGTCAACGACGGTGTAGTGCCAGGCGGCCGTTGCGGCGACTCCTGTGCGTCGGTTTCCGATATGCTTGCGCTCATTTGCGTTCTGTTACTCTGCAATCAGCGTCGGCTCCATCCGATGGCTGACATTGCCGCATCGTGACGAATGCTCCCGAACAACGCAACTGCCTGACTCAATGCAGTGAAAGATAAGGGCGTGACCGGATGCTGCGTCGGCTTCCTGGAGAGTTGATGGGTTGCCGCCCAGGGCGGATTCAAGAACCTCCAAAATTGTAGCCGCTGACGGCAGTCGGCGCACTTTTCCTCGATTATCGGAGTGTTAGCGCCGTCTGCCGTCGGCGGCTACGATTTCTTGATCCGCCCGGGTTGCCGCGTAAGCGGCATGAAATTCGATTGAGTTTCGGCCCAGTACGAGATATGGTGGCGAGGCAAAGATGCTCATGTTTGGCCAAACATTTCTCCGGCACACCCTGTATGTCATGGCGACATTCTGCACGATGGCGGCAGCCGCCTGCAACGTGCCGGTCTTCCGCTACGCGCTGGAACGATGGGAGGCCGACCCGTACGAAATCGTCGTGTTCCATCGCGAGCCACTCACCGTGGAGCAGGAGGTGATCCTGGCGGGAATGGAGAAAGCGGGGCGAGACGGCACTGCAAATCTGACGGTGAACCGGGTGAACCTGGCCGGCGAAGTGCCACCGCCGCTGCGACTGCTATGGAACGCGCAGGAAAACCCGACGTCACCCTGGATGGTGGCGAGGTATCCGCGACAGTCGCGAATCGAAAATCCGGCTTGGGCGGGGCCATTAACCGCTGAGACGGTTGGGGCGTTGCTCGACTCGCCCGCACGGCGGGATCTCGCCCGGAAACTGTTGCGAGGCGATGCCGTTGTCTGGTTACTGCTGGAAAGCGGTGACCGGGAGCGGGACGACGAAGCTGGACGACTGATCGAGGCCGAGAGCGGGAAGTTGCAACAGACACTGAAGCTGCCCGAACCCTCGACCCTCGATCCGCCGATGAACGCCAATGTGCCATTGAAGATTGCGATTTCGATCGTGCGCGTCGCGCGTTCCGACCCGGCTGAGCGCATGCTGGTGAACCTGCTCCTCAACAGGAACCCGAAATTGGCGACCGGAAAAGAGGCAATGTTATTTCCTATTTTTGGTCGCGGCCGCGCGATTCCGCCGGCGATCGGCCCGGAAATTCGAGCGGAGGCGCTGCTCGAAATGGCTGAGTTTCTGACCGGCCCTTGCTCGTGTCAGGTCAAGGAAATGAATCCCGGCTATGACCTGCTGCTGACGGCGAATTGGAGTTCACTGATCGGCTACCAGGAAGTGCAACTGCCCGAACCTCCACCGCTGGTCAGCATGTCGCAATTCGCGGCCACCGCCGCCAGCAACGTCACGGCGACATCCACCCAGGCTTCCCTTTCGCCCGCCGCCGCAAGCACGCCTCCGGCGCCGGTCGCCCCCGATCACCTGGTCCGCAATCTGATTGTGGTTCTCGGCGCTGGTGCATGTTTCCTGGCCACCATGACGTTTGTGCTCAAGATGCGCGCGAACCGCGCCCCTCGCTGATATGAACCTTTACCGGCTCGTGTTCCGCGAGATCCTCCATCGCAAGCTGAGTTTCTCGCTCGGGGTGATTTCCGCAGCCGTGGCCGTGGCCGGTTTGGTCGCGGCGCTGGCGATCCTGCAAAAACACGATGCGCGCACCGAGCAAATCATCACCGCAAAGGAGGCTGAAACCCGGCAGCAGATGGTCAAGCTTGAAGACGATTACCGCAAGCTCATGTTGAAGATGGGTTTCAATGTAATGATCCTGCCGAAAGACCAGAATCTCAGCGACCTTTACGCCGACGATTTCGCCTCGAACTACATGCCGGAGGAGTATGCGACGCGCCTGGCCAAAAGTCGCGTCGCCACGATCAACCACATTTTGCCGTCGTTGCAGCAAAAGGTGAAGTGGCCGGAGCACGAGCGCACGGTGCTGCTAATGGGCGTACGGGGCGAAGTGTACGTGCAGAGCCAGCAGCAGAAGCCATTGCTGGAAATGGTCGCGCCGGGCACGATGATCCTGGGCCACGAATTGGCGCGCAGCCTCCCGCTCAAAGCCGGCGACCAAACCAAACTGATGGGCCACGAGTTCGCCGTCGCCAAGATCAACCCCGAGCGCGGCAACAAGGATGACATCACGGTTTGGATCAATTTAACCGAAGCGCAGGAGTTGCTCGGCAAGCGCGGCCTCATCAACGGGATTCTCGCGCTGGATTGCACGTGCGACACGGTGGACCGACTCAGCCGCATCCGCCCGGAGATCGCCCGCATCCTGCCGGACACGCAGGTCATCGAGTATGCCTCCCAGGCTTTGACCCGCGCCGAAGCCCGCCAACGCGCGGCAACCGAAGCGCAAACCAGTATCCAG